>Ga0302319_10006845_pt1 | contig 22533 bp, 22 predicted proteins | sample Bog_T0_2_FD_203319 | JGI IMG/M metagenome (GOLD analysis project Ga0302319, IMG submission 203319) | Peat permafrost microbial communities from Stordalen Mire near Abisko, Sweden - Bog_T0_2 | ecosystem: Environmental > Terrestrial > Soil > Wetlands > Peat | place: Sweden: Abisko, Stordalen Mire... | reverse complement strand
AATCTTTACTATGGGGCCAGCGACTCCTGCATGGCGTTGGCCACCGGCAGCATTAAGACTCTCTTTTCCTGGCTCGACAACAACGCAAGCTGGGGCGACGACCCCAATGAGCCATAACTGCGCAGATCGGCAAAAGTCGCGATCTGACAGCAGCCTGGCCCATGGATGGGCGCTTCGCCCTGCCAGATGAAAAATTGCGCCCTTCGTCCGCAGGCTTAGGAAACGTTCATTCCGAAATGGAGCACAGCACATGGCTCTGGACGACTCAAGCCCGAATGGGCTCCGAAGATCAGTCCTCGAAAACGTTTGGTTCCTATCGGGACTGCCCCGGCGATGAGCGTGGTGGATACAGCCCGGTCATTTGTCCCGGGGCAGTTTCGATAGGATCGTTTGAACTGTGCACCCGGCGTATGCGGCGGATGCGGTGATCTTACACCTTGAAACTATGAGTGAAGAGGTACCAGTGTTCCGGCGCTCTTCACTCATATTGTTTGTCCCTGGTTAGCATTGCCGCTGCTTTTTAATCCAGCGGATCGCCACTCCAGCCACAATGCCTGCCGTAAATGCTGCCGCGATTGCTTCAATCGGATGCCGTTGTACTCGCTTTTTTGTGTCGGCAAGAAGCTCTGCTGCGGCGTGGCCGCCCTGTTTTGTAACACGCCGGGCTGTTTCGCCGCCATCCTCTAGCGCATCCGCCACGGCGGACGCCGCTCGAGAAGCCTTGCGCGCTGACTCGTCAATCTGTACGCCCATCTGTTCCAACACTGATTGCGCCATGCTCTCTACCTTTCTCATCTCTAAATTTGATGGTGATGCGCTTACGCTCCCACAGCCTTTTCAATTTTGCCGGCAACGTTTTGGACTTTTCCGGCATTTTTTTCAGCTCTGCCATCAGCCTCCAGGGTCGGGTTGCTGGTCAGTTCGCCGGCCTCCTGCTTGATTGCGCCTTTGACTTCGTGAAGCGTGCCGGTTGTCCAGAATGTGGGTCAAGTAACCTAACCACAGTCAAGAACGAGCAACCGCTGAAGCACAGGTGCCTAGATTGCCTGATCTTCTTCGCGGAGAGAGACCTGAAGGAGAAGCCATGATCGCATTCGACAGCAGCGGTACCACATAACAGAAGCGGTTTCCCTGCACAAGGCCACCAGATGATCGCAAATGGAGAAGTGAGGCCCAAAGAAAAACGAGCCCTCAATGTGGCGTCATAGCTTACCATCACAAAGATTTGCGCACACTTACGTGAGCAAATAAGCGAAAACAAAGGATTCAAGGCTGGAGGATACGGACTACCATTCGTCACCTTCGCCGAGTGCTCTAGGGTTGCTCCTCCAGATCGTAGCTTTTTATACTGTTCTTCGGTCAACTCCAGCCATACTCAAGCAATCTGTAATGTCGCACAAATCTAGCTATTGCGATGTCGCTTACCGGCTTCGCGAAGAATTATCCAGTAATAGCTGATTAGTCCCGTTTCCCTTTGTCGCTTTCTGTTTCTGGTTTCCCTTTCTGCCCATCAAACGGCGCGGACACGTGGACGATTGGCTGGTGTGTCCTACTGGCAATTCGAGGTATTTCCACGAGTTTCTTGTCTTCCTTTTCCAGTTCGGTTTTCGATGTCTCGCTCATGTCAGCTTAGATGCCGGGTTTAGCTCCACGGTTCTTTCGGACGGGATTGTGATAGGGAACGCCGCGCCCTCGGCAGCCTACCGGAACATAATCAAGATATGACTTCACGGGAGACTTCTTCTTATTCAATCCCAGGTGGTATTTGATCGTGGTCGCATGGAGCACAATTCCGCGCCCTTCCAAAAGTTCAGAGATATGTTCGCGGCTCATTCCTCCAAAATGGAGTTGTCGAATCTCATTAAGACCGTCCGGGGAAAGGCTAGAGCGTCGCGACCTCGAATGCCCTCAGTATGGCAGCGCCCTTCTTGACTTACAGGTATGGATAACTCATTGTGAAGGAAATGAGTAATTGGGAAGCTATCGCACAAGACAAGACCAAAGAGTCAAAACGATAGCGGCGTGGATGGAATACTGCAAGATCCCGTTCCAATTCCATCACGAACATCAAGCCAATCGCGGTTGTTTACCTGGATGAGCATGCCAAAAAAGTCATCAGTTGGGATCAAGTAAAAATCTGATCGCCGACAACGCCGGAAACAGGCTTCACACATTCTTCATCTTCGCCGCGCTACCCTTATTGCGGGCTCGCTTATGGGATGCCAAGGTCGAAAAGGGTCGAACCTTTAATTAACTATTGTCAGAAAAGCTAAAAGAAGCCTTTTACACCGCCGAGTTTTCCAGTATCTTCCTGGGACGGCGGCGTTTTCTTTTCCGTAGGGAAGAGCGGCTCGCTATGATGCTCATTCTCCGCGTCCACTAATTCATCAAGGGTGTTTCCCACCGCTATCGTCCTAAAACAGCAGGTGCAGACGGAATCAATCGTGCAATTCGCGTTCGTGCGATGGAAGAATTTACTCATTGTCAACATCAGTTAGCTCCGATTCGACCTGAATTGAAAGCACTTCGCGGTCTCAGGCCTTTGCCGACCTTGTGAGGAAGCAATTGATCCGCCAAAGTTTTGAGCGTTGTGGATATCAATAATATCGATCCCACGCCCATCAATTCGGCGTCGACCGCTTAATCCGCATCGAACGAATTGAAGAAGGAGTGAGCCATGACCAAGCAAATGGTTGAAGGCAGTGACAAGGATTCTTTGCAGACTGACCTTCTAGTACCGAACGCGAAAGATGTCAGCAATTATCCCGGCAATGAGGAAGGGTCGGTTCAACCCACGACTGTCATAAATCCGAGCGAAACTGAGCGCGAGAACGACGAGCGAGAACGCATGCGTTTCGAAGAGGAGCGAAAGCATCACGAGGAAATCGGAAGCTGAGGTTCTGCATGTCCGAAAATCGATGGGCAGAAGACGATTGCGTGCAGCTCGCAAGGCCAACAATGATGGCCGCCGCCAATCCGAATGCGTTGCCGCACCTGCTGTTTGAGTTTTTCGGCGAGGCATTAAAGTTTTTCGATGACGCCACGGATCGATGGTAAAGCCTATATTGACAAGGCGATTGTTTCCACGCTTGGTTGGGCGCAGCTGCACACCGCTAAATGCAGCGAAATACGTGTAAGACGGGCCAATCGCGGGTGGGGAAATCCACCCGTTTCCCGTTTCCGGCATAGAACCCCTAATCGGAAGCCTATGAACGCCTAGAACAAGCACTCCTGCGTCTTCTCTGGCCATTTGAGCAAGTTTGCTGCACCGCGCTGTGGACTTCTGTGCCGAACGGATCCAAAGGCGTGTTGATCAACGAGTAGTCATTTTGGTGTGGCCGGCTCGATGCGCTAGTCGTGGGTTAGGCTGAGTTTGTTTGTAGGACCACAGTCCAGAGCCACAAGCGGGGGGAACCGGTCATGACAGGGAAGTTACGATTTTTGGATTTGGATGTCCACGCCGTAACGATACCGCCGCGCCACCGCCATCGTCATCACCCCTCTGGAGTATCAGAAGTTGTTGACCGGTAGCCTCATCGACATGGAAGTTATCAGCTACGATGAGCCGCCCGGCTCAGACTTGCTCTCCCCGAGCGTGCCAGACTCGACGGATGAAGGGTTTTGACGTAAAGCAGTACCTCAGTGGCGAAGGGACGGGGCACACGGTGGTTCACCTGAAGCCCAAAGAGCGCTTCTTCAGGCAGGGAGCGTACGCCACTGAAGTCTTCTACCTCGACGTGGGCCGGGCCAAGCTGACCGTGGTCTCGAAAAGGGGCAAGGAGGCCACAGTAACCCTGCTGGATGCCGGGGATTTCCTTGGTGAGGAAGCGCTGACCGGTGACAGAGCACATCGAGCCACCACCGCAACGGCTCTGACCCAATGCACGGCGCTCCGGATTTCACGGGCGGAGATGCTCCGCGTGATGGAGGAGGCTACTTTTGCCGAGGTCTTCACGGCGTTCATGCTGAAGCGGGGCATCCGGACGCAGGCTGACCTGGTCGATCAGCTCTTTAACTCCAGTGAGCAGCGTCTGGCCAGGATTCTACTACTGATGGGAGACTTCGACGGTCAGCCCGTACCGGGGGGGCGGATTCCGCCCATCACACAGGGGATGCTGGCCGAGATGATCGGTACCACGCGCTCCCGCGTCAGCTTCTTCATGAACCGCTTCCGCAAGTTGGGCTACATCAACTACGAAGGCCACAGCAGCGATAACCTGCGTATCAACAAGCAACTGCTTAACGTGGTACTGCACGACGACCTGCCGGAGCAGAACGCGAAGCACCCGGTCATTCCCGATCCCGTGCCGGACAAGATTCTCGACCGCAATCGGACCACGCTGCTAGGAACCATACATAGGGCGTCTTGAGCGGCGAAGTAGGCGCATGTCCGCTTGAGTTGCCCGTCATCCAGGGCTTATTGTAGTCAGCCAGTGCTGAGACGGCCTCTCATTTTGCTCTCGAGGAGCCCCGAGACAGTTCATGACAGCTAAAGAGACCCCCGGGGATCTTCCCGTTCGCTCTCGCTTTACTGTTTACGTTCGTGCTCGGTCCTCCCGTAACCTGGCTCGAGCGGATTCGGTTTCCGCGAATAATGGCCGTCCTCTGTGTGATTCTTGCTGCAGCGGCCATTTTAGGGACAATCGGTTGGACTGTTTTCACGCAGTTGATTGAGGTCACCGAGGATCTCCCCACTTACGCGCTGAACGTGAACAACAAAATCGAGTCGTTTCGCCAATCAAAGACAACGAGGTTCACCCACGCACAGGAAGAACTGAACCGGCTGAGCCAGCAAATTGAAGCATTAACTGCAGACGTCACTAAAGATCGCCGATCTGTTGGACGAGGCGAGTTGAGATCGTCCCCCGATCGGCCAGTTTCAGTGAAGGAAGTCGGCGGAAGTCAGGGCCGTGTGGACGCACTCAGCGGCGTACTCGGCTTTGTGCTTTCTTTCCTATTGGTGGTCGTTTTTACCTTCTTCATGCTGCTGAACCGAGAGGATTTGCGAAACCTTCTGATTCGATTGACCGGACAGGGACACATAAATCTGATGACTCAGGCGATGGACGACACAAGTCGCCGGGTAAGCCGCTATCTCTCGCTGCAATTACTTGTAAACGCCATGTTTGGATCGATCATCTTTGTGGCTCTTCACTTCATGAGCTTGCCTCACGCGGCATTGTGGGTTTTCTTGCGGGCGTCCTGCGGTTCACCCCTTATGTTGGTGAGCCGATCGCCGCTCTCCTGCCGATTGCGCTGTCCATTGCGGTTTTTGACGGATGGACAAAAACGCTTCTCATCCTTACGATCTTCTTCGGTATGGAGCTTGTGACCGGCAATTTATTGGAACCCCATGTATACGGTCGGTATACAGGTCTCTCCTCACTCGCAGTTCTCCTAGCGGCAATCTTCTGGGCTCTGATCTGGGGGCCGGTTGGCCTCATCATGTCGGTGCCTCTCACCGTCTGCCTCGTTGTCATGGGAACGCGTGTACCGGGGCTGGACTTTCTCACAATTCTCCTGGGCGAACAATCGGTCATGCCCCCGGACGCCCGCTACTACCAACGATTGCTCGCTAATGATCAACACGATGCCAGCCGGGTACTCGAAACATATCTAAAGGAGAGCTCCCTTCAGGAGCTTTATGATGCAGTTCTGATCCCAGCGCTAAATCTCGCTGAACAGGATCGACATAGAAATGCACTCGACGAATCAACGGTCACATTTATCATTCAAACCACCAGGGATCTGGTGGAAGAATTAACTCTCAGACAAGCAGATCCTGAGCGAGCCGAAGCAACCGCGGAGACAAGTGCTAGCGAAAAGTCACATCTCCACGTTGGCAAATATCCGATGCAGGCTACAATAAATCCGAAGAAAATTACTTGTGTTCCTGTCCGCGATGACGCGGATGAAATTGTCGGAATAATGCTGGCCCAATTGCTGGAGCGAGCCGGCCATTCCGCAAAAGTGATTCCGATTGGTACAGTTGAAGGTATGCTGGCGGAAACGTCTAAAAGCGAACCAGACATCGTTTGCCTTTCGGCACTGCCGCCATATGCCATTTCTCATGCTCGGAATCTTTACAGAAGAATACGCACACAAAACGCCGGATTGAAAATCATTGTCGGATTGTGGAATTATACGGAAGACGTTGCCAAGGCAGCTAGTGAGATCAGTGGCGGGGAGCTAACCGAAGTTTGCACCAACCTGGCTCAGATCACTCTTCAGACAAGTTCGGCCTTGGGAGTGCCCTCGGAGGAATAGGGCCGGAATGGGGCTGCCAAAAAGCATCTCAAGCGTCTGTTTCGCAACGAGGAACCGACGAGGTATTCATGACCAAATGAGGACAATGGTTTTTCGAGCATTTGAAATTCCTATTACTATCGCTCGGGGCAAATCTGCTCTCACTTTGAGACAACCTGCATCCGACGATGCCATCCGATCCGATTTAGCAGGTGTTGTCTGCAGGGAAGGTCACCAAGATATGTTCGTGTCGTGGTCTCCTCTCGATCTCTCTAAAGCATGCGCGTCATATGTGAGCCACCCGTCGGGTACGCAATCCAGGCACTACAAGTCGGAGAGCGCACAGATCCCATTTAGATGATCCGTGTTATTGTCTGGATTTGATCAGACGACAGCCGCAATCCACGCCTATCGTGTCTGCATGGGGTAACCTTGATGCCCTATGTATACGCCAGGAGGCACTATGTTAGGTTTGGGTGTGATAGGGACAATTATTGTGATTGTGCTAATTGTGTGGCTCATCCGCCGCGTGTGATTCGGCTGGAAGTGCAAAGTAGTTATCCAGGTTCCATCGATAGTTAGTCGCCAAGATGCCATCTCTTTCACTTGCAGGGAGGAGGAGCTGGCGCAGACGCCCCATTCCGGCCGTCCGAATGCCCTTCTCTGCAAAGGAGATCCTCTGTGTCCAAGTCCAAACAAATTCACGAAAAAGAATCGCAAGCCGCCAGGCTTCTCGTTCCCGACGGTTATTCACCCGAAGATGTGAAGGATCTCTCAAGCGTGCTGAATGCGCTTGTTGCCGACGCCTTTGCCCTCTACCTCAAGACCAAGAACTTTCACTGGCACATGAACGGCCAACATTTCCGCGACTACCACCTTCTCCTCGACGAACATGCGACCCAGATATTCGGCATTACCGACGCCATAGCCGAGCGTGTTCGCAAGGTCGGCGGCATAACCATCCACTCCATAGGACACATTGCCCGGCTGCAACGCATTGCGGACAACGACGAGGAGTTTGTGGGTCCGACCGAGATGCTGAGGGAACTCCACGCCGACAACAAGGCGTTTGTGGAGAGCTTGCGCGCGGCGCATGTGGTCACCGTTAAAGCCAATGACTACGCAACCACCAGTCTGATTGAGGTTTGGATTGACGAGGCGGAGCGGCGTGCGTGGTTCCTGTTCGAAGCTACGCGGTAATGAATCTTCAACCTGACGGCGCCACCGCCGTTATCTCTGTATCCGACCCGAGGCGCTGCCTAAGATTCGAGCGACAAAGGTTTGAGCAGAACGTTGGCGGGGCGCGTCGTCGGAGCCCTCTCACTCATCTCAAAAGCGCTCTCAATCGTCTTGAGAGCGTTCGCAGACAGCGGCACGCAGCCGAACAGTGCTGGCAGCAATCAATAGGATCACAAGCACGCTGGCCTCAAGAGACGGTCGATTTTGACCGTTTCAGAGAACGTAATGTGCAATAGGATGGACCTCATACTGGCGGTCGCGTCTTTAACAGAGTGACTGCACACGGTAGCCCGATCGGGCCTTTGCAGTTTGACCGATTGGAAGCTGCCCCGGCCGCCAGGTTACGATGCGCTCTGAGTTAGATCTGTCGGCCGAAGCTGTTGCAAATCTTCCTATCCGAAAAGTCCCAGCAGATAGCACACCAGCAAGATCACCAGCACCGTGCCTAGACCGATGCCCACGCCTCCGCCTGTGCCCCACCGGCTGTGGACGAAGTATCCTCCCCCCAAGCCGAAAACCAACACAAGAACAATGATGAGTATGAGCATTTCAGATCTCCTTTGATCTGGGGTTACTACCCCATGGTTATGCCGCCGATTTGATTCGGACGAAGCTTTCTCCTCGCGACGATGTTATAGAAGAGATAGAAGAGCGCGTTGCTCAGACCCCCGCAAAGGCACTCGGGTTCTGGCTTCTAGCGCTCTTCTCGCCAGTCTGTATAGACAACGCCAAGGATGAGGCGCGAAGTGGATTCGCCGCGCACCTCAATTCGAACGATCGGACTCTCAACAAGTTCTTAGGTTTGGATTGTCCGTGGTTGTACGCTCGCATCTGCCGAATTGCTGTTGCCTTCTAGATGAATCGAGTCCGGCGCCAACTCCGTCGCGTCGCTGGCAACCCTGCGTGCGTGCAATGGAAGATTCTCCATTACCCTGAGCAATGAGCCCACGCCCTGTGGAAGCACCATTGAGCATTCAAGGTCCTTCCTTAAGGTGAAGCGGGTTTTCCAACGCACGAAGTCTACGTTGCGCAGCACGACCTCAAAGCGTCGCTGAGAGTCTGGGCGTCGCTCGACGAAGCGTGCCCAACGGAGTACTTCGGTCGAGCCTGCCGCAAACGACTCCTCCATATTAAGGTTCTTTGAATTCGCTGGCGATTGTTCTCAATTGCTCAGATCGAGATGCTCTGAGCCGGTATTTTGCGTTCATAGACAGCCAGGTATTCAGCAGGCATCGCGGCGGCATTTCTGCTGGAAAGAACGATGGTGACTGGCATGAACGCAGTCGGCCAGGGCATGCGGAAATAGGCGTTCAGGGGAAACAGATTGTGATTTTGTTGCGGCAGACCAGGGGCGAGGTCACAAGCGGAAAGACAGCGCTTGCAGCTTGCCTGGAGAGTGGTTGAATTTCGGCATAACAGTTTGTTCGTAACGCTTTGTTTTCAGTTAACGGCATTGGTCCACCTAAAGGGAGGATTGCACATGAGGATCCCAGGCTGGTCCATTGCCGCCGCGGTACTGCTCGCGACTGTCGGAATGATCTCCTGCCAAAAAGCCGGACCTTCCAAAGAAGGCGCCGACGTGAGACTCCAAGGCTCCGGAGCCAGCTTCCCATTCCCGATCTACTCGAAATGGTTCAAAGTCTATAGCGAAGCTCACCAAAACGTAGAGATCGACTATCAGTCGACCGGAAGCGGCAGCGGCGTGAAGAGCTTCATCGACAAGACGGTGGACTTCGCAGCCAGCGACAAGGCCATGACACCGGCGGAGATCGGGCGTGTGGCGGCAGGAGTCCAACTCCTTCCGTTGACGGCAGGGACGATCGTTCTGACCTACAACCTGCCGGGAGTCAAGGAGCTGAAGCTGTCGCGCGAGGCGTACGCAGGCATATTCCTAGGTAGGGTGAAGAAGTGGAACGATCCGGCCATTGTCAAAACGAACCCCGGCGTGAATCTGCCGGGTAGCGTTATCAACGTCGTCGTCCGCGCCGATTCGAGCGGTACAACCTTCGTATTCACGCAGCACCTGAGCGCGATCAGCAAGGAATTCGCAGCAAGTCCCGGAAGGAACGACATGCCCGCATGGCCAGTGGGCACCCGATCGAAGGGAAATGAAGGCGTAACCGCAAGCGTTCAGACCACACCAGGGTCTATTGGCTACATCGAATTTGGTTACGCGATGAGCCAGAAGATGCCGATGGCGCAATTGGAGAACAAGTCGGGGCAATTCATCACAGCATCCACGGCTTCCGGCCAGGCCGCGCTTGCCACTGTGAATTTGCCGGAAAACCTGATTGGGTGGGCTCCCGATCCGGAGGCGAAAGACGCTTACCCGATCGCTACTTTCACCTGGCTCCTCTGCTACAAAAAGAACCCCGACCCGCGGAAAGCGGAAGTACTCCGCGACCTCGCTTCGTACATCCTCACCGACGGCCAGAAGGAATCGGAAGCACTGGGGTATCTGCCCTTGCCGGATGCCGTGGCTGCAAAAGTGAAGGCTGCGGTCCAAAACATACAGTAGCAAGAGCGGCTTTCCAGCGCCAGTACTCCGTGACGCCAAGCCACACAGCGGACGCCCGGCGCCGGCGAGGAGTAAGGAGGAGATCATGCCGACCGAAGTCGAGATATCCAAACCGCCTTCGCGCACCCAGGCCGTAACCGATACCGCGTTTCGAGCCTTGTGCCAGGGATTCACGTGGCTGGTTGCGGTCATTGCAGTCATCATCGTGCTGAAGATCGTCCTCGCCGCATTGCCCGCCATCCGGCAGTATGGGCTCGGCTTTCTCTCGGGGCAGGTTTGGGATCCAAACAAAAAGGTGTACTCGATCCTCCCCGAGATCTGGGGCACGCTCTACAGTTCCGTTCTCGCGCTGATTTTTGGAACCGCGTTCGGAGTGGCGGCGGCGCTCTTCCTGGCCGAGGGCTTTACGGCCGACGCCGTCTTCGCGTTGCTCAAGATTGTCAATCTGCAGTTTCACCCGTTCTGGGGCAAGCTGCCCGAGCAAGTGGAGAACCTGCTGAGCAACCTGATTGAACTTCTGGCCGCGATTCCGAGCGTTGTATATGGGCTATGGGGGTTGTTCGTCATCATCCCGCTTGTACGGCCCGCCTGTCACTGGTTACACGCCGATTTGGGCTGGATACCGATTTTCGGCACGGACCTGAGCGGACCGGGAATGCTGCCCGCCGTGATCGTCTTATCGATCATGATTCTCCCGACGATCACGGCAATTGGCCGCGGCGCGTTGCTCGCGGTGCCGACCCGCCTAAGAATGGCTGCATACGGGCTGGGCGCAACACGATGGGAAGCGATCTTTGCCGTGACCCTTCCCACTGCGTCCAGGGGGATCTTCGGCGGCATTGTCCTCGCGTTTGGGCGTGCGCTGGGCGAAACCATGGCGCTGGCAATGCTGGTAGGGAATGCGAATGTGATCAGCGCGTCGCTGTTTTCTCCGGCCAACACGCTGGCTGCCTTGTTGGCGAACGCCTTCCCCGAGGCTAGCCCCAAGGATGTAGGGGTATTGATGTATGCCGCGACGGTGCTGCTGGTCATCACGCTTCTGGTCAATGTCGTGGGGGCCTACATTGTGCAGTTCACCGCCTCGGAACTGGAAGGAGAAAAAGTATGACTTCCGATGGTGCCGCCGCGAAGCCGGGAATCCCCCGGAATCCCGGCGCAGAGGCTCTCGACCCTTTTCACGGCGTGGACTTTTCGAAGTTGGAGCGGTCGCTGCATCGTCCCCGCACCTTCATGAGCATGTTGTTCACGGTGATCGTGTCGGCCATGACGTTGTTTGCGCTGATACCGCTGTTCTCAGTTCTGTGGCTGCTTGTGTGGCGAGGAGGGCGCAAGCTCAGCATCGCGGCGTTCACTCAGCTTCCTCCGGCGCCGCTGGAGCAGAGCGGCGGATTTGGAAACGCGATCATCGGCACTCTTGCGATCTGCGGGATGGCACTGCTCATCAGCCTCCCCATCGGGCTGTTGAGTGCAATCTTCCTGGCGCAAGCCAAGCCGGACAATCGCTTGGCGTCTTCGGTGCGCTTCGCCGGAAAAGTGCTGACGGGGTTCCCCTCGATTCTGGCCGGCGTCTTCGCCTACGGGGTTGTGGTCATCGCCACGGGCGGCTATTCGGCCCTCGCCGGAGCCGTGGCCCTTTCGATCCTGATGCTGCCCACCATTCTGCTCACCTCCGAGGACGCGATTCGCATGGTGCCGGAAAGAATGAAGGAGGCCGCCATCGGAATGGGCGCCACCGATACGCAGACCGTCTGGATGGTGCTGCTGCCAACCGCAGTTCCACGCATTCTTACCGGAGTCATGCTGGCCATCGCTCGCGGCGCCGGCGAAACCGCTCCCCTTCTGTTCACCGCACTGTTCAGCAACTACTGGCTGCTGTGGCACGGCCACGTCAAGCTCATGCAGCCCACGGCATCGCTCGCCGTGCTGATTTATAACTTCGCCGGCATGCCATTCGCTAATCAGGTGGAATTGGCCTGGGCCGCCGCCCTGGTGCTGGTGGTCATGGTTCTGATCGCCAATCTCATCGGGCAAAGTCTTGCGAGCCGTCAAGTTCAATAACTGGAGGAATCGTCGATGCCGAGTACTGAGACTGCCAGCCCCGAGTCAAGTCCAGCGAACGGAAAGGGAGATCCCTCGATCGTGATGGATTGCAACATCGAGAAACTTTACTACGGAAGCCTCAAAGCCGTTCGCGACACCAAGATTCCTGTCCGGAAAAACGCAATCACGGCTTTCATCGGACCGTCGGGCTGCGGGAAGAGCACGGTGCTTCGCTGCCTGAACCGGATGAACGATTTGATCCGTGGTTTCCGGCTCGAAGGCCATGTCCAATTCCGCGGGCAAGACATTTACGGGCCCAAAGTCGATCCCGTGGCCGTGCGCCGCTATATCGGCATGGTCTTCCAGCAGCCGAATCCATTCGCCACCAGCGTCTATAACAACGTCGCCTTCGGACTGCGGTTGAACAACTTCAAAGGCAACAAGGCCGAGAAAGTAGAGGAAGCTCTGAAGTCGGCGGCACTGTGGGATGAGGTGAAGGACAAGCTCAATGAGAGCGGGCTATCGCTCTCGGGCGGCCAGCAGCAGAGGCTCTGCATCGCGAGGGCCATTGCGACCGAGCCCGAAGTCCTGTTGCTCGACGAACCTTGTTCAGCGCTCGACCCGGTTGCAACTCGGAGCATCGAGGATCTTATGAAGCAACTGAAGGACCGCTTCACGATCGCCATTGTGACTCACAATCTCCAGCAGGCCCAGCGCGTGTCCGACAAGACGGGCTTCTTGTATGTCGATACCTCGGAAGGCAGCCGGACCGGCTATCTGGTCGAGTTCGGGGACTCCAACCAGATTTTCCACGACCCCAAGCAGAAGGAAACTCAACAATACATCAAGGGAGAGTTCAGCTAACTCGTGAGCGCGAGAGCCTGATCCATGGTTCCCACGTTGAGCTGACAACAAACACAAGGAGAAAACCTATGAGCGATCCAGCAGAGGCCAGCCAACCGGCCTACGGCCGTCTGCCCACGGAAATCGACGGCTTTGAATCCCTGGCTGAACTTGCCCTGAACCTGCGCTGGTCGTGGAACCATCGCGCCGACCAGGTGTGGCGGCAGATCGATCCCATCCAGTGGAAGCTCACCCAGAACGCCTGGGTTGTTCTGCAAACGGCCTCGCGGGACAAACTTGGGAGGTTGATGGCCGATCCTGCTTTTCGCAAGAATGTCGATGATCTGTTGAGAGACGAACGTCGCGCGGCGGAAGCGCCGGGATGGTTTCAGCAACATCATGCGCAGGCTTCCTCGAGCTGCGTGGCGTATTTCAGCCTCGAATTCATGTTGAGCGAAGCGCTGCCCATTTACTCGGGCGGACTCGGCAACGTGGCTGGAGATCAGCTGAAGAGCGCCAGCGACCTCGGTGTGCCGGTGGCCGCGGTGGGGCTGCTCTACCAGCAAGGTTATTTTCGCCAAGTGATTGACATAGAGGGAGCACAAGAGGCTCTCTTCCCCTATAACGATCCTGGACAGTTGCCGATCACGCCGGTGCGCCGCGAAAACGGCGAATGGTTGCGGTTGGAGATCCCCCTGCACGGTTACACGACCTGGCTGCGGGCCTGGCAGGTCGTGGTCGGCCGAGTGAAGCTCTACCTGCTGGACAGCAACGACCCGGCCAACTCCCCCGAGGACCGGGCCATTACCAGCGAGCTGTATGGGGGCGACCCGGAGTTGCGTCTCAAACAGGAGATGGTTCTCGGCATCGGCGGTTGGCGGCTGCTTGCCGAGCTTGGCATCCATCCGGAGGTTTGTCACCTGAATGAGGGTCATGCGGCCTTCGCGGTGTTGGAGCGCGCCCGCAGTTTCATGCTTGGGGCCGCGCAGCCCTTCGACGTGGCGCTGGCCGTCACGCGCGTAGGGAACCTGTTCACCACCCACACGGCAGTGGCCGCCGGATTCGATCGCTTCTCGCCGCGTCTGATCGAGCAATACCTCGGCCACTATGCCGAGCACGAACTCGGCATAAATCTCCCCAGTTTGCTGGCCCTGGGCCGCCAGAATCCGAGCGATTCGTCGGAGAGTTTCAACATGGCCTATCTGGCCATTCGCGGCAGCGGCGCGGTGAATGGCGTGAGCCAATTGCATGGGAAGGTCAGCCGGGATCTCTTTGCGCCCCTTTTTCCCCACTGGCCCGTAGATGAAGTGCCCATCGGCCATGTGACCAACGGGGTCCATGTGTCGACCTGGGATTCTCATCCGGCCAACGAACTATGGACGAAAGCATGTGGAGAACACCGCTGGCTTGGGACAACGGAAAACCTGGAGCAGAAGATCCGCAACGTCTCCGACGAGAGCCTCTGGCAACTGCGCACTGCTGCCAGGGAGTCTCTGGTCTCATACGCTCGTGAACGATTGGCGAGGCAATTGGCCGTCTCCGGCGCATCGCCCGAAGAGGTTGACGGCGCTGAACAGCTTTTCGATCCCAAGGTATTGACGCTGGGGTTTGCGCGGCGGTTCGCGACCTACAAGAGACCTAACTTGCTGCTGCATGACACGGAGCGGCTGCTTCGCCTGCTAACCAATCCCGAGCGGCCGGTGCAACTTATTCTTGCCGGCAAGGCCCATCCGGCGGATAAGGGAGGGCAGGCCTTGATTCAGGAGTGGATCCGCTTCATCCGGGAGACTGAGGCTCGGAACCATGTCATCTTTCTCAGCGATTATGACATGCGCATGTCCGAACACCTGGTACACGGAATCGATGTCTGGCTGAACACGCCGCGGCGGCCGTGGGAGGCATGTGGAACCAGCGGCATGAAAGTGCTTGTCAACGGCGGGCTCAATTATTCGGAGTTGGACGGCTGGTGGGCCGAAGCCTATGCCCCGGATCTGGGCTGGGCGCTCGGCGATGGTCTGGAACATGGCACTGATCCGGGACTGGACCACATCGAAGCGGAGATGCTTTATGACACGCTCGAACGGCAAGTTGTCCCGGAGTTTTATACCTGGGGCGAGAGCGGCATTCCGACGGCCTGGGTTGCGCGAATCCGCGAGAGCATGGCGCGATTGACTCCGCATTTTTCTGCCAACCGCGCGGTGCGCGATTACACAGAGCAACACTACCTACCGGCTGCCGCGGCCTACCGTTTACGCACCGAGGACAAAGGCGCAGCCGGCAGGCAGATTATCGATTGGCGGCACAGCCTGGACGAGAAATGGGCCTCGCTGCACTTTGGCGAAGTGAAAGTTGAAACTCGTGGCGACAAGCACGAGTTCGAAGTTGAGATTTGGCTCAATGACCTTGATCCCGAGGCAGTGCGGGCAGAGCTTTATGCCGACGGCGTCGAAGGGAGCGCTCCCGTTCGGCAGGCGATGAAGCGAAGTTATGGTACGGCGTCCGCGCCGGGTGGCCAAGTATACACCGCAGTTGTGTCTGCATCCCGCCCGTCGTCGGATTACACGGCGAGAGCCATACCTCAGTTCGAAGTTGTTTCTATCCCACTTGAAGAAATGCGAGTTCATTGGCAGCGATGATCGGACAAGTTGCGCCGACACTCGAAATGAGGCCCGTGGGGAGTACCGGAGCCACGCTCCGAAGGCAATGATGAACATTGACGTTAGGGCCAGAGACCAGCTTGCGCGCCTCTGCAGGCGCCTGCGAGCAGTCGTAGAGAAATTTGTTGGTCAATTTCTGATTGGGTGCCATCGGGATCAGAGGCAGAATCTCGTGCCGGAGTGAACAGCCTTCGTGATCCTGATTCTGGCAGGATTTGACTGGAGTGTAGTTTCACAATTGGAGAAAGCTTGTGACGCCGCCAACCAAATCGGTCGACCAAATGCGCAGCGACAACACCAAGAAGTTCCTTTCCACGGTCGATAAGGGCAGGAGAACCGCGGCATTTCCCAAGAAAGAGAGAATCACGCAGAAGGCGAAACAGTCACAACTCGAGAAGTTGATTCAGAATCTGAGTCTTCTTATCTCCGAAATGCTCGAGTTGGAGGCTTCCGGCCTGATTGGTGCAGCAGAAGTGCATCCTGACCACCGGGCAAGCGCCAGGAATCTTATGGATTACCTCGCGCTTCGCCGCCACGACATACGCCATTTGCAATCCGAACTTGCGGCTCTGGGGCTGTCATCGCTGGGTAGGACCGAGCCGCATGTACTGAGCTCCTTGCACACGGTATTGAATATTCTTCTCAAGCTTGCCGGGGCCGCTCCGATCTCCCCTTCACCAAAGGCGGCGCCGCAGGTTGGACAGGGAAATCATCTCCTTGACAGGAACACCGAGGCTCTGTTCGGTAAATCCCCAACAGACCGTCACGTTCGAATCATGGTTACCATGCCGCCAGAAGCCGCGACGAAGTACGAGCTAGTTCGCGACCTTCTTGCCCAGGGTATGGACTGCATGCGCATCAACTGCGCCCATGACGGCCCCGAAGCCTGGTCAGGGATGATCTTGAACCTTCGCCGGGCCGAGAAGGAGACGAACAAGCGCTGCAAGGTTGCGATGGATTTGGCCGGACCCAAACTCCGGACAGGGCCAATTGAGCCGGGACCTGCGGTTTTGAAGTATCGCCCGCAGCGAGACGCTTGCGGCCGCGTAGTCTCGCCGGCGCGGATCTGGCTGACACCGGATTCCAGTCCGGAAGTTCCACCTGAGCCGGCGGACGCCGTCGTGCCAGTGCCCCAGCCCTGGCTGGCGCGGTTAAGATTGCGAGATCGGGTGCGCTTCACCGATGCACGCGGGTCATCCCGTTCGATGACTATTTCGGGAGTTGGAGGAAAGAACCGCTGGGCCGATGCCGCGCATACGGCCTATGTCTTCCAAGACATGAAGCTCGAAGCCAGAAGAGCCGCATCCAAGGGCAAATCGAAACTCATTCGGCGGGCTCTCGTTGGGGCCATTCCTGCACAAGAGCAAACTCTACGATTGAAGGTTGGGGATACGCTTCTTCTCACAAGATCGCTCGATCCCGGCCGGCAACCGCGACGAAACAGCAACGATAAGCTCATCACGCCGGCTCAGATCGGCGTGACACTCCCTGAGTTCTTCGATGGAGTAAAAGCCGGCGAGCCGATCTGGCTTGACGACGGCACGATTGGCGGCATAATCCGGAAGGTCGCACCCGACAAAGTCAGCGTCGAGATCACGCAAGCGCGGCCTCAGGGTGAAAAGCTTGGCCCCGAAAAGGGGATCAACGTGCCCGAGAGTCACCTGCAATTGTCTTCTCTTACCAACGAAGACTTGGAAGCACTCCCATTTGTGGTCAAGAACGCGGACATTGTGAGCTACTCTTTCGTGCGGACAGAAGCCGACGTGCTTGAGTTGGAAACTCATCTGGCTAAGCTCAGCGGCGAAAAGCTTGGGATTATTTTGAAGATCGAAACTCGCGAGGGATTTGCCCATCTGCCGCGGCTGCTTCTGGCTGCGATGCGGAGCCGTGCGGTCGGGGTGATGATTGCGCGAGGCGATCTGGCGATCGAGTGCGGCTATGAAAGGCTCGCCGAAGTGCAGGAAGAGATCCTCTGGGTTTGCGAAGCTGCGCATATGCCGGTTGTGTGGGCGACACAGGTTCTCGAATCGCTTGCGAAAAACGGCATTCCATCCCGCGCGGAGGTCACGGATGCAGCGATGGGCGAGCGAGCGGAGTGCGTCATGCTCAATAAGGGCCCCTATATCGTTTCAGCCGTACGCATCCTGGGAGACATTCTGCGGCGCATGCAGCCTTTCCATGAAAAGAAGAATTCGTTATTGCGAAAGCTGCATCTGGCCGTCGCTTTTCAGCCGGGCTTATGATGGCTTGCTTGAGACTGTACAACAAACCTTAAAGCAATCGGCGTCGAGTGTGAAATGCAAGCGGGAAGCCACTCATGGATATCGGGGCATCAGTAGTTGAACCGGGGCGCCGCCCTTCACACAACTGTTCCAAATATCCATCCGATGCCTGCGGTCACGGCCATGGCCAAGCCGCCCCAGAAGGTCACGCGGAGCGCACCCATCGCGACTCCAGCCCCACCCGCGCGCGCAGCCAGTCCGCCGAGAAGCGCGAGCAATGCGAGAGAAGATAGAGATACTAGGGGGATCAAGGCATTTACCGGCGCGATAGCCGAGACCAAGAGAGGCATCAGCGCCCCGACAGCGAAGCTTCCGGCTGAAGCCAATGCGGCCTGAATGGGACGCGCGCGGAACGTGTCGGAGATTCCCAGTTCGTCGCGGGCATGCGCGCCCAGCGCGTCATGAACCATCAACTGCTCGGCAACCTGTTTTGCGAGCACGGAATCCAGCCCGCGAGCCTCATAGATTGCGCTCAATTCCTTGTGTTCCCCAATGTTGTCGGTTTTCAGTTCCACGCGCTCGAGATTCAGTTCAGCATTTTCGGAGTCTGCCTGCGAATGGACGGAAACATACTCACCGGCAGCCATCGACATGGCCCCAGCGACCAGGCCGGCGATTCCGGCGACTAGAATATTGCGGTGATCGGCGTGCGCTGCCGCTACACCAAGCACAAGGCTCGATGTTGACAGGATGCCGTCGTTCGCGCCCAGCACCGCTGCGCGCAGCCAGCCGATGCGATCGGTGTGATGATGTTCCTGATTGCCTGCAGGCATTGTGGGTCCCTTTCAATCGAGGAAACGCCGGATGCCGGGGAGCGCCGTCTTTCCCCAGCTCTCGGCCTCGAATTACAGCGAGCCAGCTGATAAGAAACAAAAATGGGAGTCGCCGCCGGTCTGCCTCTGAGGTCTCCCACTTATCGAGCAAAGAGCGCTCGATGGAAGGGGCACAGTTTCATTCACCATGGGTCGGCGAAGCCGGTGGACGACTAAAGCAAGGAACGTTTGATGCTGGTTCAAATCCATTTCTTCCACAGCAACCAGACCTTGATCCCTTGCGTGAGGCACGAGTAGGCTAGCAGCGTGGCGAGCAGGATCGGCCAGTAAAGCCGGGGCAGGTGCACGAGACCAAGCGAAGAGGCCAATGGGGAATACGGGAGCCACGCTCCGAAGGCCATGACGGCCAATGTTGTCAGGGTCAGCGACCAGCTTGCGCGGCTCTGAAAAAAGGGAATCTTATTGGTGCGAATAATGTGGATAACGAGTGTCTGCGTCATCAGCGACTCGACGAACCAGCCGGTCTGAAATAACGGTGCCCGGGATGGATCCCAGCACTTGAACAGGTAGAGCATGACAAAAAAAGTTGAGTAGTCGAAGATCGAGCTGATGGGTCCAATGCAGAGAATGAACCGCCTGATCTCTCCAATGTTCCAGGGCCGCGGCCGCGCCACCTGCTCTTCGTCCACCTCGTCGGTAGGAATCGGCACCTGCGATATGTCATAGAGCATATTGTTGGTCAATATCTGAATGGGAGCCATCGGGATGAATGGCAGAAACGCGCTGGCTCCCAGCACACTGAACATATTTCCAAAGTTTGAGCTGGCTCCCATCCGGATGTACTTGAGAATGTTGGCGAAGACCTTTCGTCCTTCAATCACGCCCCCTTCGAGCACCATGAGGTCTTTCTCCAGCAGAATCAGATCGGCCGACTCCTTGGCGATGTCCACGGCTGTATCCACCGAGATGCCGATGTCCGCGGCATGCAGCGCGGGAGCATCGTTGATTCCGTCTCCCATGAAGCCGACCACGTGTCCCTTGCTGCGGAGAAGGCGAACGATCCGCTGCTTGTGAGCCGGAGTAAGACGAGCGAAAAGCGTCGTCTTTTCGGCCGCATCCGCCAATTCCGGGTCAGACATCTTCTCCACGGCCTCGCCCAGGAGCATCGGATCGGGCTCAAGGCCCACGTCCCGGCACACCTTGCGGCTGATCAGGTCATTATCGCCGGTAAGGATCTTTACTCCCACACCGTGCTTGTGCAGGGCCTGGATTGCGACCACCGCACTTTTCTTGGGCGGGTCGAGAAATGCAACGTAGCCCTTCAGCACGAGGTCGCGCTCGTCTTCCTTTGAGCAGGACTGCTTCCCCGGCAATTCCTTCACGGCTACGGCTAGCACACGGAAGCCGTCGCTGCTGAGGCTCGCATATTCGTCCCGCAACCCCTTCATCAGCGCGGGATCCATGGGCGACAGCTTCCCGTCCAACTCGAATTGGGAGCACTGATGGAATATCTCTTCCGGAGCGCCTTTGGTCAGAAGGATTGCTTTACCTTCAGGAGTTTCCACCATGACGGACATCATGCGCCGCGTGAAATCGAAGGGAATCTCATCGAGCTTCTTATGCTTTTCGATGAGCGCTTGTTGATGAAAGTCCGAACTATTCAGAATTGCCGTGTCGAGCAGATTCTTAAGGCCGGTCTGGAAGTTGCTGATGAGGTAACCGTCCAGCAGCACCTCATCGGTTTCCCGTCCCGCTACGTTGCAGTGCCGCTGCAGGACGACACGATCCTCGGTGAGCGTACCGGTCTTATCCGTACACAGAACGTCCATCCCGCCGAAGTTCTGGATGGCGTTGAGCCGCTTGACGATCACCTTCTTGCGGCTCATCGCAATGGCTCCTTTGGAGAGGCACACGGAGACGATCATGGGCAGCATCTCGGGAGTCAGACCCACGGCCACGGCCATCGCAAAGAAAAAGGCGCTTTTCCAATCGTGCTTGGTGAAGCCGTTGATGAGGAAGACCAGAGGCACCATGACTGCCATGAGCTGGATCATCAGCCATGTAAAACGGCTCAGGCCACGGTCGAAACTGGTCGGCGGCGCTTCCTCCGTGATCGAGCCGGCCATTGTGCCCAGATAAGTGTTGACACCCGTGACAACCACAACTGCGGTCGCTGTGCCGCTTTCAACGCTTGTCCCCATGAAGCAAATGCTCTTCAGGTCGATAGGAGAATCGGAGGCCTCGGTGCCCGCATCATGGAACTTCTCGACGGGATAGGACTCGCCGGTTAGCGTACCCTGGCTGACAAAAAGGTCCTTGGCCGTGAGAACCCGCACATCGCCGGGGATCATGTCGCCCGCGTTCAGATTGATGATGTCTCCGGGAACCAGATCGCGTAGCGGCATCTCCTGCGCCTTGCCATCCCGAAGGACATTGGCGGTCACGTGGATCATGGCTTTGAGCTTGGCCGCTGCCGCGTCCGCCCGGGCTTCCTGCACGAAGCGCAGCGTGGCGCTGAGCACCACCATGCAGGCCATCACGGTTCCGGCGCGCGCGTCACCCGTGGCAAAGGAGATCGACGAGAGGGCTGCCAGCAGAATCACCAGCGGATTGCGGAGGATGATCAGTAGCCGTATAAACCAGCCGCGCCGTCGTTCCTGCGCAACCTCGTTCGGGCCGACAGTACGCGCTCGCGCTTCGGCCTCCGCTTGCGGCAGACCCTCGGGAGTCGTGTGCAGCGACTGAAGCAATGCATCGCCGTCCTTCCCCGCCGCATCGAGGACGGCTGGGGAAACACGGATGTTGTGGTTCTTGGCCTTTGCAACAGGCGAAGACTTGTCCGGAACCGTCGGGGCTACTGCGGTGCCGACGCCCGCCGAGCCGCCTTTCCCGGCTGATTCTTCCAGCGCAGATTTCGTGTCGGGTGCTGTCATCGCTCTCTCGACCGAACTCCCACTCCGTTAGTTCAAGTCAATTCGGGGTTGCGTGATGTAACTATAGATTGCCCTAGATCGGAAGAGGGAAAGGTCTTCAAGCGCCAAGACAATGAATCGGCGAGTTGCGGCCCCTCACATCTTCTCCGTCGGCGCGTCCAGTTTGTCGCAGATCGCTCTAGTGGAAAACTCCCAGCAGATAGCAAATCAGCAGGATCACCAGCACCGTGCCTAGCCCGATGCCTGCGCCTCCGCCTGTGCCCCACCGGCTGTAGCCGAAGTATCCTCCCCCCAAGCCGAAAACCAGCACAAGAACAATGATGAGTATGAGCATTTCAGATCTCCTTTGATCTGGGGTTACTACCCCATGGTTGTGCCGCCGATTTGATTGAGACGAAGATTTCTCCTCGCGACGATGTTATAGAAGAGCGCTTTGCTCAAACCTCCGCATAGGCATTTGAACGTCGGCTCGTAGCGGTCTTCTCGCCAGTTTGGATGGAATAACCCAATTGAGCAGGATGCGCGTGATTGGCGCGGGCTTGTATGAAGGAGCGCATATAAGACTGCGCTACCCGATTCCAGACCATTTTGCGCGCGTAAAGGTAGGCGCGTTTGCGCATCGCCTGGCGTTTTGCATCGTTGTCCAGAAGTTCGATTGCTGCTGCTGCGATTGCGACTGGATTCTCGAAAGGGACCAGCGCTCCGCGTCCATCATCCAGAAGTTCCGCGGCGTGCCAGTACGGTGTCGAGATGATCGCCTTGCCTGCGCCCATGGCATAAGCCAGTGTTCCAGATACAGCCTGTGCCTCGTGGCAGTAAGGCGTGATGTAAATGTCGGCCGAACCCACCAGCGCAGCCATCTCCCTGGGACTGAAGAACCGGTTGTGGAAGATCACCTCTTTTTCCACTCCAAGTTCAGTGGCCAGGGCCCGCAACTGTTCCCGGTATCGATCCCCTTCTCGAGCCCGGACGTGCGGGTGTGTGGCCCCTGCAATTACGTAG
>Ga0302319_10006844_pt1 | contig 22540 bp, 20 predicted proteins | sample Bog_T0_2_FD_203319 | JGI IMG/M metagenome (GOLD analysis project Ga0302319, IMG submission 203319) | Peat permafrost microbial communities from Stordalen Mire near Abisko, Sweden - Bog_T0_2 | ecosystem: Environmental > Terrestrial > Soil > Wetlands > Peat | place: Sweden: Abisko, Stordalen Mire... | reverse complement strand
GCCGCGTAGAACTGCTGCACCTTTGCGAATTGCGCCACGACATCGGTGGCTATTTCTGACTCTGCGGCCATTCGGGCAAATGTCGGTTGCCAGAAATCAGGCGGCGGGTTGAGGATTCCCGGCAAATCATGCGCCTTCCGCCGGGCAAAGGTGTCCCTGAGATCAGTGCTGAGCTTTTCCCGGTTGAGGCCATGGTCAATGAGCAGAACGAGGTCGATTAGATCCTTAACCCGGGAATTTGGCCGCTCTTCACGTGGCAACGTATAGGCGTGGAGCTTTTGTGCGAAATGTTCTTCGCGTGAAATTGAGGGGAATCTAGGTGCCGCGATATTTGCGAAACCAAGCCAGTCCCGAGGCTGCACGAATTCCACCGGCTCCCGCTGCACGTCGCCGGTGCCAACATCGAGGTGGAATTTTGAGAACGTCCGTCCATCGAGCACCGCCTCTACCGGATAACGCGCACCGCTGTAGGGAGCGGCTTCGAGTTCCATCGATGGCTCGCCGATAACGAAGCGGAAAAAGTCGCCCGATTCGCTGGACGCTTTCTCTTGGAGGATCGCGAGCAGTCGAGCCGCACGTTCCTTCCAATCACTGCCGGCTGCTGGCAGTTGGTCGAGTCCGAGGTCAATATCCTTCGTCGTCCGCGCCGTCGCGAATTTCAGTTCCAACGCATAGCCGCCCTTCAGCACCCACGGGGGATTTGGCTCGACAAAAAGTCGGCACAAAAGCCGGTCAAATGCCACTTGCCGCCGAATACGCTGCAAATCCAAACCTTCCGACTTTGCGGTAGCGGCGAGTCGATCCTCCAGCGCCCGACGGAATGCCGTCGCCGTTTCGTAATGCTTCGCCTTCACGTCCGCGGCTCCATCAGGTGTCGGAGCCACGTAGGAATGTCACTACGGGCACAGGCCGCCGCGGCCTGTGCCCGGGTAATCAGCCCGCGGCTTTGGCCCTCGCGAAGCGCTTGAATAATGAAATCACGATCGGCCTCACCGGAGGTGGTTAGGTCAAGAATCGCCCTCATAGGCGTCGTCACCGCGTATCCGTGCTTCTCGATGATTTCATCGCGCGCAAGCTGTGCCTTGTACAGTCTCAGAATTGCCGGCACCTCACCACTGCGGCGAAAATCAGGAGGCACCGTCATATGGAGCTTTGCGGGATTCGCGTCAGAGAGTTCTTCTATGCTGAGGGCTGTCAGGTGGGAATACACGCCTTGCGGCTTGCCTTCCCGGTTTCGCGACCAGAGCGACCAGAGCACGAGCTGGCCCTCCTCGCTACGCGGATACCTGAGCAGCCGGTATACGCCTCGGTGCTCCCGCACCCAATTGCCGGCATGGACATGATAGCTGTGGGTGCTTCGAGCGTACCCCGCGGCTATGGCTTGCGGGGTGGAGAAATACCCCTGCTGGCTCTCCGCGACCTCGAAGAGCCGGTCAGAGTCGGGTTTTGTAAGCAGCGCATTCATGTTCAGGAATCCTGAACAAAGATGTCGTATTATTCAAGCTCGAAAAGGGATCAATACTTCGGCCCGCCCTCGCGATTCTGCCTGTCTGCCTGCACTTGCAGGCAGAATGGAGGCATCGGGCAGGAAAGCGCGCACCTTTTCCTCCACCTTCCAGGCCAGGCGCCGAATGAGCCGGGGCGAGCGACAGCGAAGGGGGACCTTAACAGCGCAGCCGGTGGGAAGCCTCCCCCAATTATCCTTGGAGGCTGAGCACTGGCTGCCAATCTTTGGGTCTGTGGTGGCAACACGAGGCGTGCCAACTTGTTGGCCCGGCTCGTGGGTGCGGGAGGCGGGGCGGAGCCACGTCAGCGATTCTTCTGTGACGCCCCGCCCGGAGCGGGAGGCCGAAGGCCGGTAGCGAAGGAAGGAGCGGCGCAGATGGATCGCCATTGGCCAACATTCTCGCGAATCTGTGCGGGGAAGAGGGTGGGGCACAGTTTCGCCGGCGAAGCCGCGTAGGGAAGGCGTTGCGGAAACCCTTGGGGTTTCTGCTGGGATGGGGAGTTGAGAGACCGAGAGCGGAGCGGACGGGCTCGAACGGGGGAAGGGTCGCGAGATCCTTCCCAGCCAGCAAAATAGAGGCAAAACCAAAAGGAACGAAATTCCGGCGTGCAGCATGCGGCCACTTGAGGGCGAGCGAATTCTAGCTCCCCCGTTGATCTTCGAGAAAGCGTGCCACATTTAAAAGCGTCGAATCATGTCAACATGAAGAGCCGAAATTGATCGGGCTGCGCAATTATGTTTTGCAGCCGATCGATGCCTTTGATGAAGGTTCGGGCGTAATTCCGGGCGGAGTTGATGCAACGAAAAAAACTTTCCTTTGATTTGGCAGACAGACCCTTTGAATAAAAGTTTTACAAAACCCTTGCCATACTATACTGTTGCACTATACATTGAAGCCTCATTACTTTTTGCGTAGTGTTAGCTGCGCGTAAAAACCGACATCAGGATGAATCATTCTCAGTCAATATTCATTTGGATTGAAGCCGCGGGGACGACTCCGGTGGGCCGATGTCTTGGCGGTGGCCTTTCCTTTCCGTCCTTCTGACCGACTCGCGCTACGAGTTGAGCGGATTGCCAATTCCAGGGCGCTTTGTCGCGCCTTCGGATATCCCTTCGCATCGTTTCCAACCAATTGATTCACCCAACCATTTTTCTGCATACCATGAACCATTTTGCCATTTCTCCACGATTCACAGACCTCTCAATCGAAGACGATGAGAAGCGCCACCGCACTCTTTCGAGACTCGATGACGATCAACTCGACCTGCTCAAAGTCGAGGACATCATCCCTCTCCTGTTGGATGAGGAATTCGCCATTCGCCGCCAGGCCATCGCCGCATTGGAAGAACTGAATGACGTCGATGCCATCCCCGCCCTGCTCGACATCATCGCGGAGCCGGACCTCGAGCTCGCCGAGGCAGCAAGCGCCGCGCTTCTCGAATTCCGAACCCGGGACGCGCTCGATCCCTTGATCGCAGGCGTCACGCATCCCTCCCCTGCGGCGCGAGAGGCTGCCGTCGCCGCATTGGGCGAGCACCGAAACCCACGCGCTATCCCTGCCCTGCGCACCGCACTCAGCGACCCATCCGCCACGGTGCGGCGTGCCGCAGTCGTCACCCTGGCCAGGGTGCCGCACCAAGACCTGCACAGCCTCCTCATCCCGAGCATCTACGATCCCGAGCCGGGCGTGCGCCGCAGCGCGGTGTCCGCATTGGCCTCGCTGCGGGCTCCGGAGACGCTCTCCTATCTCCTGCGCAGCCTGCGCGATGAGGATTGGACGGTGCGCCGCGAAGGCGCCGCAGTTCTGGCGCATTTCCCGTACCCCGGCACCGTCATCGGCCTTCGGCGCGCCTTGCGGGAAACCCATCCGGAGGTATTGAGAGAAATCATCAGCACCCTGGCAAAAATCCGCGCTCCCGTCGGCCCCGCGATTGTCCCGTTTCTACACCACGAGGCAGCATCCGTCAGGCTCACCGCGGTAAAGGCCCTGGGTGAAATCGGCGATCCCGATTTGCGCACCCGGTTGGTGAAGTTGCTCAACGACCGCAGTCCCGAAGTCATCGAGGCGGCTCTCATTCTCCTGGCGCGTCCGGTGGAACCAATCCGCAAGGCCGCCTGATATCGGCCCCCGTCGAGGCCATCGCAGCGGTAACGCCTTGAGATTCGGAGGATCGCCCCTCATGGTATCGGCACCTTTGTGAAACCCCTCCGATCTTCAGTCGAGGATCTCCGTCGCATCTTCGAGCGCTGCATCACGGTCCGCGATATTGCCGAGCCTTTCGCATCATTCGATTCCCAACGCCAGTGCACCGATGTCCTCCCGTTCATGGAGGCGCGCGGATACGATGTCATCGGCATACGGATCGATGGATTGGTGGGAGGTTATGCATTGCGAGGCGATCTCTCCGGCGGACAATTGGGGGACCACGCGCGGCCGATCGACCCGGAGCTGGTGCTTCCCGAATCCAGCGCCCTGCTCACTGCTTTTGAAAAACTGCGCACGCGCCCATGGGTGCTGGTCAGCATCGTCGGCAGGGTCTGGGGATTCGTCTCTGTTGCGGATCTGCAAAAGGCGCCCGTGCGGATGTGGCTCTTCGGCCTCATCTCCCTTGCGGAGATGCATACCCTGCGGCTCGTCCGGGAGTTATTCCCCAGCGAAGAATGGATCGCCGCGAAGTTGCTCGCGCCGCCGCGCATGGCAGATGCGCGGAAGTTATTTGAGAAGCGCCGGCGAAAAGGCCAGGAGACTGATCTGACCGATTGCCTCCAGCTTTGCGACCGCGCGACGATCCTCAGGAAGCAGCGCGGAATATTCCGCGAACTCGGGTTTAACTCGAATGCGGAAGCGCAGCGTTTCTTCTCCCACTTTGAGGATCTGCGAAACTCGCTCGCTCACTCGCAGGATATCCTCGCCAATCGCTGGCCGGCCCTGGCTGATATTGCGATCGGGCTCGAACATTTTCTCCATTGTTGCGAATCCCGTCACGCCGGCAGCCCCAACGGGGATATTTGACCGCCCGCCGCCGCCCTCTTCATCCTGATTGTTATGCCCCAGACAGCCACCCGCCTTCACGCATTCACGGAATCAGTCATCCGCGGCATGACCCGGCTGGCGAATCGCCACGGAGCCGTGAATCTCGCCCAAGGCTTCCCCGACTTTGATCCGCCGGAGGAATTACTTGCCGCCCTGGAGCGTGCAACTCGCGGCCCGCATCATCAATATGCCATCACCTGGGGCGCGCCGCGTTTCCGCGATGCGTTGGCTCGCAAGATTACTCACTTCAGCGGCCTCGCGGTCGATCCCGACCAGCATCTGGTCGTCACCTGCGGGAGCACGGAAGCGATGATGGTGGCGATGATGACTGCCTGCAATCCGGGCGACAAGGTGATCGTCTTCTCGCCCTTCTACGAGAACTACGCAGCCGACGCGATTCTCTCCGGTGCGGAACCGCTCTATGTCCCACTCCGTCCGCCGCATTTTGACTTCGACCGCGAGGAACTCGCCCGCGCCTTCGCCGCCGGAGCCCGGGCCATCGTGGTTTGCAACCCCTCCAATCCAACAGGCAAGGTTTTCACCCGCTCGGAATTGAGCGAGATCCTCGCGCTCGCCGAGCGGCACGACGCCTTCATCATCACGGACGAGCCATACGAACACATCGTCTATGCCCCGCATCAGCATACTTACCTCGCCGCGCTGCCCGGGGCGTTTGAGCGCACCATCACGTGCAACTCGCTCTCCAAGACCTACTCGATCACCGGATGGCGGCTCGGCTATGTACTCGCCTCTCATTCCGTCATTGCGCAGGCGAGGAAGGTTCACGATTTTCTAACCGTCGGAGCAGCCGCGCCGCTGCAGGAGGCCGCGGTCGCCGGCCTTGAGTTACCCGATTCCTACTATGCCGGTCTGCGCGCGCTCTACACCCGCAAGCGCGACCTTTTCCTGGACTCTCTCCGCGCAACGGGCCTGGCGTTCTCTGAGCCACAGGGCGCTTACTATGTCCTCGTGGATATTTCACCCCTCGGGTTCGCACAGGATACCGAGGCTGCGGAATGGCTCGTGCGCGAGATCGGCGTGGCAGGCGTGCCGGGGTCGAGCTTCTTTCGCGAACCCGAGAATCGCTACATCCGGTTTCACTTTGCGAAGAAAGAAGAGACGCTGCTGGCCGCCGGGGAGAGGCTGCTTTCGCTCACAAAAATTGCCCAATGAATCAGGACCCTCTCTCATCAAGAAGCCCGCAGTTCCATCAATTGGTCACGAGTAGTCTGCGCCAGAGGCGGGTGATCTTGCCGCCAGCCGAGCCCTCGCACCGCCGCAGTCGTTCCCGCGTGGTCTTCAGTTCCTCTGAGCGCGCCGCGAGTTTCTCCCTGGACTGCCGATACTTGTCCTTTGTCTCCTTCAGGACATCCAGCAACGGCTTGAACTGGATGGCCGAATCACCCACCCAAATCTCTTCGACTGTGATCGAGCGGCCGGCAACGTCGGATTGGACCGCGACCTCCAGTTTCACGCAAGCGTCGATATCAAGCTGACCGGACTCAAAGCCGGCCGCGCGGAATGCCGCCTGCACGAAACCCGACCGCGTATACTCAAAGTCACTCGACGTCCTCCCGAATCGGAGTCTTGAACTTAGCAATTCCCTCAACGCCCGAAACACCAGCGTACCCACCGTGAGATCGGCTTTCAAAATCCATTCCTGGTCAATCGCCTCGAAGCCGCCGTCATCCTTTAATATGATATTCCGCGGGATGAGGTCAAAGTAGCGGCCCGGCAGCCGCGCGGCGGCGTCAACCGGATTGACCATGACACCTTCCTCATTGGCCAGCGATGCTATGATCAAAACGTACTTCCGGATGAACGCACCCAACTCTTCCATCGACCAGCCATCGCGGATGACGATGTTGGTAAATTCAAACGACAGCGGTGTGCCGAATACATAGGCGGACTTTTCCGGCAGGCTGAATTCCAGGCTATCTCCACGGTCCGCGGGGGTCTCTGATTCCACGCAGGTATATTGGACCTCAATCGGCCCCTCCGGCGTCTTGAGAAACTTCGCCTCCTTGCAATACTTTCGCGAGCGATTGGTGGCGTAGTGATAGGCAAGGATCGAGCGATCGATTGGCCGGGAAACGGAATGGTGTGCAACGACGAGGAAGGAGTTGGATAAGTCGAGAGCCATGTTATTATCGACCACGATCGGCCACGCCAGCTCCTGCGAGAACGTCAGATTCCCAAAATGCTGCGGGTCATGAACGGCGCTCTCCGAGGCGAGTGCCGCTGCGTTAAAACCGTCGCTCTCGAATCCGCTCTGCGTAATGATCGATGCGGGAAACTTATAGTCTGGAAACGGCGCCAGCACATCGGCGGTTGAGAACCCCGCCTTTTTAATCAAATCGACGAGTTTCCGCCGCCCATAGGTTTGCGGTTGAGTCCGGCCGTAGCGCCCCTCAATGCCATAGGCAGATTGCCCAATGTGATCCTCGGGAGCCCCGGCAAGGTATTTGAGCCCGAGTTGATTCTCGATGGCGATGATAAGCCTGCCATCCGGCTTCAGGAATCCACGGGCAAGCTCCAGCATCCTTAACCCCGGATTTTCACCGCCCATAAACAGGTTCGCATACTCAAGGACACCGATCAGCGTGACGAAATCAAACTTTCGGTCCGGCTCGAATGCGTTGAAATTATCAGAGACGACCTCGATGTTCGCCAGGTCCTTAGTTCGCGTTCGCGCATTCGTTGCGCGCCGCAGAGTGCCCTCCAGGGCCACCACATTGGCGCCACTCTCGCCCAGATACCTGGTGATTGCCCCGAAGCCGGCTCCGACTTCGAGCACGTCAGCCCCGTTCAATTCACATCCAAACGGTCTCAGGATATTAGCTCGTGTCGGACTCAGGTGATAGAGCGATGGCCAATCGGTGACGTGGCCCGCAAGTTCCGCCGAGAACAGACTCCGATCGAGCGCCTGGGAAATTGCGTTGCCGATTCGCGTCTCAATCGAATCGCCGTCATTGTACGGGATGCTCACGTAGTCAGGGCGAGTCCAAATGCCAGAAACCGAATCCCGGGAATAGCCATTTGAAGCCAGTGATTCCTGAAAGGTAAAATTGGAGCGTTCCGCCGGTCGCAAATCCTTAAGCATGTAAAGAAAAATACGCAATTTTATCCATGGGTGTGCGGGTGTGGGTGGTTGGCAAGCCCTTTCATGTAACGCTGGCCGGCGATCTACCGCACAAACATTCTATCTCCAAAAAAGTCGCCGTATTTTTCACTTGTCGCAATGTCTATCGGAGTAATAGGGTTTGCTGCATATGGCACACCTCAAACGCACATTCATCTGCGAGGGTTGTGGAGGCGAGCGCACATTCCGCCGGCCTGTATTCAGGCACAAGAACCACGCGGTGCTGACATTCTGCACCGCGGGGCTCTGGTCGATCAGTTGGCTCTCAGCCGCTCTCGGCCACGCTCTGGAGCCGTGGACCTGCAGCGCATGCCGCCATAAACAAAAGGCCCCAAAAGCCCTCCCTCAATGGTGACCCGATAAAGAAACGTTGTTCCTCAAGCGCCCCTTCTTCCCTTCCCCCCGCTTGAGTGAACGGCGATTGCATGCGGCAGGTTAACCCGCGTGCGCCAGATCGTTGGAGAGGCGCTCTGCGAGGTTTTTTGCCTGGACCCGCAACTCGGGCACCGCGGTGGTTTCAAAGAGCATCCCTTTTGCAGCGCTGCCGAGTGTAAAGATCTCCGTGGAGGGATTCCCGAGGTAATCGATGACAGCGCCTGCGGATGTCGCGTTCAGACCGAGGAAGAGCGGGTCAGGATCGATGAGCCCCCTGGCGAGGAGGTTCACCACCAGGGGTGATTTGAGCTTCTGGTAGTTACATTCCGGCCCGGTGCAATTAACGGCGTATGCGACACGGATGGTATGGTGCCGCCGCATGGCCCTGTTAAACAACGTGACTTGCAGGCCGGGGTTGATATCCGCAATACTCTGAACGCGGCCCCGGTGGATGAGGAGTTGGGAACGGTCGAGCAACGCTTCCTTTGCCGCCAGGACCGCTGGTGCAGCCCGGTGGCGATGAGATTCCCAAATGGCCCGCAGATGGCGAATGAAGCGCCGCCGCTCGTTGATCGGCAGCGATTGCCATATACGCTGAGTATGCGGGCGCAACGCATCAATGATGGCGCGCCAATCCACGCCATCCGTAGCGCCACGTCTGACGTCCGCGCGCACCTGGTGCAGCAGGGCGCGGATGGTTGTGGGGAATTCTCTGTCAGCAAACCACATCGGCCGCGCTTGATGATGACGGTGGACTTGGGGAAAGAGGCCGTGCCGGGAGATGACATGGATGATCCCGCGCGATTTGATCGATTGCAGACTCACGAGCAGATCGAGGGCTGTAAGGCCGGAGCCAAGGATGAGAATATCGTCATTGCGGCTGATGCTCTGGAGCGTCTCCGGCGACCAGGGATCGCTCAGGTAACGGGGACTCGCGTGAAAGGAATTGTCCCTGACGGGCGGATCACCGGGAGGAAAATTACCGAGAGCAAGGACGGCGCGCCTCGCGAGAAATTTTTTCCCACTCTCCGCAGTGACGTGGAGAAGGCCGTCGCGCGGCTCGATATCCGATATCTGGGCGGGCAAAATCTCCATGCGAGTGCCAGACCCGCGGGCGGCATCGAGAAGCCGCCGGAGGTAGATGCCGTAGATTTTCCGGGGTACAAAGTCGCCTGGATTCATTGCCTCGATCCCCATCGACCGGAAGGCCGGGCGGTGAAAATCCAGCCACTCCACGAAATTGTCCGGAGCATCCGGGAATGCGCTCATCTTCGCGGCGGGCACATTAAGCAAATGCAAAAATAAACCTGTGCCGTATGCGATGCCTCGCCCGAAGGCGCCCTCCCGGTCTGCGAGCAGCACGCGCAAGCCGGGAGCGGTGCGGGCAAGATGAACGGCAACCATGGTGCCGGAAAATCCCGCCCCGATGATTACGACATCAAAGATCCCTTCGGCGTCACTCACAGGGAGGCGATGCTCCGTTTACCGCGGCAACCGTGAGCCTGCATTTCCTAGATAGAGAACTCGTCTTCCTTCCTGCGTGCCCGCTTGTCGAGGATGCTGAGTTGCTTTTCCTCGTAATAAACCAGCGAGTGGGGAGGCACGCTATGCATTAGGAAAACGTTGGCGCCGATCGTCGAGGACTCGCCGATCACGGTCTCGCCGCCGAGGATCGTGGAATTTGGGTATATGGTGACATTGTCCTCCACCTCCGGGTGCCGCTTGTTGCCCTTTACGATGTGGCCCGCCTCGTCCTTGACGAAGCTGCGGGCGCCGAGGGTGACGCCGTGATAGAGCTTCACGCGATTGCCGATCCGGCAGGTCTCACCAATGACGACACCGGTCCCATGATCAATGAAAAAGTGTGAACCGATTGCCGCGCCGGGATGAATATCAATCCCGGTGCGCGAATGGGCCCACTCCGTCATCATCCGGGGGATGATGGGCGCTCCCTCCCGGTGCAGCCGGTGGGCAAGCCGCTGAATGGTGATCGCTTCTACAAAGGGGAAGGAAAGGATGATCTCCTCCTGGCTGAGGGCCGAGGGATCGCCTTCGTAAGCAGCCTCCACGTCCGTCTGGAGCAACTCCCGCACGATCGGCAGAGAGCGCGTGAACTTCTCCATGATCGGCGCCGTCTTCCCCGTTGGACGTTTGGGGTCCCCGATGCGCACACTCTTGCGCACCTGCTCCTGAAGCCTGCGGATGACTGAGAACAACCGCTCGGAGGTCAACTGGGGCAGCGTGCCGTCCATGATCGAATCGTCATCGTGCAAGCCCGGGAAAAGGAGCTGAAGCAGATCCGCGCATATCTGACCGACCGCCCGCTTCGAGGGAATATTGTGCGCGCTGCGATCATTGAGCCCGCCGAAGCGCTCGTAGGAGGCTAGCAGGTCCGCCAGGTGCCAGTTGGGGAGTCTATCCATGCGAGGGTTCAGAATTGTGCGAAGCCGTTACGCGGATATTCCACGGGAACCGGGCCAATAGCAGGGCCATGCCGCAAAAGTCCGTAATGCCTGCAAAAATAAGCCCCGCGCCGACAAACGCCGTAAGACCGATGAACAACGGATTGACAAGGCGCGCGAGTAGCAACCCTGCCAGCACAAGCGCCCCCGCTGCGATGCGCACCTGGCGCTCAAGGCTGATCACGCGAACAGCCCCGCGCTGCACGGGAAGCCCGGCGCCTTGCCAGGACTCGGTGCCGCCCTCCACCACGAAGACGCTCTCAATTCCTTCCCGGGCAAACAGGCCTGCCGCGGTGGTGGCGCGACTGCCGGAGCGGCAGATCAGATAGACAGGCTCACCACGGGTTACGACGCCTTCCGCCAGCAGCGCCTTCACATTCAGTGATGAGAGTGGGACATTGCGAGACCCCTCGACATATACTCCGGCATATTCCACCGGAGTGCGGACATCGATCAACGCCGGAGCCGGCTTTGATCCAAGCAATGCGTTCAGGTCCGCTGGCGGGATGCTTTTCATCGTTTCGGCAATTGGTGCAAGGCACGGATGAGCACATCCACTTCCTGACGCGTATTATAAAACGCAAAGGAAGGCCGAACGGCCGTCTCTACTCCAAACCGGCGGAGCGATGGCTGGGCACAATGATGTCCCGCGCGCACCGCAATGCCATGCTCGTCCAGATAGGTGCCGACCTTCTCGGAGTCCACGCCATTGACGACAAAGGAGAGAACCCCCGCCTTTGAGGCAGCCGTCCCGATCTGGCGAATTCCCGGGATGCCCTGAATCTCGGCCGTGGCGTACTCCAGCAGCTCATGCTCATACGCGGCAATCGAGGAAAGCCCGATGCCCTGCACGTAATCGATGGCCGCCGCGAGACCGGCGACGCCGGCGATATCCTGAGTGCCGGCCTCGAACTTCTGCGGGATGCCCGCGTAGATGATCTTTGAGAACGTGACATCCTCAATCATGCTGCCCCCGCCCTGGTAGGGCGGGATGCTCTCGAGATATTCGCGCTTCCCATAGAGAATGCCGATGCCCGTGGGACCGAAAATCTTGTGGCCGGAGAAGGCGAAGAAATCGGCGTCCAGAGCCTGGACATTCACCGGGAGATGCGGCGTGGACTGCGCGCCATCCACCAGCACGGGGATGCCGTAGGCGTGCGCCAGCGCGATGACCTCCTGAAGCGGATTGACCGTGCCAAGCGCATTGGAGACGTGGGTGATGGCGACGATTTTCGTGCGTTCGCTGAGGAGCGACGCGAATTGATCGAGGAGCAACTCGCCACGGTCATTGATTGGCGCCACGCGGATGTTCGCGCCCGTCTGCTCGGAGAGCATCTTCCACGGCACGATGTTCGCATGGTGTTCCATCGTCGTGAGGAGGATTTCGTCCCCTGCCCTGATCCGCTGGCGGCCGAAGGTTTGCGCCACCAGGTTGATGGCCTCCGTGGTGCCGCGCAGGAATATAATCTCATCGGCATCGCCGGCGCCGATGAACTCCCGCACCTTCTCGCGCCCACTCTCGTAGATGTCCGTGGCGCGCTTGGCCAGCGCGTGCGCGGCGCGGTTCACGTTCGAGTAATCGCGCTCGTAGAAGAGCGAGATGGCGTCGATGACGCTTTGCGGCTTGTGGGTGGTCGCGGCGTTGTCAAACCAGATCAGGTCGCGGCCATTGACCTTCTGGTGGAGGGCCGGGAAATCGCGGCGGACTTTCTCCACGTCGAATCCCGCCAGTGGCGATCCGGCTTTCGCAAAGGGCGAGCCGAAATGCGGTAAGCCGGCGTCCGGCACAGAGTAAGTGGGGACAGTGGCCCGGGCAGGTTCCCGGGAATCGGGAAGGAAGTAATAACTGGCGCCATCGCCGGCAGAATGCGAATCCTGCGCACCGCCGGGGTAGGGGTCCAACTGTTCTCCGCGCAAGCCCTTGAGACGCCAACTGTCTGGGTTCGGCTCTCCAAAGGCGTAGTGAGCCGGCGATTCCTTCTTGGAGGTATCCAGCGGTGCGGGGATGCTGGGATGCACCGGCGGAGGACTGCCACCGGGAGTGATCCCGCTGAAATCCCCGAGACTACCCGAGGGACCACTGGAAGCGGGCGCCGAGCCGCCGGTCTCCGAATGGTACTCCTTGATTAAGCGGGAGATGAGCGCCGTATCGAAGGGATCGGCGGCGCTTGTCGCGGCCGTGGCGGCATCAGGCCTTGGGATAGACATAGTCGTGGTAATGGCCGACGAGGACATTGTCCAAACGGGCGATGGCGTCTCCGGTGAGCACGGCGGCGGAGAAGTAACGCGTCACCAGGTGGGACGCGATGGAATGGGCATCCGTGCCCATGTAACGCACGGAGAGCCCAGGCTCGACCTCGCCGGTGACACCGACCTTGTGAAGCCCGACGACACCCTGCTCGGCCTCGCCAACGCGCACGAGGAGGATGCTGGTGCTGCCGAGGCCGCTGGAGCCGATATCGGACTTGCCATTGATCTGGAGCTTATCCGTGGGCACCAGCGGAATGCCGCGCCAGGTAATGAAGGGCGAGCCGAAGATATGGACCGTGGGAGGCGGTACCCCGCGCCGGGTGGCCTCGCGACCGAATGCCGCAATCGCCTTGGGATGCGCCAGGAAGAACGCCGGCTTTTTCCAGACGAGCGTCAGCAGCTCGTCCAGATCATCGGGCGTGGGCGGGCCGGAGCGCGTGGGGATGGTCTGCGAGGCGGGGACTTCGTGCAGGAGACCGAAATTCGGATTATTGATGACTTCCCACTCCTCACGCTCCCGCACCGCGGTAACGGTGATGCGGATTTGCTCGCGGAGTTGATCGATCTTGTTCGAGTAGAGATCGGTGACGCGGGTGTGCGTATTGAGGATCGTCTGGATCTGGCTGAGGTGATACTCGCGCGGATCCTCCTCGTAATCGACATACGTGGAGGGCAGCAGTGGCTCGCCGCCGTGCGTGGTTAGGAGATCGATCTTCCGCTCGCCGGATTCCTCGGCCAGCGCGACCGCGGCCTTGCGGTCCACGATCAATTTCGCGAGCGTATCGCGGAAGCCGGGGACGCGATTGGCGACCTCGTCAAAGCGGGCGCGCTCCAGCGTCAGCACGCGGGTGGGCGTCAGCGCCCGGATGGCCGGAGAGCGCCAGCCGTCGTTCACCAGCGCATCCTCGGAGAAGAAGCCGCCATCGCCCAGCAGGCCCTGGCGGAGCTTGTCGCCATGCGGTCCGGTGATGGATATCTCAATCTTGCCGCCGGCGATGATGATCAGTTTTTGATATTGGTCGCCTTCATTCGCGATCACCGCTCCGGCGGCGAATTGCTCCTGCGTTAATTGTGCATCAATGGCTTCCAGCGCATCGTGGGGCAATCCGTGAAAGAGCGGGATATTCGCGAGATTGCCCGGCTTAACCTTCAAGGCATCTCCGACGAGATGGGTGGAAATTTTTCCCGCCGTGGGGATCACAGACTCCCGGCGGTTGACGCGATAGACGCCTCCGTTGACATCGACCCACGGCAGCAGACGCAGGAGCCAGCGTGGCGTGGCTTCGGCATTCTGCGGAGCGGTAACGGTGGCAGTGGCGAGGTTACGGGCTTTCCTGCCGGTAAGGCTGCGGTGTGGATCGATCTCGATCAGGTCGTTGGGCATGTTGGGTTTGTATTAGGTTTGGGTTAAGTGTGGTGAAGGGCGGGAGGAAAAATCATGCAGCGTCTGCCGGCTCCGAGGCGAAGGCTGCGTCGGCGGCGGGAAAGGTGCGGACTTTCTTGAATTTCACGTACGCCGCTTCGCCGGGTTTCAGGTCCAGCTCCGCATGGCGGGCGCGCGGCAATTCCACCTCGAGCAACTCGCCAGTCGCTCTGAGCCGCAGGTCGAGCCTGGCCACCGAGCCGGCCGCATTAGTATGCTCTACAGTGGCCGCAAGCGTGGGCGATCCATTGGGATAACGCAGCACCTCGACATCATGCGGACGCACAAAGGCGAGGCTGTCGTGTCTCGCGTCCAGCTCGTCGGGTACCGGAGTGGGCCCGGCAAGCCCGCCCTTTACCGCATTCACCTTGCCGAGGAATCGGAATACGAATGGCGTCGCCGGCTGGTCATAGACTTCCTGCGGAGTGCCGATTTGCTCGATGCGCGCATGATTCATCACCACCACGCGATCCGAGATCTCCAGCGCCTCCTCCTGGTCATGGGTGACGAAGACGGTGGTGATATGCAGCTCATCATGCAATTGGCGCACCCACTTGCGCAGGTCCTTCCGCACCTTCGCGTCCAGAGCCCCAAACGGCTCGTCCAGTAGCAGGACGCGCGGCTCCACGGCCAGCGCGCGCGCAAGTGCCACACGCTGGCGTTGACCGCCGGAGAGCTGGCTCGGGTATCGCCCGCCCATTCCCTCCAGTTGGACCAGACTCAATAGCTCAGCCGCCCTTTCCGCGACTTTATGCCGGGAGGGCCGTTTGCTCCGCGGCAGCATCCGCAGCCCGAAGCTGATATTTTTCTCCACAGTCATATGCCGGAATAGGGCGTAATGCTGGAATACGAACCCAACCTTGCGCTGGGCGACTGGAAGGTGCGTGGCGTTCGCGTTATTGAAATGAACGGTCCCCGAGTCCGGGTGTTCAAGACCCGCGATGATGCGCAGCAGCGTGGTCTTGCCGGAGCCCGATGGCCCGAGAAGCGACACGAGTTCTCCCGACTCGATTTTCAGATCGACCTGATCCAACGCGGTGAAAGCGCCGAAACGCTTGGTGATGTTACGGGCTTCGATGCTCATGATAGGGCTCCCTGGGTTGAATCCTCCTGCCTGCTTGCGTGCCACTCCACGAGCCGCTTGAGGACAAGCGTCACGAGTGCGAGCAGCGCGAGCAGTGTCGCCACCGCAAAGGCGGCAACAAAATTGTAGTCGTTGTAAAGAATCTCGACTTGCAGCGGCATCGTATTGGTGAGGCCGCGGATATGGCCCGACACCACTGAGACGGCGCCGAACTCCCCCATCGCCCGCGCATTGCACAAGATGACCCCGTAAAGAAGACCCCACCGGATATTCGGCAGCGTCACGTACCAGAATGTCTGCCACCCGGTCGCACCAAGAATAAGTGCCGCGCATTCCTCGGTATCCCCCTGGGATTCCATCAGCGGGATCAGCTCGCGCGCGACGAAGGGGAACGTGACGAAGATCGTCGCCAGCACAATGCCGGGAACCGCGAAGATGATCTTGATATGATGCGCGTGCAGCCACGGCCCAAACCAACCCTGCGCCCCGAACATGAGGACATAGATCAGGCCCGCCACCACGGGCGATATTGCGAAGGGGAGATCGATGAGCGAGATAAGCAGGCTCTTCCCGGGGAATTGGAACTTTGCAATGGCCCACGCGGCGGCCACGCCGAAGACGAGATTCAACGGTACAGAAATGGCCGCAGTGAAGAGCGTGAGCCGGATCGCGGACAGCGCGTCCGGGTCGGTGAATGAGGCGAAGTAAGCGGCAAGCCCATGCCGCAGGGCCTCGGTAAAAACGGCCACCAGCGGAATGAAAAGCGTCACGACGAGGAAAGTAATCCCGACACTCATCACCAGCCAACGGATCCATGCGGGATCTCCGGTCAGAGGGCGGTTCGCCGCCACTAGGCGTGTGCGAATGAGTGTAGTAGCGATGCCGGCCATGCAGAGTCGTGCGTTATGCCGTGAGCCGGCGGGACATCCAGCGCTGGAGTAGATTGATGGAAAGCAGCAGGACAAAGGAGATCAACAGCATCACCACGGCCAGTGCGGTTGCGCCCCGGTAATCGAACTCCTCCAGTTTCGTCACAATCAGCAGCGGTGTTATCTCCGTTTTCATCGGCATATTGCCCGAGATAAAAACGACGGACCCATATTCTCCCACCGCACGTGCGAAGGCCAGGGCGAAGCCGGTGGTCAGGGCAGGCAAAATGCGCGGGAGCACCACGTGGCGAATCGTCTGGAGCCGCGATGCACCGAGCGTCGCAGCCGCTTCCTCCGGCTCCGTATCGATCTCCTCCAATACCGGCTGTACCGTGCGCACCACAAAGGGAAGCCCGATAAAGATCAGCGCAACGACAATGCCGAGCGGCGTGAAAGCAATCTTCAGCCCCAGCGGCTCAAACCAGCGCCCAATCCAGCCGCCCGGCGCGTAAAGCGACGTGAGCGCAATGCCGGCAACGGCCGTGGGTAGAGCAAATGGAAGATCGACCAGCGCATCCACCAGTCGCTTGCCCGGGAACGAGTACCTCACCAGCATCCACGCGACAATCAGGCCGAAGATTGCATTGATCACCGCCGCAATGAGCGATGCCCCGAAGGTGAGCCGGTAAGAAGCCACCACGCGCGGCGAAGTCACCGCCAGCCAAAATCCGTGCCAGCCGATCCCCGCCGTCTTCAGAAACGTCCCCGCCAGCGGGATCAGCACAATCAACGTGAGATAGATGATCGTGTAACCAAGGGAAATGCCAAACCCTGGAAGGATGTTCTTTTGCCGGGCCGGAGTGCTCATGTTCTTGGATCGTCAGCCCCCAATCACGGCTGGTAGATCTGGTCAAAGATTCCCCCATCGTCAAAATGGGTCTTCTGCGCATTGGCCCAGCCGCCGAATTCACTATCTACGGTCACCAGCGTCAGCTTGGGAAATTGCGAGGCGTACTTTGCCGCGGCCTTCGGATCGCGAGGGCGATAGAAATTGCGCCCGATGATATCCTGTCCTTCGTCTGAGTAGAGATACTTCAGGTAAGCCTCCGCGACCTCGCGGGTGTGATGATCATCGACCACCTTGTCCACCACGGCGACGGGTGGCTCGGCCAGGATGCTGAGCGATGGAATCACGATCTCGAATTTGTTATCGCCAAACTCCTTCTGCGCGAGGTGCGCCTCGTTCTCCCACGCGATCAGCACATCACCGATCCCACGCTGCACAAAAGTCACAGTCGCTCCGCGCGAGCCGCTGTCCAGCACTGGGACGTTCTTATAGAGCTTCGTAACAAAGTCACGCGCCGCAGCGTCCGTGCCGTACTTGTGTTTCGCATAGGCCCATGCAGCCAGGTAATTCCAGCGGGCGCCCCCGGAGGTTTTGGGATTCGCGCTGATGACCTGGATGCCAGGCTTCACCAGGTCATCGAAGTCCTTGATTCCCTTTGGATTCCCCTTCCGCACCAGCAGCACCACCGTGGAGGTGTACGGGCAGCTATTATCGGGCAGCCGCTTCTGCCAATCCGCGGGCAGCAAGCCAGCCTTGTCATGAATCGCGTCGATATCCGCGCCAAGCGCCAGCGTCACCACATCGGCCTCCAGGCCGTCGATCACTGCTCTGGCTTGTTTCCCTGAGCCGCCGTTGGATTGCTGGACGGTCACGTCCTCGCCCTTCGTGGCCTTCCAATACTTTGCGAATGCGGCATTGTATTCCGTGTACAGTTCCCGAGTCGGATCATACGACACATTGAGGATCTCAACGGCGTGGAGCCACGGAGTCAGCGACAGCGCAAGCGCCAGGATGAGAAGGCGTTTCATGATGCAAAGAAGGTCAGGCCAGCACTTCCGACCGCGCCTTGTCCGCCAGCGCGGTGCTCAGGTAGCGCTCGCCCGTGCTGCAGCCAATGGTCACGATCAGCTTGCCCCTATTCTCCGGCCGCGAAGCAGCGATGAGCGCCGCATGCACATTGGCCCCCGTGGAGATTCCCGCCAGAATACCTTCCTCCAGAGCAAGACGGCGCGCCATATTGATTGCCTCATCGTTGGTCACGGTGATCACGTCGTCCACGATATCGAGGTGGAGATTGTTCGGGACAAAACCTGCGCCCGTGCCCTGGATCTTGTGCGGACCGGGGCGCACCGGTTCCCCATTGCGCGTTTGGGTGATGACCGGAGAGTCCGCAGGCTCCACCGCAATCGCCTCGAAGCTGGCCTTGCGATGTTTGATCACCTCGGCGACACCCGTGATCGTCCCCCCGGTGCCCACGGCGGAGACGAGGATATCGACCTGACCGTTTGTATCGTCCCAAATCTCGATGGCTGTGGTGCGCCGATGGACCTCGGGATTGGCGGGGTTGTTGAATTGCTGGGGAATCCAGGAGTTCGGATCCTCGCGGTGCAACTCCTCCGCACGCGCGATGGCCCCCTTCATGCCATCCTTTGCCGGAGTGAGAACCAGTTTCGCACCGAGCAGCGCCAACAGGGTCCGGCGTTCGAGGCTCATGCTCTCCGGCATTGTGAGCGTAAGGCGGTAACCCTTGGCCGCCGCGACGAAGGCGAGCGCAATCCCAGTATTGCCGGAGGTGGGCTCGATGATCTGGGTATCCGGTGACAGCCGCCCGTCGCGCTCGGCCGCTTCAATCATCGCGGCGCCGATGCGGTCCTTCACACTGCCGAGCGGGTTGAAGAATTCCCCCTTCAAGGCCACAGTGGCGTGGATTTCGCCCGTGACACGATTTAGTTTGATGAGTGGCGTTCTGCCGATTGTACCGAGGATATTGGGGTGGATGGGCATGATGGGAGTGGGCTGAAGGCTGAGTTCCAAAAATTGAGAAGCGCGCGCCCGTGAACCTGCCGTTCGGGAGGCGTCGCGAATCCATATCATTTCAATAGACTATCCAAGGCTACTCAAGCGGTGGGGTATGGCAAGAATTTTTTCAATTCACCAAAGATGCCGCTACGCCGCTCCTTTGGGGATTGCGATTCACACGATGCCAATGGATTTGGTGTTCAGTAGTGTTCCGTGGCCTGATGCAGCGCATGACGGTGTTGCGGAAGGACCTGGAAGCGGCGGGGAGCCGAGAACTGCGACGGCAGTATGCCGGCATTGTCGGTGAAGCGATCCTTCGCTTGGAACAAATCGGCGCCGGCGTCTTCCAGGATCAGACGACGGACCTCCTTCACGTCAACGCCGAACTGCGGGTATGCTCCCGTTCAGTCGCGAGGTCGAACATTTGCATAAATTGCGCCACTCCCTCGCCATCTATCGCATGGTCTTTGGGCAGAGCCGCCAGGAAGACCTCATTTCTTACCTGCTTACAGAGATTCCAGAGTCAGAACGCAAAAATATCGTGAAAGGACTCCAGGTGGATATGACACCGTATGCTTCCACATCGGAATGATTTGCATCCCAGTTTTGCACCCGTCCGCTTCGGGCGCGCTACGCTAAAACCCTTCGCCGAAGAACTCAGCACCCTGTAAATTTCTCCGAAGGGCATGCACCGTGTGACTGTCGAGGATCCCATGGAGCGCCTCTGTCCTATTGGGCAGCTCCGCCAATGATCCTTCTTTCAGAGCCTCGGTGAAGCTGTTGAATACCCGCTCGCGGTTGATCTACCACACGAAGCGAAAAATTGCGGCGCCCACCAAGAATCCGACAGCGAACGCCATGAGCAGGAGAATGATGGAAGCGGTTCGAATCCGTTGGGCAATTCTCCTGGCTTCCTCAAGGAGCTGGTTCCAGGTTTCTGCCATTTCCATTCTGCCTTCGGATAGCTTTCTGGAGCATTCCCGCACTGCTCTTTCCGCTTCTCTTGTTGCGTTCGCGGCGTTGGCTGAAGCTGTAATCCCGCCGAGGCGCCCGGCTTCGGCGTGTTTTCTGGCCTCGCTGATGGCCAGAGCCCAGAACTGTTCGCTCCACTTTCGCAAGTCGCGTGACGTATTCGCGGTCACCGATGCCGCCTCATCCATTTTATTCGCATGTGCCCGCTGCGAACCCTCAAGATAGTCGAGGTGCTTTTTCAATCGCTCGTTGATTGTTAAAGGGAGGGTCGATTTCAGTTCTTCAAGCATTTCAAAAGTGAACGCGGCTGCATCAAATATGGCGGCAGTTGGATCGTTCGGGTCCGCCTCCAATGCCGAAAAGAGTCGTGCGCGATCAACCCTCCCTGTCAGCGGGTCCGTCGCGTCGGTAACGATTTGTGCAAAGCGTTTGTTCATGGGATGGACGCCGAGGCTTTGCCGATGAGAACGGCGGCTGCTTTTTCAATCTCCGCGAATGCGGCGCGGGTGAAGGCCTTTATGCGCTGCCGTTCGGCGAGATCAAGTTCTCTGCTCCCGACGGCGGCCGTCCATGGCAGATTGAGCTGGTCCACCTTGAAGTAAACGTGCTCCAGCACTTCTGGCATTCGAATTTCAACCGCACCAAGTTCTTCCGTGAGCCGCGCTCGGGTCTTGCTTCCGTCATAAACTGGAAAGCTGCGTCCGGTCGCTTCGTTCTTTACCACCACATAGCTGACGCCGGAGCCAAGCTGGTCGCTGACGATCTTTAGCAGCACCGTGCTGTCCTTGATGGGCGAGATGACGAACGCGATTGTGACCGCGATATTCAATTCGCCGCAGACGGTCAGGAAGTCCGTTTCGGCCATCCATTGCACGAGGCGGTCGCCGCTCTGCGCACCGAGATCGACCAGCCAGTGGCCGATGCCATCTGTCTCCAGAGCGTTGAGCAATTGGTCGAGACTGGCTGGGTCATGGATGTTAATTGGCTTTGTGTTGTCCGAATAGAATCTGAGCAGGTGTCCATTGGTTGGGTCGGTGTCGTAACCGCGCCAATCCGGCGCGTGCTGCATGTAGTAGTCGGCGAGTAGCCGGGCAAATGTACTTTTGCCGACTCCGCCTTTGTCGCCATGGACGATGACGAGACGTTTTGTGGGTGTGGATTGCTTCATAAATGGATTTACAGGTCTCTTTCGTTAATGCCGCCTTTGAGTCCCGGTCGTGGAGTATTGGTCGATGGAATCGGGGATTTCGCATCGGCCTTTCCACGCTCCTTCGCTCCCTTGCCGCACGGCTTTGGTCTGCGTTTGGCCGCGAGGTATGCCTTGAGTGTGCTGACACTGCACTCGATACCCTGCTCGCGGAGGAAGGTGGCTAATTGCTCGTAGGTCACGCCATTGGCTCGGGCGTCCTTGAGTTTCGGCCTCATCCGGGCGATGAAGGATTTTAGCGTGGGAGCGGCCTTTGGACGCTCAGCCAGCCAGGTGTCGAACGCCTTCGTAAACTCCCCGTCGTCGAGAGGGAGCGTGCCTTGTGCCTTTTTCATACGGGGCACCATTCTAGGGTAAACGGCGAATGACCTTGCTCCCGCGCGGGATCATTCGCGCGCTGGATTCGTGGTGAACTTGGGATTCAGAGCCGGCTTACAAGCGAAGCTTGTGCGTTGGTCTATTTCCAAAACTAACCCGTCAATCCTGGCGGAACCCATGCCAATGCAATTCCCATGATCCGAGGTCGAGCAATGAAAGGAGGCGCGAACTATTGCGCCCAGCACCTTCAGGCGAATGACTATTATGAGAAGGGCTGCAAGATTGAGGGCGTCTGGGTCGGCTCAGCTTGTGAGGCGTTTGGGGCGAAGGCGGGCGGGATTGTTGAACCGGAAGCATTTGAAAAGTTGCGGCAGAATCAGCACGCGACCTTGCTGGACCCGGACGGCGAACCGATACAGATCACCGAGCGGATGCATGGCGACACGGTGGACGGCCACGAGCGCCGGGCATTTTACGATTTCACGATCTCCGCACCGAAGACGTTTTCCGTGGCGGCGGTAACAGGGGGACTGGAGGAGGCACGGGACTGGCATCGGGCTGCGGTCGCCAAAGCGGTCGCGGAGATGGAGCACTGGACCGCCTACCGCACGAATCGAGGCGGGAATATCGAATTGCATCCGAGCGGGAATTTCTGCGCGGCACTGTACAGCCATGACGCGAACCGGAATCTGGAACCGCAGTTGCACGATCACCTCGTCATTTTCAACATGACGCGAGGGAGCGGGGGTAAGAGCTACGCGATTGAATCGAAGGCGTTCTTCGACCGGGTGAACTATTTCACGGCGATTTATCGGGATGAGCTGGCGGCCCAAGCCCAGCGAGCCGGGGTCGAGATCATTTGGGGCCAGCACGGCGAGCCGCAGATCAAGGCACTCTATGAACATGGGCTGCACGATCACTTCTCCCGGCGGACCCAGGAGGCGGAATCACTGATTGCCCGATGTGAATCCCTTCTGGGCCGGAAACTCGACAACAACCAACGGAAGATTTTTGTGATGGCGTCACGCGGA
>Ga0302319_10006842_pt1 | contig 22544 bp, 20 predicted proteins | sample Bog_T0_2_FD_203319 | JGI IMG/M metagenome (GOLD analysis project Ga0302319, IMG submission 203319) | Peat permafrost microbial communities from Stordalen Mire near Abisko, Sweden - Bog_T0_2 | ecosystem: Environmental > Terrestrial > Soil > Wetlands > Peat | place: Sweden: Abisko, Stordalen Mire... | reverse complement strand
CTTCCGATCTCAATCCTGAAAGATTCCTTCGAAGACCGCCAGGTGACGACCTAGGCGCATTCTTGCTTCGTATTCGCCCCATTCAAGTGGCGTCTTCAGCGCATAACGTTTCGCCGATCTGTAGTCTTGACCGACAAGGGACTGGAGAACCGAAAGCTTTTCAGCCTCGGTGCCATCGAGTTCGTGGATCGCAACTCCAAGTTCCTTGACTCGCATGTTGTCTACGTACAGGAAGAGATTGTAGGCATTTTCTTTCAAAGGAATTTTCCTCTTAAGACTCTCCTGATCTTAGCCCACACGTCCAAGCGTTCGCGCGCCGTAAAATGGCCGTTCTCGTCAATCTTAACGGCAGGCATTGTCACAGCCCTAGTCCAATTCCTTGTCCGACGGATAGACCTTGCTTGATTTCCAGGGCGGAGGTTTTGGAGACATCGGCTCCAAGCTGAGGCACGAGCTTTGTGACGTCGTCGGTGAAGAGTGTGGCCTGGTGGCTTGCCCGGGAGATAGAGACGTAGGCGAAGCGGGAATTGAGCAGGTCTGGGTGGACACTTGTATCGCCGTGAACGAGGACATGTTCGGCGGTAAGGCCCTGGGAGCTGTGACTGGTAACGGCGTAGCCGTGGTCGAGATGACGATGCTCGTTGGGGTTGAATTCGATCTGGCGGTGGTTGTCGAGGCGGACGGATAGGCGATCATCGGCGCGGATAGCCTCGATCGTGGCCATATCGCGATTTGCAACGCCGAGCGATTTGTCGGGGGCAGTGAACTGGATGCGGTCACCTACGGAGAATTCCCGTTGGATCTTCTGGTAAACGCTGACGCCTGTAAGGCGGCGGGGATCGTAGGTTGCAAGCTCTCCGTTCGCTTTCTTGACCGTGAGTTCGTTTGCGGATGGGTTGATCGCGACAACCGATGCGTAGGCGGCAGGTTCGATTCCGATGGCTTTGCTGCCGCGTGTGTAGCGAACTACGTCATCGATCCCATAGTGGCTGGCCCAGGATCGTTCGGCTCCGGTCATGTCTTGACGCTGAACCAACACACGGAAATTACGATCTTCCGGGGCAACGGTGCCCGTGGCCTTCAACTCATGCCGAACCGCGAGATTCAGTTCGCGGCGGGAAGCATTGTCCGGTGAAACGATGAGCGTGTTCTGGGGCGATTTCACGTAGCTCTTGGCGATGGCACGAACTCGCTCTTCTTGGTTAGGAATTTCCTTCACGCGGCCCTGTTGTTGGAGTGCGTCGAGCGCACCGGAGACTTGGCCGGTCGCCAGCAACTCGACAGCAGATTTCAGAGCCGGGTCCTTTTGCCGAACGATGTCGTCCAGCGTCGCTGTGCGCATTCCCGCCTCCTGCAGTTGCTCGAAAGGGCGGCCCGCTTCGACGCCCTGATGCTGGCGGATGTCTCCGACTAGAAGCACGCGGTCATTGGGACCAAGCCGGGAAAGAAACTCCCGCATCTGGTTGGTGCTGGCAAGGCTCGATTCATCGACAAGATAGAAATGCTGCTGCCCGGTTAGGTCGGGATTTGCAGCACGAGTGAGGAAGCCTTGCAGGGTTCCCGATTCAATTCCTGCGTCGTTCAGTTGGCGCGCGGCGCGGGAGGTCGGGGCGAAACCCTCAACCTGATAGCCCTGGCTTTCAGCGGCATTGCGGATGACTGCGAGGGTGGTTGTCTTGCCCGAGCCGGCGAAGCCTTGGATACCTTGAATGCGGTCCGGCGAACTGAGAACATCTTCGATCACGCTCTTCTGCGCCTGATTGAGATGCGAGTGCTGATCGGCAAGGGCGATGGCGTGTGGACGCGAGAGGACTGGCTTAGCATGGTTTTGTCCCTCGCGCATCGTACTGATAATTTCATGTTCCGCTTCGATGGTTTTCGCGGTGGTGTACTGGCGGCCCGGAACACCCTGAGTTCGTTCCACGATTTGAAATTCCCCGGAAGCCAAACGAGCCTCCAGATTGGAGCGAACCTGTCCATGGGTGATCTCACCCATGCCACGGCGCAGCCCGTCGCGGATCAAGGCACGTTCATCCACAACCGCCTCACGCTCGAAGTTCTTGTCGCGAGCAAAGGTCAGAGATTCTCGAACGCGGTCAAGAACGTTGACTGGCCTCTCCTGATGTTGAGACCGTTCACGCGCCGCGCGTACAACGGCGTCCGCTTGGTGTCCAAAGTCTGCAGCCAGCTTTCGGTGGGCTGCCATCACATCGCCCGGTGAATGAATTTCCTTGCGGTCGCGGGTCGAGTGCGCAGCGATCTCGGCAGCCTCCTTCCCCGAGCGGCCTGTGCGTTCGAGGTATTCACGAATTTGCTGGCTTCGGGGACTGGATGCGTCGAGATATTCCTGTGTGTATCCCTTGATCTCCGGAGCACCGCTCCGCCCTGTCGTAATTTCGTAGCCAAATTGTCGGAGGCGGTATGTCAACTCAGATTGATAGATCGCCGTGGCAAATTGCTGGGAGGCGAAGAGGCTCTGCGGCTGGATGGCGCGCGGCTGGCCGTTGTCGCGCTCCGTGACATTGAAGACGACCGCATGAGTATGCAGTTGTGGCGCGACATACCCATCGACCGGACGTGCTGTATCGTGCTCAAACTTGGCGGCTATAAATTTGCCAGTGGTCTCGGGCGGATGATTGCCGCCGATGCGGGCTTGCGTGTAGTGTTCGAGCTGGTCTAGGGCAACGCGGACACTCTCCCGGTGAGCTTCACGGACACGCTCATCGCCGCCGACGAGGGCGGTTAGCGAGACGGATTTGGGCGCGGAAAATGTTGCATCCCAGCCGGCACGGTGTTCCATCGTCTTGATGGTCCTGCCGTCGGCATCCTGATACTCATAGGACGCTCGTTGTCGCACCAGCTGCTCTCCGGTCTGTGGATGCTGGCCCTGGCTGAGTTTCGCGAAGTCCTCTCCGGAGACCATCCCGGCCAGACCGAACTGCGCGGCCAGTCGCCCGTGCCATTCGCCTGCGATGACGCCGCGTTGCGACCAATAGTTCTGCTCTTTCGCGGTGAACTCCTTCTGGTGGTAGGTCTGTGCCTGGCCAGCGGAGAGCGGCTTGGAAATGGTGAGCATGGCAGTTACTATCCCCTAAGATTGAGGCTTTGTTGGGCGTTTACGTTCGTCTCAAGTTCGGTCTCCCGCTGCGGTATCTCGGTGGCCGTCCGGGGCGCTTTTCGCTGCTGCGGTGTGGGCACACTTGGATCCGGCTTGATCTCAAGTGGGCGCGCCTGGGACGTGGGCGTTCCAATGTTTTTCGGATCGTAGGGGAGCTTGTCCTCGGGTGTATCGCGGAGATCGAAGTCTCTGGCGACAACCGGCATGTCGAAGTACGGGAATGAGAAGCGCGTCACATAGTTCTCGTACTTCATATAGGCGTGGAGGTCCGGCAGTCCGGAGATTTCGGACTCCATTACCAGCGGTTCAATCTGCCGATCCAGCGCGAAGTTTCTCCCAGCGCGGGAGCCATCGAAGTGGGTCTCGCGTAGTCGCTCGATCTCGACCTTTCCAATGAACTTGCTTACCCACTCGCTAGCGGCCGGCTCCTTTGTCTTCAACCAAACGCTGGTTGCCGGTTGAGACAGCATGACCTCCGCCAGGTGGCCGTAGAGGACTTCCAGTTGGGCCTTACCCTGGAAACCCAGAATCACAGGGTTGTTGCTCTTTCGATTTTCGGTAATGGCGGTATGGAGCTGTGGCAGCTTTTGCAGACTCGCCAACTCGTCGATCACGAACCATGCCCGCTTCTGGCCCTCCTTCGGCTCGTTTAGCAGACGCAAGACGAGCAGGTCGATCCATAGACTTTGAAGCGGTCGAAGTGCCTCACGTTCTGCAGGGAGTGAAGTAATGAAGATCCAGCCCTGCCGCGTCTCGGCCCACTCTGTGGCCGACCACTCGCCATTCCCGGCGCCCTTGTTCGGCAGGAGGCGGAGGCTGTCGGCGACGAGTCCAAGCGAGCCAAGAACTCCCGCACGCTGTTGGTGCGCCCTCGGGTCGATTAGGTGAGCATGCTCTGTTCCTTTCAGCCTTCGGTCGATCTCCTGCGGGTCCGACATCCATTTCACCAGCTCCTCTGGCGTGGGGCCATAGGCCATCAGGAAGGCGAAGATCTTCTGCGGAGACTCGATGAAAAACTCACCCTTCTTGTCCTGTGGCGGCTGGAACAGGGACACCGCCAGAGCCTTCGCCTCCGAGCGGCGGCGCAGCTCCTCCGCCGGTCCCCAATAGGGGCACCGCTTATCAAGCGGATTCAGGATCACATCGCCATTCTTAGGGTCGTAAAAGCGCTTAACGAACTCCCGCGCTGGGTCGTAGACGATCGCGGAATCGCCACGATGTTTTATCTGCCGAAGAATTTGGAGCATGATCATAGTCTTGCCCGCTCCGGTATCTCCGATGATCTGCATGTGCTGGGCCTCGGCCCGCTGCGGTATGCGGATCATTGTCTTCATTTCGTTGGTCTTAATGCCTATGCCATCCCCTGCGACCCTGTCGTTGAACTCCCTCGGAGACATCATCTCGGGGCCTTTCAGTCGTCGTCCGTATCTCAGCGCCTTGCGTCGGCGAACGTCCTTGGAGATGGAAAATGGGAGCTGGATGGCCAGTGATAGCAGACCGAAAAGCAGCGGGAGCTTGTAGAGATCGAAAAGGCCATCGCTACCGTAAACCGCACTCCTGAGGTAGGCACTCAGGGACGCGTCGATATAGCTCTGCTCCGGTCCCAGGTAAAGTAGAACGTAGCCGCGCTGCAAGGCGGGTTGCGAGAGCGCGAGCGGGATGGGCTTGCCGCCCGGTTGCGGCGTCGTGCCGTCCGTCACGTCGGTGTTCGTCGCGAGACGCGGTTGAATTCCGCGAGCGCCCACCATGAGCATCCGGTAGTTGTCTCGGCGGCTCGTTCCGATTGCTCCTGCAACGCTCGATCGGATGTAGATGGGCGTATAGAACTTCTGTAGGGGGCTGTTGCCGAAGGTGAACCGACAGTAAAGAAAAAGTCCGGTAAAAACGAGCGCCATGAATACCGCCCCGTACGTATAAATCGGACTGTGCGGCGGCCAGATGATGGATTCCTTGCGTCCCCACTTCGTCATTGCCATCGCTATTTCCTTCCTGCGGAAGCGGCCAGCTTTCCAGCAAGGGCGTGCTTGGCCTCGCTGATTTCGTCAAGCAGTTTGTCGAACGCCTCCGGCGTGAGCCTCTGGCCTGCGGCCAGAGGGCGCAACACGTTTACCAGGAGCAAGCGAACCCCAAGAATCTCCGCGAGAGATGGATCGTCTGGCGAGTCTCCGCGCAGCTCCCGGAGGATTACATCGCGCATCCATTCGCTCCGCGCCATACCTTTTGCAGTCGCGACCTGATCAAGGAGCTGAACCTCTTGTTGAGTCAAATTTGAGGCATACCGTTGCATTCCGGAAAACAGTCTTCCCCTGCGTTTTTTGCGAGTCGTTATGTTGGGCAAGTAAGGGCATCCGGAGTGCCTCCATTGCGGTATACCGACGTATACCCGCATTTCATAAGTGTTCCGTTATGTGCAGGTTTACCGTGGTATACCTGCACGACCCTATCAGGGGTGGAGTGTCAAAATTCTTCCGGTGCGAAGCACCGTTTTGGCAGCACCACAAAATTGTCGGTAGCATCACGCCTTCACAGCCCGCACAGAGGGCGTAGATTCCACCCCGGCTACGAGCTTCCTTGCGGGCTGTCCCGTCGCGCCGTTGCTCGGGCCTTTACGGACACGCAAAGTCGAAGCAACCTCCTTGGCTTGTGGCGTCTTGAGAAAGTCCTGGAAGTCACGGTCTTTCGAGAAGACATAATTGAGCGCCTTATCGACAACATCGTCCGCAGATGCCTGGATGAAGGCGGCGTACTGATCGACCTGTGCGGCGGTGACTTCATCGAGTCGGACAGAAGCACAGATGTGGCGGCTCTGGTTGATCTCAAGCAGTGGCATGTGGGTTCTCCTTTATAGGTAGTGGAATTAACGAATCGTTGTGCGCAGACTTGGCTGGCAAGTCAGCAGCAATAGGCGCCGTACTCCGTGCCGATGCTGTGGCGTGTTGTACCTCGAAGACGGGCTCAATAAGGAAGCGCTTCGCGTCGCGGTCATAGCCGCGAAGAGCAAGCACTTCGCGGACGACGCGGCGGCCCGGTCGCCGCTCGACATGGACGACAAAATCGACAGCTTCTGCGATCTCGGCTTCAGTATCGGCGAACGTGCTTTGCGCGTGACTGCGCATCACGAGATTGGCGAAACGGTGAAGGGCTTTCTCCGCCGAGTTGGCGTGGATAGTAGCCATGGAACCCGCATGGCCCGTGTTGAAGGAATCGAGTAGCGTTCGGGCCTCGATTCCGCGGACTTCCCCGAGAATGATGCGGTCCGGTCGCCAGCGGAGAGCGGACTTTAGAAGGTCGTCGAAACTTATCTTGGCCTTGAACGTATCCGTCTGGCATTCCGTCGGCAGAATGTTCGGCTTCTGAATCTGAAGTTCGGAAGTGTCCTCGATGACAACGAGGCGATCCTGTTCCGGAATAAAGTCGGCCAGTATCCGCAATAGTGTGGTCTTGCCGGTACCGGTTCCGCCACTGATAAGGAGCGTCTTACCGCTGCGAATCTGCTCGGCTAAGAAGTCCGCAAGCGACCGCGTCAGCGTGCCGCGAGCAATCAAATCATCAACTGTGTAATGGCGGCTGGTGAATTTCCTGATGATGAGCGCAGGTGTACAGCGCACGACCGGGGGGATGACTGCCGCCAACCGACTCCCGTCCGGGAGTTGTGCGTGCAGAAGTGGGTTGTCCTCGTCGAGCTTCTTACCGAGTTGATTGGCAATAACTTCGAGGCCTGTTTGTAGCTTGCCGGCGTCGAACGAAATGTTCTGCTCTCGGAACATAATGCCGTCGCGTTCGTACCACCATGAGGCGTCGGGATTGCCCATGATCTCGCTGACGTTTTCGTCGAGCAGTAGCGCCTCAATAGGCCGAAGGAATGGAAGGATCAATTCGAAGCTCATAGTGGGAACCTCACAGGGATGGAAGCCCAGCGGTTAGCCGGGCTTCCGAGAGTGAAGAGCAGGGGCTTATGCAGCCGTTTCCTCCTGGGGCACTTCATCGTGATCCTGATCTTCCGGGGCGGTCTTTTCAGCGCGGTCCAGCTTAAGGATCGACGCGACCCGAATCTCCCAGACGCGCCGCTTCGTGTCCGTCTTCTTGCTGTCGTATTCCCGGCTGCGCAGCTCGCCTTCCACCTGCACATATGCGCCCTTGGTGAGCGTCCTGGCGAATTCCGAGAGCTTCCCGAAGACAACGCAACGGTGCCATTCGGTGTGCGAGATGTACTTGCCATCCTTCTTGTAGGAGGACTTGGTTGCCAGCGAAAGGGTTGTGAGGCTGAAGTCCGCGCTGTTGGTGCGAGCTTCTGGGTTGCTGCCGAGAAAGCCGATGAGGGTTACTTTGTTCTGGTACATGAGAGTGTCTCCGTTTCTTGAATTCGCCCGTTGTTGCTCGGGTCACACTGGGCGGAGCTTAGCGAGTGGGCCCGGCTCCCAAGTGCCGAAGGTCCGCTTTCTGGGAGGGGCCCGAAAGAAGTTTGAGAGGCGTTCTTTGCCGTGGTTCTCAAACTTGTTTTGGGAGGAACACCGGACGTAGGGGCGACTCGATATTGACGGTCAACTCATTTAGTTCTAGAACACGACCTTATCTAATAAATAGGTGTACAATTCGCCTTCTTGTAAGTCCCCCACCGGAAAATACGATTTTTATTGAGAATGGAGGCGTGTCATGACCTGTTCAGCGTGTGGTAATGCGGTGTTGGAAGGTACTGTATTTTGTGAATACTGCGGTATCGATCTAAGACCCGGTGCAGTTCCCGCCAGCCCGGTTGTCGTCAGAAGAGTAATGGTAGAATCTCCGCCCGCACCGTCCGCAACGGCTATTGCCGAAATGGGAGGAGTGCTTATAAAGAGCTTGTCGCTCGGGGAGAAATTCATCGGTGCAGGAGTTGTCGCCGCAGCAGTCGGCTTTTTTCTACCATGGATTTCGACTCCAGAACTTGGCTCTCTGTCGGGTTTGTTATCTCAATTGGGTACTCCCGAAGTTAGTCACATGAGCCTTTCCGGCGTTGATGTCGCCAAGTTAGTGGGGGCCGTTTATCTCATCCTGCTGGCGGCAATCGCCTCCGGGGTATTGTTCTACTTCTCCAGAAAAGCCATGTTCGCGCAGAGGTTGCTGATTGGTGGCTTCCAAGTGATGATCGGATCGCTCTTTGGACCGGGGCTAATTGTGACCCTGCTCTTTGTGCCGATGATCCAATCCGTGGCCGGTGCCGGTTTCTGGCTTCTTGGATTCGGTTTCAGTTCCATTGCGGCTGGCGGTCTGATTACGATATCCAAGCTGGGAAGAGCAGTTCGCTGAACCTGCACAAACAGAAGGGAGGAAGCCGATGTTTTGTCCAAGCTGTGGCGCTGAGGTTGGAATAGGCCGAAAGTTCTGCGGGAAGTGTGGCTCGGCGGTTCGGGCTAGCGCCGAGCAAGGAGTTGGGGGAACGACGGGTGGTGGTAGCGATCCAGTCGAGACAAGGCCGCGAGTTTCCCCCCAGCCAGTTCGGCCACGTAGCAAGGCCATTTACGCTGTCGTGGCTCTGTTGGCGATTTTGGGCGGCGTAGCATGGTGGTGGTTTCATCGTCCTCCGGCGGCCTACTTGGCAAAGGACCCCGGTATTTATCCATTTGTCATGCCAAGTGCGGAAGGTAAGATCGCAAAGCATGGCTTCGTTGATGCTGATGGAAAAATTCTCATTCAGCCGGAATGGGATGCCATTGTATACGCCTCTATTCACGGCAATTCGGTCGCCTTTAATGAAGGCCTTTGCCCGGTTCGCAAAGATGGTAAATGGGGCTATATCGATACGACAGGACGCCTGGCCATTCCCCTTCAGTTCGATGCTGCAGGCCCTTTTGCCGAGGGACTCGCTACGGTCAAGATTGGCAAGCAAGATGGGTATATCGACAAGACTGGTAGCTATGCGATTAATCCGCAATTTGATGTTGCCGGCACGTTCCATGAAGGATTGGCCCCCGTGCAGGTTAATGGCGAAGGGGGAATCATCAACAGGGCCGGGATTTATGTGTTAAAGCCCCGCTCCGGGCAGGCGATCGTCTGGGACGGATTTTCGAACGGCCTCGTGGGAGCGTGCCTCGGCAAGTGCGGCTATGTTGACCGTAGCGGAGCCTTTGCAATCAGGCCCCAATTCAGTGCGGTGTCCACCTTCTCCGAAGGGCTGGCGGGCGTGAAGATCAACGACAAATGGGGCTATATCGACACCACAGGGAAGATTGTCGTTAATCCCCAATTTGACTCTGCGACCGGATTTTGGGGCGGCCTTGCGGTTGTTTCTGTGTCCGGAAATCAGGGTGTAATTAATAAGCAAGGCAAGTATGTCCTCAATCCTGGTCAATACAAGATCGTTCCGAGGGAGGGTGAGCTTCAAGAGGTTTCCACCGCCGATGGGATTGGCCTGATGACCCGAGACGGCAAATGGACTGTGAACCCATCAAAGGCATTGGCGGGAGTAGGGGGGATTATGGGCAAGGTGTTCTACGGAAAAATTGGTGAGCATTTTGTTCCCATATCCATGTCTGGCAAGGTGCTTACCGGATGGTACAAAGGCGAAAACTTGGATTCGTTGGCGCAAGACATCGAGAATGAGAGCAGCGCGATCCAATCGATGCGGACGTTAACTCGCGCGGAAGCAAGCTACGCCGCTGCCTATCCGGCTAACGGATTCACCTTTTCCATTCCGGCGTTAGGGCCAACTGCTGGCACTCCTGACGAGAACCACGCTGGCTTTATCGACGCAGATTTGGCTACCGGCACGAAAGATGGCTACCTGTTTACCACCCGCGTCCCTGATCTCATTTCAAGCCGCGGAGCGAATTATTTTATCGTGGCCAAGCCTGCTGCTGGTCATGGGGGTCGAACCTTCTGCGCCGATTCCTCCGGCGCGGTTCACTACGCCGTGCAAGGGGAGGAATGTGCAGCCAGTGACGCGTTTCCGATCGCAGCATATGGTCAAGCTAGTGCGGCCGCAGACCGAGCCGCTCAGGCGGGAACTGCCACCGAACCGGTTCCGAGCGCCGGCAGCGCTCATCAGAACCCCGCCACGGCCAGCCCAGATTCTTCGCGATCGACCGCGGAAGCGGAACAATGGATTTCTCGTGCTGAAAATCAATTCCAGCAGGCCGATTATCGAAGTGCAATTCAAAGCTGCGATGCCGCATTGCGCGCCGAGCCTGGCAATGCCAAAGCCGCGCAGCTCAAAGCCAAGATTCAAGAAACCATGAGGATTCTAGGTAAGAATTAACGGGAGGCGAAAGGGGATGGCACAAATCCGGAAGTACGGGTTCTTGCACATGCGTTTTGGGTATGTGATGGGCTGTTTCGACAGCGCGGCCGTTAGGTCGTGCCTTGCGCTCTGCCTGCTCTTGACACCCGTCTTCCTTTTCGCCCAAGCCCAGGGTCCGCTAACTCTGGAGCAGGTGCGTAACCTTATTAACATCGGTGCTCCTGACACGACGGTTGCCCACGAAATTCAAACGCGCGGAATTGCTTTCACTTCGGATCGCGATTTGCTAAACCGACTTGAGAGTCAGCACGCCGGGGCCAAGACGCTGGCAGCATTGCGCGATTTCCTTCCCATGCTCGACGAAGCCAAGAAGCAGGTTCCGCAATTGCTCCAAAGTATTTACTCCGCTTTGGATCAAGGCAATCCGATTTCCGTTCGTTCGTCGCTGTCGAACGACTTGGCGAATAATACTGCAAAGCTCGATATGATTTGCAAGCCTTTTACTTACAGAGCTCACTACGTGGAAGCCATTATCGAGCGTCCGCAGAAGCGGTTTGAAGTTCGCGTCCGTGTACTTTTCAAGCCTCTAGAGGAGCGAGCCTATGTCCTGTGGTTTGGAGTCGCTGGCGGCAACTTCCAGCTGCAAGACGCAGTAGAACCGCCGCAAGATTGGTTTCAGGGTCAGCTCAGCGCATCCGAACAAACCGTGCGCAAGTTTGTCTATGCCGTCAACGCAGGCCGCAACGATGTAGCTCAGCAGATTGTGACTCCTGGGTTAGTGGCTCGTCTAAGTTCTTCAAAAGTGTTAGCTGCGATTCGATCAAGCCAGATTTCGCAAGTCTCGACCCAACAACTGGGCATCTGGTACTACAAGGGCCTAAAGATTAGGAACGAAATTTGGGTTCATGAGAACGGCAAGATGTGCTGCAGTACCTACGTGTTTCTCTTAGACCCACTTCCAGAAGATCCGAAAATCGTTGCTTGGCGCGGCGCGGCGGGGAACAGCTCCGAATCAGAAGACCCTACTCTAGAATATGCTACGCTTACACGATTCGGCATCTCGGCAACTCCACCGGTCGAGCCTCAGGTCGCTAATGCCCAAACATCTGCGACTCCTCCCGCCGGTTCCCAATCAGCGGTAGTCGCTCAACAAGGGGACGCCCTAAGGTTCAACGTGAGGCACCGACACAAACCCGGTTTCATAATCTCAAATCCAGACGCGGGTCAAATCAGCTTTTGCTCGGGGGTGCTGACGATAGACAAGGGCGCTGTCCAGTATTATTGCACTCAACCCGACATCCCGAAGAACCGTTGCGAACGTGTCACCATCACTGGGATAAAAGAGGTCAAGTACCAGGAGAACGGGCTGAGGATCTCCACGCACGGGGGAAGCTGGGACTTCTTTCTCGATGACCAAGGGCAACTGGCAGCAGCGCACGATGCGGTTGCCGCCACTATCAAATAGGATGGCGAAGGCCATCCGCAAAACCGTGGCGGTCGAAATACTCCTGTTTCTTGAGGTTGTCGCGAGCATTGTTGGTTGCCATCCAGTGCGAGACCGAATCGACGTTCAAGTGCACTTTCTTCGAGGTCTGCGCCTTGCGAATCAGCATTTGGCCCGGTGGAATAAGGCCGTCGATAAGGTCCAGTTCTGTATCGTTCAGATGAAATGCCTCCCGGTAAACGTCACGGTTCATATCCGGGTTGGCGAGAAAGATCTTCGTGGGGCAACTCTCGGCCACTATCGCCAGCATCCCCGATTCCTCAAGTTCTTTGATGGATTGGGTCGCCAGAATCATCGCCGCTTTGTGCTTGCGCCATGTTTTCTGCGCCTGCACCACATAATTGCGGATCGTCTCGTTCTTGATGAAGAGCCACGCTTCGTCGAGCAGGAAGAACTTGGGTGTGTGGAGCTTCTGGGGGTCAGTGATCTCATTCGATGCCCGGTGCAAAACATAAAACAGCAGTGGTTCCAAGACTTCCGGCGCATCGTTCCAGCCGTGGAAATTGAAGGTCTGAAAGCTTTTGAACGAAAGCGTGTCCTCGGCGTTGTCAAAGAGGAATCCGTACTGTCCACCGCGGGTCCAGCGGTGGAGGCGTTCTTTTAACTCGCCGATGATGTTGCTGAAGTTTGAGACCGTGCGCTGGTTGGGCTCCAGCACATAAATCCGCTCAATCGCATCCCAAAGTCGACGTTCTTCTTTGAAGTCCAGACGGTAACGCTGCGCGTTGCCCTCAATGAGCACGCGGAAAAAGCTGAAGAGAAACTGCAGGTTCTCCTTGGTCTGAGGCAGCGAGAAGGGGTTGATTGTGAAGTCCCGCGCTTCCTGACCCACATTGAGATACGAGCCCTTGAATATCGTCGTAAGCGACTGGAAGCTGCCGCCGATATCAAAGATGAAAGTCAGGGGCTTGTACTTCTGCGCGTTCTGCAGCAGAAAAACGCAAAGATAGGACTTCCCACTACCCGTCATACCGAGAATCAGGGTATGGGCAACGTCGCGGGTGTGTAGGTTGAGAAAGTAGGGCGTGCTGTTGTCGGTTTCGACGACTGCCAGGCACTCCGTGCCGAGATGCGCGTTCGTCTTCTCGCCGGGAAGGATCGTAAACAGAAAAGACAGATCGGCGTAGTTCGTGTTCAGCAGATACAACTGGCGGAGGTTGAGCGCATAATTGCCTGGCACGGTGGCGAAGTAAGCGTTCAGCTGGTTGTAGGTTTCCGCAAACAGATTGCCGTCCGCGTTGGTGAAGACGCCAGTAAACTCGGCCACAAGCTGATCGAGTTCCGTTCGTGACCGGCCATACAGCACAATCGTGAGCGAGAAATCTCCGAGCGATTGACCGTCACCGAGAGCGCGCAAGCAATCGCCAAGATTTTCGATGTCAGCCTGCTTGGACTCGTCCACCAGCACGTCGCGCGGGTTCGTCTTGGTGGTGTCGTTGCCCATCTGCGAGACGAATCCCGTCTTTGACATATTGAAGTGGCGGCGGCGCTTGTTCACTTCTTTGCGGGCCTTGTCCGCGGGGAGCGGCGTCCACTCCGTGACGACATAAAAGTTGGCGGAAATCTTCAGCAGCGCGTCCAGCACCAGGGGTCGCGTCTCTGTGATGGCCTCTTTCAGGGTCAGCACACGGACGATGTGATCGCCGACCCGCAAATGATCGCGTTCGGCTTCGATGTCGGAGTTAACCACTTGATAGTCGAGAAACTGCGTGGACTGCGGCTTCCCGGCAACACGCCAGTCGTCATAGTTCAGCAAGCGGCGGAAAAACGTGAATTGCCCTTGCCGATTCAAGACCTCGATTTGCATGAAATCTGTGAGCTGCCGAGCGAATGCCTGCACGTGCTGGTCGAGCCGTTGAAGATCGCATTCGATATGCGTCCGCAACAACTTCTTCATGCTGTCGTTGGTGAACTGCGACTTGAGTTCCGCAATCGCGCCCTCTGGATCGCGTTACAGGCGAGCTAGCGCCGTGCCGACGCCGGTCTTGGACCGGGCGCCTTCGAGCAGGATGCAGTAGAAGATTTCAACTTGATAGAGATGGTCCCGCTTCGCTTCAAAGAACTTCCGTCGCTGGTCAATGGCCGCTTCGACAATGGGGTCATCATATGTAGCGAACGGTATGTCGGGGCGGTTCGATTTGAAGAGGTATTGGTAAACATGGAAGCCTGGGCCAAAGGCTTTCAGCGCCGCCTCCAACCGCTTCACCGCATACTCCTGCTGCGAGCGGTCAAGACTTTCGTAGTCCACGCCGGGAACACTGAGAACCATGCCTAGATCGCCGCTTTTGGTAAGGAATGCCGTCTCATTCCAGAAGCCGTATAGGTTGATGTGGTCGTTCAGCGCCGCGCTCTCTTTCCACGGCTTGATGACCTTGTCGAGACGCAGCATCACACTACCTCCACGCGGGGAACTTGCTGCTTCGCGGCGTCATAACGCAGCTTGTAGCGTTCGGACTTTGCGAGGATGCGGAGGAATGCCGGATCGTTGTTCGTTACCCAATGGCCGAAGCCAAAACCCCCAATGAAGACGGCGACGCCGGCCAGGACGGAATTGAAGAGGTTGAAGGCTCCCACGGCGCTCACACAAACGAAGTAGAAGAGCGTCCGTTCAACGCCCAAGTAAGTGAGTGGCTTGTGCAGGCTCTTAAAGACTCGGTTCGTGCGACGCTGCTGCTGTGGTTTGTCTGGCATAGCTTCCTCGATCTAGGCGCGCGTGAGGGTGGTTGGTAATGGCTCTATACGCCCCAGAGCCAACTCAAGACATTCACTGCCATAACGGCAATGCCCGTTCCGGCGGCGACGCCCGCGAGCGCCTTTTTTGCGCCGGGCTCGCCGTGCGCGAATCCGTAGCCCCCGATCACGATTGCGACCAGACTCGCCACTTTCGCGATAGTTCCAGTAAAGAGACCTTGGATGGCATTAAAACCGGTGTCGAAGGGACTTCCTTGGGCATGAGCTGCGAGGGGAGCCAACACGAGAAGTGAGAACACCAACAGCGCCGACTTTGCGAGCCTTGAAGAGGCCGCTGACCGAATGGGAGAGGGAAGCTTGATTCGAGCCAAATGCGCCATGGGAACCTCCGGCAGTGACAGTTCGGAGCCGCTGCTTTTGGTTCACCGTAGCGCTAGAGAAAGGCGTTGTCTAATGACTTCTCGGCGGGACGTTATTCCGTAGGCTCATAAGACCGGAATCTAAGGAGCTTCGGATTTCTATCGTCCGTGGCTCCGGACGGGGAACTGGGGGCCCTTTGTCCGGTAATGGGCCAACCCTGAAGCGCGAGCCTCGCTGCGGACCACGGGGATGCTTTCGCCGGTGCAAATAGCCAATCTCGCTATTTTCGATTATCATGGATTGTGAAAATAGCACGAAACGCTATTTTCGCCCTTGAGAAGGTGGATGTGGCCCACGCTACCAACATTCCCGGCCAGAAAGTATCGCAGGGCAATTATTCAGCCTTCGTGCCAGCGCCCCTGCCTCCTGAACTGAACTGGACACCCCGGCTGATTGGAGCACTGTCGGATGCAGACCGGCTAGTCGGGAGATTGGCGGGCGAAGGTGGTCGGCTGCCCAATCCTCATATTTTGATCCGGCCTTTCGTACAGCGTGAAGCCGTTCTATCCAGCAAGATTGAAGGTACACAAGCCACGCTGGGTGAGCTGCTTGCCGCTGAGGCTGGAGCCATCGTGGATCGAAGTCCCGAGGATCTTCGGGAAGTCGGCAATTACGTAGTTGCTCTTGAGCACGGAATCTCGCGGCTCAAGAAACTCCCTCTCTGCGTCCGGCTCACCCGCCAGTTGCACGAAAAACTCATGACGGGCGTCCAGGGGCACCAAGCTGCGCCCGGACGTTTTCGGAAGATTCAGAATTGGATTGGCAAGCCTGGCAGCACGATCGCAACTGCTTCGTACATTCCACCCCCGCCGGGAGAAGTCGAGCCGTGTCTTGCCGACTGGGAAAAGTTCCTGCATGAATCGACCCTCCCGCCTCTGGTAACCATAGCTCTCGCCCATTATCAATTCGAAGCCATTCACCCGTTCCTTGATGGCAATGGCCGAGTCGGACGGCTGCTCATAACCTTGTTCCTAATCGAGCGCCAGATCCTCCCGACACCCCTGCTCTATTTGTCGGCGTTCTTTGAAGCCTCAAGGCGAGACTACTACGACGGTTTGCGCGCGATCAGCGAACGCGGGGCATGGAACGATTGGTTGGAGTATTTCCTGCTGGGAGTCGCTCGCATGTCTGAGGATGCTTTGAGTCGAGCCATGCGTATCAACGGACTACTGGCCGAGTGGCAGAAGAAAGTCTCCGGAGAATCGAGCAACAACCCGTTGCGTGTTGTCGAGCTCTTGGGGGCAAATCCGTTCATCACTACAAGAGGCGTGACGGACAAATTGGCGATCGCGTTTACGACCGCGCAGCGCGCCATCGAACGACTAGAACGTGCGGGTATCTTAAAACGGGTAGGTGATGCGAAGCGCGACCGAGTCTATTGCGCTACAGCTCTCCTAGATATCCTCGAAGAGCCGGCCCGTCTCAAGCCAGCCGACAACGAGTAGCTCTGAGTGCTCTCAAACCAGTGACGCTGGAAGCCGGTTAGGTGCAATCGGAAGGCGCGGGAGCAGTTTCCACGAAATCCGTTTCTGATGGTGTCCGGTTTGCCGACAATCCGACCACCTTTCACAAGCGCATTCCTCAGAAACCTTCATCATTTCATGCTTGAGATGTGCCCTAGGGTATAATCCCCGACCAGCACTGATTGGGGAGGTCAACTTGTCGGCCGACTTCTTTAAGATTTTCTTTATCACAGACATTCACGCTTCCACCGTCTGCTTTAGAAAATTCATTAACTCCTCTCGGCGCGAGAAGCCTCCTGCTGTCCTAATCATAGGCGGTGACATTACAGGGAAAGTAATTGTGCCCTTTATTGAATCTGTCAACGGCTCCTATACCATTCCATTTCCGGATCGGCCTTTGCACGTCGCACCGGAAGACGTCGATCTGCTTGAAAGCGAGTTCGCAAGGTCCGGCTGCTACGTTTACAAGTGTGATGACGACTCCTATAAGAGATATAAGTTCGGCCCCACTGTTCGTCGCGAGGTCGCCAAGCGCCTTCAAATAGAAAGACTAAACGAATGGTTAGCGTTTGCTGACGAGAGGCTCAAGGGAAAAAATATTAAACTCATAATCAACTGTGGGAATGATGACCCCTTCTACATCGACGAAGTGCTGCGGTCTCACCCCTCAGTTACTTTTCCCGAGAACAAGGTTATTGACTTGAATGACCAGCTCCAGCTACTTTCCATCGGGTACTCAACCCCAACTCCGTGGAATGTTGCAAAAGGTGGAGACTGTGAAAGGGAGATGGAAGAATCTCAGCTTCAGCGTCGAATAGAGGATTTAGTGGCAAAGGCAACTCGGCCGTATGTGAACTGTATTTTCAACTTCCATTGTCCCCCACTCGGCACACAATTGGACCTTGCTCCGCGTCTCGATGCCACCCTACGACCTCAAGTGGGCATTCAAGGAGCCGAATTTGCCCACGTGGGGTCCTCATCAGTGCTTTCAGCAATCAACGATTTCCAGCCGGCCCTATCCCTTCATGGGCATGTTCACGAACAACACTGCATTGAACAGATCAAGGCGACACCGGCTGTGAACCCGGGCAGTAGCTACTGGAGCGGGTTCCTCCAGGGTGCAATCGCCAGTTTCAAGGGTGATCGGCTGGTAGCGGTTCATCTCACGTCCGAGCGTTTTAGTGATGCCACGTATGAAATGGAGCGCAAGCTTGGCTTTACTATTGCAAAACTTGTTCCTTTCGTTGGTGATTCAGTCGACTTGTGGATAGAGCACCCGCACCTCAAAGAAATCAAGGATGATCTCGCAGAGGTTCGAAGGAGCGTTGAGGAGCTCCGGCGTGATAAAGGGACGCCCCCCAAGGAGTCGCCGACACAGGAAGATGACCGCACATAAGGGAGGTCCAAAGATGGCTACGCCTTTTGTCTATTCACGAAAATCGGGTCTCGTTCGCCAGCTTAGCGTGGTTGACGTGTTTCTTGTGAATACTTTCGGCTATTCGCTTGGTGTGGCATTGACTACTAACCCTACATTCATAGGTGGCTTTGCACCAAGTGCGAATATCTATTTGGTTTTATTTGGAGGGTTGCTTGCTGCGCTCTGCAGTGGTTTTGTTTACGGCCTGTTTTCGGTAATGATTCCGAAGACGGGCGGCGACTACTGGTACGTTACTAGAACGCTTGGAATGTGGCTCGGATTCATAGCAAGCGTAGGGTTCACCTTAGGGCAGATTTACGGTTTCGCGCTGGACTGTTTTTGGACCTTCACGCAAGCGCTGTCGCCCGCACTTTCTACCTACGGCATGGTGACCGGAAATCAAGGTCTCGTTCGATCCTCTGCAATATTCTCCAACGAAACGACTGCATTTCTTGTAACGATCGGTTACATGTTGCTGATGCTTTGCATTTCCTTGCTCGGACTTCGCTTTACAAAGTGGCTTTTCCTGGTGGCCTTTGTTATCGCTCTCCTCGGTCCCATTCTTCAGGCTGTTGCTTTTTTCAGTATTGATCATGCGGAATTTGTCACGCGATTTGATGAGTTTATGCAGTCTACCAACACTCCGTTGAGTTACGCGTCGATTATCAACTTGGGACACAACAGCGGTCTTTCTGTTGATTCTTCGAGGATGTTAAGTGATTCACTTAAGTCCGTTCCACTGGGATTTCTGTGCTTCCTAGGATTCACATACTCTGTCTACATGGGTTCAGAAGTGAAGGAGGCGAGCAAGTCGCAGATGTGGGGAGTCTTTGGCGCCCTTGCTGTGGGAGCGGTATTTTTCTTTGGGGTCATGGGCCGGTATTTTCACGTCGTGGGAAATGATTTTAACGCAGCCCTTTCTGCTGATGCAGTCGCATCGAAAATGCCATCCGGAACATCACTAGCTTTCTTCGCTGGCGTCATTTTGAAAAACCATATCGCGAACGCCGTTATGAACGTGGGTAGCCTGTTGTGGTTTGCGCTCACGCCTCTCGTGATACTTCAAGTCTCTTGCCGAAACATCCAGGCATGGGCTTTGGATTTGTTACTGCCAGAGCGGTTTTCTCGAATCAACAAGTATGGAGCACAAACCGCCGCAGCCATTGCGACGGTGGGGATCGGAGTCGTGTTCCTTCTCATTGCGTACCTCCGTCATAATTACACCCCCGTAGGAGCCGTTGCTGTTGTAGCGTTCAGTATTTTGCTTTCCGGTGTGTCTGCCATGCTCTATCCCAGCCGCCATCCCTCCGAATTTAGGAATGCACCGGCCCTGGCACGTCGGCCTTTTCTTGGGTTTACGTTTTTCCAGATGATGGGCTTTTGTACGGCGGTGACATTCTTGTGGATTCTCATTGCTTCAATGGTCTATCCGGAAATAAGCGGAACCAAGAGTCTGGCGGTCCTTTATTTGGTGATTGCCGTTTACGCTGCGGCAACCGTTTGGTTTGTTTGCAGTTTCAGGTTACTGAAACAGAAGCTGGACAGAGTTGGTCTAACAATCAAGGAGATTTGGGGCAGCTTGCCTGAAGATTGAGTTCCAAGAACTCGCGCCCCTTTCAAATTCATGGCAAGTGTGGATTTCTTACTGCAATTGGTGAGCGACCTTCTTTCTCAAGGGAAGACATTGGGGTTGGGCGACGTTCGTGTTTTTGGAGGCTTGGGAGTTCGTTCTCACTGCCCATTGACGCGGGAATGTTTTCCTTCGCGGAGAAATCTGGACATCGACTTGATTGCCCCGACGACGTTCGATGTACTCCAATTTCAGGCTTTGGCAACACGACGCTTTGGATTTGTCCGACGGAAGTATTCTGCGTACGAGGGGGGAACGGTCTATGAGTTCGAAACCGGAGGAGGGAACAATGGGAGCTCGAATCTTCATTTGTTCGTTGGGAATTTCGTATTCAGCCATTTCCTAAGCTACAAGCATAGACTCCTGGGGGACTGGCCGACACTTCCTCTCGCAGAGCTACTCCTGACTAAGCTCCAGATCCATGAGGCGGAAGAGAAGGACCGTGAAGACATCTTGATGCTTGTTGCTGAACATGGTTTCGGAGAATCCAGTATTGATCAGATTGATCTCCGACGAGTGTTGGCAACTTGCTGCAATGACTGGGGTTTATGGTGCAACTGCGTAAGTAACCTTGACGCGGTGACGGTAATGCTGAAAGATGCATCCTACCTTCCAGAACGCGACAGGCAGATTGCAGAGTCGAGATTAGTAGATCTGAAGAAAAACCTCAAAGAAAGTCCCAAGAGCGTGCGCTGGCGGACGCGGGCGGCGCTGGCCTGTCTAGGGTGGAAGAAATGTTGGAATGATGTCGAGGATTGGAGGTAATCGTGTCAACGAATACGGGAATAGGATTCCGACCTGGATCAGAGTTTATTTCATCAAGCACTTGTCAACTCCTACAAGCTCGCCAGCTCGAAATTGCGCACCGGATTGCGCCGTGGGACCTTAAGTTCGCTTTGGACAAGATGGTCTGGGATGGAAAATTATCTGAAGACGAGTGCGCGATGGCTGAGCGGGAATTCAAGCGTTTCATCCTCATGATCGGAATGGACATTAAGCCGATTGCGATGATCAGCCCCACATTGGATGAGGTCTGGCATCAAATGGTGTTATTCACGAGACGTTATGTCCGATTTTGTCGCGAGACTGTAGGTTTTTTTATTCATCACACGCCAGAAACACCAGAAAATCCCATCCCGGTCGAAGCGGCGATTAGGCTAATGGTTAACTATGAAAGACTTTTCGGTCCGATGCCTTCAGTCTGGTTCTCTGGCATGACAGCCGAATTGCAACGCTATTACGAAGCGAGACCCTTCAGGGTCAAGCCTCCCGTTCGGTGGTCTGGCTGGACAGGAAGAGACCGCAGGGTGCGGGTTGGCGTGACCGAATTCTGATCGAGGTATTGGTAGGCGCGCCGCGAGGAGAATGGACCGTCCGAAATGCAGCGATGAAACGTCAAGCGAACGGGTCGTCCTCCAAAATAGATGAACGGCCAAAGTCCGATGGGCTCCCTGACCTGGCCCCAGAATCCGTTCACGGGACAGTGCGACAAGTTAGTCGAACTCCGTTACTTTCAGCCGTAGTCGGAGCTGTGGACGTTAGCCAAGAAGTCCGCTTCTGGAAAGGGCTGGCTCGACACTCGCAATTCGAGGCATTCGCGCCGATCGAGCGTCAAATCCGACCGGCCACTGCCGCGTGAAAGCACACCAGAAATTATGGTCCAATAAGGGTCCACGAACTGTTTCCGAGGGTCACTGAAACGTTTTTGTAGCGCCATCCGTGCCGCGTGTTTTCAGTTAGTTACGGGTGAAGATTTCGCTGTCACGGCAGAGGCCGCGGGTTCGAGTCCCGTCGTCCCCGCCATTCTTTTCAAGCACTTGCAACCCTAACGTCCAGCAAATCAGGGGATGTTAGGGGACGATAAGCGCCGAACGAGAATGGTCCCATCCCCGAACGGTTCCAGACTGCGCTCATTGGATTAGGTTTGTCTTCGGCAAAAGACCCGTCGGCAAAATCGCGTCGACCAATTTGTCTTGTGCCAAGCGTTTGGTCTTCGATGTCGCCTGCAGGTACTTGTTCGTGACATGAAGGTTGCTGTGCCGCAAGTAGTCGCGGATTGTGAGCTGATGTTCGCCCATCTCCGCCAGCATGGTTCCAACCGAGTGCCGAAAGGTGTGCCAGCCCACCCCCGTGATTCCGATTCGTCTGAATGCAGGCTGAATTTTCTTCTTCAGGACTGAAGCTAGATCCAAGGGCTTGCTGCCCTGCAGTCTTTCGGAAGGGAACACGAAATCTTCCGGCTTGTTGTAGAGGCTCTGCGACCTCCACTCCTGCAAGGAATGTTTCAGGCTTGGATGCATCGGCAGGAGTTTTGCAGACGCTTCCGTTTTTGTGCTCTTCAGATTTCCACCTCGACGCCAATAATACGAGTGTTGGACGCTGATGCTCATGTTGTTGAAATCGCACGAGAGCCAGCGTAGCGCCCCGAGTTCGCCTTGGCGTATACCCAAAGCCCCTTCTAGAAACACGAGTAACTGATCCCGAAACTCCAGTTCTGCCAAGCCGAGCTTGACCTGTTCCGGTGATAACACCAGGGGCAATCTCTGACGTTTGGCGCTGATCCTCACGCCGGTGCTCGGGCCTCGCTTGCCCCCAGTTCCTACTGGTATGCCCGAAGAGATGGGATTGTAGCCACAGAACTCCCATCGAACGGCGTGCGAAAACAAAGCCGACATCACGCACTTGATTTTGGCTTTGGTTCCATCCGCCACTCCGGTCGCCCGTAACCAGCGCTCTACCTCGACCGTTTTGATTTGTTCCAGTGGCAGATTGCCCCAGCGTGGGACAATCCAGTTCTTTACGTAAATTATGTACGCATCCTGTGTGGATAAGGCTTTGAGAGGCAGTTCCTCTTGAGAGTAGTGCTCCCAGAGCGTGTTGATTGTGGTTCGCCGCAGGTTCCTGTGTTCGCAGCGATTGTTGATGGTTAGCCGAAGAGCGTCTGCTGCTGAGTGTGCCGCAGATTTGGTCGGGTATTTCTTGACATCCCCAACCTGTGCTTTGCGATGCACCAGTTTCCCGTTGATGTCTTCTTCCCACCATCGGTAGACCCAGACTGCCGGTCCCTTCTTCCGCTCTTCTCGTT
>Ga0302319_10006841_pt1 | contig 22544 bp, 21 predicted proteins | sample Bog_T0_2_FD_203319 | JGI IMG/M metagenome (GOLD analysis project Ga0302319, IMG submission 203319) | Peat permafrost microbial communities from Stordalen Mire near Abisko, Sweden - Bog_T0_2 | ecosystem: Environmental > Terrestrial > Soil > Wetlands > Peat | place: Sweden: Abisko, Stordalen Mire... | reverse complement strand
GGTAAAACGCACAGATCGTGATCTCTTAGATAAGGCGATCATCAAGCTTAAAGAAGAGGTAGCGTTCTTCCAGGCCTATATCGAGATCAAGCTTGATGACGCCATCGCTAGGTCGGTCGCGGAGATAGCGACGGCGCTTGGTCCCGCGATTGCTAGTTCTCCAACGGAGGATTTTGAGCGTTGGGCAAATTGGCAGGATGAACCGACTGCAGAGCAATTCGTGATTGATAGGATAGAACCTTGTTTTCTCGAAGCGGCAAAGGCGATAAGGCAAATGACTGTGAGCGTCTTGTTCAAGGGTGTCACCTACGAGTCACTTCAAAAGGGCGAGTTCATTGATGCAGCAAAGAATTCGTTTCCCGAGTTGGAAGGGATCTTCAACGAATTCAACGCGGCAAAAGCCGTAGGCGAGGATAAATCGATTGGCACAGAGTAACAAAGAAAGAGTTGGGAGAGCACTCGATGCTCTACTACCCGAGCTACGGAAATACGTGGAACAAGAGCTTCGTGACGTCTATGCGGATAAATGGGACCAACATCTGACTGCGGGAGATGGTGCCGTTGATGTCCCTCGTCTCTGCAACACCATCGTTGCGGAATGGGATAGCGTGTTTGAAGTCGTGCTAAGCAAGGACACGAAGGGTCTAGTCCACGACGTTCGGAAGGCCAGAAACAAGTATGCCCACGAGCCGCTTCTCACGCCTGACGACACCTTGTCCGCACTCATTGGTATCCAGAAACTATTAGAAGTCATCCAATCTCCGATATCTGAGGAAGTCGAGCGTTCGAAGATGGAAGTCATGCGCGCTCAATTCGAGAGCGGCGCCAAGAAGGAACAGAAGAAGGCGGCGCAATCAGCCCTTGGATTCGATATCCCTGGCCTCAAGCCATGGTGCAGCGTTGTGATCCCCCACGAAGACGTTGCCAAGGGCCTGTTTCAGCAAGCCGAGTTTGCTGCCGACCTGTGGCAAATCTACCTTGGCGGCGGCACTGACGAATATCGAGATCCCAAAGCTTTCTTCGGCCGAACCTATCTGACAGAAGGACTTCGCGAGCTTCTCATCAATGCGATGAAACGTCTCGGAAGTACGGGTGGAGATCCCGTCGTTGAACTGAAGATCAATTTCGGCGGCGGCAAGACGCACTCGATGCTGGCTCTCTACCATTTGTTCGGCGGCCAAGCGAAAGCCGCAGAGTTGGCTGGATTGGAAGAGGTGCTGTCTGCGGTCGGCGTCCAGACTGCGCCTGTCGTAAAGAGGGCCGTACTGGTTGGAACGTCCCTGCGACCAGGGAGCCCGATCACACACGACGATGGTACCGTCACTCGAACTCTTTGGGGCGAAATCGCTTGGCAACTAGCAGGGCGAGAAGGATATGATATTGTCCGCGCCGTAGATGAGAATGCAACTAACCCAGGGGATCTACTGGATCAGGTTTTCGCGCTGGCGGGCCCGAGCCTCATTCTTATCGACGAGTGGGTGGCATACGCGAGGCAGCTCTTCGACCGCCACAATATGCTGCCTGCGGGAGACTTCGACACCCAGTTCACTTTCGCACAGACACTATGCGAAGCAGCGCGCCGAGCCAAGAACGTGCTCGTTTGCATAAGCATTCCTGCGTCAGAGCGTGACGGTATCGTGCAAGCTGCACAAGCTGGCGACGTTGCTGGAAAGGTCGCTCTCGAAAGGCTCCAAGATGCCGTCGGCCGTTCGAATATGGTGTGGCGACCAGCGACAAGTAACGAATCCTTCGAGATCGTAAGAAGACGTCTGTTTCAGCCAGTCGCTGGAGATCAGATTGCTTCTCGCGATGCAACCATTAACGAATTCCTAGCCCTCTACCGATCCAATCCCAACGACTTTCCGTCGGAGTGCCGAGAAAGTGATTACGAGCGGCGAATGCAGGCTGCCTATCCCATTCATCCCGAGCTTTTCGACAGGTTGTTCTTTGACTGGTCGACGTTAGAGAAATTTCAGCGAACGCGGGGTGTTTTGCGACTGATGGCAAGCGTGATCCACTCGCTGTGGTCGAACGATGACTCGGGCGCCCTCATACTTCCTGCATCGCTTCCACTCGCTGATCCGACAGTGCAGTCCGAAGTCACCCGCTACTTGCCCGAGAGTTGGTCCGCCGTTCTTGACCGCGACGTAGCTGGAACGGGTTCCATCCCTGAGCAACTTGATGCGGAATTTGCTTCTACATACGGCCGATACCACGCTTGCCGCCGTGTGGCCAGAACAGTATTCATGGGGAGCGCTCCGACTAAAGACGCCGCAACCCGAGGGATCGATGAGCGCAAAGTTAAACTCGGCAGCATCCAGCCCAAGGAAACCATAGCTACGTTTGGAGATGCGCTGAACAAGCTTCGTCAAAAAACGACCTACCTTTATGCCGACAGCAATCGGTATTGGTATCACACTCAAGCAAGTGTTGCTCGTGAAGCTGGAGATCGAGCGGATCGAATGCCCGCAGTTGAAGTTCATGCTGAGATCGTTCGACGTTTGCGCGAAATGCTCAAGGGAACAAAGCGCGGCGAATTCGGCGGTGTTCACGTGGACGTGGCTTCTAGCGATATCCCCGACGATCGCGAACTGAGATTGGTTGTCATCGGACCATCAACGCTTCACAAGCATGGGAAAGCAGATTCCGCAGCTACAGCCAAAGCCAAGGAGATTCTCGAGTTCCGTGGATCGGCACCAAGGAGTTGTCGGAATCGACTCGTATTCGTGGCACTGGATGCAGGGCGCTATGGTGAGCTCGAAAACGCGGTTAAGCAGTACTTGGCATGGGCGTCAATTATTTCGGATGTTATCGAACACCGTCTCGACTTGGATTTTTCCAACAAGGCCACCGCGGAAGCAAGTTCCAATAAAGCCAGCGGAGATGTGTTCGTCAAACTCGGTGAAGTCGCGAGTTATGTCCTCGTCCCCTACCAGCCAGACCCCCGCGGCGCCAGCCAGTGGGAATCGATCAAGGTTCAAGGCAATATAGATCAACTTACAGTGCGCGTCGTGAAGAAGTTGGAGACAGATGAGCATTTGACTCGAAAGCTCGGTGGCGTGGTTCTCCGCAAGGACATCGACCGAGTTCCTTTGTGGAGGGATGAGAAGCACGTGAGTGTCGCTCAACTGAGAGATGACTTCGCAAAGTACGTCTACCTCCCTCGTCTATTGTCCGACGACGTTCTGTTCGGCGCTATCAGAGAAGGCACGAACCTCCTGAATCCCGAAGACGGGTTCGCTTACGCCGAATCTTATGATCCTGAGACCGATACCTATGATCGCATCCGAAATGGCGCCATTATCGGATCGAATCGACATCCGTCGGGCTGGCTCGTTAAACCAGACATCGCCCAGCAATACATCGACGTCGAACTAGCCAAGCCTGAGCCGACCGAAGGGGTGAAGCCCGCGCACCCAGGAAGTCGGGTTGGCGGCCAACAGGGTTTTGGAAACTTCTGGAGTCCTGGGGGAAAGCAGACGGAAGGGACAACCGCTCCGACGAAGGGCTTAAAGCACCGCTTCCACGGCACCATACGCTTGGATCCAGCAAACTTCCGCGAGCGAGCAGGAGATCTCTCCCGTGAAGTCGCCGCTCAACTCGCAAGGGTCGTCGGCAGTAACGTTGAGATCATCGTCGAAGTCGTCGCTGACGCCGAACTCGGATTCACTGATGACACGGTACGAGCCGTAAGTGAGAATTGTCGGACATTGAAGTTCGAGAACTTTGAGTTCGAGGAGGAGTGATCTGCTTTCTTACGGGCGCGTGAGCGCATGAAGCTATTCATACTTCCTTCGATCAAGCTCTTCGACAAACGCTTGAACTGTGGAGTATTTCGTGCTCTCAAGGACCGCCTGTACCATGAATCGCCAGGCATTGTAGTAGAAGTCTTTTAGTTCCTGTAGGTCGTCAATGGACTTTCCGTGATGAACCAGTCTTGATCGAAGCGCATAGGCTTTTTTGAAGTTCTTGGCAATGGCTTGCCTATGTTGACCTGGAGTCCCGATGGCATATGCAACTCGATCTCCGACTGTTTGTTGGATTGGCTCGCTTTCGCTTTGGAGTAGGAAAGACTCCAGAGCCCGAATGGCATACAGCAGCTTGTCTCCTTGGTCAATTTGGCTCGCGCATCTTGAATAGATCAGGACGGCATTAAGCAGATCTTCCTCATACCGACTGCGATTCTTCTTGACAAGAATCCCGTGTAGGACACCCAGTCCCACTTGGCCGAGCTGTTGCAAAAGTGAGTTGTCAACCACCCAAGGCAGTACTGGCGTGGATGAGCCACTGGACATTCTGAATGAATCGTCATCTTCCATCGTAAAGGAAAGGACTTCCTGCCGAGAGTGCGAGCCGTAGGGCGCTACCCAACTAATGGCGCCAGGGCTCATCACGCCAGGTGAGTAAATTCGGAGAACAGCTAGCGATTGTGCGGCCCAGTCGAAGGCAAGTTCTTGCGCTCTTTGTGGTTCAGCTTCCACCCTCGCTATAACGGCCGCAGAACCTTGAAGGCGCCCCTGATGTTCGCGGATATTTCGCACCATCGCTGCCTTTCGCTTGCCGTCAGCTTTCGCTCCATCGGCAATTCGACATAAGTTGTCGAACCACTTCTCGGGCAGCGGACCAATTTGAACTTTTCCTATTTCAAATGGACTTTGAACTGACAGTCCCGCAACGGGAATCCAAACTCCGTGTAATTTGACTTTTTCCTGAAGATAGGCCGACAGACATTCCATAAATGGCGGCAATTCAGTTCCGACGAATCGCCTTGCCGCCCAAGTGAACAGTAGATCCGTCACGACTTCCTGGCTTGCAATCGGCTCTAACTCTTTTTTGGCACAGATCCGTTCCGCCGTCTTTAGGAGTTCTTTGCAGGCATCGCCCATAACGCCGACCCGTCGTCCAAACGTCACCATCGACATCTCCGTCACGATCCCATCTTCGTCTCTAGTAACGAACTTCGGGTCGGTGACTTCGCTCTCATCAAACACATGCGCAATTTTGAATTGAGGGGCGAAGCCTGCCTTGGTTGAGCCCATCCCACTAGATATCTCTTGAATCAGAGTTGATAGCCGAACTGCCGCGTCATTGAATGACTTCAGCGCATTTTCGTGGATCTGTGGAACAGCGAAAGCCATCTTTACCTGAGGACGGTGATAAGTTGATTGCAAAGGCGCTAGTTAAGCCTGGCATATGCTGAAATTGCGTCGACGAACTTGACAGCTTTGTTTACATTGAGAACGTAGGACGTATCCCACCGACATATACTTGCTTCATTATAGATTCTTGTCAATTTCGGATCGAATTTGCTTGCTTCGATTGAGAAGCTGCGATGATGCATTCAGTCTTTTTCAGGTCCAGTAGTTTTCGTTCACTTTGGCAGCCTGATCAGTGCGTTTTGGCGTCACCGAGTAATGCAGACTCGGCTTCGTCCCTTCTTCTCGAAATCGTCGCGAAACGCCGTGTCGCTTTTGATCATGCCATCTGGGTCGTAGATGACGAAGAGGATCACCGCGGGCATCGCAAAATCGAAGAGGTCCTTCTCCATCTCGCCAATGATCGCCTTAAGGGGGCGACTTTTTCGCGGATACTTAGCCTCAATAAGAACTCGGCATTCGGCAGTAGCGTGATCTGGGATGCTCTTCTTTGTAGCGAATGTTATGCTCGGGAATTCGCGCTCGACGTTCTGCCCTGCTGTTCGAAGCAGCGCTTCGATCTGATCGTTGAGAGCATGTTCGGCGGACGGTCGCTCTCTTTGGAAGGCGAGTCGGATGCCGCTTTCGAGAATTGGTTGGAGACGCTCAGCGAGCAAGAACTCAGGCTCCTTGTGTATTTCGCCGCCCTCTACCATCGAATAAAGCGAGTTATTAGGGCGAGGCCGACTCGGATCTCCGTGCTGGGTTCTCATGACCTCGTAGCCCTTCCACACTTGATCTCCATGACGTTTACAGAGATCGTGAATTTGGGTCACAAAAGCTTCGGGGTCGACGTCTTCAAAGCCTTCTGCCAGTTCGCTAACTTCGCTTAAGCGATCGCCTTCATTGTAGTGGTCTTCGGACGCAAGTCGAAACTCAGACGCTTGGTACAGGAAATCGTTGACGACTGTCCTAACATCTGTGAATGGTTCGATCTCGTCCAGTGTGACGTCGAAAGCATAGAGTCCCACACTGTCTAATTCCGAGAGCCCAGCGGCGTATGCCGCAAATCGCCGATCGACGCATTGAGAGCACTCGCCACAATGCGTATGGCCCGATGTAACCTTGATCGTCTTGGCGCAAGACACGCTGCTGGAAAGAAGGTCGGATCCGTTTTGCTCACTTAGCCTTAGCATGACGTCGGTTTTGGTCAGGTGCTCATAGGGCGTCACCAGTGCGAACGGCTTTGCCGCGACGAGCTGGCACAACTCCCTTAGGAGCTTGATGGTTTTCGGATGGGTTGTTCTGGTTGCTCGAGCGTTGACAAGATCCTGGCGCTTCCTGAGGTGTATCGATGTGACGCCATTTTCAAACACCGAGAAATGATCTTGTCCACGAGCAGTTGCAACCGCTAAAGCCATGCTGCAATACAGAAAGAACCGCGTTCGCTGCGTCTCTTCGGGCGCCCTTCCGACTCCTGCCAATCCGCTATCGAAGGCAACGTGCTCAATGCGATTTGGAAACCTGACTCTAAGTGCCTCGATTAGTTGACGTTGCGTCTTCGACGTAGAAGGTGAACCCGACTTGTGGCTGACGAGGCAGACGGGCTTTTCTTGTGTCTGTAACAGATCGATTGCGCCCGCCAAACTGTCAACCCCGCCCGAAAAAAGCAGGATCTCGGCATCTGTGAATTCAAACCCGTGTTCTGGGTTGTCAAACAGGGTCTCTGGTTGACGTTCAAATCCTGGTTGAAAGATAAAGTCATAACTTGCATCTCCCCCGAGAAATTGGAGCAACCTGCTCAAAGCCGAAGTGACTCGTGGGCACGACCAGAATTCAACGTCCGACACCTTGACTATAAATCGGAATCTTCGCGACCAGCTACTGTAATCGACCTGATCTCTGGCGCCTCGACGAAACAACCGATCCGCGGAATAAACGTAGGAGGCTATTTCCAATAAGTCGAGAAGTCGAGGTGGTAAGTGAGCAACACTCTTGAGGAGCAGCGGAATGCGAATTCGAATCTTCTGGTCTGCCTCGGTATTTGATCGGTAGTCGAGACTCTTCACTATAGGGGTATAGCCGCGCTTCTTTTTGGGCTCAACAGCACCATTGCAAAGCAGAACTATATCGTTGGCCACTACCGAGTACCCTCTCGATTGAGTTCGTCGCGCATTTTTCCAAATGCATGCGCTACAAACCCCCGAACTTCCTTGCTAGTGGGATCTCGATCTGCCGCATGTTTCTTGAACCAAGCTGCGGCGAAGGACTGCGTGATCTTTGACGACTCGAAGGCATGCTTGGAGATTTCTGCTTCGAAGGCTTGCCTTGCTCCCAAATTTGGAAGGGCCGTGCCAGCCTCCCTTTCAAGGAAGAAATTAAGATAGCGTGCAGTAAAACTTGAAAAGTAGAGCCGCGAGAGCTCGCTGAAACCCTCTCCATTGCCGAGCCGTTGCCAGACGCTTTGCTTGATTCCCTCGTCTGCGAACAGGGACTCCGTACCCCCGCTTGCTTCCTGCCTATGCCATCGGCCCAGCGCGTCAATGGCCGCATCTTGTGCAATTACGGTGTACTCTGGATTCCCGTTGAAGTCTGCCACGTGCCTTCGCAAAGCAATTGCCAAGGACAACGTCGATGGATCGGCATCGTTAGATTTGCCTACCAATTCTCCGACTCCATTGGAGCGGGCAGCAACTGACACACGAACCAAGAAGGCAAATGCCTCTCTAACAGCGGCATCATTCTCCGCGGCCTTCAGTTGTCCTTTGACGAGGCCAAGGGTGTCGGATGCAACCGAGCTAACCAGTGTAGGGTTGACATAGGATCCAGACATTCCCTGGACGATTTGCCGCCACTGTTTACTTTTCGGCAATGTTCCGACTCGTTCATGTCCCATTTATCTTGTTGCTCCGTTGCAGATACTCACTCTAGTTGTAGATAGGGATTGAGGTCAAGCCATTGCATAAATCAAAAGCCCGCCGACTTACTTCACCTGTCCTTGGGTGCGTTCCGTTGTTTCCATATTGTATACTGATGTCTACGTGAGTGACAGTGTCGGTCAGTAAGCTGTGTCACGTAGTGTACGGAGAAGAATGACATGGGTCGAAGCCATCTGGAGCAGTTAGGCGGTCAAGTTGCTACGAGGATTCCACGAGATGCCGACGGGTATATCGATCGAGAATGTCCCAGTGGTAGTTGCAGTAAGGAGTTCAAGCTTTTGCCTGGCACAGGGCTGTCGGCGCAATCAACGGGTTTTTGCCCGTATTGCGGGCACGGTGCTGAACCTAGCCAATTCACCACGAAAAGTCAGCGCAACTTCGCTTTAGCTGACGCGAGGGCAAAGCTGATTGAAGCGCACCGAAAGGATTTGAGAGCGATGGTTAATAGCGTTAACTCTCACACATCAAGTGGCGGCTTCATATCGATGCGAATGGAACTAAGATCCACGCCGATCCCAAGAAACTCTTACAGCCATAAGGACCTGGAGACGAACATCGTGTGCCCAAGCTGCGATCTTCACTACGCGATTTACGGCAAGTTCGCATTCTGTCCCGATTGCGGCAAGCACAACAGCACACAAATGCTGGATGTCAACCTTGGTCTGGTGGAACGCCAGCTTGTGCTTGCCGCAATAGCGGGCGATCAGGATCTCGAGCGGCACTTGATTGAGAACTCGCTGGAAGATGCGGTTTCCGCATTCGACGGATTTGGCAGGGAGCTTGTGCGGGTCAAAGCAACAGCACTGGGACATCCTAGTAAGGCAGACGGATTCTCATTTCAAAGTCTAACTGCGGCTGAGAAGCGATTGCTCAAGGAATTCTCCGTGTCGCTGAAAGCACTCTTCGACAATGGTGACTTCGACTTCGTTGTGACAATGTTTCTTCGGCGCCATGTCTTCGCTCACAGCATGGGCGTCGTGGATTCGGACTACGCCGCAAGATCTGGAGACCCAACTGCAATCGTCGGTCGGCGCCTTCGAGTTGAGCCAACAGAGGTCCGTCGCCTGGTTGCTATTCTAAAGGGCGTTGCACAACGATTAGAACAAACCCTATAGGAACGCACGTGTGCCATCACTGGCAAATGCGGTTCTCGGTTAATCTGCACACATGGAGACCAGGAAATTCGATGTGCGGGTCAGTTACCAGGCGAGCGCCTATCGGTCGGCCGAATTGGAGCTTGAGGTTCCTCCAGATACAACGGATCCACTTGAAGATCTATCCGTCGAGCAAGTCAACGATCTACGAGAGCGTGTGATCCAAGCAGATCCTTTGATGAAGCTCGATGACGACGAGGATGACGGTTTCGCAGTGCAAGTCGACATTTTTGATGTTGCGAGTGGCGATGCCTATAGCTTGGATACGGTTGATGGCCCTCAATTCCTAACCCAGCGGGAGCAATCCTCCAAGAGGATGTACGACGAGGTTAAAGTTGAGAAGATGGGAAGTCAGCGTCTTGAGGATCTTCTTGTCGAACTCAGGAATGATCCCATCTTTGCGATGTCGCGAGGCAGTAGTGAGTTGTTTCACAGCAATTTTCTGGCTTGGGTGTTGATTGCTCTTCAGCGAGATGCACTTCCTATGTTTATGAATGTCCTGGACATCGATGTTGAATTACCGATGCCGTGCAAAGTGCGGCGCGAGTGGCACTCGTTCGACTTGGCGGTGGAGATCGGAAACACAGATCTAGTCATTGTCGAAAATAAGTTTAAGAGCCTGCCGAGAGTTGGCCAGCTCCGACAGTATGCGGAGAAGGCCGAAGCGGTCGCAGATGGCCGATCCCTTCATCTTGTGCTGCTGTCACCGAGCAAGCCGCAATGGATTGAAGAGAACGACTTGAGCTGGACTCACCTCTCATATGATGCTCTCCTGAGCCTCCTGAAAGAATTGAGCAGCCATGAAAACCAAATGTTTGAGCAGGAGCTACTGATGCGATATTGCGCAACAGTGCGTCGGCTGCTTGATCTTCGCGAATCCTGCTCAACTAATTCAACCCCAGAGTTCTTTCCAGGGCCACCGTATGGATTGCTTTACGAATACCGTGTGCATGACCTTGTCCTCAAATGCCGCTTTGACGAGCTGGCACTGTTGGTCGAGGAATTACTTGGCGACCGTCTCTACCTCGGAATCCCCAAGCATTTTTGGAAGCCTGGTTTTGATTCCAAAAGTGTCCTTGTGTCAACAGATTTTACGAATGGAACCGCACTGGTCGACACGTACGTTCGAGTGCAGGATTGGACGACAGAAGGTCCAAAGGACACGGTTCCGATCATAGGGATTCAGTTGCAACACAATCTGCTTCGGCTTGCAGTTATCAATGTAAAGGAAGATCAAGCGATGAGTTTTCTTCGATCACCGTCAATTGATTGCATTTTTCGCAACGTCGGGCAAGAAGTCGTTATCGCCGATAGAAGGACGAAGGAGAAGGAGTTCAACAGCTATGGGCCTTGGTACAAATATCGATATGTCAAGATCGACGAGGAGAATAGGATCGACGTAAAGGATATCGCCAGACTTGTCGTAAGTGCCCTGGATCAGTTCAAAACGGCCTGTTACGATTTTATTCAGTCACAATCATGACGGCCGACGGCAAGACGATTATGGTTGGGATATGCCGCGAGCGCCCTCATCGATAAGCCACTTTCAGATCGTCGCTGGACTCGACGCAATTCAAGTTTCTGGTTGAAGCCTGAAGCAATTTGAAGCCGCCTGCGATCATTTCATGCTGTGCGTCTGTCACGAGTCAGGTTGCAGTCGTCGCTACATAACTTGGAAAGGGATCGAACGTGAATCCCTCCTGGACAAGGGCCAATAGGGGTAGTAATCGGCCCCAGCCGTCGACGATCTCCATGGCGGTTCCTTCGTTGACCTGAATCATTGGGGAATCCTGGTTCAGTGCCCTTCTGAGGGCGTTGTCCTTCGGTTTCTCGGCCCATCGGCGGTAATGCTTCCATTGACCCGTGTCGCGGGCGAGTTCGTCGTTTCGCTCAAAGAAGCCGACAAAGCGGAAATGCGCTGCCAGGTCCTTCAACAAGCAGGTCGGAGGGGACGGCACAAGACCTCGTACCAGCATCCAACTGTCATCGACGATTCGAGTATGGATCGTTAGGGTCTCCAGGTCCGCGAGGGAAAGCTCATGTAATTCCACATGGATCCCTGACGCTCGCTCAAATGGGAGTTTGTCGGGATGCCACTTTGTGAGCAAAGTGACGGGGTCGCCACCACGCTCGAACTCTCCAACTTCAACGCTTACAGTGCCTCCGCCAAACTTCAGTTTCTCGCGTTTCCAAAAGTGTTCTGCATATTGTTTGAGCGAGCTTTCGGCCATGAATTCCACTGCATCCAGAATAGCCCAGCACCCACTGCTGCAGTCGGTGCCTAAGGTGAAACCCGAGTCTGCGCACCGCCACTGCCTTGTTCCCCAAGATTGCCCTATTTGGCTCGTGAAATCCGTCTGGAATCCTTTTCCGCGGGTAGCTTTGATCCATATGCGCCGAAGCTTCATTCGCAAGCCATCGTTGAAACGACGGATCTCTGCTCGAACGTCTTGGAAGCGATATGCTCGTCAAAGCCTCGGGCTAAAGGCACCAAGAGGATGGGAATGGATCACCAACCCGAAGAGGGCCGCGTACAACCGCGTTTACAACCGAACCTCGGTAGGGTGCGCGATCATGCCGATCGTGGTGTTGATTGTGGCGGCCGTCGCTACGAGGATCATACGATGACGAAACTCGAGCGGGACTACGGCTCTTGCTGATGAGCCTTCAGATTGGCTTCGGCTTGCTTGATGCTTTTCTCCATTTCTTCCTTAGAGATCAGCTCAATGTCGCCCTCCTGCCACGTGAATCGATCCAGGCGTGCATGTGGCCAATAGCATAACTCCCACTCAGCCACAGAGTCGAATCCGCTCCGAATAGCGCATCTTCGTATCTCCTCGATCCATTCTCGGTATTCCTCAATTGAGACGAGTTGGGTCCAATTCTTGTCGATCCCAGCCTCTTCCAGAACTCTGCGATCGATCGGACAGTGTGGCGGAGCAGGGCGGTGGCGATCCATGCACCATAGCGTCTTCAGATAGAGGTTCAACGCCTTCTGGACCGTGCCGATGCGCAGTCGGCCTTCGACAAGGATGTTGGCGAACTCAGTTGAGAGGTCGGCGGCTATCTGATCGATTACCGAGCAGTGGTCGTCGTCCCCGACAGAAGCTGCGTATCTGTCGGTTTGGTCGATCAATCGATCGGCGAATGCCGCCCTGAATGGGCCGCTGTCGATGTCGCCCGCGACGTATGTCTTGTTTCGTTGAAGCGCCGCCAGGATGGCGTTGTCGGCCAAAACCTTATGAATGAACTTTGACTTCTGTGCTTGGATGTCCATAGCTGTAGGGTTAATATGAAAGCCCATGGATTTCAGGCTAGCTGTTTTATGCGAGCAAGTGCAGTTCGAGCCGAGCGGCCGAATGAGCCTGATCGGCATTTTCAGGCAGATTCGGTGTGGCGCATTCCCGTATACGCATCCAAAGATGGCGCTGGGTTGCTCTATCCTTGTCGCAGAGTCCGACCGTTACGACCAAGTTGACATTTGGATCGATCTGGTGGATCCAGATGGAAAGCATGTCGCCCGCGTGTTGACATATGCGGCGATGCTCGTTGGCGGGATGGACGATCCCAGTATGTTTGACTTCGATGTGGACCTGGTTAACCTGACGTTTGACAAACCAGGCGACTATCAGTTTTCAGTCTTTGTCTTAGGCGTCTTCGTCAAAGCGGTTGATCTTAAACTCAGCCTGGCACATTGATGTGTGAACGCGTCCTTGTGCCCGCCAAGCATTCTGACCGCCCAAAGGTAACATTCTCCATGTGTCCCCTTTGCCTATCGTCCCGACTGAATTGAAACCGCTTTCCGAGGTGATTGCCCGATGAGCGACTGGACCGACCAAAAAGGCAATCCTGTAACATTCGAACAAATGCTCGATCAAATTGCCGAGACGATCTTGGCCAACTTGCTCGCATTTGATCTTGCAAAAATTCCACGGGGTTCAATCCAGCAGGTGATCGGCAGAGAGGGCGGCTTGCTCGTCGGCGGTGGCGCCATGTTTCAGACTCCTGTAAGCCAACCGCTGACGCAAGAACAGGGCAAAGAGCTTTTCGACGTATACGGGCGGCTTCTCTCAGCGTACGATCGCGGCGAGATTGCAGAGTCCGTAGTCGCGGATATCATGGCGCGGAACAACACTTTGAAAAAGGTTGAACTCATTCGAAGTCAATTGGGTGGAGAAAACTGAGGGAATTCGTCTGCGGAGTTTGAACCCTCGGCGCCAATCCTAACCTCGATCGCTCTGTGAGGCCGCGTCGATGGAAGGATACTAGAGAGCGACTGACTCATCAAGTTGACACGGTCGAACCTTTTTGATCAACTTCGTGTTACAGCGACGATTGGAAAGTTCAGCACGGGTACCTTCCATTGCTGCGAAGTCCTCAGCTCATCACCCGACGACTTGACTTAGGCGGTTGCCGCCGATAAGAGGCGCTTGGCATCGAACACAGACGCATCCAGGATTTCGTCCAAGCTTTCAAGCGCATCGTTTCCCGATTTCGGGGCATCAAGAACCGCAATTTCGTGGATATGCATGGGCAGAAGTCGCGTTGGTCGTCGTGAGCCGACGGCAACAATTGTCCGATTCGGTTGTTGCTTCGGGGACACCTGAGCTGCGCAGCGCTTTCGAAACCTCTTCAGGTTTAGGTCAGGGTGAAAGGAGCTTAGGAAGCTTGCTAACGTCGGCTTACGGACCGAGTTCATGCAAATATAGATCATCAGGTGTGCGAAACAGGTATTGCACTCCTCGGGAATCCGATATGGGTCTAACTTTTCTTTGATGTCCTTAGTTGTGATACGATGCCTGAATTCAAACCCGACAAAATGTTCGCAATCCCCAATGCGGAGATTGTATGTCGGCCTTGTGTCATCCGAGTCGGTGCGTCGATACCCTCGTCGAAGCAGTTCTCCACAAAGCACTCGTTCCAATAGGTCAATTTGAGTGTCCACAGAAGACTGTGCAAACGTGTCGCGTTCATGCTTCCTCATTTGATCGCTGGCTAGCTTGACTCGCAAGGACTTAGAGACATACATCAGTCTGGTTTTCAGCCGCCCTGGAAACTTCGAATCGTCAGGAGTGCCCCAGTCGATGATGTTCTTCATCTGAAGGTCGAAATGAACGCGTTGGTCGTCACTGTTCTTCTGGTTCAAGTGATCGGTTCTGGCGGTGTGGACGACGGGAACACCCCTTGCTCTGGCGTATCCTGCCTCGTAGTACACCGAGGGGCGCGTGTAAGTCAGATCGGCAACGCAAAGCAAGCAGTCGTCAAGTTCCTTGAAAATACGGTCGTCAATGTCGTCGTTGTGGTTTATTCGGTTAACCACTCTCGGATCGAATCCAACGGATTCTATTGTTGGCTTTATGACCTTGTCGTACACCTCATCGGTGTCGTCGCGTTCAAACGCCATCGCCACGAAGCATTTAGGTCTCATCTGTTAATGCAAATCTACCTGCGGCTGGGCATACTTGACCCGACTGTACAAGAGGCCCCATGCATTGGCACGTTTGAGCGTTCACTCCCCAAACAAAGAATCTCAAAAGAGTTGGCTTGATGGGCGCTAATTCACTAGGTTCCGCAAGTTTTCTTGCCAGTGCACAGGGGACTTCCAACACATCTTCACTGCCCGTCTCCTCGCGCCACAGGGCAACGACATCCCTAATCAGGTAGACAAATATACACTATACTGGGAGAGTGGCGGTTTTCATCGGCAGGTTGACAAGAATGGTATTTCTTGCCAGAGAAGCACTACAAATGTGTCGCCTGTGCGAGCCTTGCATTGTTCGGAGGAGACACGCCCAGGCACAATGAAAACGGTCTTGACGCTGGCCAGCCTTGTCACCAAGGACGAAATGCTGTACAACTATGTTTCAGGGTGGCAACATCGACGAAATGCACATAACCGCCCGAATGGAGATGCTGTCAGATGCCTATCTCCAAGCTTTAAGCGCGTCGGCAGGCTGTGTGATGTCTAAGCCAAGGCCTGACATCCTAAAGATCGACTGGAGACTCAACAAGCCGTCGACGTATATCGGGCTCGACGTGCAACTCAAGTCAACAACAAACGCTCGGATCATACAGGGCGACATTGTATATGAGCTCGATGTCTTAACCTATGAAAAGCTCCGAGGCTATCGACGAACTTTGCCAGGCATTTTGGCCGTAATGATAGTTCCTGAGGACATAGACGATTGGCTTGAGTCTTCAGAGAACGAACTCGTCATGCGAAGATGCCTTTACTGGCGGTTCTTAGGCGACGAACCTCCAACGAAAAACGAGACTACGATTGCCATTCATATTCCGCGTGAGAATATCCTCACGAGTATCTGGCTTGATAACATCTTTGAGATGCTGGAAAACCAAGGAGGCGTAAATGGACTCTTCTAGTGTCAGCCGTGATCGGCTTCTGTCTGCCAACTTGAGTCAATTGGAGGTTTATCTTAAGCGGTCAGGCTGGCAACCCAAGAACGCAGACGACCTGACACTTCTTGTTTCGCCAAAGGGCAAAACAGTACGCCTTCCTACTGGACTGCCAGAGCAAAGCTACTTGTCTGCATTGTTAGGACTCTTAGAAGCAGTGCTCGACGAAGAAGGGCGAGATGACCCATCCGAGTTTCTCGATCAGATTGGAACCGACGAAGATATCGTTTATATGGAGTTAGAGCTTCCCAACCTACGACCTGGGGTGATTTCACTGAGCGATGGCGCAACCTATATCGAGCAGATCAGGAACTTTTACGCCCATGCTGCGGCGACGGAGTTGGAGTTTCGCAAATCCAGAAATAGATTGTCTACTCAGTCCAAAGCTTTCGTAGATTCGGTCCTTGTTGGAAGCTCTCACAAAGGAAGTTTTGCCTTGGCTTTACACTTTCCAGTAGATTTGGGAACCTTCGAGCCGTTGGGGAGGCGAGTCTGGCATCGTGTCATGCGCGGTCTCGATAGACTAAATGTCAGTTCGCATGGCCGAAGTTCTGAGCAATTGCTTGAACTCGGTGACGCAGGCTGGAATGCAGAAATGTGCGAAATCGTTTCCGATCTTATGTCAGATACTAAGGCGGTGGAATTTGGCGCAACTGTCTTCTCCAACAAAACCGTACTCGACTCTCTCCCAGAAGTTCCTCACCGCGTCAGATTGGACACACTTGGGCTTGCCGATGTGCTTAGTACTGCAGCCGCAACACTTAGAGGACTGAAGGCGTCTCAAACCATCGAAGTCTCTGGTCCAATATATCTGCTTAGGAATATGGAAGCAATCGGAGAGGGCGACGAACACGAATGTCGAATTAAATGGACCAAAGAGGATGGTACGGAAACCAAGGTTCGTGTCTTGCTTGGCGGAAGTGATTATGATGCCGCTTTGCAGGCCCATAAGGAAGGCAAGAAACTGCGGGCATACGGAGTCCTTCACCAAAAGGGGACCAGATGGGAAATGGCTCTACCAGACCACGTTGACGTGATCGAATCGCCGCCAGAAAGTGTGGCGAGTAGCGATTGAAAAGCCAAATCGTCCCAAAGCACAGAATGAAACGCGATTTGTAACTTGGGCAAGTATTCACAGCGAATGCGGACGCGAACCATCTGATCGGATTGGGTAGTCCGAAGCTGAGGAAAGCTATGACTTTGAGTGCGACTCGTCCGAGTTACATTGGATTTTCTCGGGCCACATCATCCTCCGACCTCGACCAGCTCAATATCATCGAACGCCGCCCGAATCCGCTCCCTAACCTCGGCATCGCGAACGAACACGAGCCAATACGAGCTGTCAACTGCCTGGAGAGCAATCTCTGCAGTTTCGTAAAACACGACTTCGCTCGGTCGACATATCGACAATCATCCGAAAACATGTCAAGGAGTGCTGGCAACTGTGTCTCCTGCCGCACGCCGACAAACGTGCCCCAAACGGTTTGATTGATCGATTCTGCAAGTTCCAGAATCTCTCGATGAGTTAACTGGACGCCATTCTCGGAGGCTTCCACCTGCTTGGAGAATTCGTCGATCGTCTTGAGTGCCGTGAGCTGCCCGAGAAACCAAGTTGTCTCCCCACAGGGTACGACATGCCAACTCAGATCGGCGCCGACGGTTGCGACGAGCGGCAAGAGATGGCGAAGGTCGAACGCCAGCACGCCGCGGCCGTCGTAATCGGAGATTTTGAGCACTGTTGTGGGCACCTTGCGGAGGTTACCGACAACACGGAACCGATCGATCTTCTTGGCTAGTCTGCTTGGCGATCGCACCCATTGAGAACTTCCATTCTTGTTCACAAGTAGACATCCGCCTACGTTAAAAGTAAACTGGACGCATGTCGGAGATTGACCTATTCCAGCAGGCCAGTTTTTCAGATTTCCTCTACTCGTGGGAAACAGAACTGAATGGAGCGATCGATGGATACGATCGAAACCGACTGCTCAATACGCCAACATTGGATCTCACCGCGTACTTTGCAAAACTCTATCGTGTCGAAATTCCTGTCCTGCGCGAAGACTTGATTCAACTCGAGCAACATGAGATTCAGTTGGACCTTCGTGATGACACTAGGCATCATCATCTTCGAAATCACCTTAATCCCGTGCTCCGTCCTGGTTCGCGTCTAACGTTCGTGATTCCGTTTGAGGGACACCGTTCGTTTTTCTCCATGAATACGGGGGCGAAAAAACTCCCGCCGCCTCGCGGTGAAGTTCGAGAGACAGAGCTACTGTATTCCGTAGATTTTCTGGATCACGCGACCTCAAACGTTGAGGCGATGCTCAAGCAGTTTCTGTTTGATTCGAATTGGTATCTAGGCAACATGCAAGGGACAGCTAGGCTTTGGAACAGGGCGCTCGAGAAACGATGTTGTGATCGGATTGACAATAGAAAGCAGCGGCTGCTCAAGGATCAGGGGCTGGCTGCACAGCTCGGTATTCCACTGAGAAGCCGTGGAGAGCAGAAAACGAGCTACGCCCCCGAACTCAGACGGAAATTGGCACTGGAGCCACCGCCAAGCTCGGGGAAGCCCTTCGCGCCTGAGCCCTCCCTGGACAATGCGAACTACGAGTTGATCCTTTCTGTGCTTCAGAGGATGGGTGAAGTTATGGATCGGAGTCCCAGCGCCTTTTCCACCATGCAGGAGGAAGACTTGCGCACCCATTTCCTCGTCCAGCTCAACGGTGCTTTTGAGATCCCAGCAACGGCCGAGACGTTTAACGCTTATGGAAAGACCGATATCTACCTGCGTTTCAACGGAGGAAATGTTTTCGTTGCTGAGTGTAAATTCTGGAGCGGAGAAAAGGCGTTCGGTGGCACTATTGATCAGCTCATCGGCTACATCACTTGGCGCGACACAAAGACCGCAATTTTGCTTTTCAATCGGAACAAGGACTTTGATGACGTTGTTTGCAAGGCAAAGCGGGCTGCAGGGGCCCACCCAAGATTTAAACGCCATGTCGCCTATGCTGCTGCTAATGGATTCCGTGGCGTGTACTCGCACCCAGACGATCCGAGCCGCGAAGTGACGATCACAACCATCGTCTTCGATGTGCCGAAATAGGAGCTAAATGACGGTCGTTCCAGATGCTATAGTTCAACAATTCGCCGCCGAGTTCGCGGGCAAGGATCAAGGATTCTCATTCTCGGAGATCGTCGATTATTTTCGCCGATACAGCCCGTCTGTACCTGATCAAGGTTCCTTTCGAATAACACCCCCTAGGCTGTCGTTTTTCGCAGATTGCCTTCGATTGCTCGAAGGCACGGACCAGTGGCGTTCTCTCGTCACCCTTTGTAACGATCCACCTTCAATGAAGTATCCAGGACCAACGCTGGAGCGGAGGAACCTAATGAAACAGGAGCTGTTCAGTCGATGCGGGGGAGTTCCTCTAGGTGTTCTCGTTTCAGAGATCGATGTTGTCAACCTCCAATCGAGCTGGTTGGAAGCCATCTACAGGCTTGTATTCTCCGCCGCGGCATCTACGACAGCCGCTCGAACAATGCTTGAGCAAACATGCAAGACAATCCTTGTAGAGCGCCAATACGCCGATCCTGATGACTCAAAAGGGGACCTTGGAAAGCTCGTTAGTGTGGTGTCCAAGCAGTTGAGTTTAGATGGTGCCAAGCGTCAGGTGGTCTCTGGACTGGTTACTGTCTGTAATGCTGTCGCCTCAATAACAAATGATGCTGGCGATCGTCATGGCATCTCGTCAACGGCGTTTGGCGGAGTGAAAGACGCGGAACTGGTTGTCAATGCATGTGGCACTCTCGCTGTGTATTTGGTTCGAGAGCATTACGAGAATCGTATTTGATACCAATGCGAGCGCAACGAGCCTCAAAGAATGAACGACAGGCACCTAGCATAACGAACGGTCAATGAACCCCATCGAGCTTGTTCATATTTGTCACCACGAGGCTGCCCACGCCGTTATCATTGTGCTTCTGGGCGGGTCCATCGATTTCGTCGAGTTTGGCGATAGAGTCGTATATGGACACAGAGTTGATGCAGGTGTTTGCTCGAAGGGAGATCGCAAAATGCCTCTGGAACAGATCGCAGCGATAAACGCCGCTGGTGTTGTATCCGAATGCATGCTCGGAGAATCCAACGCTGTACATCTCCAAACAATCAGCAAAGGTGATCGCGCGGATCTCCAGGCCTGCCTAGAAAAAGAGAATGGTCTTTTCTGGACTGAAGAGGAGCGGGATAAGTTGTTTGCTAGAGGAGTCGAGCTTTGCCAATCCTATTTTGATGACCCTAAAGTTTTCCGTGCCTGGAATGGATTGGCCGACGTCCTATACGGCTTATGCGAGATGGGGTGGAGAACGATCCCAGGCCCTGTCGTGGAGACCGTTATCCAAGAGCAATTTGAGTCCTTAGACGACAACTTATGGCAGAGCCAGTTGACAGTTCTTCTACATGGATCTAGGCAATAAGCGCCTGCCATACGAGGCTAGGCCCAAGCGGTCACTCGACTCCTCAGTACCACCGATACAAGATGATTGACTTTTCGCTTTTCAGCTAGGTGGCAATCCCCGCCAGTGCGAAAGAGCCTAAATGGCTTCACGTGTTCGTATTACTCCCCTTGACGGAATCGGCCGAGTTGGCGGCGCCACATGGCTCATCCAGGTGGGTCGAAAGGCGTTTTTGATAGATTTCGGCAGCGATCTTCAGCGGAGTGGGAAAATGCTCGGCGGCCGCTTGAGCCCTCGAGCGACCAAGGGGATCGAAGATTTGCTCGGAGTCGGACTGCTCCCACTGTACGATGGGCTCTATCGGCAGGATCTAATTCTCGATGAAGAAGCGTTTGAGGAGGCGCAGGACATCTCCGCGCTCGACATCCTGCTCAGCCATGTACATTCGGATCATAGTGGGCGGGTCGCCCTGGCCGACCCATCGATTCGGATTCATTGTTCAAGCGTGAGCGCGGCAATGCTGTATGCCGAGATGACGTGCAACGGTGGATTATTTTCAGAGTCAACTCACCTAATTGAACGTCAGCCCCATCCCACAGAGAGGGGCATCCTGACCATTCCTGGCTCGGCACCAAAGATCTCTCGCCCCCTACTCCTAACTGATCGTGAACCATCAAACGAACTTCGCGAGCTATGGAGATCGGCAGGATCCGATGAGGGTTTACAGAGATCTGACATGCTAGCGGCTGGAATTCAATTCGAGGCGTTTCCTGTTGATCACAGCATCTGGGGTGCTCTTGCATTTGCTTTGGAGACCGATCAGGGTGTGGTCGCCCACGCAGGAGATCTCAGGTGGCATGGGAGTGATCGCGATCTGACGAGCGCGTTCGTGACGAAGCTCGCGAATCTGAAGCCGCGCGTCTTGATTCTGGAGGGAACGCGTCTGGGCCGCGAGGATGATGAACGTGTGACAGAAGCTCAATGCCGCGCCGAAATCCTAGAGTTGGTGAAGGGCGCACGACGACGTTTAGTGATCGGAGTGGTCAATCCAAAGCACCTGGAGAGAATTGCTGCTTTTTTGCACTCCGCAAGAGAGACAGGACGGCAACTCTTGGTCCCACCCAAAACCATGTTCTTACTGGAAAGTGTGGCAGCGGCGAATCCATACTACGATCTTGCAGGACTCGACGGGATCGCCATATATGATCCTCCAATGGGAACAAGGCCAGGCTGGCATCGTGACCTGCGTGAGCGGCATGAGGGTCGACTGATCCACCCCGAAGACATTCGGGCTCGCCCTGGCAAATACATCTACATGCATGGGTTTGCGAAGACAATGGATTGGACGGATTTCAAGCCTTTTGGAGCACTGTACATTCATTCCTCCAGCGCCGCTTATGACGATTCAGCCCGAAATAGGATGGGAATCCAGCGCGAATGGATCGAGTTTTATAGGATGCAAACCGAGGGCATTACGTTCGGTCCTAAGGGCAAATTGGAATTCGATCCGCACCTGAATCCAAGCGGTCATATGCACCCGCGCGACTTGAAGGAACTGCTCCACCGAGTGAAACCTGAAATCGTCATTCCATGCCATACGGATAAGCCAGAACTCATGCGGACTCTGTTGCCTGATGGCAGTCGTCTTGTCTTGCCAGAGAACGGCAAGACGTTCAGGTTGTGAGCGAACTTTAGCGAAGAAGCGCCTTCCACCACAATGCCCAGTCACGCAATGTCCTGGCTAGTTGCTATTTCTCATTGGGGTGCTGAGCAAGCACAAGTTCCAGGAGATTTGTATCAACTGCATCTACTAAACCCGAAGTCTCTACCTTTGATAAGCATGGGCCACTAAGCCAACAATCGCATCGAGACCTGTCGGAGATCGTATTTGAGGGAAGAACCGCCACCACACTTCGGTCCATGTATCGGCTGTATGGGACATCAAGTTCGGCAAGATCAATCAGGCCCGAGATTGACATTCGATTTCCAACAGCCCACGCGCATAGCTCTGCTATTTGGCGAATTCTCTGTCGGCTGCCAACGGTAGCGTCGACGACGCCGACATGCTTTCGCTCGACCAATGATGCTTCTTGCCTGCCCATTCGATCGCTTTCGCAGTTAGCGAGAAGGGCACCTACTAAATTTTCGAAGATATTGATGTAGGTGGAGCTTCTCGGCACAGAGAAAAGGCCCTGTGACACAGTCATTTGAGCTCATCGTAGTTGTCAATTCGAAGACTATGACTATGTCAGGTTACATTTATTCAATAGTACATAATCATAATCATGAGCAAGAAGAAGAAAGATCCGCCGCCATCAGACGGTCGGCGAGTTGCAATATACGCAAGAAAGTCTGATCTCAAGTCCGAATCCCGAGGCAAATCGGTATCTCAGTAGGTCGAGCAGTGTTTGCTCGCCGCACGTTCCCTTGGGTATGAGGTGAGCGAG
>Ga0302319_10006839_pt1 | contig 22548 bp, 24 predicted proteins | sample Bog_T0_2_FD_203319 | JGI IMG/M metagenome (GOLD analysis project Ga0302319, IMG submission 203319) | Peat permafrost microbial communities from Stordalen Mire near Abisko, Sweden - Bog_T0_2 | ecosystem: Environmental > Terrestrial > Soil > Wetlands > Peat | place: Sweden: Abisko, Stordalen Mire... | reverse complement strand
GGAGCCGGTTCGTGTGGGGGTGCCGGGTGACGACTTCGTCGTGCCCTTGGCCGATCGGGCAGGTGTCATCAATACCCGAGCTCCTCACCCAGCGACGCCGCTACCTGCCGGGTCGTCCGGAGGCCGTGCAGCCGGGTGAAGAGATAGGGGAGGTACAACAGCGGCACCGAGGCGTCGATGCCCTGGCGGAGGCGTTCGAGATGGGTCGACCGAGTTCGCCGCATGGTGACCGCCAGACGGGCGGCATCCAACACCGGCTGCGGGTCACCGCCCACCAACTTGGCCAACTCCTGGGTGGGACCGGCAGTGGCCAGGGCGTCGAAGACGGCCTCCTCCTGCCGGCCGAACAGCTCGGGGAGCACCCGGTTCACCACCACCGCCGAGAGCTGCACGGTGGTCTCCTCCCGGACCCGGTCGGCCAGCTCGATGGTCTCGTTCACCGGCATCTCCTCTGGCGTGCACACGGCGATGAGGCCGGTGGCGTCGTGGTCGGAGAGGATCTCGAGCATCCAGTCGGTCTGGGTGCGGATGAGACCCACCTTCACCAGGTCGTTGATGGCCTGGGGGGCAGCCAGCTGCCCGATGATGTGACCCGAGGCGGGGGCGTCCACCACCACCAGGTCGTAGTTCCGCTCGCGGACCTCGTAGCAGAGCTTGCCCACGGTCAGGATCTCCCGCACGCCCGGGGCGGCGGTGGCCACGAAGTCGAAGGCCTTGGCCAGGGGACCGATCCGGCCCACCACCGGGATGCGCAGCTGCAGCTTCAGGTACTCGCGCAGCGACGCCTCGGTATCCATCGTCATGGCGAAGAGACCCGGGAGGATCTCCCGCTCGGCGAAGGAGGTAGGTGGTGCCTCGTAGAAGCCGGCCACATCGCCCTTGGCGTCGACCTCGCAGACCAGCACGCGCTTGCCCTGCTGGGAGGCGAAGAGCGCTAGGGCCGAGGCGACGGTGGTCTTCCCCACGCCTCCCTTCCCGGAGACGAACACCAATTTCAGGTCCAGGAGCGCGGTCACCGTCCGGATCCCGACCAGCGGGGGGCGACCACGGCGAAGGGCGGGGTCGGTGCCGTCAGGACAGCCCGAAACCGACCCGTCGCTCGGACGTGGGCCCGTCCACCTCGACATAGGCGATCTTTCCGGCCGGAACCCCCACCTGGCGGCCCTTGCGGTCAGTGAGCCAGAGGATGGCGCCATCCTTGGCCAGCGCTGCCTCGACGTCGGCCAGGACCTTGTCGCGGTCTGCATCGTCCGGTAGCTCGATGTCGAGCTCCTTGATCGAATGCACGATCCCGATTCGCACGTCCACCTGGCACGCTCCTCTCCGCGGTGCCGGCGATTCCGCCGGCTGCCCTTCGACGATACAAGCTGGGGAGGGGCCAGCGTCCCGGGCGGCACACCCATGAGGCACACTGGCCCCATGGACCGGTTGAGCGAGCGTGGACGGCGATGGGCGGCGACCATGGACGGTCACGCCGGAACCGGGGTGGTAACGGCCCACGCCGACAGCGCGGCGCGGATCGGAACGGGCGATCCCGAGTCGGATGCCGCTCCCACCGGTGGTCGCCACCGGGTCGACCGGGAGGCGTCCGACGACGCCCAGCTGGTGGCCGGTGCCACACGGGCCGGAGGCGCTGGCCATCGGGACCGCCCCGAGGAGGCCGACCCCTGGCGGACCTGCTTCGAGCGCGATCGCGACCGGATCCTCCACGCTCCATCCTTCCGTCGCCTGGCCGGAAAGACCCAGGTGTTCGTCTTCCCCGACGACCATCAGCGGACTCGACTCACCCATGCGCTCGAGGTGGCCCAGGTGGCCGGCAGCATCGCCCGTGCCTGCCGCCTCAATGTGGCTCTGACCGAGGCCATCGCCCTCGGTCATGACTGCGGGCACGGCCCGGGTGGCCACGCCAGCGAAGACGCCCTCTCCCCTTACGTCGAAGGCGGGTTCGACCACGCCCCGTGGGGTGCCGACGTGTCATTGGCCCGCCTCAACCTCTGTCGCGAGACCCTCGACGGCATCCGGAACCACTCGTGGTCTCGACCCGCCCCCGCCACACCCGAGGGCGAGGTGGTCAGCTGGGCGGACCGGATCGCCTACGTCTGCCATGACTTCGAGGATGCGGTGATGAGTGGCGTGGTGACGCCGGCGGTGCTGCCGGAAGTGGTCCGGCAGCGGTGCGGCGAGCGCCGGAGCCAGCAGCTCGGAACCTTCATCGACGCCATGGTCGGCACCGTGCTGCACACTGGTCGCATTGGCATGGACGCCGAACACGCCGAGGCGCTGGCTGCCTTCCGGGCCTGCAACTACGAGCACATCTACCTCCGTCCCAGCTCGGTGGCCCAAGGGGAGGCGGTGATCGAAGTGCTCCGAGCCCTGGTCGAGTACTACGGCGACCGTCCCGAGCAGATGGAGGAGCGTGGTCACCCGGCACTCAATCCGGCGGGGACCACCGAGGAGCCGCTTCGGGCAGCGGTCAGCTACGTGGCAGGCATGACCGACCGGTTCGCCTTCGACCGGGCGGTCGACTTGCTCGGTTGGAGTCCCGACAAGCTGCCGGTGGGGATCGGCGTGGCCCGAACCGTCTGAACGGACGGCGGAGTCCACCCGTAGCCTCGGGAACACCCGGTGTGGTCGGCCAGGGACCGGCCATCGGTGGGCCCGGCCCGGGCCCGCATCTGGCTGCTCTTCATGACGGCCTCGGCCAACGGGTGCTGGGAGGGGTGCCCGACGCCGACGGCCCCAGCGGGATGCCGCCCACCCGGGCCGGGTGGGACTGACCCCGAGATGTGCGGGCCGACCCACCTGACCGCTGATGGTCGTCGAGCCTCGAGTTGCACCGCTCCACCCGCGCCGGCACGGTCGGCCGTCCCCGGTGCGGCAGGGCGGGTGCTGCTGACCGACGACGCCAACGTGAGCGGTCCCAGCCGAACGGAAGGTGGCGAGGCAGGCAGGAGGGGATCGGTGAGGTCCGAGCCGGCTGGCGGTCACCCCATCAGCTGATGGTCAGCTCCTTGCGGTAGACGCGGGCCGGGCCCATGTCGGCGATGGAGGTAGCCAGGGCATCGAATACCCCGGCCGCTTCGCCGTCGGGCTCGGCCACTACCACCGGGATCCCATCGTCGCACCCCTCGCGGAGGGCAGGCACCAGTGGTACCTGGGCCAGCAGCGGCACCCCGAGCTCGCCGGCCAACTGGTCGCCGCCCCCCGATCCGAAGAGCTCGTAGCGGGTGCCGTCGTTCCCCGTAAACCAGCTCATGTTCTCGATCACGCCGCGGACAGCCAGCTTCAGCTTGCGGGCGGCGTAGGCCGACCGTTGGGCCACCCGCTGGGCGGCCGGCTGGGGGGTGGTGACCACGAAGACTTCCGTTTTGGTGAGGTACTGGCCGAGGGACAGGGTGACATCGCCAGTACCGGGAGGCATGTCGATCAGCAGGAAATCGGGCTCCCCCCAGTAGGCGTCGACCAGAAACTGTTCGAGCGCCTTGTGGAGCATCGGCCCACGCCAGATCACCGGAGTGTCGTCGTTGACGAAGTACCCCATCGACAGCGCCCGCACGCCGTTGGCGGTGGGCGGTACCACCAGGTCGCCGATGATCAGCGGCTCTTCGCGGACCCCCAGCATCTTGGGGACCGAGAACCCGTAGACGTCGGCGTCGAGGATACCCACGTCGTACCCCTGACGGGCCAAGGACACCGCCAGGTTGACGGTGACCGACGACTTGCCGACTCCGCCCTTCCCCGACGAGATCCCCAGTACCCGGGTCTTCGAACGGGGCAGCATGAACCGGTTGGGCCGGCCCTCTTCGTGACCGAGCGCCCCACCGTGATCGTGTCCGCCGTGGTCGTGGCCATGGCCATCGTCAGCGGCACCCGGAGTCCCCCCATCCACCGGCTCGCCACGGAGCAGCATCCGGAGACGGGCTCGGTCCTCCTCCCCCATCACCGCCGGCTCGACCGACACCTCGTCCACGCCCGGCAGTACACCGACGGCCGCCCGAACCCGACCGATCAGTTCGTCGACCTGTGGGTAGTGGCCGACCGGCAGGGCCAGGTCGATGCTGACCCGCTTCCGTCGGACGGCGACTGGACCGACCATGTGCAGCTCCCCCAGCGGACGGCGGAGCTCAGGGTCGATGACCTGGGAGATGGCGGCCCTGACCTGGGACTCGTCGATGGACATGCGGGGGCTCCTCGGGGAATTGCGGCTTCCCCGTATGCTACGTGACGTGCACAGCGACCCAGACGGAGCGGAGCCGGCCAGCCTGGCGCCGGCCGGAGCACCGGTTGGGTCTGCGCCTCTGGGAGCCTTCTCCCCCGGGCCACTGTCCACCGGCGACCGGTCGGCCGACACCGACGGCGACTTCTCGGCGGCCATGACGGCAGTCACCTCCGCCTTCGGCGACCCCACCCGCCGAGAGATCTACCTGTTCGTGCGGGCGAACCCGGGGGCCACCGCCTCCGAAGTGGCCTCCCGCTTCTCGCTCCACCCCAACGTGGCCCGACACCATCTGGAGCGGCTGGCCACCGGCGGCTACGTGGAGGTGACCATGGCACGCTCGGCGGGCCACGGCGCCGGCCGGCCGTCCAAGCGCTTCCGGGCGGTGGCCAACGACCCCACACTGGACTTCCTGACCCGACGGAACGATCTGCTGGTGCTGCTGCTGCAAGAGGCGCTGCAGTTGCTGGGCCCCGAGGCGGCCGAAGCCATGGCCGAACGGGTAGGCGAGCAGTACGGCCGCACGCTGGCGGTGCAGATGTCGCCCGGTGAGGGCCAGCGTTCGTTGCGGACCGCCATGCACGCCATCGCCGACACGCTGACCGCTCATGGCTTCGCGGCTCACGCCGAAGACGACGGGGCGTCCACCTCGGTGGTGGCCGACAACTGCCCATTCGGCAGCGCCGCCTCGCAGTATCCGGTGCTGTGCGCGGTAGACCGGGGGATGATCAGCGGCCTGCTGGCCGGGCTCTGCGGTGAGGACACCGAAAAGAGCGTCCCGGTGGTGTTGTCGTCACGGGCCCGCGGCGACGACCAGTGCGTGGCATCGGCCTGAGACCCCCGGCGGCGGCGTAGATGGCCCGCCACTACCTCGATCACGCCTCCACCTCCCCGCTCCGACCGGAAGCGCGTCAGGCCATGGAGGCATGGGCCGCCACTGGCGTCACCGCTGACCCCGGTCGGGTCCACACCGAGGGCCGTATGGCCAGGGCGACGCTGGAGGATGCTCGGGACCAGGTGGCCGCCCTGCTCGGCGTCCGTCCCCGACAGGTGATCTTCACCTCGGGCGGCACCGAGGCGGTGAACAGCGCCGTATGGGGGGTCACCAGGGCCTCCGCAGGTCCAGTGGTCTGCGCAGCCATCGAGCACTCCTCGGCCCGCGACAGCTCCGCCCGATCCGCCGCGGTGGTGGAGCCGGCCGTCGACCGGTTCGGCATCCTCCACCCCGAAGCCCTCAACGAGGCATTGGAACGGTGCCGTACCGAGCACGGGTCACCGCCCACCCTCGTCCACTGTCAGTGGGCCAACCACGAAGTGGGCACCGTCCAGCCGGTGGAGGCGATCGTCGAACGCTGCCGGGCGCTCGGCATACCGGTGCACGTGGACGCAGCGATGGCGGTCGGCCACGTGCCGATCGACCTCACCGCCCTGGATGCCGACCTGGTGTCAGTGTCGGCCCACAAGCTGGGTGGGCCGCCGGGCATCGGTGCCCTGGTGGTGCGTCGAGGGCTGCGGATCGATCCGTTCGTGGTCGGCGGCGAACAGGAGCGGGCCCGACGGGCCGGCCTGGAGAACCTTCCGGCGGCGGTGGGATTCGGTGGAGCCGCGGCCGCCCTGGCCTCCCCCGGAAGGATCGAGGCGGAGGCAGGGTTGGCCCGTCGGCTGACCGACCGGCTGCTGGCATCGGGACTGGCCGTCGACGGGGTCACCGCCTACGGCGATCAAGCCCACCGACTCCCCCACCTCGTCTGCCTGGGTATTGACGGCGTGGAGGCAGAGCCGGTCCTGCTGGGCCTGGACCAGGCCGGCATCGCCGCCCACTCGGGATCGTCATGCTCGTCGGAGTCGCTGGAGCCGTCCCCGGTACTGGCGGCCATGGGGGTGGACGCCGAGCGGTCACTTCGGCTGTCGGTGGGCTGGTCGACCACGGCGGTCGACGCCGATGCCTTCGATGCCGCCTTTGCCGGGGTGGTCGGAGGGCTCCGGGCACTGCGCTGACCGAGAGGTCGGTACTGGCGACCGTATCCGGAGGTTCGGGTCCACCGACGTTCGGGCCCGATAGGTTCGGCCTGATGCGCACCGTCGTCTGCAATCAGCTCGGACCCCTCGACACTCTGGTGGTGGAGGACCGGCCGGCGCCGACCGCCGGGGACGGGCAGGTGGTGCTGGATGTCCGGGCGGCCGGTGTCAACTTCGTCGACGGCCTCCTCTGTCAGGGCAAGTACCAGATCAGGCCTCCCACCCCCTTTGTGCCGGGCGGTGAAGTGGCGGGAGTGGTCGCTTCGGTGGGAGCCGGGGTGGACGGGGTGGCCGTCGGCGATCGGGTCATCGCCTTCACCGGCCTCGGGGGCTTCACCGAACAGGTGGCGGTGCCGGCCCTGACCGTGTTGCCGGTTCCGGCCGCCTTGGGGTTCAGCCAGGCGGCCGCCCTCCTCCAGAGCTATGCCACCGCCCTGTTCACCCTCACCGTCCGCACCACGGTGGCCCCTGGCGAGTGGGTGTTGGTGCTGGGGGCAGCCGGAGGGGTGGGCCTGGCCGCCGTCGACGTGGCCCGTGCGCTCGGGGCCCGGGTGATGGCGGCCGCCTCAACGCCGGCCAAGCTGGAGACGGCGGTGGCCATGGGCGCCGAAGCCACCATCGCCTACGAGGACGAGGATTTGAAGGTCCGGGCCCGGGAGCTGTCGGGGGGCGGGGTCGACGTGGTGGTCGACCCGGTGGGCGGTCGTCACAGCCAACCGGCGCTCCGGGCCACCGGGCCACTGGGTCGGTACTGCGTCATCGGCTTCGCCTCCGGCGACATTGCCGACGTACCGCTCAACCAGGTACTGCTCAACAACCGGACGGTGGTGGGGGTGGACTGGGGGGCGTGGACCTTCCGGTTTCCGGAGGAGCACCGCCGCCTGTTGGACCGCCTCGTTTCGATGATCGACGACGGAAGCCTCCATCCCCCCGAACCCACCGAGTACCGATTGGATCAGGCCGCCGAGGTGATGGCCGGGCTGCTCGACCGGACGGTGGCGGGGAAAGCCGTGCTGGTCCCTTGACGGTGGGTCGATCGAAGCCCTCGATGGTGGGCGTCAGCAATGCATCGGGGGATCAGCGGAGGCCCCCACCTCCAGTTCGATCCAAAGGCTTGCGATAGCTCAGGCCGCCGGGACCTGGGAAGGAACCGGCACCCCGGCCTCGGTATACGCCGTGCGCAGCACCTGGGCCGCCTGCTGGAGAAGCGAGGCCGGCGGCTTGGCCGCCAGAAAGGCCTGGTACTGAGCAACCGCGGCAACGGGGTTCTTGTCCTGTTGCAGCAGGACAGTGCCGAGGTAGAGGCGTCCGGCGTAGTCGGTCGGTGCCAGCTTCACCGCCTGGGTCACCTTGGCCCGGCCGCTGGCGACCAGCGACGGGGAGCCGGACGACACCCCCGTCTCGTACTCGATCCAACCCAGCTGCGCCAGGGCCACCTCGTTGCCGGACTGTTGGCTCAGCACCTGCTCGTAGAGCCGGGCCGCCTGGGGAGATCGACCTTCGTTCACCAGCACAGCTGCCTGAGCCAGCGTCTGCTGGATCTGCGCCTGTTGACTGAGGTTGACGTTGCCGGAAACCGTCTGGCCGGGAAGGCGGTCGGTGGCGGCAAAGGCCACCACCAGAACCAGGGCAGCTCCCAGGGCGGTGATGCCGCCGCCCAGGAGCAGCCGTTGGCGGCGGCTCCGGCGGGGTCGGGGGGTGGGCGACGCATCGGCCGGGGCAGCCGAGGTGGCGGCGACGTCAGCGTCCCCCACCCGTTGTTCCCCTCCCTCGGCTCCCACCCCGCTCTCGGTACCGGTGCCGGCCGTCCGGAGGTCGATGGCGGCCAGCCGGGCGGTGTCCCGGCGACGCAACACCTGGTAGTCCTGGTCGGAGAGGTCACCCGCCTGGTGCTCGGCGTAGGCATCGGCCAGCGACCGCTGGAGGAAGCGCCGCCGGTCGTCGAGTTCGTCGGCGGTGGCCACTTCGTCGACTGCCGTCTCCGCTCGAGCTGCCTCCGCCGGACCCAGCATCGCCAAACGGCTGCGGCGGACCAACACCGTCACCAGGATCCCCACCGCCAGTGCACCACCCACCAATGGGAGTACCCAGACCAGCAGCGACAGCCCGCGGGTCGGGGGGTCGAGCACGATGGCCGACCCGTATCGGCCGGCCAGGTAGGCCTTGATCTGCTGGTCGGTCCGACCCTGGCTGATCTGTTGCCGGACGGCGGCCCGGACGATGACGGCGGTCTCGGCGCTGGAGTTGGCCACCGACAGGTCCTCGCAGCTGGGGCACTTGATCCCGCTCTCGATGGCCTCCGCCCGTTGGGCGGCGGTGGGCGGCGCGCTGTCGAAGGCGCCACTGCCCACCGTCAGGGCCACCACCAGCACCAACCCGAGGACGACCCAGAGCGGGAACCGCCGTCGGGTCACGGGTGGCTGGCCTTGGCCTCGGCGATCAGCTGGTTCAGCTCGGACGCGGTGACCGGCGCCACGATATGGGCCACCACCCGGCCGTCGGGGGCGATGATGAAGGTGGTGGGCTGGCCCTCCACCCCGTAGTCGAGTGCCAGCTTGCCGCCGGCGTCGGCCAGGGTGGGCCAGGTGGCACCGATGGTTTCCTGATAGAGGCGGGCGGCAGACGGGGTGTCGTCGAAGACCACGCTGACCATGGTGGCGTCGCCGGCCGACTGGTGGTCGAACTGGAAGGCCACCAGCTCCGGCCCCTCCTCCGTGCAGGGCACGCACCAGCTGGCGAAGAAGTTCAGGACGATGTACTTCCCCGGCGCCGCCGGCAACGAGAAGTGGGTGCCGTCAACCGTGGTGCCGGCGATGATCGGGGCCTGCTTGCTCACCAGGGTGGACTGGGCCTCGGCCACGGTCGACGACGGGCTGGCCGCCAACACGGCAGTCAGGCCGGCAGCGATCACCAGGACGGTGACCGCCACCCACCGGGCGGTGTGGCCTCCCCGGGCCACCGGTGTCGGCAGTTCGCCGGTGCCGGTGTCCGAATCGTCGACGTCGAGGTCGACGAGGTCAGCCGGATCGGCGTCGGGCACCCATCCCTCCGAGGTCGAGGGGTCCACCGAAGATCCGCCGCCTGGCTCGTGCTCGCCTGTCGGGCTCACCGGAGATGCGCCATCACTCGTCGGCACCGATGGAGGCCGGGACCGGACGATCACTGCCGGCGCGTTGGTCGGTACCCGGTGGGACCGCCGATGTCAGCTCGGACCCCGTCAGCTCGGACCCCGTCGGCTCGGTCGGAGGCACGGCATCGGGAGTCGGAGCCCGGCGATCGGAGACCTGGCGGGACACCGGGTCGGTGGGACGCCGACGTCGACCGGGGATGGCCGACAACACCGAGCCCACCGCCACCAACAGGCCGCCCACCCAGAGCCACACCACCAGCGGCTGCACCACCACCCCGAACGTCCAGGTATTGCCGGTCGGGGGCGTGGAGTCGATGGTCAGGTAGACGTCCTGTCGCCACGACGAGTCGATGGCCGGCGTGCCCACGTCCTGGGAGTCCGAGCCGAAGGAGCTGATGGCCGGGGTGTAGGTGCCGCGCCCGTCCACCCGGAGCACCGCCTGTAGCTCGCTGACCGCCGGCGTGGTCACGGTCCGGGTGCCGAGAAACTCGATCGTGTGCCCCTCAAAGACCGTGCGCTGGCCGGGCGACAAGAGGACCTCGGTCCGGTGACCGAAGGCGCTGGCAGCAGCCAGGCCGACCACCAGCACGATCACGCCGAGGTGGACGATCATGCCGCCGTTGGCCCGACCCACCAGGCCGTGCCAGCCGGCCAGCCACGCCCGAGCGGGCGGTACCCCAGCACCCCGGGCACTCCGCCAGGCGGCCCGAACCGAAAGCACCAGTGCCCGACCAGCCGAGCCGGCGGCGAAGGCGGCCAAACCGAAGGCCACCAGGGGCTCGAATCCGTGCATCCCCGCCACCACGCAGACCACCACCACCAACACCGCCAGGGTGGCGGGGACGGCCAGGCGACCCCGCATCACCTCCACCGTGGTCTTCCGCCAGGGCAGCGCCGGCGCCACCGCCATCAGGAAGAGCAACCCCAGGCCAATGGGAATGATGAGGCGGTTGAAGTACGGCGCTCCGACGGTGATCTGCTGGCCGTGGTTGAGCGCCTCGTACAGCAGGGGGAAGACCGTCCCCAACAGCACCACCACCGCGAAGGCCACGAAGAGGAGATTGTTGGCCAGAAATGCCCCTTCCCGGCTGACCGGGGAGTCGATGCCACCGACCGACCGGAGGCGGTCGCCGCGCCAGGCGATGAGGCCGACCCCGGTCACCAGTACCAGGCCGAAGAACCCCAGCAGCAACGGGCCAATGGTGGAGTCGGAGAAGGCGTGGACCGACTGGATCACCCCGGACCGGGTGAGAAAGGTGCCCAGGATGGTGAGGCTGAAGGTGGCGATCACCAGTGACAGGTTCCACACCCGCAAGAGTCCCCGCCGTTCCTGCACCATCACCGAGTGGAGGTAGGCGGTCCCGATCAGCCATGGCATGAACGAGGCGTTCTCCACCGGGTCCCAGGCCCAGAAGCCACCCCATCCCAGCACCTGGTAGGACCAGAGGGCTCCGAGCAGGATGCCGATGGTCAGGCTCGTCCAGGCGAACAGCGTCCACCCACGGGTCTCGCGCTGCCAGGCGTCGTCGAGCCGACCGGTGATCAACGAGGCGATGGCAAAAGCGAACGGGATGGTGAAGCCCACGAAACCGAGATAGAGGAGCGGCGGATGGATGGACTGCAGCGGGTTGTCCTGCAGCAGCGAATTGGGGCCGGCGCCATCGGAAGGCACCGCCCCCACCACGTGCTGGAAGGGATCGGCGGCGTGGAGCATCAGGCCGAAGAAGAAGGCGGCCACCACGTAGACCACCAGCGTGGCCCAGGCCACCAGCGGCTCGGCAGCCCGCCGGCGGAACCGCCAGACCATCACGGTGGCGTAGCCGCCGAGCACCACCCCCCACAGCAGGATGGAGCCGGCCAGGGCCGACCACAGGCCGGTGACGGAGTAGAGCAGCGGCGTCTGGCGGCTGTTGTTGGCAGCAACGAACGCCACCGAGAAGTCGTGGGTGATGAGGGCGTGCTCCATGGCCACCGTCGCCAGCAGGCCACCGAGGAGGATGACCGGGGCATAGAGCTGTCCGTTCCGGATCCTGGAGGCACGGCCGGTACTCAGGCCCACCGCCAGGACCACCACCCCCGCCACCGCCGCCACGAAGGCCAGGACGACCCCGATGTGACCGAAGGTAGCGTTCACCGCTTGGTCCCGTTGGGGGCGGTGACCCGGCGGGGGTTGGCCTCGATATAGGTGGCGGAATGCTTCACCAAGATCTGGTCGGAGGCGAAGCCGACGGCGGCGAAGTGCCCGACGGCGATCACCGGGATGTCGTTCTGGAACAGCTGGGGCGGGCTGCCGGTGTTCACCACCTCGATGGTGTCACCGCCGGCGCTGAGGGTGAAGTCGACCCCCAACGGTGTGTGGTGGATCGACCCGGGAACCACCAGGCCCTCCAGGTTGAAGGTCCGATCCCCCAGCGTGCTCTTCTGGTGGATGGCCTGGTCGACCGTCAGGTAGTAGTTGAGGGCACTCCCCAGACCCATCACCACCAGAAAGGTGAAGGCTCCGGCCAGCACCAGGCCGACCATGACGTAGCGCAATCGGTGCCTGGCCCGCTCGGGGGTCGGGGTCGGCTCCGCGGCGGCGGGCGCGGGGGCGGTGGGCGTGGTGGTCATTCGGCGGGAACGTCGACCGCGGCGCCGGCCCCACCGTCGCCGACGGCGGCGTGCGAGGCCTCGACCCGCGCCACCAGGCGGGTCCAACGGCGGCGGCGCCACGCCAGCTGCACACCGTAGAGGAAGAGGATGCTGAGGACGATGGAGTAGCCGGCGACGACGTAGTTCACCGGGCCACCTCCGCCGCGCCGTCGCCGGACCCAGCCGTCGGGGTCGCGCCGGCCCCCTCGGCCTGCCGCTCGAGAATGGCCACCTCCAGCTCGCCGGTGCCCAGGAAGTCCTCCAGCACCCCGATCCGGTACCGCACCAGCAGCATCCAGACGAAGACGAGGGTGAGGGCGATGAAGCCGAGCAGCAGCGTCCAGGCCATCGACCCGTGGATGGTCGGCGAGAGGTTGGCGTTGAGCACGGTGGCGCCCTGGTGGAGGGTCTTCCACCAGTCCACCGAGAAGTGGACGAGGGGGATGTCCACCGCCGCGAACAAGGCGGCGAAGGCGCACCGCTTGGCCCGGACCTCCGGCTCGGCGGGGATCCGACGGAGGGCCAGATAGCCGAGGAAGAGCACCAGCAACACGGCGGTGAGGGTCAGTCGGGCGTCCCAAGCCCACCACACCCCCCAGGTGGGCCGACCCCAGATGGATCCGGAGATGAGCGTGCAGATGTTGAACACCACCCCCACCTCGACGGCGGCCGCCGCCAGGCGGTCCCAGAAGAAGGAGCGGGTGCGGGGCCACAGGTAGAGCAGGCTGCTCACGGCAGCCAGGCCGAAGGCCAGGTAGAGGGCCACCCAGGCCACCCCGGGGTGGATGTAGACCAGGCGGACCAGGTCGCCCTGCACCTTGTCCGGTGGGGTCACCCACAGTCCCAGCCAGACGGTGAACCCCACGGAGACCGCCGCGGTCAGGCCTACGATCCGGGTGGTCCAGACCATCCGCGTCGACTGGGCAAGCGAGGTGGGCAGCGCGGATCGGGTCGGCTCGGCGTCGGGCGTCGACGGTCCGGCGCCTGGGGTGGTCGGCGAGGTGTCGGGCGTGATGGTGGTCATGTTGACTCCTGAATCGGTCCGTACACGACCACCCCGAGGGCCAGGTACACCGCGTCGAATGCGATGAGCAGATGGAACCAAGGCGTGGCGTCGGAGACGGTGCCGCCGGACAGGCCCGCCTGCCAGATCCGGGTGCCGGCCAGCAGGACCGGCGACACCACCGGCAACAGCAGGAACGGCAGGATCGTCTCCCTGACCCGCAGCCCGGCCGAGAGTGCCCCGTAGAGCACGCCGGCCGCCGCCAGCCCGGCAGTGCCCAGTAAGCACGACGCCACGATCACCCAGTAGGTCTCGATCCGGGCTCCGTAGAGCAGCACCACGCCGACGGCCAGGACCGCCTCCAGTACCACCAGCTGCGCGGCGACCGAGAGCGACTTCCCGAGGAACTGCCCGGCGGGGTCGAGGCCGGAGAGTCGCAGCCCATCGCGGGCACCGTCCCCCGACTCCACCGACACGCTGCGCTGGACCGCCAGCACCGTGCAGAAGAGGACAGCCACCCAGAACAGCCCCGGGGCGCCTTTCACCATCGGTCCCCGAGCCGGTCCGAGGGCGAAGGCGAACAGTGCCAGGGCCACCACCCCGAAGGGGATGACCTGACTGAGGGCCACCCGGGACCGCGACTCGATGCGGAGGTCCTTACCGGCGATCAGGAGTGTGTCACGCCACATGGGCGACCCCCTCGGAGGTGGGAGCGGTGCCAGTGGTGGCCACCGGGATGTCGGCGACCATGGGATCCACCGAAACGACCGGACCATCGACGGCCGGCGCGGCGCCGAGGTTCCGCTCGGCGGTCACCCGTCCACCGGTGACCGTGACCGATCGGGTGGCCAGGGTGGCCAGCAGCTCCGGTTCGTGGGAGGCCACCACCACCGTCGCCCCGGCGGCGGTGGCTTCGGCGATGAGATCGTTCAGGAGGCGACGGGCGGAGGCGTCGAGCCCGGCGTGTGGCTCGTCCAGCAGCCACAGGTCGGGGGAACGGGCCACCAGCACGGCCAGGGCCACCCGGCGGCGCTGGCCGGCCGACAACTTGACAGCCGGGGTCCGTGCCAGGCGACCGGTGAGGCCGAGCCGCTGGCAGGCGTCGTCGATGCGCGAGGTGTCGGACCCGGCCGCCCGCACCGCGAAGCGGAGGTTCTCCCGGACGGTGAGGTCGTCGTAGAGGTGGGAGGCATGGGCCAGCAGACCGACCCGACGCCGGATCGAGGTGCGATAGCGGGCGGGGTCGAGCCCCAGCACCGTGAGCCGGCCGGAGCTGACCGGTACCAGGCCGGCCACCACCCGGAGCAGGCTGGTCTTGCCCGCCCCATTGGGACCTTCCACCAGCACCACTTCGCCGGTCTCGACTTCGAGGTCGACGCCGGCGAGCAGAGGGAACCGTCCGGACAGCGCAACCACGTTGCGAAGGGACAGTGCAGAGGAGGGGGGAGCTGCGGGGGCCATAGCCGGAAGACCATGCTACGGGTGACGGGGGCTGCGGGCCAGGCGGGGACCGGTCGGGTGGCGTCCCCGCCGTCAGCTGCTGGAGAGCCGGCTGAGGTGGAGGTCGTCGAGGAAGTGGGAGATGTGGGCCGACAGCACATCGACATTGCCGGTGAGGAGCAGCACCCCGAAGACGATCAGCACGATGCCCCCCACCAGATCGACGTAGCGAAGACGACCCCGGACTCGGCCCACCAGATCGGTCATACGTCCGAAGGCCAGTCCGAAGAGAAGGAACGGCACCCCGAGGCCGATGGAGTAGGCCAGCAGCAGGGCGATCCCGCCGGTGGTGGTGCCTCCGGTGCCGGCGGCCAGTGCCAGCACACTTCCCAGCACCGGGCCGATGCAGGGGGTCCAGGCGAAGGCAAAGGCCACCCCCATTACCGGGGGCGCCCAGGCCCCCAGCACCGAGGGTCGGACGGCGAACCGACGCTCCCGGCCGACGGCCGACGGGAGCCGGACACCAGCCGCCATCGACACCATCAGGGTGCCAAACGCCACGATGAGGATCCCCGACAGCATCTCGAGCTCGCGCTTGTGCGTGGTGAGGACGTGCCCCACCACCGACGCCGACGCTCCCAGCATGGTGAACACCACGGTGAAGCCGGCGATGAACAAGAGGATCCCCCGGAGCAGACGGGTGCGCTCGGTCCGGCGCTCCACCTCGGTGAGGGTGAGGACGTCACCGCCCGGGTCGGTGGCGGCCTCCGAGACATCGATGGGCCGAAGGGCGTCCAGCTCGGCAGCCGACATTCCCGAGATCATCGACACATACCCCGGCACCAGGGGCAGTACGCACGGCGAGATGAACGAGAGCATGCCGGCGCCGAACGCCACCAGCAGGCCCAGCGGGTCGGCGTGGAGCGTGACGGCCGGAATCATGCCCCTCCAGTGAACACCGACCCATGCCGGCGAGCCATTCGCGCCGGGTCAACGCCAGTGGCGGACAGCCGGTGGGTCAGGCGCCCAGCCGCTCGACCAGGGCCACGTCGGCCTCCACCATCATCTGCACCAGCGTGGAGAAGTCGACGTCCCGATGCCACCCGAGGGTCGTCTCCGCCTTCTTCGGGTCGCCGACCAGCAGATCCACCTCGGCGGGCCGGAGGAACCGCGGGTCGATCTCCACGTACTGCTCCCAGTCGAGGCCCACGGCGGCGAACGACAGCTCCACCAGCTCCTTCACCGAGTGGGTCTCGCCGGTGGCCACCACGTAGTCATCCGGCTGATCCTGTTGGAGCATCAGCCACATGGCCCGCACGTAGTCGGCGGCGAATCCCCAGTCGCGCTGGGCGTCGAGGTTGCCGAGCGACAGCTTGGTGTCGAGGCCGGCCTTAATCCGGGCCACGCCGTGGGTCACCTTGCGGGTGACGAACTCGAGCCCTCGTCGGGGCGACTCGTGGTTGAAGAGGATGCCGGAGGAAGCGTGGAGGTTGTAGCTCTCCCGGTAGTTGACGGTGATCCAATGGCCGTAGACCTTGGCCACGCCGTACGGGCTGCGGGGGTAGAAGGGGGTCTCCTCGCGCTGGGGGACCTCTTGCACCTTTCCGAACATCTCCGACGAGCTGGCCTGGTAGAAGCGGATCTCCGGGTCGACCGTCCGGATGGCGTCCAGCACCCGGGTGACCCCCAGGGCGGTGGTCTCGCCGGTGAGCATCGGCTGGCTCCACGAAGTCTGGACGAACGACTGGGCGGCCAGGTTGTAGACCTCGGTGGGTCGGTGGTCCCGCAGGATGTTGAACATGGAGACCTCGTCGATGAGGTCGCCGGCCACCAGGGTGATCCGGTCCTGAATGTGGGCGATGCGCTCGAAGTTGACCGTGCTCGACCGGCGCACCATGCCGAAGACCTCGTACCCCTGGTCGAGGAGGAACTCCGCCAGGTAGGAACCGTCCTGCCCGGTGACTCCGGTGATCAGTGCTCGCTTGGCCATGCTCTGCTGTGCTCCTCGGGGATCAGTGGTCCTGGTTGTCGTCGGCAACCTGCCACGACGGGGGTCGCTTGGCTGCGAAGGCGGCGATGCCTTCCGCCGCCTCGGCCGTCTGGCTGGTCACGGTCAACATTGCGTGCAGGTAGGGCAGGGCCTCGGTGGCGGCTGCGTCCAGCACAGCGTAGAACGAATCCCGCCCGAGTCTCATGGACCCTGGCGGTTTGGAGGCCAAAACGGCCGCCAGCTCGGCAACCGCGGCATCCAGCCCGTCGTGGGGCACCACCCGGGTCACAAATCCGATCCGGTCCGCCTCCTCCGCCCCCACCACCCGGGAGGTCAGCATCAGCTCCAGGGCCTTTTTGGGGGGCATGGACCGGAGCATCGGCACTGTCACCATGTACGGCCACAGCCCGACATTCAGCTCGGGAGCACCGAATCGGGCCTGGTCGGAGGCGATGACCAGGTCGCAAGCCAGAGCCAGACCGAAGCCGCCGGCCATGGCCCAACCCTGGATGCGGGCGATGGTGGGCTTCCCGAGGTGCCAGAGCTCCTCGAACAGCTCGGCCAGCCACCCCCGGGCGGTGTGGTGGTCGACGAAGGCGTCGGTGCCACCCCCGGCGTGGCTGGGGGCCATCCCCGACAGGTCGGCACCGGCGCAGAACGCCTGGTCACCGGCACCAGTCAGCACCACCACCCGGACGGCGGGGTCATCCTTGGCCTCGGCCAGGTGCCGCCGCAGGCCGGCGATCACCTCCCAGGTCATGGCATTGCGCCGCTCGGGTCGGTTGATGGTGAGGGTCAGCACGGGCCCCTCCCGCTCCGCCAGCAGGTCGGGGGAGGGGTCCGTCGTTGGCTCGGTCGACGGGGCCTCGGTCACCGCACGACGGTAGCCGCTGCCGGCCGCCCGTTTGGCCACCTACCCGGACGGCTCCGGAGGTCACCTGGTGACGAATCGCCGGAAGCAGGTCGGGGGGTGAGCACCGGTTGGCCATGCCTTCGGTCGGGGAGGAGTACCGATGGTGCGAGCCACCGTGGACACCGTCGAACACCGCATCACCAGGACCCTCACCATCGGTCGGTGTTGGTAGACTGCGGGCAGCGATCGGGGGGGGTTGCGGTGGCGAACATGTTCCGGGCACTGGCCGTCATGACCTTGGTCGGCAGCGCGGCGCTGTTGCTCAGCCCGCCGGCCGCCTCCAGCGCAACAGCCCGTCCGTCGCCTGGCTACTGGCTGGTCGGTGCGAACGGTGGCGTGTTCTCCTTCGGCGCCCCGTTTTACGGCTCCGGCGTCACCCCTCCGGGAGCCTGCGACCTCTCACCGCAAGCCGGAAGCACCGTCGATGCGACGATGGGGTGTTCGGCGATGGCTGCCACGCCGAGCGGCAACGGTTACTGGCTCCTCAACTCCTATCGGTCGGCCACGGCGTTCGGCCAGGCCGCGCCAGCCCTCCAGACCGGCTGTACCAGCTTGAACGGGGCGGCGGGAACGTGGGTGGGCATGGCGTCGTCACCGACCGGCAACGGCTTCTTCGTCACCGCTTCGAACGGAGGCGTGATGGGGTGCGGTGATGCGGTGCCGGTCGGTGGACTGACGGCCCAGCACCTCAACGCCCCGGTCATCGGGATGGCCGCCACCCCGGATGGCAAGGGCTACTGGCTGCTGGCCGGCGACGGCGGGGTGTTCTCGTTCGGCGACGCCCGGTTCTACGGCTCGATGGGCGGAGCACGGCTCGACGCCCCGGTGGTGGGGATCGCCGCCACGCCGGACGGCCAGGGGTACTGGCTGACGGCGTCGGACGGCGGGGTGTTCGCGTTCGGCGACGCCCGGTTCTACGGTTCGATGGGTGCGACACCACCCGACGCCCCGGTGGTGGGGATCGCCCCCACGCCGGATGGCCATGGGTACTGGTTGGCCGGGGCCGATGGCGGCGTGTTCTCGTTCGGTGACGCTCCGTTTGAGGGTTCGATGGGCGGGAAGGCCATGCAGGCTCCCGTCGTAGGCATCGCCGCCTACGCGCCCCCTGTCACCGGCTGACCGGAAGTGGGACTCTCCTCGCCGGCGCCCCCTGGCGACAGCTGGCCACCGGGTCCTCCGTCAGGCGGCACTACCGTGGCGGCATCCCCACCGCTGCCCTGCTCTCGTTCCGTCTCGGAGGTCCGGACGGGGTGGCCATCGAGGCTGCCAAGTGGACGAATGCCCTGGTGGAGCTGGGATTCTCCATCACCACCGTGGCCGGGGAGGGGTCGGTCGACCACCGGCTCCCCGGTTTGGCCATCGGTGCCGAGTCCCCCCCCACCGCCGCTGAGTTGGGGTCCGCCCTGGACGACGCCGATCTGGTGGTGGTGGAGAACCTCTGCTCGCTGCCACTCAACCCGGCCGCCGCCGATCTGGTGGCAACCACCCTGGCCGGGCGACCGGCGGTGCTCCACCACCACGACCTGCCGTGGCAGCGGCCCCAGTTCGCCCGTCACGGGCCCCCGCCGGACGACCCCCACTGGTCCCACATCACCATCAACGAACTCAGCCGCGCCCAGCTGGCCGATCGGGGGATCACGGCCACCACCGTGTACAACACCTTCGACACCCGGCGATCCGTCGGAAACGATGCAGCCGCTCGCACGGCGGTCCGGCGGACCCTGGGGCTGACCGATCAGGACCGTCTGGTGGTGCAGCCGACCCGGGCATTGCCACGCAAGAACGTCGCTGCCGGCATGGCTGCCGCCACCGATCTCGGCGCCACCTACTGGCTGGTGGGAGCGGCTGAGGACGGGTACGGCCCTGAGCTCGAACGCTTGGTGGAAGCCGCCGTCGGGCCGGTCGTGCTGGGCTGGCCGGACGGCATTCCCGTCGGCATCGGCGCCGCCTATGCCGCCGCCGACGTCATCGCCCTCCCCTCCACCTGGGAGGGGTTCGGCAATCCGTCGGTGGAGTCGGCCGTCCACCGCCGACCACTGCTGATCGGCCCCTACCCGGTGGCCACCGAGCTCGCCGCCTTCGGCTTCCGCTGGTTCGGCCTCGACGACCTGGCGTCGCTGAACACCTGGCTGCGGGCGCCGGATGACGGGCTGCTCGATCACAACTGGTCGGTGGCCGATACCCACTTCTCCGACCGCCACCTGCCGTCCCGCCTGGCCAGCGTGCTCCCGGCGATCTGAGGCGAAAAGGTCGACGGCTACCATTGCCGGGATGACTGACGCACTCCGGGCCGACCACGCCCAGCCGGCGGCCCCGCGGGGATCAGGGGGCGGCGGGCGGCGCCTCACCGCCGAGGAGCGCCGGAGCCAGCTGTTCGATGTGGCGTTGTCGTTGTTCGCCGAGCGCGGGTACGCCGCCACCACCATGGACGACATCGCCGAGGCGGCCGGGGTCACCAAGCCGCTGGTGTACCAGCACTTCGACTCCAAACGGGCCCTCTACCTGGAGCTGATGGACGTCTTCTCCCTGCAGTTGGTGGAACGGATCGTGTCCGCCACCAGCGAGGCCCGGGGGCCGAGGGAGCAGGTGGAGATCGGGATGGCCGCCTACTTCGAGATGATGGTCGGCAACGAGCAGGCATTCCGCCTGCTGTACGGCCGTGACGCTCCCGACGACCCCGAGCTGGGTGAGGCGCTCCGACGGGTGGAGGACACCATCGCCCAGGCCATCGACCCGCTCATCGACGCCGGGCTCGAACCCGAGCACCGGCTGCTGTTGGCCTATGGGGTGGTGGGGATGGCCGAAGGTGCCACCCGGCACTGGGTGGGCGGACGGGCGGAGCGGGGCGGGGCGCTGTCGGGCGACAACCCGGAGACCAATGCCGAAGCGGCCGCCCGTCTGGCCTCCCGAGTGGCCGCCCTGGCCTGGGCCGGGCTCCGGCAGGTCCACCGCAGCTAGGCGGCATCGACACGGATCGATCGCCGGGGTTTCCGTCGGACCGTCAGGCCTGGACGGTCCCTTCCACCAATGGCTGATGGGTGGACTGGGCGACGCCACCCTCCTGCTCGATCGTGATGGCAAACGCCTGCACCTTCGCCCCGGAGTCGAACGTGAAGGTGGCCACCCGGGGGTCGGCGCCGAGCACCCCCAGCGAGATGAGCTGCCCGCTGATGGAGCCCCAGAGCTGGTAGGTCTCTTCGTCCGGCAGGGCGTGCAGCCCCTGGGGGATCACGAACCCGGTGCCCGTGGCGCTCAGCACCAGGGTCACGGTGGTGCCCGACGGGGCCGTGGAGGTGGCCGTCGGGGTCAGCTGCACCCGTTGGGTGCTGGGGTTCTCGAGCGCCACCTGGGCGGCCTGGGTCACCGTCTGATGGGTGGAGCTGAGGGCGCTGACCTGGCCGTTGAGGTGGTGGACCTGCACCCCCAGCACCAGGGCCGCCACCGCTGCCGCCACCGCCACCGCACTGATCACGCCGGTCGTCCACCGACCCCGGCGGCGGGCGGCCCGCTCGATGGGAACCACCTCGGCGACAGCTGCCGGTTCGATCGAACCGGCAGCTGTCGGAGCCGACACTCCACCTTGGTCGATCCCGGGCATCGACGGTCCGTCCAGTCGGGCGGCCAGGACCTCCCACGAGGGTGCTCCGGCGGTGTCGAGGCGCTCGGCGATGCGGTCCCAGAGCTCGTCGGGGGCGACCCCGCCGGAGTTCGCCAACAGGCCGGCAACCTCGTGGTGGCGGGCGACTTCGGCTGAGCACCGGACACACTCGCTCAGGTGCGCTTCCACCATGAGCGCCTCGTCGGGCTCGAGGGCGTCGAGGGCGTAGGCGCCCAGGAGCTCTTCGATCTCTGCTTCGGTGGGACCTGGCGTCACCTCGCTCATGACTCCACCCCGGCCGGCTCCACACCACGCTCGGCCAGGTTGACCCGGAGCTTGCCGAGTCCCACCCGGATGCGACTCTTGACCGTTCCTTCCGGGGCACCCAACATGTCTGCTACCTCTCGATAGGTGTGGCCGCCGAAGTAGGCCAATTCTATTGGTTGACGAAGCTCCTCCGGCAAGGCCTCCAGGGCCTCTTTGACCTGTTCGGCAACGGCCATGTCCCAGACCTGGTGCTCGAGGTCGTAGCCGGCGGTGGCCGTCTCCCGGGTGGTGCGGTCCTCGCGCCGTTTCCGGGCCATCTCCGACCGGATGAAATCGACCGACTTGCCGTGGGTGCGGGCCAATAGGAACGAGCGAAGTGTGCCGCGTTGGGCATCGAACTTCTCAGGGTGCTGCCAGAGGTCGAGGAATACCTCTTGGGTGATCTCCTCGGCGGCGGGGTCGGAGCGGATCACCCGCTTCGACAGCGCATGGACGGCTCCCCCGTGTCGCCGGTAGGCCTCGGCCAGGGCCGGCTGATGCCAGCGGGCGATGGCCACCACCAAGTTGGCGTCGCTCGCCAGCTCCGTATCGATCATGTCGAGTCGGTATTCGGAGCCGTCCCCATCCTTGGATGACGCCACATGACCTATCGGCGTCGGCTGCTCCGAGCCGGCGTCGTCGCTCACAGGATTCACCTAATCACATCCCCCGGGCTGACACCGGGTTGCAGGCTGGGTCCGCTCGTCGGGAAACTCCCCATCGGAGGCCACCTGTGACGGCCCGGCGTCGGAATGATGACGAAATTTCATCTCGTCGTCATCCGGGTTGGGGAGCGGCTCCGAAGCACCCCCGATGATCAACCCCCACCAGCCCGAGCGCTGCGCCACCCTCACCGTCGTCAGCGGCCGATCCCCATCCCCCGGTGCCGCTCGACGACTGGTGGCGGTGGCGCTCCTCGGGACCGCCCTCTGCCTGGCGGCGTGCTCCTCAGGGTCGAGCACGCCCACGACCGCCGCCGGTGGCAGCACCTCGGGCCACGCATCGTCCTCCATCACCATCCAGAACTTCGCCTTCTCCCCGGCGTCCCTCACCGTGTCGCCCGGCGCCACGGTGACCGTCACCAACAAGGACAACGTGGCCCACACGGTGACCGGCAAGTCGAACGCCTTCAACACCGGGGACGTGCAGCCCGGCCAGTCCAAGACGTTTACGGCGCCGACCAGTGCCGGTTCCTACCCCTACTACTGCAGCATCCACCAGTACATGACCGGGACGCTCACCGTCTCCTAGGCATGGCGCCCTGCCCGGGCCCGACACCGGGCGCCCCCCCTCTCACCGCAA
>Ga0302319_10006838_pt1 | contig 22551 bp, 11 predicted proteins | sample Bog_T0_2_FD_203319 | JGI IMG/M metagenome (GOLD analysis project Ga0302319, IMG submission 203319) | Peat permafrost microbial communities from Stordalen Mire near Abisko, Sweden - Bog_T0_2 | ecosystem: Environmental > Terrestrial > Soil > Wetlands > Peat | place: Sweden: Abisko, Stordalen Mire... | reverse complement strand
GATGCCAAGCGCCAGCGTCAACACCGCGGTGATGGTGAACCCGGGACTCCGCTTTAATGTTCGCAAGCCGTATTGCGCGTCCTGAAGCAGGCTTTCAAACCAGGGCAACGTGCGCCGTTCGCGATGAGCCTGCCGGGTCTGTTCCGCACCCCCAAGACGAATCAGTGCCTGGCGTCGCGCTTCTGCTGCACTCAAGCCGGCGCGAATGCCGTCGTCAATGTGCAGTGCCACATGGCTCTCGATTTCGGCAGCAAAATCCGCATTGGAACTACCCGCACGGAACAGACCGCGTAGCCGCATTGCGAAGGCTCTCAGTACGCGCATTGCATTCCTCCTATTCGGTTCGCAGTGCCTGCATGGGGTCAATGGATGCAGCGCGGCGTGCAGGTAGCCATGCTGCTACTGCGGCAAGCCCGCAGAGAAACACCGCCGCTCCAACAAAGATGAGCAGCTCTCCGCCACCGTCACCCATCAGCTTTGAGCCTGCGCCCATGGCCGAGTTGCTGAAGGAGACGGAAGCGGCAAGGCGCGACAATCCAAATGCGAGCAGGCCGCCGGCGACAACGCCACCCGCGGCAAGCGATAGCCCCTGCCGCACCACCATGCGCAGTACATGACCAGGCTGCGCGCCCAGGGCCATTCGTACGCCAATCTCCTGCGTCCGTTGTGCAACCCAGTAGGCCATCACGCTATACAGACCCACTGCGGCAAGCAGCACGGCAATACTGCCCAGCACGGCCATGAGACTGGCGGCCACCTTCTGCGGATAGAGCGACGCGCCGATGAATTCCTTCAGCGGCACAGCGTCGAACACCGTGACGTTGGGATCGAGATCGCGAGTCTGCGCACGCAGAGTAGTCAGCACATCGGCAGGGGTGTCTTGCGAACGAACATAGAATGCCAGCGCCATGTCCGCGCGATAAATCTGCCGAAACGGTACATAGAAATACGGCAGGTTGGAGTCGCTGAGATAGTGGTATTTCGAGTCCTTGGCAACACCCACAATGCGGAATTCCACTCCCCAGCCATGCACCTTTTGCCCAATAGGATCGCGGTCAGGAAAGAAGTGGCGGACGAAAGCCTGGTTGACGATCATCACAAACGGCGCGTTGTCAGATTCGTCGTCCTGCTCCATAAAGTTACGTCCTTCGACAATGGGAATGTGCATCAGCGGCAGATAGCCCGGCGAAATAACATTACGGAAGATGTTCATGTTCTCGTTAGGCCGCGGCGCATAGCCTTCAATCTTCAACTCCTCCCACCAACTCGGCTCAAAGCCCAGCGGCACGCCGTCAGAATAAGCAACATCCGTAACCCCGGGCGCTGCTTGCATGCGCTCAGCAAGACGCCTGCAAAAGTCTTCGCGCTGCTGTAGGTTGTAGCCGCTCGTATTCAGATAGAACTGCCCCAGCAGCACATGATTTGGGTCGAAGCCCGGACCGATCCGCATCGTAGTTTGAAACCCGCGTGTGAATAGCCCAGCGCCCACCAGCGCAACAAGGGCCAGCGCCACTTCCGATCCAACAAGAATTGACCGCAGCCGATTGCGACGCCCTGCCGCGCCGCTTCGTCCTCCGTCATTCATGCGTCCTGCAAGGTTCAGGCGACCCACTTGTAGCGCCGGAGCAAGCCCTGCAGCCAGCGCGGCAAAAACACACAATCCAACAGTGAAGCTAAGAACCGCAAGGTTAGGCCGCGTATCCATCGCCACCAGTTGCACCATGGGTCCGGGCGGCATCAGGTACCGAAGAGAACGACTCATCAACGGGGTAGCGGCAATACCCAGTAGTGCGCCGGCGAACGTGAGCATCAGGCTCTCCGTCAGCACCTGGCGTGCAATCCTGAACCGCCCCGCGCCAAGCGCAAGCCGTGCGCTGAATTCTTTTTCACGCACCGTAGCGCGCGCCAATTGCAGGTTGGCCACGTTGGCGCAGACGATTAGGAGCACGAGCACGCAGACGCCTGAAAGTATGCGCAGCGGGCCAATTAGCAGCCCTTGCGGGCCATGTGGCGACTTCCACAGCGGCATCAACGTAGCGCTCATGCCTTCACTCACGTCGGCGTTGGCAACGGACATACGAGCCGCCAGAGCTCGCAACTCGCCAAGTGCCTGATCGGACGTAACGCCCGGTTTAAGGCGCGCAAACCCCAGCATGTTTCTGTTGTGCCGGTCGCGCAGCATCCTTACGTTCACCCCATTCAGCACCGGCTGTTGCATGTACGGAATCCAAAGATCAAATGCAGTCACGGGCATCGATCCGTGGAACGCCGCAGGTGCGACACCAACAATTGTGAGCTGGTGTTGATTGATGCGAATCGTCTTTCCAGCAATGTTCGGATCCGCGCCGAAATGCGATCGCCAATAGCGGTCGCTGATCACGACGACAGGAAACGATGCAGGCGCGTCGCCGTATTCGGCGGGCAGAAACACGCGCCCCAGTGCAGGCGTTACTCCAAGCACCGCGAAAAAATTGCCGGAAACCATCTCGCCCCACACGCGCTCTGCATGGTCCTCGTTGCCCACGCTGAAGGCTGCGGGCCTGGTAACGGCAACGCCATCCAGCAGCTTCAGGCGATCGCGAAAATCAATGTAATCTGGGTACGATGTGGGCACCAGGCCGCCACCTGGCGTTACGGTCTCCAGGGTAACCAGGCGGCTGGGATCGGCGACCCCGCCGAGAGGCTGCAGCAGCACGCCGTTGATCCACGTAAAGGCCGTCGCGCTTACGCCGATCCCGATGGCCAGCGTAAGCACTGCGACCGCTGTATACGCGCGATTGCGAAGTAACATGCGGGTACTGAAACGAACGTCCTGGAGCAACGATTCAAGCCACGGAAGCGTACGCCGATCGCGATGCGACTGGCGCGCCTGCTCGGCACCGCCGAGACGAATCAGAGCCTGACGCCGAGCTTCAGTTCGGCTCAGTCCGGCGCGCATCCCATCCTCCGTGTGCATAACCACATGGTTATCAAGCTCCGCGGCAAAGGCCTCGTCAACAGGGCGGCCGTGGAATAGACCGAAGAAGCGAAGAACGAAAGCTCTGAGTTTTCGCATAATGACTCCTATTCCGTGCGCAAGGCTTGCATGGGATCGATCGATGCGGCGCGGCGCGCGGGAATGAGTGCAGCGAGGAGACCACAAACCGCAAGCAGTGCGCAGACTGACAAGATCGTGATGGGATCGTGCTGGTCAACCCCAAACAAAAATGATTTGAGAACCCGCGTGGCGAACCATGCGCCAATCAGTCCTATGCCGAGGCCAAGACCGACAAGAACAGCCGCCTTCTTAAGAACCAGCATCAGCACATCATTCCGCTGCGCCCCAAGCGCCATGCGGATGCCAACCTCCCGCGTTCGGCGGCTCACAGAGTAAGCCATCAAGCCATACAGTCCAACCAACGCTAGGAACAGTGCGATAGCAGCGAACACCACGAGCAGCGAGGTTTGAAAGCGGCGACGAGCGGTCGCATCAGAAACCAGGTCGCCCATAGTTTGAATATCGCCAACAGCAAGATTTGGATCAATGGTGTGCAGCGTCGAGCGAATGGAGGCGGCGAGAGACTTTGCCTGCAGCGTGGAGCGGACGGCGATATAGGATTCTGGGAGCCCGTTGTTCAGCAAATATATTTGAGGCGCCGGAGATTCTTCAAGGCTGGAATGACGCACGTCCCCGACGACGCCAACAACGGTGTTCCAATGAGGATGATCGTCGTCGGTGTTGATTCGGCCGCCAATGGGGTTCCGACCAGCGAAGTATTTTCTGACAAAACTCTGATTGACGATGGCCAAATACCCGCTTCCTGCAAGATCGTCCTCCGTGAGGAAGCGTCCCGCGACAAGTGGAATGCTCATGGCTGAAAAGTATTGGGGCGTGACCAAACGCGCTTCCGCCAACTGGCCTTTTTGGTTAGGGTAGCCCTCAACCTGGAACATGCAGAGCGCTTCGGCATTGCTGAGTGGCAGGTCGTTGACGGCTCCGACCGCCTGCACGCCGGGGATCGCTTCCAACCTGGTGAAGAGATTATGGAAGAACGCGACGCGCTGTTGACTATACCGCGCATCCAGGCCGAGATTCATGGTGACTGTGGACTGTGAAAACCCGGTATCGACCGACTCTACGTTGACGTAGCTGCGAATCAACAGGCCGGAGCTTGCCAACAGTACAACAACCAGCGCTGACTCCAACACGATGAGCGTGCTTTGCACGCGGGTGTGTGCGCCTGCAACGCTGCGACTTCCGGTTGTCGCCAGAAACTCCGTGAGGTTGATGCGCGATACCCTCAATGCTGGAAGGATGCCGGTGAGTATGCTTGTGAGCAAAGACACCCCGACAGTAAACAACAGCACGCGCGTGTCCAGCGAAGCCTCGCGGAGCCGCGGAATGTTGCCGGGATCGAGACGCGGCAACATGCGAAGGAACAGAAAGGCAAACCCAACGCCGATGGCCCCTGCAGTCAACCCGATAAGCAAAGCTTCTGTGAGAAGTTGGCGGATGATGCGGTTGCGCCCCGCTCCGAGCGCGACGCGTACCCCTAATTCGCGCATGCGGCTCGCAGCACGAGCCAGCAGAAGATTCGCAGCGTTGCCGCACGCAATCAACAGGACAATGCCTACCGCGCCGAGCAGCAGCCACAAGAGCGAACGCACATGGCCCACCGTGCTGTCGACGAAGTTCTCGACAAGTGCACCCCAGCCGCGCATTTGCGGAACGTGAAGCTTGTCAAGCCGTGCCATGATCGTGCTCATCTCGGCCTGGGCCTGCGCAATGGAGACTCCAGGTCGCAAGCGTGCAACTGCGTTTGCACTGGCGGTTTCGCGGTCGATCTTCTGTTGAGGGGTGAGCGCAAGAGGAATCCAGACCTGCGTGGTCTTGTACTGCGCATTTCCATAGGGCAGATCAGAAAGGTGCGGATACTCAAATCCTCTTGGCATAACGCCGATGATTTGATAGCGAGTCCCGTTGAGCGACAAAGAACGACGGAGCGCGTCCGCTCTGGCCGCGAACATGGACTGCCAAAGCGCGTGACTGATGACGGCAACTTTGTCATGACCAGGCTGATTATCGTCGGCTGTAATTACACGGCCGAGTTCAGGAGCTGACTGAAAGGTTGAAAAAAAGTCACCGTCCACTCGAGCTGCGCTGATGCGTTCTGCCGCTCCCTGTGAAGCGAGGCTGAAGATGGACTGATCGAATGCGGTGATGTCTTGAAACGAGCGGCTTTCTTTTTTCAAATCGAAAAAGTCGGCATAAGCCGGGCCGAATATCTCGGCGGGAAGCTTGAACTGCGGATTGGGAGTAAAGAGATAAACCAGCCGGCTTGCATCACCATACGGTAATGAACGAATCAACACCGCATTTACCAGGCTGAATATCGCTGTGCATGCGCCGATGCCGAGGGCCAGGGTCAACACTGCGGTAATGGTAAAGCCGGGGCTGCGCCGCAAGGTTCTCAAGCCGTAACGCGTGTCTTGAATGAGGCTTTCAATCCACGGCAGCGTACGACGTTCCCGATGCGACTGCCGAGTTTGCTCCGCGCCGCCCAGACGAACCAGGGCCAGACGCCGAGCTTCGGTCCGGCTGAGCCCGGCGCGCATTCCATTTTCCGTGTGCAGCTCGATATGCGATTCGAGCTCGGCAGCAAAGTCGTCTTCAATCGACCGTGCGCGAAAAAAACCGCGGAAACGTGCGACAAACGCTCTGACCTGTCCCATCGCGCCTCCCTATGCCCCTTCAGCCGTGGTCAGAAACCGTGCAAGAATCGCGGTTGTCTGGTTCCATTCCGCCGCGGCCTTCTTCAATTGCCTCCGGCCGGCCTTCGTCAGTTCGTAAAACTTTGCCTTGCGATTATTCTCGGACGTGCCCCACGCCGAGCTGATGAACCCCTCCTGCTCCAGCTTCAGGAGGGCGGGATAGAGCGTTCCATAATTCAACTGCAGCAAGTCGCCGCTGGTCTGCTCAATACGGCGCGCCAGCCCGTAGCCGTGCTGCGGCCCCATGGATTCGAGCGTGCGCAGCACCATCAGGGCCAGGGTTCCCTGCCAGACATCGGTTTTATCGCCCATTCGTTCTCCTTCGGCTTCTATTGCCAACCAATAGGGGAAACTCTACACCAACTTCTATGGGAAAGCAATACGACGGTTTCTCGCATGTGGTTCCATGCCGAACAAAGCGCCGGTAAATTGTGGTAGGCTGGCGCGTAGATTCCTGATTCCGTATGACTGGGAGGCTTCCCTTTGCGGCTTCATTCGTTTGCTGTTTTCGCGCTGGTAGCGTCGGCCGTTTCAGTGGCAGCGCAGACTTCCGCCACGGCCGCGGACCTGGACGCTTCGGCTCAAAAGCAACTGCCCGCGCTCACAGAGACCTACAAGCATCTGCACCAGAACCCCGAGCTCTCAGAACACGAAGTCAAGACGGCGGCCTATGTAGCGGCTGAGCTAAAGAAGCTGGGCTACACAGTGACGGAGCACGTGGGCAAGTACGCGGATGGTACGCAGGCCGAAGGCGTGGTTGCGACGATGGAAGACGGCACGGGCCCGCGACTGCTGCTGCGCACCGAACTGGATGCGCTGCCGGTAGAAGAGAAGACCGGTCTCGATTATGCGAGCCACGTAAAGACGACCAACGCGCAGGGCCAGAGCGTGGGCGTAATGCACGCCTGCGGACACGATCTGCATATGACTGTATTGCTGGGCGCGGCGCGTGAACTCGCCGAGCGCAAAGCCCAATGGCATGGCACCGTCATGCTGATTGGGCAACCGGCGGAAGAGACCATTGGCGGCGCGGAGGCACTGCTGCGCGATCACTTGTATGAGCGCTTCGGGCGACCGGATTTTGTCATCTCCGAGCATGATTCGAACGACGTAGCGGCCGGGACTATCGCTGTGAAAGGCGGCCCGCTACTGGCAAGCGCGACAACCGTCAACGTGACCATCCGCGGCATCGGTGCACACGGGTCCGCTCCTCAGTCAGGTAAAGATCCGATAGTTCTTGCTGCAGAATTTGTGCTGGTGGCTCAAACGATCGTGAGCCGTCAGATTGACCCGCAGGAGCCGGCGGTGCTGACGGTCGGCACCATTCATGGCGGCACAAAGAACAACATCATCCCCGACGAAGTCACCATGGGTCTGACGCTGCGGGCGTATTCGCTGAAGGTTCGCGACCAGATCATCGAGGCAATTCGGCGCGAAGCGAATGGCCTGGCTGCGGGCTATGGAATTCCCGCCGACAGAATGCCGACCGTCACCGTTGGCGAGAGCACCCCGCCCACCTGGAATGATCCAGCGCTTGCAGAGCGCGTCCGCGCCGCAGCGGTTGCTGTGCTTGGCAAAGAACGTGTGGGCGACGCGAAAGCGATCATGGCCAGCGAGGACGTGGGCCTCTACACGCTCGACGGAAAAATCCCAGGAGTGATGTATTGGCTGGGCGCCGCCGACGCGGACAAGCTTGCCGCAAGCCGCAAGACAGGTGTGCCGCTGCCAAGCCCGCACTCCGCTCTCTTCGCGCCCGTCTATGCCCCGGCCCTTACGATCGGCGTAACCGCGATGACTGCAGTGGCGCTGGACTTGCTTCATTGAGGAGTCGTCTCGACTTATTTCGCGGGATCAACCAGCGCCCCATACACAGCGTTGCGGCTCTCGAATTCAAGATTAGGACTCGCTGGTCCAAGCATGCGTTGGATCATCCCAATGAAGACAACGTCGTTCGTCGGGTCGACCCAGAACCATGTTCCCGCGGCGCCGTCCCAGAAGAATGTGCCTTTGCCTTCGGGAAGATTCGCCTCCGGCGGATCGAACACCACCGCGCAGTTGTAGCCATAACCAAAGCCCGGCCGCATTACCATTTGGCCGATTCCGAACTGCCCGGTGAGCAGCTCCGTCGGCACATGATTGCTGGTCATCAACTTCACGCTCGCCGGCGCCAGAATGCGCTTGCCATCGAGTTCGCCTCCATTCAACATCATCTGCGCAAAGCGATAGTAATCTTCTGCGGTCGACACCATCCCGCCGCCGCCAGAGGGCAGCGTAGGCTGTGAAGCGTAGGCCGTAGAGCGGCCTGAAGGGCCAGCACCTACAAGTTGCAACTCGCCATTAGGACCCGTCGTATAGGCAGCGGCAAAGCGGCCGCGCTTGTCTTCAGGAACAAAGAACCCTGCATCCTTCATGCCCAGCGGCTTGAAGATGTTGTCACGCATGAAATCGGGCAGCGACTGGCCGGAGAGCTTCTCAACGATGTAGCCCTCGACATCCATGGACACCGAATACGTCCATCCTTTGCCGGGCTGATAGAGCAGCGGGAGTTTGGCCATCTTATCGATGAACTCCTGCAGAGTCGCGGAGTTCAATGGTTGAACATCGCGGTACATCTTGTCGACTGGTGTATTACCAAAAAAGCCATACGTAAACCCAGCGGTATGGCTCATCAACTCGCGCATCGTGGGAGCGTGAACGGGATCGACCAGAATCGGCTTTCCATCGGCATCAACGCCGTTGTAGACCTTCAGGTGCGCGAACTCCGGAATGTATTTCGAGATCGGGTCGGAAGGCACCCACTTGCCCTGCTCGTACAGAATCATCATGGCCACGCCGGTCACGGGCTTAGTCATGGAGTAGTCGCGAAAAATCACGTCCTTGGTCATCGGCGCACCAGCGGCCATGTCCCGCTGTCCGTAGGTGCGGTAATCCACCAACTTGCCGTGCCGCGCGAGGATTGTGACGATGCCTGCAATCTGCTTGTGATCCACGGCCTGCTGCATCAGCGCGTGAAGCCGCTCCAGGCGCTCGGATGAGAAGCCGACCGATTCCGGCTTAACCACTGTCAGGTCGAGCGGGTGGCGCGCCGGTTGGGTCGCATGCGGCTGCTGGGCCTGCGAGCATTGGAGCGCAAAGGCGACAGCAAAGATGTTGAGCGCCAGACGGGCAAGCATTGCGATTCGATGCAGTGTCATTCAGTCCCTCGTCATAGGGAGTGACGAGTGGTCACTCCGCTAAGCCGCATCCTTTTTATCAGGCGAGGATGGAACAAGCAAAGGCCATCAGTAGATAAGCTTCAACGAGAATTGAATCTGACGCGAAGTCCCCGCAGTCTTGCTGATCTCGCCGAAGCCCGAACCGTTCAGAATATTCGCGGGCAGGCCCATATTTACGATGTTGAAGAGATTGAACAACTCAGTTCGGAATTGCAGATCCATCTTTTCGGCGCCGCTGCTGCGATGCCCGAAGGGCGTGCTCTTGATGAATGCAAAATCGTAATCGTAGTACGCAGGCCCGCGAAAGGTGTTGCGCCCCAGCGTGCCGAAAACGCCCTGATTTGGGCCAGTGCCGCCAGGAACATGAATAGGAATCGAGAAGAAATCGGTTGCGTTGTTTGCGCCTTCGCCAAAGTAATCTTCGCGGTTCGCTCGCGCGGTGGAAAGATGCGGCGCGGCAATCTGATCGGGCCGGTCCACTCCATTAGAACCTGCTCCGGTTTGCTGAATGCCGGAGAAGACCGTGAAGGGCGAACCTGAGCTGATGCTTGAGATTGAGAGTAGCTCCCAACCCGCCGTGGCTTTCTTCGAGATGGGACTTAGTAACTCCACGCTGTCGAGATGCAGGTCCTGTGCCACGCTAAGTCCGAATGAGTTAGTTACATCGAAGGATGACGGCCCCTTTTCAGGATGCGTGTTGAACGGATCTTGCGGGAACCCTTGCGCGACAGCGCCTGTGGACCCTGTGCCGCCAACCACCTGGCTGGTGTCATCTATCGACTTACTCCAGGTATAACTAGCCTGCAGTCCAGGACCACCGTGGCCCGTTGTTCCGGAGAGCGATGTTTGCAGCGCGTGATAGGTAGAATGCGCGGTTGCAGTAATAACGTTTTCCACTCCAAATCCGCCAGTTACGTTGCCCGCGCTGTCAAACGTTGTGTGCGGAGCGAAGGCGGCAGTGGCACCGGGATAGGCGTTGGGAAAACTGGTGCGAGGCAGCTTTGTGCCAGCCGTGCCAACATAGCCCGCGTCCGCTGTAAGGTTGCCGAGTTTGCGCTCCAAACCGGCGGTCCATGTGTACAGCGTGCCGTTGCCAAAGTTGCGGTCGATGCCGCTCAGATTCAGCGCGCTTACCACCCCATTGGGAGTCAGAGCGGCTATATCCTGCTCGTAACGATTCACGTCCATTACCGTATTAGGTGCAACCGACTTGGGGTTTCCATTCGCGAAGATGTTTACGCCCGCCGGAGTATAAGTTGCGGGAATCTCCGCCGGAGTAATCTGGAATCCATAGTGAATCGGCGCATTGGCCGCGGACTGCAGGCGCGGGTAAACCGCGAATGGGGTCGATCCTGTGAGGAAGTTATCCTGCCATATATTGGGCCCTATCGTGGTAATCCCGGCGCCGGCATGGGCAGTTAGTTTATTTGTAACTTGCCACGATCCCTGAATGCGCGGCCCCCACGCATTCCAGTCCGTCTTGTAACCCGGCTGCGGGTTGATGACATACTCCTGAACGTTATTCTCTGTGAGGAAGCCGCCAGTGCGATGAGCGCGCTCCGTAATCGGCGTGTAAAGTTCCCATCGAACTCCGTATTCGAGCGTCAAACGCGACGTCACTTTCCATGTGTCTTGCGCATATGCGTTCACGTTGTTGCGGCTAATGGCAGCAGGGCCAATGTGCGGTCCGTTGGAAAAGTACGGAGGCGCAATCGCGACGCTATAAACAAATGGGCTGCCTGAAAGAAAGCTGGAAAGTGTATCGGGCAAAGGGTCGCCGGGATTGATATTGTGCGTTCCGCTCTGCGAGGGAATGAATTCGGTGGCATAGGCTGTGCCCCCGCCAAAGTCGTATTCGCCGTTGGGGCTGATGCCAAAGTATGTTGTATCGCGATTCATCCGAACTTCAGCGCCGGCCTTCCATGCGTGCGATTCCGTCGTGAACGAGATGTTCTGACGACCCTGAAATAAATTGCCATACGCCTGCATCACCGAGCCGGCATCCGCATTGAAGGCTTCGAACAGGCCATCGTTAAATTTCACCGCGGGATCCGTATAGTCCTTCGTTGGAAAGCCGGGCGTTGAGCGGGTGATGCTGACCGAGGACTCAAGCACAAGACGCGGCGAGACGGAGCGCGTATAAGTGCCGACGACGTTACGCTGGTGGTCATCGTATTGAATGCCGAAGGCCGGATCTATCGCGGTCTGATCGGGATTCGTGGTGGGTCCTGAGAGATTGTCCAGGTTGAAACGCGCCATGAACTGATCTTTCGCGGAGAATTTGTGATCGATGCGGGCAGATAGTTGAACGGCATCCGTCGCAACTTTCGAGGCGGTTGCGTAGGTGTGCGCCTGGTAAGAGCCAGCGGAGTAGTTAGGCAACGGATAGCGCGCCAGAACAGCGGCAATGCCCGGATCGACAGGAACCGTCAGGGTGTCAGTTGAGCCGTCAGGATAAGTGATGTTATCGATGCCGGTGCGCTCAAGGGCCGTGGGCAAAGGCATGACTTGCGTGGTTCCCAACACCTGTCGAAATGCCTGGGATTGCACGAAATAAAAAGTGCGCTTGCGCCCATCGTATACATGCGGGATGTAGACCGGGCCGCCATTGGTGAATCCGAATTCATTGCGGCGAAATGGCGGAATGCGGCCGGGGTACGCGGGCGTAGCGTGGTCAAAGTAGTTGCGCGCATCGAAAGCGGAGTTGCGGACAAACTCAAAGAAGGACCCGTGGAATCCGCTGGCGCCAGAGCGGGTAATGATGTTGGTAAATCCGGCAGCACCGCGCCCAATGCTGGCCGGCATCCAGCCCGAGGTCGAATCGATTCTCTCCACGGCATCCACATTAAAGTTTGCGAATGTGGAACCGCCCATCTCGGGATCGCTGATGTCGGCGCCATCCATGGCAAATGTGGCTTCTACGCCGCGCTGGCCGTTGATGGCGAATTGCGCTGTAAAGTTGGTTGCCCCATTTGCATCAGTCATGGTTCCCGCGGCAAGCAGCAGAAGAGTGCCAAAGTCGCGGCCGTTGAGAGGTAGCTCGCTCACAGCCTGGCTTGAGATTTCCACGCCCGCGCCAGCTTGGCCCGCAAGAGCCGCGAGTGTGATTTCTCCGCGGTCCGACAAGGTAAGTAGGGCGACAGGCGAGGCTGCGCTCACGTCGATCGGTTGTGCGAACTCAATCTTCCGGCCCTTGGTCTCGATGGTAAGGCGATACTGCCCGGCCGGAAGAGCAGCGATGATGAAATGACCACCTGGGGAGGTGGTTGCCTCGTTCTTGGCGTCTTTGCCGGTGAGACGAACTCTTGCGCCAGCAATGGGAGCGGCGGCGGAATCGCGCAACACACCCTGCCACACAGATTCCACTGGGGTCTGCGTCCAAAGTGTGAAAGCTGACAAAAATAGCGCGAGGGATAGCAGAGGCTGGAAGCCCCTTCCCCTGCCTTTTGGCATGAATGCGGCAAGCTCGAAACGGAATTGGTTTTTCAAGTGAATAAGGCCTTTGGAAATGAAGGCGGAGGAGTCTGTCCGCTTGTCTGCTCAGAGATTATGAGCCCAATGTGTACAGATAATTATAGTGGTCCAGCTCATTTGCCTGGTATCAATCCGTTGTGCCATGCACACCATCCAGCGCGGATCCAGGGGAGCAAGCCTCTAGACTAGAGAAGCGCATGAATGATTCAACCCCCAGCACGGATACGATTGCTGCTATTTCCACCCCGCCGGGTAGAGGTGGTATCGGCATCGTGCGCCTTAGCGGGCCCGAGTCTGCGTCCATCGCAGTCCAACTCGTAAGGCTGCGCCAGCCACTTGAGCACGCTCGCGCTCGCCTGGCCGATGTAATGGATGGAAGCCTTAACGAAGTAGCAGAGATTGACGAAGGCCGGATCGACGAAGCGCTGGTAACGTGGTTCCAGTCGCCAAACTCGTACACTGCCGAAGACGTGGTCGAGATTGCTGCGCACGGTTCCCCGGTGGTGCTGGAACTGCTGATGAGGCGGGCGCTCGAGTTGGGTGCGCGCCTGGCCGAGCCGGGCGAGTTTACGCAGCGCGCGTTTCTGGCTGGGCGGCTGGATCTGACCCAGGCGGAGGCGGTGCGCGACCTGATTGAGGCGCAGACCCTGACCCAGGCGCACCAGGCAGCCAGCCAGTTGGGTGGCGCGCTGAGCCGGCGCGTGGGTCCGGCCAAGCACGCGCTTGTAGAGTTGATTGCGCTGCTCGAAGCAGGAATTGATTTTGCCGAAGACGACGTGGACGTAACTCCGGCGGCGGAGATTGCACGCCGGATTGCCGAGCTGACGCCTGGGCTTGAAGCGCTGGAAGCCTCGTTTGGGCGCGGACGCATTGTGCACGACGGCCTGACCTTGGCCATTGTCGGCCGGCCGAACGCTGGAAAAAGCTCGCTGTTCAACCGGCTCGTGGAACGGGAGCGCGCCATTGTGACCGCGACACCTGGGACCACGCGCGACACGGTTACGGAGCGGATTTCGCTGGACGGAATTCCCCTGGAGTTGGTGGATACGGCGGGCCTGCGCGAGGGAAGCGAAGAGGCGGAACGGCTGGGCATTGCCCGCAGCCGCGAAGCGCTTGCCGATGCGGGATTGGTGCTGGTAGTGCTGGACGGAACGCAATCGCTGAACGACGAAGAACTGCGACTGCTTGAGGCTGTACAGGGCCGCCCCGCAGTGGTTGTGTTGAACAAGTGTGACCTGACGAATGCCGACGCCGAGCATGAAGCTGCGGCTGAGAATCTTCACGTGGTAAGGACGTCGGCTCTGACAGGCGAGGGCATTCCTGCGTTGCGGGAGAAAATTCTGGCGCTTGCGACGGGGGGCGCGGCTGAGGAGCCGGGGATGCTGACCAGCCTGCGCCACCATCGCGCAATTTTGTCTACATTGGAAGCGTTGGGAGACGCGGCTCAGGCAAACGCCAGCGGCATTCCGCACGAAATGATCCTGCTCGACCTTTATCGCGCGCTGTGGGCGCTCGACTCGCTCACCGGCCAGACAACATCCGATGACATTCTTAATGTGATCTTCTCGACGTTCTGCATCGGAAAGTAGCTCTGCCCCTGCCCGACAGGGAGCTCATTTCTCCCTGGTCAAGGTTCGGATGATTTCCACTTCACGCTGCCGGTAAGGTGTGCCGTCGGGGTGAAAAACATCGTGCTGCCACACAGCGGGTTGGCTCGTAACATAAGGCCGCTGCCATGAATCCCACGGTATCCATGTCTGGCTTTTGCCCGCAACCAAACCCCAGTTAATAGCGCCAACACGGTACTTGTGAGCGATGGGAAGGATCGTGTCAAAGGTGCTTCCGATGTTCCGCGCCATGTATTCCGTGCAGATAAGCGGCCGATGGAACTGCTGCAGTTGCTTCACGTTGCGCTCGAAGTCCTCAGGCCAGCCGTAGTTATGGAAGCTGATGATATCCGACTGCTCCACCTGAATTCGTGCCAGCGGAGGCATGGTTTCCAGTGAAGTCGAGTCACCATGCCAAAGGCCGCTAGTCAGCGGCTGAGTCGGATGCGCTGTCCGAGCCCAGGTATAAACTTGCGGCAATAGCCCAATGATGATGGTGTTCTTGTTCCTGGGATCGCCCTTGGCGTAAGAGTCTTCGTTGCCATTGTCCGGTTCATTCCATAGATCCCAGGCAAGAATGCGGGGATCGTTTGCGAAGGCACCCAACAGCCCTTTGACGTAAGCTTCGAGCCGCGGATACTGTGCTGGGTCATTGAGAACCGCGGTCCCCGGGTCCTGCACCCATCCCGAGTTGTGGACGCCTGGGATGGGCGGATGCTGCGGACCAAGCTTCGGATTCGGATCCCAGCACGAGTCGAAGAGAACAAAGACGGGACGAATGTGATGGCGCGCAGCAATGGTAAGGAACATGTCGATGCGCTTCTGGAAACCCTTCGGATCCTGCTGCCACAGCAAGCTATGCATAAACACGCGCATGGTGTTCATGCCGATGGCTTCAGCCCACCCAAGCTCGCGATCGATGGTCGTGGGATCGAATGAGTCGGCCTGCCACATTTCAAGCTGGTTGATTGCGGTGGAAGGCAGAAAGTCAGCGCCTACCGGCCACGGTTGCTGCGCGTACCAAGCGTTGGCCTGAGCCTCTGTCCAGCGCTCCTGGGCATGGATGGAGGAAAGCAAAGCTAGCGCAAGTGCGAGCCCAGTCAGGAAACGGAAAGATGTTCGGAAGCAGAGACGCATGAGACTCCTTTAAATCACGAGAAGAGAATTCTACTTTGACGGCGCGAGAGTCGTCGCTTTGGCGCGTTCAGCGGCAGCGTCGGCTGAGCGGCCCTGGCGTTCGTAAGCGATGGCTAGTTGGACGTGAGGATCGGCGAATGTGGAATCGGCGGCGATGGATTCTTGATAGCGGGCAACGGCGTCTGCGATCTGTCCGCGCAGGAGAAGCTGATTGCCGGCATTGAGTGCGAAGGCTGCTTTCTGCCGGCTGACGGCGTTGCGTGCGAGGTCGGCGCCCTGGCGGCGGTACTCGGCGGCCTGGGCCCGCAAGGCTTTGGCCTGGGAGCGGAGCTGCTCGGCTTTTGGTTGATCTCCCGCGGCTTCGGCTGCGTCTGCTGAAGAAGTAGCGGCACTTGCCTGGTCTGCGAGAACGCCCGCCAGCGTTACGCGCGGCCCGGGTTGGCCGGGCAACAGTGGGATAGCTTTCTCGAGTGCGCCCCGGGCTTCGTCCAGGCGCGAATCCTGCTTGAGAGTACTGCCCAGAATGGCCCATGCGTCGCCATTCTCAGGGCGCAGAGCGACGGCCTTTTTCAGCTCTGCTACTGCTTCGTCGAGCTTGCCGATCTGCATATAAAGGATGCCGAGTGTATAGGGCGGATCCTGGAGCGTCGGATCCATCTGACCGGCGCGCGTGAGCTCTGCGATGGCGTCATCGATACGGTCTTTGAATTTGTAGGCCATGCCCAGGTCATAGTGAAGCTGGGGATCGTTTGGGTCGAGGGCAAGGGCGGCCTGGAAGTCCTGAATGGCTTCATCGAATGCAGAAAGCTGAACGTGGGCAACGCCCTGGTCCTTGCGAATATTTGCGTCGTTGGGCGAGAGTGCGACGGCCTGCTGAAAGATTCCGAGGGCGTCTTTTGCTTTTCCCGTCAGGGTCAGCGCGAGCGCCAGATTGGTAAGGCTGCTGACGTTTTTGGGATCCCGCTCAACGGCTTTCTCGAACCATGGAATGGTTTCCTGCTGGCGGCCCTGGCGCTGTAATGCCATGGCCAGTTCGTTCTGGCTGCCGGGGATTGTGGGGTCAAGGGTGACGGCCTGTTCGAGGTGAGGGGTTGCGGCTTCGTCCTGACCTGCGGCCTCAAGCGAGCGGCCATACTCAGATTGAGCGAGCGCATTGCCGGGGTCGGCGGTTACCGCTGCCTGCAAGGTTGCGAGCGAAGCATCAAGATTATGCAGCTCCCGCTCGACGATACCGAGATGGATGCGGGCGGGCAAAAACGAGCCGTCAACAATAAGGGCGTGCTGGAATTCGCGTTGCGCCTCGTTCCATTTGGATTGCTGCGCATAAAGCGATCCGATGGCGTCAAAGATGTCCGCGCGGTCGCCGCTCCGTTCAAGCACCGCACGGAACATTTTGATCGCTTCCGACTGATTGCCCGTAGCTGCGAGGGCTCGCGCGTAGGCCTCACAAAATACGCCGTCCACTGGCTGCTGGCCGGCTTGCAGCGAAATTTGGTAAGCGGCGCTGAAGTGGGGAATTGCGTTGGCCGGTTGATCGGCCTTCGAGAAGGCCAACGCCAGATTCGTTTCAAACCCCGGGTCGCCAGGCTTGAGGTTCAGAGCCGCCTGAAGCTCGGGAATTGCGTCAGCAGGCTTGCCGAGCTCGACCAGTACCGTCCCCAGGGCCTCGTGACCCTCTGGAATTTGCGGAGCGAGATGGGAAGCCTCGGCAAATTGGGTTCGCGCTAGGTCCAGATTGCCGGCCTGAAGGGCTGCGAATCCGGCATGGAACGCTGCGTCCGCGCGCTTAAGCTCGTCCGGCTCAGTTACCGTGGGACTCTGGGAATTCGAAGAACGGGCAAGCGCCATCAGAAGGCCGACCAGGAGAGCAGCTCGAAGGCCGTGGGAAAAGCGCATATTCTATTTTCCCGCAGCGGGGCTGGGCGTCGCCTGGGGCCTGACGTTGTTCTGGATGTCCACCACTAGCTGAAACTCGCGGTTTGCCTCCGCCACTTGCCCGGTTGCCTTGTAGGCCTGGCCAAGCAGGTTGTGGGTAATGTAATTCGACGGATCCATTTTGACGGCGTGGTCCAGGTAATGGAGAGCCTGAATGGGCTGGTTGAGCTTAAGAAAAGTTTCTCCAAGCAGGATGTACGGAGCAGTGGCAGCGGGCTCCAGCAAGACAGCGCGATTCAGGGCCTGCTGCGCGTCCGCATAGCGGCCGGCGCGGACATAAGCGTCGCCCAGCCGGTCATACATAAGACCGTTCAGGGGATCGATTTTGCGTTCGGCCTCTAGTTCTTGAATTGCGCCGGCCGAATCTCCTTTGGCAAGAGCCGCTTCGCCCAGGAGCTGGTGTGCCAGGGGCAGCGACGGATTGATCTCCAGCGCCTTGCGGGTTTGGACTACGGCCTCCGCGACGAACTCGCGGCGCAGGAGCAGACGGCCGGCGAGGAGATACGCTTCCGCCGAATCCGGCTCAAAGCCGTACTGCGCGGCGAATGCGTGCCGGGCGTCATCGTACCGCTTCACGTCGACATAACAGAGGCCGAGAACATACTGCGGATCGATATTGGCACGTTCAACGGCGGTGTGGGCCTTTTCAAGCAGCGGCAAAGCCTCATTCGAGCGGCCCATGCGGAACAGACTCACGCCGTGCATCTCTATCGATGCGCTATCGTTTGGATCCTGAGTTGCAGCACGGGTAAAGGCTTCGATGGCTTGTGGGAACTGGTCCTTCTGGTAAAAGATCATGCCGCGCAGCCGCTCGACGCCTGCCTGTTCAGGATTTTGAGCGGCCAGCTGGTCGAGTTGGGCCATAGCCTTGTCCAGGCGGCCCCGAGCGGCCAGATTTTGTGCGGTTTCAAATGGTGTTGGCGTGGACTCTGGCGCATCAGCAGCGGGGAGTGCGGGGCTTTGCGGGGCTTGTCCTTGGGCCGCAAAAGGTGCAACGGTCAGAAGAAGAGCCGTTATGAATGAGCGGTGCATGGCTAGAACCTATCCTGCAGTTTAATCCCCGTGAGGTGTTGTTGTCCGACGGCGCAAAGAGGTTGAGAAAGGGCAACCCGCGCAGGGGTTGAGACCAAAGAAAAGAGGGGAGCCGAAGCTCCCCTCGAGGTTTGTTGCGGCTCCTCACACGGAATTAGAACTGAACGTGGAGGGAAAATTCGAGCTGACGCGGACCGCAATCGCTGCCCTGTCCGCAGCCGCCACCCTCACCACCGATGGAACCGCCCGACTCAATGTTGCCGTTGGGCAGGCCCGCGGTAATGTGGTTGAAGGCGTTGAAAGCGTCCATGCGGAACTTGGTCACGACGCTCTCCCATAGGGTGAACGACTTCGTAAGTGCCATGTCAGTTGAGAAGAACCTCGGGCCCGTGTAGGTGTTGATACCAGAGTTACCGAAGTTGTCGAGCCCGGGGTTGACGAACGTGCCGTCTCCCAGCTTATGTGTCGTGCCGCAAGCTCCGTTGAACATGCAGCGAGAGTGTGTTTGTGGGTCGTACGCGCTGACCTTGGTCGACATCTTTTGAGTCTGGCTCGGGTCTCCCGGACCATCGTTGATGTTGGAACCGCTCTCGTTATAGCTCAGCGTGTATGGCAAGCCACCCGACCATTGCGACACGTCGCTGACCTGCCAGCCGCCGACGAGCAGGTCGGTGACATGGTTGGCGTCGGGCATATACATCTTGCCCTTGCCGAATGGCAGATCGTAACTGCCGTACATGGTGAGTTGCTGGTCGCGGACGTTGCTGTCGCGGCCATGGGTGATTGCGTGGCTCCAGGTGTAGAAGCCGGACTCTTCATCGAACGCAGCTGCCCACTCGTAGTTGGCGTTGATCGTGAGCCCGTTCTTCATGGTTTGGGCAAGGTTGATCTGGAGGGCGTCGAACTCAGTGTTCTGGTCGTCGCCGCGGTACGCGATGCCGTTGTTCCATCCGCACATGCCGGGTAGAACGTATGGTTCGTTCGGGGTGACGTAGTTGGGATCATGGCAAGCGGGCAGGGTGGCTGCATAATACCGCTGCAGGAGATTGCCTGTGGTTCCTCCGTTGGCCGAAATCGTGTTGGCCGGGACAGAAGGATCATAGTGCAGTGCCTGACCAGTAACGCTGTTGGCGCCTGGAAGGTTGACAGCCTGCTCGTTGGGGTTGGTGCCGTTGCTGTCGCCGTCACCGAGTGTGTGTGTTCCCTTGTTGCCGACATAAGCGGCGGTCAACGAGAGAGTTGGCGTGAGGGCGCGCTGCACGCTGAGATTCCATGCATCGATGGTGGTCAGGTGGAGCGGGTTGGGACGCGAACTTGAACCGACCTGCGTTCCGGGGTTGGGAAGAAGTCCGTTGGCAGGAACCGGAATCGGAGCATACGGCGTGGGTCCGGCCGACAGAGTGAATGCCTCGCCAATGTTGGTAGGCGAGTTGAGCTGCTGGTTGGCCAGAACCGGAATGTTCTGGGTAATGGTGTGGCCGAAGATGGAGCCGAAGACGCCGGTGTCAAAGCTGCGTCCATAGCCCACGCGAACCACGGTTTTGGGATCGTATTGATAGGTGACGCCAAGGCGGGGCGAGAACTGCTTCCACTTGTCGACAGACCAGCCGAGGTCGGAGGGAATGCCGCCGATGCCGGCCACATGGAGGTAGCCATCTGTGAGGTTCAGCAGCGATCCGTTGCCCGGACCATTGGTCGACTCTGGGAAGTAGAGATCCCAGCGAAGGCCGAGGTTCAACGTCAACGACTTGGTGGCGCGCCAGGTATCCTGCGCATAGAAGAAGGTGCGCTTCTGGAATTCCTTGGCGTTGGTTGAGGTGGAGACGTAGCGGTTGAAGCTGGTTACGTCGCCCATCATAAAGGATGCAAAACCCAGGCCGCCTTGGGGCAGCGTGTTGCCGTTTGTGCCGTTGGTGGGATTGGAGGTGGGACCTGTGCCGAAGTTGAGCAGGCCGGCGCGGTCGTTGTCAGACGGGACGCGCAGGTTGCGGCCGTAGCGCAGGTCGGCGCCAACCTTGAAGGTGTGGTTGCCGACGATCCGTGTCCAGTTGTTTACGATCTGGAACTGATCTTCGCGCTCGGTGAGGGGGCAGTTGCAGCGGTTCACGCCCAGACCGTCGCCGTAGACGGTGCCGTTGGTGCCGCCGCTGCCGCCGGGAACGTTGGTGACGTTGAAGCCCGGCGCACCGGAGGTAATATTGCCGCCGATATTGATGCCGGGAATGCCCAGGGTGGTTGCGAACTCGGTGCCCTGGTCGTGCTTGGTGTCGATGACGTTATAGCGGTAGTAGCCCAGCCGGAAGTCGGTAAGCAGCTTGGGGCTGATGGCGATATCCATGCCCGAGGCAAGGCTGTCGTTCGCGCCGTTGGAATTGCCGCCGTAGTTGTTGATGCCGAATCCGGGTCCACCAGCCGCGCCAAACATGACCGCGCCGGAGAGTGTGTCGTAGAAACGGGAGAAGCGCTCAAATGCGTGCATCTTCTCGTTGATGGTGTAGTCGACACGCTCCGTATATTGGTTGCTGTTGAACAGACCGGTGCCGCTCTCCTTGTAGTTCTGGTCGAGACCATCGACGTTGCCATCCAACCCTATGCCTAACCCGATGCCGGTAGTATTCGGCGCGAGAAGGGTGAGAAGGGCCAGCGCCTGGGGCGAGAGCAGACTCTTAGGAATAACATTGTGCGGAAAGGCACTGCCGATCGGAACGCCAGCAGCGGCCGACTGAGCAGCTGTAGTTACATACAAAATTCCGGCTGTGCCCGGCGCGCCGGATGCCGAACTGTCATATTCACTGAAATCGGCTCCGGGGATACCGCTGGTGCCGACCGTATTGCCGAGCGCGGTTTGCGTAAGCAGGTTGGTGGGCAATGTGTCGGTTGCCGAAGTACCAACCTTCTGGCGCTGGCCTTCGTAGTTGAAGAAGAAGAATGCCCTGTCCTTCAGGATCGGTCCGCCGACGGAAGCGCCCATGCGATTCTTGAGTCCTGGGGGCAGGCCGCTGGGGTTGGTGAGGCTCACTTTGCCTGGCGTTACGCTGTAAGGGTCGCGTGCGTAGTTGGCATTACCGGTGCGGAAATCATAAACACTGCCATGGAAGTGGTTGGTGCCGGAGCGGGTTTGCGCAGTAACGACCGCGGAGACAGCTTTGCCCAACTCAGCGTCGAAGTTCTGCGTGGTGATCTTGGTTTCGGTGACGGCGTCCATGGCGGGGTTGATGACGATGATGCCCAGAATCGGATCTTCGTTGTCGGTTCCGTCCAGCTCGAAAGCGGTTCCGCCGAAGGCCTGGCCGTCCACCTGAATCTGCTTGGAGCCCTGCGGATTTTCATCGGCGGCGTGCGACCAGCCAAGAAGCTGTGCGCCGGGTAGCAGGAGTTGCAGGTTGGTGAAGTTCTGGTCGCCCACTGGCAGTGATGCAACCTGCTGCTCGTCGAACACGGTGGAGACGTCAGTGCTCTCAGTCTTCAACTGAGGCTGTGTGTCTGCGTTCACTTCTACGGTTTCTTGAGAGCCGCCTACCTGAAGCGCGGGATCGATGCGGGGTGCGGTATCGGCTTCAACCGATATGCCCTTCGTCTCAAAGCTCTTGAACCCCTTGGCGGTGACCTTGAGGTCATAGACGTCGGGAATAAGGTGAGGAACTGTGTAGTCGCCGGCGGCGTTCGAAATGACGGACACAACCGTGCCCTTGGCCTCGTCCGTGACCGTGACAGTGGCGCCCGGAACGATGGCTCCTGTCGAATCGGCCACAGTGCCAAAGATCGATCCATAGACCGACTGCGCAGACGCAGGCACTGTAAGTAGGAGGCTCGCGCAGGCAAAAAGTGCCGGCACGAGTGCTGTACGAAGGATCTTGTTCATGCGGTCTCCTGAAAAGTGTTTCTGTTTTGTGTGTGAACTTGTGGTGTACCCACTTGCCCGGCAGGTTGAACCCTGCCCGTCGGCACGAAAGGCTCACCTGCCACGTTGACATGATGAGCTAAAGAACCGGCGTTGCTTCTCCCAAGCGAAGCAGGAAACAGGGAGCAAAAAGGGCGAACTCCGGAGCAATCGAAACCATACCCAAGAGAAGCATCGTCTGTCAACGACCAATTTCAAAAAAAATGACGGGTTTAAGCGTAAATAGGATATGTCAATACATGGAAACATTTACATTTTCTGGCTGTCTCTTTTCCGAAGCGGCGCGGAGTGCCGATTCTTGAGACTAACTCCCGTAACTAAAGGGATTTACTTGAACCGGAACCTGCTTCTAAATCTGTTCCCTATTGCTCAGTTTTGAGGGGTAATACGTATCGTTACCGTATGATCGATGGGTTTCGGTACAAATTTGATACCGCAAATGTCAATACATTTAATTAGACAGTTCAGTCGGCTCAGATTAGTCGCCTGCCATGCGTCC
>Ga0302319_10006837_pt1 | contig 22551 bp, 19 predicted proteins | sample Bog_T0_2_FD_203319 | JGI IMG/M metagenome (GOLD analysis project Ga0302319, IMG submission 203319) | Peat permafrost microbial communities from Stordalen Mire near Abisko, Sweden - Bog_T0_2 | ecosystem: Environmental > Terrestrial > Soil > Wetlands > Peat | place: Sweden: Abisko, Stordalen Mire... | reverse complement strand
CAAGCGTCCGCATATGCACCGAGTGCCACCAGTGAGAATGGATCATGCGTCAGGTCTAAAACGAAGTAGTCGCAATCGTTATGCTTGGCACTTCCGTCTGCCCGCTCAACATTAAACTTGCCACACAGTCCGCGCTTCTTGTCGTCCATAAGCTACCGTCCCTTCAGCCGACTTTCAGTCGGCGATCAACGCTATCGGCTTTCAGCCGATTAGTGGTTTACTTGCCGTTAGTTCACCCGGATAATCGAGATTGAAGCGACTGAGCCAGGTAACGCACTCGTTGTCGAGAAACGTATTGAGGTCAGAGGGCGAATATACGAGCTCGTTGTTTTGTCTGTACATGGCAGGTGTTCTCTTCGGGATTTAGCCCGCGCCGCTGTTCTGACATCCCGGCCGAGGGCGGTTAGCAGTGCGATCCGATTGGCCCCGACCAGCTTCGCGAAGCGCTCGGAAACGGCGGGCAAGGCACTCACCTACACTACCGCTCGTGGCCTGCTGAAACAACCAGACGAGCATGAAGATCTAATCGAGGCGCGAACAACTTCTCCCGCACGATCCCGCCTGTGAAACTGGAACCGTGGCGGGTTTGCTCTTCCTTTTGGCTCATCCTGACGACGAAACATTTATCGCGGGCGGCACGATTGCCAAGTATGCGGTTGCGGGCGTGGAGATCGGCGTCGTCTGCGCGACGCGCGGCCAACGTGGCAAAACCGGCGACATTTGTTCGCGCGACGATCTGGCGCGTGTCCGCGAAGCTGAGGTCCGGGATGCCGCGCAGATCCTCGGCATTCGGCACCTCGAAATCCTCTCCTATGAGGATCAGATGCTCGCGTCGGCGCCGCCCGACGAGATTCGGTGCGCTCTGGTTGCGGCGTTGCGACGGCAGCGCCCGCAGATCGCGGTCACCTTCGATCCGAACGGTATGAATTTGCACCCGGATCATATCGCGATCAGCCGATTCGCCTCGGATGCCGTGGCTGCGGCAGCGGACCCCAGATGGTATCCGGAAAGCGGCGAACCGCACACGGTGGAGCGCATGCTTTGGTGCGGACCGGGGCGCGTGTTCGATCTCGGCGCAATGGAGAACATTGCCGGTCGAGCCGGAATGGACTTCCTCATCGACATCAGCCCTTATCGCGACAAGAAGAACGCGGCTCTTCGGGCGCATCGCACGCAGTATCCGGGCCTGAAGAAGCTCTTCAGCGAAGACACCACGACGGCGCTCGAATCCTTTCGTCTCGCGTGGGGGCCAAGACCGCGCACAGTCCCCGCAGCGGACCTGTTCACAGAATTGAGCTTTGGCCGAGGAGAAATATCGTAACCTGCATCCGAAAGGGACAGAAAGGTGAAACATTCACCTCGTTCCGACAGACGGGTGCTGCCGTCACATGAAACAGGGATGGCCGCGAAAGCGCAAAGTCGGTTGGACGTCGCCCCTCTCGAATAAAAGGCGGGTGCGATGGTTACACCTGGAATGGATGGGACGTCCCAACGACGCGAAGGGGGGATACCTCCGGAACCCGGCGCCCCCCGGAGCCCTCGGCGTGGATGAGCCTGTAGAATCGATCCATACCTCCTTCTCAAACCGTACATGGCGCGCCAGCGCCCGATGTCCTGAGACTTCATTCCGCGTATAGGGGTGGCAGGCTCTTTGTCTGGGGAGAAGTGGACCCGCACAAGTCTGCTCCGCGCCATTTGCCTTTTTGCGAAAAGACCGTTCGGGTCGGTCGTGCAATCTCCCACGTGGCGAATGAGGCGAGGTTCCCCGCTGCTTTCCAGCGCTCCCTGATCTGGCTTCCCACCATCGGCAAGAATGCAATTGCCTCTTCGGCGAGCGCTGGCAATGCCTCCGTTCCCGCGGTTCGGTCCTCGGCCGATCCGCAAATTCAACCCTGGACTATCTCGACCGCCGTCCTCTCCGCGGAAAATACTTTTTACCTCCTTGATGCCGCCAATCGGAATCCGCGCGCCGAAACCTGGGACATCAAACTCGCGCCGAGCACCCGCTTCTGGGGCGCGGCTCTTCGGTTCGTGGCCGACCTCGCTCTGCGGGATCGTTTTATTCCTTCGATGACCGCCAATGGCGACAATTTTCATGCGCGATGGAAACCACTAATCCCGGCGCCCGATCGGATCCGGCTGCGCGAACTTGCCCGGGCCATGCCGCCAGTGGCCCGAGCGATTACGCCGCCGGAGGCCAGGACGCCACCCGAGGACGATCCCGTCATACTGCTATCGGACTTCGTCGCATGGATGATGGACGTCCTGCCCCGGATAGCCGGCAGGTCTTCACGGCTCCCGCTCCGTCGAGGTATCGGGAAACAGGGCTTTAGCCACAGCAACATGGAGGCGTCATGGATGACCGGACTGCGTTCAATGGAGTCCGCAATGACTGGGAACCACGAGCGGCTCTCAGACTTTCAACGGCGCGTCAATGCCTGGCAGAGGCCCGTTGTGCGCGATGTCGAATTTCCGTGGCTCCTGTCTTTCGGACTTCAGGAGCCCGCTCTACATGAACCCAGCCAATCGTCCATGGCCGCGAATGCGCCGGAACCGCAAACCCCACCAGTCGTGATGCCGGGCGAAGCAGGGACTGCGGAGACTCAGCCGCCAGCGGAGATCTCCACCCACGTGTTGCCCGATAACGCGAACACCGCGACCGCGGATGCCGGCACGTGGCGCGTGCGCTACCGGTTCGAGCCCCTCTACGGCGACGCCCCGTTCCCGTCCGGCCGCGCTCCGGCCCGGCAGGCGACACGGCTTCTGGCGCAGGCCGCCACCATTTGCGCCGATATTCGCGAAGGCGCAGATTCGTTTCCCCTGGATGTCACCGGTGTGTTTCGCTTCCTCACCGAAACGGCGGGAGCCCTTGAACAGCAGGGTTTCCGCGTCGTGCTCCCGGAATGGTGGAAGAGCCGCGAGTCGGCCGGCATGGTGCGCGCTCGCCCTGTTTTCCGGACGAATGATCCCGACTCTTCTTCGTCCGGCACCCCCGGTATGTTCTCACTGAACGATCTGGTGCAATTCGATTGGGAGGTGGCCATCGGTGGCGAAAACTACACACGCGAGGAACTGGACCGGTTGGCTGAATCCACCGCTCCGCTCGTCATGGTTCACGGTAAGTGGCTCTCGCTCGATCCTCAAAATATTCGCTCTGCGCTCGACCTTTGGAAACGGCAACCCGTGCCCGCTCGCGAGGCGATCCGCATGGCTCTGGGGGCCGCCGACGCACCTGCCGGAATCCGGCTTGAGACCGCCCGCGGCGAGGGCTGGATCGGCGACCTCCTCAGCAAGCTGGCGGGCGATTCGCGCTTTGAGGAGTTTGCGGCGCCCGCCACATTTCAGGGCACATTGCGCACCTATCAGGTGCGCGGATTTTCCTGGCTGGGATTCCTGCGGCAATACGGATTGGGCGCCTGCCTGGCCGACGATATGGGTCTCGGCAAAACCGTTCAGGCTCTCGCGCTGCTCGAACGCGAACGCGCCAGCGGAGTCGACCGCCCCGTGCTTCTCGTCTGCCCCACATCAGTCGTTGGCAACTGGTGCCGGGAGGCGGCGCGGTTTGCGCCAGGCCTCCCGGTCCTGGTACACCACGGACTGGGGCGCACACGCAGCAATGAGTTCGCCGCAAAGGCCGGGCGACATGCGCTGGTGATCTCCAGTTACGCCCTTGCTCATCGAGATCTCGAACTGTTGAAAGACGTACCCTGGTCGGGTATCATTCTCGACGAGGCACAGAATATAAAGAACCCGGAAACACGTCAATCCCGCGCTCTGCGATCGCTGACAGCGGATTATCGCATCGCGCTCACGGGCACGCCTGTGGAAAACAGCGTAAGCGAACTCTGGTCGATTATGGATTTTCTGAATCCCGGCCTGCTCGGTAATCAGGCCGAATTCAGACGCCGGTTTCTGCTTCCCATTCAGAAAGGGGCCGATTCAGGGGCAGCGAAGCGATTGAAGACGCTGACCGCGCCCTTCATCCTGCGGCGGCTCAAAACCGACATCTCCGTCATTCAGGACCTGCCGGAAAAAAATGAGATGAAGGTCTTCTGCAACCTGACTCCCGAGCAGGCGACGCTCTATCGCAGCGTGGTGGAAGCAACCACCCGCGCGCTGGAGGCCGCGCAGGGTATTAAGCGAAAAGGCGTGATCCTCGCCGCCCTCACGAAACTCAAGCAGGTCTGTAATCATCCCGCACAGTTCCTCGGCGATCAATCGCCCATTCCAGGCCGCTCGGGCAAACTGTCGCGGCTGACTGAAATGGTGGAGGAACTGCTCTCCGAAGGCGATCGTGCTCTGATCTTCACCCAGTTCGTCGATATGGGCGAAAGGTTGCAGCGCCATCTTTCCGCCACCTTCGGCGAAGAAGCGATCTTCCTGCACGGTGGCGTACCCGCCGCCAAACGAGACAAGATGGTGGAGCGCTTTCAGCGCGCGGGCGAAACCCGCGGCAAGGCTGGCGACAAAGACGGACCCCGCCTTTTCATCCTCTCGCTAAAAGCCGGCGGCACCGGACTGAATCTCACCGCCGCCAACCACGTCTTCCACTACGACCGCTGGTGGAACCCCGCCGTCGAAAACCAGGCGACAGATCGCGCCTTTCGCATCGGCCAGCGGCGCAATGTTCAGATTCATAAATTCGTCTGTATCGGTACCCTCGAAGAGCGGATCGACGAAATGATCGAGCGCAAGAAAGCCATCGCCGATTCCGTGATCGGCGCCGGGGAAGCCTGGCTCACCGAACTTTCCACGGCGGAGATTAAACAACTGTTCGCGCTCCGGCGGGATGCAGTTTCATGAATCAGGATCCGGCCCGCAACTGGTGGGGAGCGGCATGGGTGGAAAAGATGGAGCGCCTGGCCGAATCCCGTCGATTCGCAGAGGGGGAGGAATACGCGCGGACTGGCCGCGTGGCCGCGATTCAATTTAACGGACGCACCGTTACGGCTACAGTTCAGGGTTTACAGGAGCCGCCGTATACGGTCCGGATCTCCTTCGATCCGTTTTCAGCGGAGCAGTGGACGCGGCTGTTGGCCCAGGTACGCGATTGCGGCAAACTGGCGAAGGAAATATCTTCGGGGGACCTTCCACTCGAAATTCAGACGGCGTTTTCACGAGCGGATCTGCGATTCATGCCTGAGCGTTTTGTCGATCTGCACCTGGAATGCCCTTGCCCGGACTGGCTGAAGCCCTGCAAACATTTGGTAGCAGTGTGGATGAGATTCGCACGCGAATTCGACCGCGAGCCATTTCTCGTATTCGCACTCAGGGGATTGAAACGCGAGGAAATACTCGCCCTGTTGTATAACCGGTCGCCAGCCGGTGCTCCAGTGCCGGGAAAGTTGGAAGAGTTGGAGGAGGAAGAGGAGATTCCGGAAGCGATCATACCCGTGTCGCTTGAATCTTTGCCTGCCGACCCGGAAGCTTTCTGGTCCGCGCCCGCGCTTCCCGCGTCGCCCGACTCGACCGAACGCCTGCTTCCGGATGCCGATATTTTCGATGAGTTGAGAAACTGGCCTGAGCTCGAGCCCCAATTTCAGCAGATTTACGATGCGGTTTACGAATTGGCCAGCCTCGTCCGTTCGTAGAACGTAACCTCGGGCGGTTCACGGTCGAACGGTTCCATAGCGCGAAGACCATTGACGCGGAGCCCAAAGCATGGCGAGGTGCGAATCTGGGAAGCGTCGGAAGGCGGTCTGGTCGGATCACGCTCCCACCGATCGAGGACCGGAAGCAATGGTCCGCTCAATGCAACCTCCAGCCCCGCCGCCTGACTGGGCGATTCAATCTGACCGCCAGCGGTCGAGCCGAGGCGAGTGACTGCCCGCAATTCCTTGAAGCTCCATAGCCCGTCGTGCCCGATCTGCCCCTGTACGCCGGCATACCGACCGAACTCAACGCCAAAACCAACCAGTATTGCGGCGTGGTTGACGAGATCCTGAAGAGCGCGGTTATAGGCGGGGCCGCTATTGCGGAGGCAAGTCCCGATGCAGTCCCTGACGGACCCGATAGTTGTGACCGATTTTAGGAGATATTTCCGAAAGCGTTCACGTGCGCTTTCGTCTCCCCCGGCATCGTCAAGCGTTCCCACCAAGTCTAAGATTTCCTGTAGATCCATGGACATCTACTTTACACGTAACACGCGCGGGAACGGGAGATAGCGCGTTTGGTGCATTGGCAGTCCCACGATCTGAACCTCCTCAAAGGGCGTCTCAGGCGCACAAGGAGAGAGCGCCGATCTGCCGAAGCACTCCCTGTCCTGCGCTTCCCCGGGCTGGCGAGAAAAGTTCATTGGCAGCAAAGGACTTAAATACAGGCGATATTTCCGCGTGTTGATTCCATCTGGGTTATCGGTTCGAATCATCGCGGCGTTTCAGCGCGACGGCAACGGACCGACGCGGACAACCTGCCGGGGCTGAATGCTCGCGAGCGCCGCAAGAGACTCGGGAATAACCGGAAGGAGATCCTGAATGCGATTTGAACGCGCCCGAACGATCAGCACGGCAATTCGTTTGGTCGTCAAATTCTGCTGGTAGGGGAGGTTCTTGTCCAGCGTCAACAAAACGTCAAACAGCGGGTCGGCCTCGGCCAGCAACTCGCCGTTCTTCTTGCCAGACCACCCACACTCGACGACAGTGCGGCACTGATGCCCAATCAAGTACACCGCCAGTTTACGAGGCAAGTTTTCGTCGAGGAGGATCCTCATCGACGAAAGGTTAGCAGCGCCTTGGCCTCTTCAAGCGCGGCGATTGCGGCCTCACGGCTAACCGACGGGAAGTTATCCAGGAACTCGCCCAGGCTGTCGCCTGCTTCAAGGTAGTCAATCAGCGAATCGACAGGTACACGGGTTCCGCGAAAGCAAGGCGTCCCACCGAGGATCTCGGGATCACTAACGATGACGGATTCGTGCGGCACGGTGACCTCTCGATCCTCAGTCTACCAAGAGGGCGTTGTGTTGGCGCCGTGTAGCAGTCGGTCTCGCTCGCGGAAGCCGCGGGAGTTATTGTCGACCGAGCTAACTACTAAGGCTTCGAAGGCGGCGAATTTCCGGAGTTTCATGCGCATCGTTTGAAGAATCCATCCAAAGCCAAGGTTCCAGGGCCAGTCAGGAAAGTTCGATAGTTGCCCACGAAGGGGAGCCACACTGGTAGTAGTACGTGGACGCCATGGCCAAGTTCCCGGCATCGTTGCCCGGTATTGGCTCGACCAGGGCGTTTTCGGGCGATTTGGGTGTTCTCTGAAGGGCGACCAGGAAGCACCGGACCTGCCTTCACAGGGCCGAATCCAGGCATTTTCCGCCGGTTTTCTCAGTATTCTCTAATTGACGGGCTCCGTAAGTTGACGGCCCTAAACTAAGTTGCCGGCCCTAAACTAAGTTGCCGGCTCGCCAACGTTTGAAGTGAGAGACGCGCCCATTGACCGCGGCCGACGCCACTTGCCTTCGACAAGATATTCCGGTTGAGACAGAACCAAGGTCGGAGGCTGGCTCATGGGTGAACGTGCGTGAAAGCAGACAAGTACATCGCGGCCTGCCGTCAACTGCGAGAGCAGCCAGTTTGGAGATTGTTGGCTTCGCGTCACGGCCCCTTTGCGATTGGATTGCTTCAGTCTCACTTGTTTGAGACGGAGAGCCGTCTTCCGGCATCCGTTTTTTACGAACGGATCAGCCGGGATCTGGAAGAATTGCGCGCCCGAGGCGATGATTTTCCGCAGCCGGCCCAGGCATATGCCGCGGAGTGGCTGCGTGAAGGATATCTTGAACGCCGTTTCCCCTCTGGAGCTGCGGAAGAGGAGTCCGAGGTCTCCTCGGCAACCGCCATCGTCATCCGATTCATAACCGGCCTCGCTGAGCCGCGTATCGCGGCGACAGAAAGCCGGTTGGCCGTAGTGATACAGCAACTGGTAAAGCTGGCTGAGGAGACCGATTCAAATCCGGAGACCCGAGTTGCGAGCCTTTTATCCGAAAGGGAGCGCCTCGACCGGCAAATCGAGGAGATTCGCGGCGGACGCGTCGCCGCATTGTTACGCGAGAATCTCTTTGATCACCTGACCCGCCAGCACCGTGGGCCGCTCGTTCTGGCCATTGTGGAGGAAGGTCGTCTTCTGGTGATCGAGACCCATCATCCAAAGTACCGTCGCGTGGATATCGTGCACGTGCGCTGGCCGCTCGGCCACGCGCATTCCGATCTCATCGGTCGCGCCACGTATTGGCCGCCCTTGGCACCTCCGCCGCCGAAAACGTTTCGGGTTGGGCTGTATGCGCGAGTGTCCACGCACGACCAGCAGACGCTGCCGTTACAGATGCGCGCCATGCGCGAGTACCATCGTGGCTCCGGCTCTCCTCCACAAATGGAATCTCATTCCCGTTCCCGCTTTGGTTCCACGTCACGCGCGAGACCTGAAGGTCTGCGATCATATCAAGCTTCAGCATCCGCACGCCATCCTGCAATGCGTGGAACTTCAGCTCGCAGGTGACCGTCAGATCCGGCTGGTTTCCTATAATATTCGCGTTTCCTATGCCAGCCTCGATCCTGTAATGTTCCGGCGCGATCAGCCGCTTCTCGTCTTTGGAGTCGGGTTTCGTTTCCCGGATACTGTGCGCGAGGAACCACACGCCGTCGCTGTCGCTGTTCGGATCGAAATCGACGAGCGCCACTTCTTCGGGAGCCTGCAATACCGGCATCGCGCCGTGCGGGTTCACCACAAACCGCAGATCGCCATATTTCTTCCCACGCATAAACGCGCGAAACGATCCGCGCTCACCCGTATCGCCGTTATACAAATCGGCAAGAATCTCCGCAACGTAATTCGGGATATCCTCGAAGTTGAGCATGCGTTCGAGGCGCGTCAAAGGCCGCAAAAGGGACTCAGGCGACTTTCGCGACTGGATCACGCTTCGCACGCGCTTCAGTTCCTCCTCATGCCGCACCGGCGATGCATCCACAATCTGCGAATGCTCCTTTATTTCATCGAAAGTCGCGCCGCTGAAGAAGACCACCATGGCGGTGAAGTCTTCGCTCACGGACTCCGAACCCATCATGTGCCTCAGCCGCAGCGCAGCGAGATTGTTCCGCCGTTTTCAGCTGAAAGTTACCGTCGCCCACGAACACGCCGGTGGTCACGTGGCCCAGCACCGGGGGCAGAAAACTGAACGATCCCGAGCGAAACGTCAGCGTTCCCGCGTCGCGCTGCACCAGCAGATTCGAAACCTGATAAACCTTGCTGAGCTTACTCAGCCGCAGCGACTGATAGTTTGGATCGGAGTTAGCCGGAGGCGATCGCCGCGCCGTCACCCGCACAGAGCTCGTCACGGCCGCGAGCCTGAGGGCGACCGGCAGGCTGACCGGCTTATCCGTCATCTTTACCGTTCCTTCCCAGTTCGCGAAGCGGTCTTTCGTGACGGCAACGCGATAGGTCCCTGCCGTTAATTGCTCAAATGTTGCGCGACCGCTGCTGTCCGTCGCTTGCTGGCGACCGGCGACCTCAACCTGAGCCCCCGCAACCAGCGCCTGGGCCGGATCTTTGACCGTCACTGTCAGCGATCCCGCAAAAAGCGGCGCGCAGAACAGCGCGGCGATGCACAATCGGGCTAACTTCGGGGACATGGCACTTATTCTATCGGCCTCCTGATCTGGCCAGACTCACCACTTCCTTCCCGGCAAGCACATCATAATTCGGGTTCAGCAGGATCTGCTTCGGACGTGCAGACAACGCGGCCTTGCATGGGCCGGTCGAATTCCCCTGCAAAGCCACCACACAAACCCGATAGTTCTTCCCCCCGAGTTCGGCGAAAACCGGCACCAGCATGCGAAAAGAAGGCGAGACGCCGCTCTGGGTCAGCGTGCCTTCCAGGATCGTCGCGCCATTCTCGCCGGGCGTGAGTGAGTATGAGAGCCCGTAGCCGGGGACGTCCGTACTGCGGAGCCACTCGTTGAAATACCAATCCATCCGGTGATCGCCCGTCAGATCCATCGCCGGCTTCATGTGCTTCTCGACAATCGACTGGAAATCTTCGCTCGATACCGCCTGGTTCCGAAAGGTGGCAACGAAATCCTGCATCATGGCCTGAAAATCGCGGTCCAGAGTTTGCGGATCCCACATCATCGCGCGCAGCATCTGGACGATAAACGCACCTTTGTTCGCGTTCAGAATTCCACCGGCGGCCGGGGATGCCGGCGTATTGTTCAGAATTCCCATCCAGACCGGCCCTGCTTCATTGGGCCTGATCAGGCCATTGAACGACCGCGTCAGAATCGCCTCGCGGGCACTGAGCCAGCGATCCTGGAATACGTCGTTACCCCTGGCAAGATCGTAGACACTCGCGGAGAAATTAGTGAGCCCAGCGGTGAGCCACTCGTCGTGAAAGCTCGCCGGAGTCACCGTATTTCCCCACCATTGCCCGGCTATCAGTCTCGGGAATGCTTCGTCGAGACCCGCCCGCATTCCAGAGGGCAGGGGCATACCGATTCTGGACGAAATCGCGCCCGAACCCATCATTAGGACAGGCCTCGCGTAAATCAATCCTGGCAGCGACTCGGCGGGTCCGCCGGTCTGCACCAGAAATGTGAGGTTGTCATAACCGGGCTTGCCAAACCAGGAGTTGAAAAGCCGCAGCGCGTTGCCGAGATCGCCCAGCATGTAATTCCCGGAAGGCGGCTGAATGCCACGCGCCGTGAGCGCCCGATACAGCGACATCTGCGACTTCGTGGTTTCTTCCACCTCCGTCATCACCGTCGCATCGTCCATCCAGCGAAACACAGCCTGCGTGATCGGAGCGTCAGACTTCCATTCCGAAACGTCCCAGTCTCCGTCACGCGTCAACCCGACCGAATTGCCCACCGAGACGATCTTCGAACCATGGGGGATACGGAATTTCAGATCGTAAGTAGCGCGGCTGGCCGGACCGGCAGGCGTCGGATACCAGATACGCCTTGGCGGAATCCCAAAGAAATTAAACCGGGTCTGTAAGATCTCCCCGCCGGCGTACTCGAAAGTTACGTTATATGAGTTGCCTTTCTTTAGCGGCTCCGGCGTCTGCAGATAGAACGAGCCATCGTGATTCCGGCTCTCCTGAACGAATGGGATTTCGTTGCCGTTCCAGCTGACGCGGGAAACCTGAAGATCCGGCATCAGCTCAAACTTCGCCATGCGGACGCCGTCTTCCATCGGATGGAAACTCAGTTCGCAGGTGACGGCGAGGTCGGGTTGAACGCCGAGCAGATTCTTATCCCCGATCAAGACGTCCATCTTGTAACGATCCGCCGCAATCAGCCGCTTCTCCTCTTTGGAATCCGCGCGGTCTGCCTGCAGTTCGGCCAGCGTGTGGGAGAGATACCAGACGCCGTCGCTGTTGCTGTCCGGGTTGAAGTTGATGAGCGCAACTTCCTCGGGCGCCTGCAACACCGGCATGGCACTGTGCGAGTTCAGCAGAAAACGCAGATCGGGATATTTCTTCCCGTTTACGAATGCCCGGAAAGATCCGGCACGTTCACCTGTCGCGCCGTTATAAATCTCCGCGAGGATCTCAGCGTCGTAATTCGGTATGTCCTCCCAGTTGAGCATCAACTCCAGCTGGCTCCTCGGGAACGGCTGCTGCCGCGGCTCGCGACGGCCCTGAATGACGCTCCTGACGCGCTTCAGTTCGTCCTCATATGGGGTGGTCGATTCATCGACTATCTCGGAATGCTGTTTGATTTCATCGAAAGTGGCGTCGCTGAAAAATAGAACCATCGCGGTGAAGTCTTCGCTTGCCGAATCGGAGCCCATCATGCGTTTCAGTCGCACCGCAGCCAGGTCGCGGGCTGGTTTCATCTGAAAATTCCCGTTGCCCACAAATACACCGGTAGCCACGTGGCCGAGCACCGGAGGCAGAAAGCTGAATGATCCCGAACGGAAAGTAAACACCGCCGCATCCCTCGCCAGTGCGAGATTTGAAACCCGATAAACCTTGCTGAGCTTACCGGTGCGCAGCGCCTGATAGTTGGGATCCGAATTAGCCAGCGGAGATCGCCGCGCCGTCACTCGTACAGAACCCGACAAAGCACTCAGCTTGAGCGCAACCGCCAGTCTGACTGGCTTGTCTGTCACCTTTATAGTTCCGTCCCAGTCTGCGAAGCCGTCTTTCGCGACCGCAACGCGATAGGTTCCTGGCGTTAATTGTTCAAACGTTGCGCGACCGCTGCGATCCGTCGCTTGCAAGCGCCCGGCGACCTCAGCGTCAGCCCCGGCAACCAACGCCTGGGCCGGATCTTCGACCGTTAGTGTCAACGTTCCGGCTATCAGTGGCGCACACAACAACGCGGCGATCCACACTCCGGTCAGCTTCGGCGACATGGCAATTATTCTGTCATAGAAACGCACAACTCCGCACCGTTCCCTGTGATAGCATCTGACCGATGACCTCAGTTAGAACCCTTGCCGCCATCGCCTTATCTCTGGCGGCCGCAGGCTTGCTCTCCGCCCAGAGCGCCTCCTTTACCGTAACCGCGATTCCGCCCGTCCACGGCAAAGTGCAGCTCACGCCGTCCCTGCCAGCCGACGGTAAATATCCGGCTGGCGCTGTCGTCACGCTGACGGCTACACCAGACTCCGGCTACGCGCTCGATTCCACGTGGTACTCCGTGCGGGGCGCGTTCGGACAGATGTTTCACGAGGCGCCAACGCTCGAAGATAAAATCGTGATCGATCAGGACAAGCAGGTGGGCGCGTCCTTCGTCGAAGAATCTGCCGTGAAGAATCTGGTTGTCACCAACAACGTGATCTTCGCCAAGCCGGGGGTCAAGGCGCTGAAATACGACGTCTACTCGCCAAAAGGCGCGCGCAATCTTCCCATCATCGTGATCATCCACGGCGGCGGCTGGAATGCCAACGATGAGGACGTGATGCGCGGCCTTGCCCGGGAGCTGACGAAAGACGGCAAGTTCGTGGCCGTCAGCATGGACTATCGCTGGAGCGCCAAAAGCGACGGCGATGCCACCAGCAATACGATGGCGAACCTGATAGAGGATGTCTTTGGCGGCATTGCGCACATCATGGAACATGCCGCCGAATATGGCGGCGATCCGACCCGCATCGGGGTCACGGGCGACAGCGCGGGCGGGCATCTTTCCGCCGCGGCGTCGTTAATGACGGGTATGATTGGTTCGCACGGCTTCGGCAAGACGCCGGGCGTTTTTGAATTCATGCCATCGTACCTGCCGAAAGGCAAAACGGTGGAGCAGGTGCGCGCTGAAATGATGAAGGCGATTCAGGCCGGAGCTCCGAGTTACGGTGTCTTCAGCCCGGCCCAGCTGCATTCCTATTCGGACGATCCGGCCGCTAACCAATCGTGGGTGGACGCTATTGCGCCGCTACTTCACATTCCGGCCGCGACGGAGCGCTCTGTGCCGCAGTTCCTGACACGCGGCACCAACGACCGGCTGATCAGCGATGCCTCGGTGAAAGAGTTTACCGATGCCCTCGTGAAGGCGGGTCAGCGCGTGGAGTACGTGCAGGTGGGCGGCGCCAACCATGCGTTCTTCGATTGGAAGCCGAATGAGAGTACAAAGGTGACATTCGCGAAATACGGTGTGTACTACGCCGCTGCAATGAGGGGCTTCTTCACATCGGTTCTATACTGACAAACGCGGCCGTGACGGCTTGCGGGTTTGCGCCGGACGCGACCAGCAGCAGGCCCGTTAGAGCGAATACGCGCACTGCACAAAGGGACATCGCGATAACTTTAACCCTTCCCGCCGTTTGTCACAAGCCTTATACTGAGTGCCATGCGGCACCAATATCTCATCGCGTTAGCCTTCCTGGTTCCGGTTGTCATGCCCGGCGCACAGAAGACTCCCTATCCAGCTATGGCGCCAGTCGCCCAGTATTTGATGCCGGACGAGAAATCTGAAATTGCTCTGGCGCGCAGTGCCGCTCCCGCCTCCATTTCGAACGGAGCCGAAGTGATGGTGCTGGGCCGCACGGGCTACACCACCGCAGTGAAAGGCAGCAATGGTTTTCTCTGCATAGTAGAACGATCCTGGGGCGCCACCACCGATCATCCGGAATTCTGGAATCCGAGAATTCGCGGCGCTATTTGCTTTAATCCGGCCTCCGCAAGAAGCTTTTTGCCCATCTACCTGATGAAGACCAAACTGGTGCTGGCCGGAAAATCGAAGACCGAAATTATCCAGGCGACCGCATCGGCGCTGAGTAAGAAGGAACTGCCCGCGCTCGAGCCGGGCGCCATGTGCTACATGCTGTCGAAGCAGCAGTATTTAAGCGATGAGGGCATGAACTGGCATCCGCATCTGATGTTTTTCGTGTCAGGCGACGCGGCGAAAAGCTGGGGAGCCGGTCTGCCGGGCTCGCCGGTTCTGGCGGCCGACGACCCGGAGGAGCGGGTGACGATTATGATGGTCCCGGTTGGCGCATGGTCCGATGGCACGCCAGCTACGCCGATGGCGCACTGACCATATAAATGTAGCGATGCATGAGGTTGTAACAGAGATTGAGATTGAGGCGACACCAGAGCGAGTCTGGGACATTCTGCTGGATTTTCCCTCGCATCCCGAATGGAACCCTTTTATTCGATCTATTCAGGGTGTGGCGAAGGTGGGTGACCGGCTGACTGTCTCCATTCAACCCAGGGGAGCGAAGGCCATGACATTTCGCCCCGTCCGTGCTGACCGTGACACCCAATTCGGCGTTGCGTCGGCTGGGGAACCTGTTGATCCCGGGAATATTCGACGGCGAACATTACTTTCAAATTACGCAGCTTGCAGCTGGCCGCGTGAAATTTGTCCAGGGCGAAAGGTTTTCGGGCGTCCTGATCCCATTTGCCAAATCCAGCCTCGAGGGTGGCACCAAAGCGGGTTTCGTCGCTATGAATCAGGCGCTGAAGTCTCGTGCGGAGACTTAACGGATTTCATCCGCGGTCAATCACGGGCAGCAACTGAGGCGGAAACATTTTCCGTAGCCCGCCACACCTCAGCCAGCCGGATCAAATCCAGCTCATTCTTTTTCTCCTGCCGAACCGGCATCCGGGATCGAATATGAGCCCAAAGCTTTCCCTGCGTAGCGTCATCCAGGCGCGAGGTCCGCACCCGTACTCGAAGCAGCAGCGCGTCCACTGTCCGCACCCTGGGCGTTCAGGCGGAATCCCGTTCTTCGATTGAGAACCCCTCGCTTCGAAGCCTGTTCGCCAGCCCGCTGAAACGGGCTGGAAACCGCCTAAAGACCGGCATCGAGCGCATCAGGCGGCTAAGAGTCACAATAATTTGTTGCTGACAGCAAAAGACTTAGCTGTCCAGCTCTCCGGCGCCGTGTTATCTCCGAGACAGGAGAAGCACCAAATGACCGTTCTAAAAGCATTAACAGCAATCGCAGTCTCAGCGTGTGCCCTTGCGGCCCAGCAAATTCACGTCACCGCGGACCTTTTATCCCCGCAAACCACCACCGCCATGTTCGGCAAACTGCCGAAACCCTATAGCGCGGCGAGCGTGTCGGTCTGCAATCAGACGGGCTCGCCGCAGACCGTGGCGCTGGCGCTTGCGGCCCAGCAAACGCGGCTTTCGGGCGTAGTCCTGCTGCCGCGCGATGCCGCGCTTTCCGTAATCGCCGCCGCACAGGGTTCATCGAAAGGCAGTAAAGTCCTCCGGGTCAGCATTGCCGCAGTCCAGATGGCCGCCATTGCCGCCGGCTGGAGCACGCTGAGCTCAACCATGAAGGATACGCTGACATCGGCCGCGCTGGCAGGGTCATCGGCCGTCAGTATTCTCAGCACCACTATCCCGACCCACACCTATCTCGTCTTCACGAACGAGGCGCTGCCGGATCCCCTGCAACTCGCGGCGCTCGGCTGTGCCACCGGCACCGTGATCGTCGAAACCACGACGGGCGTGTCGCAGGTGGATTCCACCGTCACTCTGCCAGGCAAATCCGCGACTCCTTGATTCCCCTATCGGGCAGTGATAGCTTAGTCGCTGAGCGAATGCAAGTGCTGCGAATCCCGGCGTGTTTACTGATTCTGGCCTCTGCCGGGTACATTCTGGCGGACGATCTTGTGCTCCCCGATGGCAAAGGCCGGGACGCGGTGGAAAACGCCTGCACCGTTTGCCATACGGCCGACCGGATCATGCGCCAGACGCTGACGGCCGAGCAGTGGCGCAGCGAAGTTCGGACGATGGTGGAAAATGGGGCGTCGCTGAATCCGGATGAGTGGGATCCAGTGGTGGCGTACCTGACGAAAAACTTTGGACCCAGGGTGAATGTGAATAAAGACAGCGCGCGGGAGATAGCGGCGGGGCTTCAGCTTTCTACGGCGGAAGCCGAAGCCATCGTCGCGTGGCGCGCGGCGAACGGAGCTTTCAGGGAGCTGAAAGATCTGCAAAAGGTGCCGGGTTTGGATGCGACGAAGCTTGCGACAGAGGAGAAACGAATTGCGTTCTAGATCGAATACGCGGCTGATCTTGCTGACGTGTTTGGCGGTTACTGTTATCGGCGTCTCGGCGCAGACGCAGGCGCCGGTCAATTTTGATCGTGAAGTCCGGCCCATTCTTTCCAATAACTGCTTCCGGTGCCATGGTCCGGACGTCAGTTCGCGGGTGGGCGGCTTTCGTCTCGATCTGCGCGAGGAAGCCACGGTAGCGCAGACTTCCGGCACACCGATCGTGCCTGGCGATCCCGAGAAGAGCGAACTGATCGGGCGTATTTTCTCGAAAGACCCGAACGCCGTCATGCCGCCGGAGTATGCGCACGTCACGCTGACAGAAGCGCAGAAAGACACTATGCGCCGCTGGGTGCAGCAGGGCGCGAAATACGAAAGCCACTGGTCATATCAGCCGATTCTGCGGCCTCCTGTACCCGCCGTTGCGCAAAAGGTGGGCAATCCGATCGACGCCTTTGTGCAAGCGCGGCTCGCGAAAGAAGGCCTGAAGCCTTCGCCCCAAGCAGATCGCCGCACGCTGATCCGTCGGGTTTCGCTCGATCTCACTGGCCTGCTGCCCACTCCCGAACAAGTCGCGGCATTCGAAGCCGACAAGTCGCCCGACGCTTATGAGAAGCTGGTCGAAAGCCTGCTTGCTTCGCCCGATTACGCCGAACAGCAGGCCGTTCACTGGCTCGATGCGGTTCGCTATGCCGATTCCGCTGGCTTTCACAGCGACGGCGCGCGGCCTGTCTGGCTCTATCGGGATTACGTCCTTAAGTCCTTCCGCGAGAACAAGCCGTTCGACGACTTCACTCGCGAACAACTGGCCGGCGACCTGATTCCCAACGCCACTATCGATCAGAAAGTCGCCGCTGCATATAATCGCCTGAGCCGCAGTTCAGCCGAAGGCGGTTTGCAGCCGAAGGAATACTACGCAAAATACGGCGCCGATCGGGTGCGCGACCTGAGCACTGTTTGGCTCGGCACCAGCATGGGTTGCGCCGAATGCCATAACCACAAGTTCGATCCCGTGCTGACCAAAGATTTCTACGCATTGAAGGCGTTCTTCGCCGATATCAAAGAGGACGGGCTGGTGCAGGACGTGGGACCTACTGCGTTCGCCCCGAAAATGCTGGTCTACGGGCCGGGGCAGAAGGAGGCAATCGACGCGTTACAGGCGCAGATCGATGCTGCGAAGAAGGAACTCGATCACAAGGCCGAAGCGATCGCCGAGCAGCAGCGCCAGTGGGAAAAAGAGGAACTGGTCCGCTATATGGCGGGCGATTTGGCCTGGCAATTCCCCATTCCTACGGAAGCGACCGCCAGTAAGGCCACGCTGACTATCCAGAAGGAGCCGGTCATCCAGGACCCGCGCACTTTATCGACGTCGGTCTCGATGGGCGTGGGCATGATCAGCGTTGGCGGCGTGAATCCCGATAACGAAACCTACAATGTGACCATACAACCCGGAGCAGGGAAGTGGGCCAGCCTCGGAATCGAAACCGGACAGGACGATAGTCTGGCGGGCGCCAATATCGCGCGAGGTTCGGAGCGTTTTGTCGTCACCGAAGTGGATGCCGAGAGCGGAGGAGCGAAATTGCCATTCTCATTCGCCTTTAGCGATGTTGCGCCGGTGGCTGGTTTCCCGGCTATGGCTGCTATTGATGGCGATGCGAAAACCGGCTGGGCGATTGGTGCTGTCTCGCGCGGACCACGCACTATGCTGATGCTGCGCTTTGCGCAACCCGTGACTACGGATGAGGCAGGCAAAATCGTCGTCCACATCCGTCAGGATTCCGACGATCGCAAGGCCACTATTGGGCGTTTTCGCATCGCGCTCGCGGCAAGCGCATCTTCATGGCCGGGCACTGGCGGCAAGGGCGCGATTAAGAACGCGATAGCGCGCGCCGATCGCGACGCGAATGGGGCGAAGCCCGCGGCACCGGTTGACACCAACGCCCCGAAGCCGGAAGTGAGCAAGCTCGATGCGCCTGTGGTCGCGCCGCCTCCGCCGCAGCATGACGGGATCGCCGCAAATCTCGCGTCGGCTTTGTTTACCGCGCCGGACAAGCGTTCGGAAGAGCAAAAGAAGCTGACGCTCGATTACTTTGAATATTCGAATGCGCAGCTGGAACCGGCGCGAATTGAACTCGCGAAACTGGAAGCGAAAAGCGCCATTCTGATGAGCCAGGTGCCTGAAGTGATGGTCACCGAAGCGGCGGAACCGCGCGAAGTTCGCGTGCTGCCGCGCGGCAACTGGATGGATGAATCCGGTGACGTCGTTCAGCCGGCAATTCCCGAATTCCTCGGCAAAATCGAGACTGGCGGCAAGCGAGCCACGCGCCTGGATCTGGCGAACTGGTTGGTTTCCAGTTCCAATCCGCTCACCGCACGCGCGTTTGTCAATCGCATGTGGCGCGAACTCTTCGGCACCGGTCTTTCGAAGAATCTGGAAGATCTCGGCTCGCAGGGTGAAGCGCCGGTACATCCGGAATTGCTCGACTGGCTGGCGTCGGAGTTCATGAAGCCGGAATATCAGGCTGCGGGGACACACCAGTGGGATGTGAAGCATCTGCTGCGCACTATCGTCACGAGCGCGACTTACAAACAGTCGTCGCTCTCCACGCCGGAACTCGACAAACGCGACCCCGATAACCGTTTACTCGCGCGCCAGAGCCGGTTTCGCATCGAGGCGGAATCGGTACGCGATACTGCCCTCGAAATATCCGGCCTGCTGACCAAGGGTTTCGGCGGAGCCAGCGTGAAGCCGTATGAACCGGAAGGCTATCTGGCCGCGCTCAACTTCCCCAAGCGCGAATGGTCGGCGAGCCATGGCGATAATCTCTATCGGCGCGCCGTCTATACGCACTGGCAGCGCACTTTCCTGCATCCGTCGCTCGCGAATTTCGATGCGCCCACGCGGGAAGAATGCACCGTTAACCGGATCAATTCCGATACGCCGCTGCAGGCGCTCGATCTTCTCAATGATCCGATTTTCGTCGAAGCCGCGCGCGTGTTCGCGGAAAACATTTTGGATAAGGGTGGCAAGACAGTGGATGCTCAACTGACGTGGGCGTTCCAGCGCAGTCTCGAACGCAAGCCCGACGAAGCGGAACTGAAGGTCTTACGCGACCTGCATCGCAACGCGGCGCTGCACTTCGAAACCGATAAGAAAGGCGCGGCGGATTTCCTCGCCATTGGCGAAGCGCCGGTGCCTGCCACCATGAACCAGTCGGATCTGGCTGCGATGACCAGCGTGGCCAGAGTGATTCTCAATCTGCACGAAGCGATCACAAGGGATTAATATGACAACGGTCTCCGAAACACTCAAACGCCGCGCATTCCTCGGACGAGGCATGGCCGGACTCGGGCTGATCGCACTGAATTCGCTGATCGATCCCCGCATACTCTCGGCAGCGGAAGCTACGAACGAAAAGTGGATGGGAGCCATTAATCCGCGCCATTTTCCACCCAAAGCGAAACGCGTCATCTATCTCTACCAGGCGGGCGGTCCGTCGCATCTCGAAACTTTCGACGACAAGCCGAAACTGCGCGAAATGCATGGCAAAGGCATGCCGGAATCGTTCACCAAGGGTCAGCAGATCGCTCAGTTGCAGGGCAAGGCGCTGACCTGCTACGGGCCGCAGCACGAATTCAGCACTTACGGCAAATCCGGCCAGCGCGTCTGCAATCTGTTCCCGCAGATTGGCAGCGTGGCCGACGATATTTGCGTCATCCGGTCCATGTGGTCCGAACAGATCAATCACGATACCGCGCATATGTTCCTGAATACCGGCTCCATCATCGCGGGGCGGCCCAGTATGGGTGCGTGGATGCTTTACGGCCTTGGTGCGGAGACGGATAATCTGCCAGGTTTTGTCGTTATGCTCTCAGCCGGACGCGGCGGACAGATGCAGCCGATTTCCGGGCGGCAATGGTCTGCCGGTTTTCTGCCTAGTAAGTTCCAGGGCGTTAAGTTGAACTCTTACGGCAATCCGGTGCTGTATCTGGATAACCCGGCTGGAATTGATGCTACGCTGCAGCGCCAGTCGATCGACGCCATCAATGCGCTGGATCGCGATCGTTACGAATCGGTGGAAGATCAGGAAATTCTCACGCGCATTTCGCAATACGAGATGGCGTTTAAGATGCAAACCAGCGTGCCGGATCTGGTGGATATGAGCAAGGAACCGCAGAGTGTGCTCGATGCCTATGGCGCAAAACCTGGCGATGGTTCGTTCGCCTCCAACTGCCTTCTGGCCCGCAGACTGGCCGAACGCGGAGTGCGTTTCATTCAGCTTTATCATCGCGACTGGGATCACCACTCGGCGATCAAGGACGGCATCGAGTTCAAGGCCGAAGAGGTGGATCGGCCCACAGCTGCGCTCATCAACGATCTGAAACAGCGCGGCATGTTGGACGACACGCTGGTCGTATTCGGCGGAGAATTCGGACGAACGCCGATGTCGCAGGGCGGCGATGGTCGGGACCACCACATCAAGACGTTCTCTTATATGCTGGCTGGCGGCGGCATCAAACCGGGCCTTAGTTATGGAACCAGCGACGAGCTTGGTTATGCGGCGGTGGACAATCCTGTCAGCATCCACGACTTTCACGCGACGATGCTGCGAGTGCTGGGCATCGACCACATGCGCATGACCGTAAAATATTCCGGTCTGGACGCGCGCCTGTCGGGCGTAGGAAACCAAGGTCAGGTGGTCACGGATATTTTAGCGTGATGTCTTGAGCACGAGCACCTTGCTGAAGGGGTCTTTGCCTGGGGGGACTACGATATCGTCCGAGTATCGGGTGTTACGAACCGTCTCTATAAGAGTTGCCCCGGCTCCGGTAAGAACAGCGCGAACTGCATAGGTAACCTGCGCGTAGCCCTGCGTCTTCATGCAACCGTGCTGATCGGTTGTTAGCTTCTCTCCGAGCCTCGCACGGTTTTCGGCGACAGGGGTGGGCGACTGTGCGATCCATGCCGACGGTACGGGTTTACCGGCCTCGTCGACCACGCACAACTCTATATCGCGCATCGGGCCGATATCCGGCAGATTGAAAACCAGATTGTCCGTTGCCTCGCCGAGCTTTACGTCAATGGGAAAGGCCGCCAGTCTTTCGTGACTGCCGGGATAGAACGTAGGCGATATCGGCGAGTCGTTTATCCCCATAATGCTGGAGCCCAGCAGATAGCGGCCGGGAGATACCGCGTCGAACGAGAAACGTCCCTCGGTGTTGGTAATTGCTTCGAAGGGGAGGCCGAACGGAGTGAGCTTGTCGTCCGGATGTTTCGGCATAGCGACCAGATCAAGTTTCAGCGATGCCACCGGATCGCCCTGAAAATTACGAACGAGTCCCGCAACCGTTGTGTCAGCCTGAACTTGAACATTTGACCAGCGACAGGTACCGGCAACTACCTCTACAGCGGGTTCTGACGGCATCTCTTTGTCGGGGTGATAATGCTCTTTCGCCGCGCTGACAGAGTAGATTCCAGGAACAATCGGTAAGAACATCGCGTGCCCGTCGGCATCCGAAGTTCCTGTCAGGCTGACTTGTGAGTTACCGACTGTAACACTCGCTCCCTCCAGAGGTTTGAAATTGTCGGTCACGTCGATCCTCAGCGAGGTTACCGTTTTTCCCTGAGCGCGGAGCCTCAGAAAGGCCAGGACGTCCGCCAGGTACGGCGACGAGATCTCACCCGTATTGCCGCACATCTTTGGATAAAGACGGCCATCCGTACCTCTGGACGTGTCGAACAGATCGTGCTCGCTCGTTTTCCATTCACCCTGTCCGGCAACAAGAACTTCGCGCGTGCCGCGCTGAAAGCCTTCAAAGATCTCCTCGACGGAAACGCGTACATCGCGCCAATCGCCGTCTTTTCCGCTGGCAGGAGCCACTTCCCTGACAGTGCCGGTAAACACGACACTGCCAGGACCGACTGTGGCACAGGGCGGCGGAATCCCGCAGCTTGTTGCGCTCAGATTCCACTGACCGCCCATGACAATTGCTAACCCGATTGCGATTGCGCGCCTCACGCAATCGATTATACGCGTATTTTGTTACGTTTTCGGAGCGGGGAACTCCCAGCCAGTGGTTTCGCCAGGATAGAACCAGGCGTGCACACTTTCCGGGGCATT
>Ga0302319_10006835_pt1 | contig 22559 bp, 30 predicted proteins | sample Bog_T0_2_FD_203319 | JGI IMG/M metagenome (GOLD analysis project Ga0302319, IMG submission 203319) | Peat permafrost microbial communities from Stordalen Mire near Abisko, Sweden - Bog_T0_2 | ecosystem: Environmental > Terrestrial > Soil > Wetlands > Peat | place: Sweden: Abisko, Stordalen Mire... | reverse complement strand
TAGCTGCTGCCGAAACTTCCTGCATCCATTCTGTTTCTCGCCTTATTTGAGTTGAAGTTAAGAATACAGGATTAGGATTGGCTTGTTTATTGTAGCCATTAAATGTTTCGACCTGCCTATTCCAAAAATAACGCACACATCCGAAAGTCTTTGCAAGTAATACTTGCTGACTTTTGTTAGGATATATGCGATATTTGTAAGATTTAAGCATTGGTGTTTAACTCTTTAATTAATTTTTCCGTGTTACGTTTGCTTCGCCTTTGACCATATAGCCTTGCCGTAAAACTTGTTATTATCGAAACAAAATCTTGCATCAAATCATTCTTGTCATTATCTTGCTTATTAATGAATTTTTTTGTTTAAAGATAATTAAACTTTTTATTTTATTGATCAATAGTAAAAGGTATTTTAAAATTGAAGTGAAAATTTTATTTTCACCTTTATTAATTATTTTAATAATTCTATTAATATACTATATTAATATATACATATAAAATTTTTTATACGGCTATATAAAATTTTTTATACGGCTATATAAAATTTTTTATACGGCTATATAAAATAATTTTTACAGTCTTTTAATAGTAATCCGTCTGACCCTACCATCAAAAGGAGCTGTCTTAATATATTTTAATTTAACTAATTTAGAAATAGAATTAGAAATAGACTGTTTCCCCACATCAAAAAAATCAGCAAAATATTTATTGGAAGCAAAACATCCCTTATTTCCTTTACAAAAAGAATCTATTTCTGCATATAATAATTTTTCCAAAGAAGTCAATCTTTTATCTAACCAAATTTTTCTTGGTATCCATATTCCTTTAAAATCTCTAATAGTAGGATTGTCTTGATTTAAAATTTCTTGTCCCATCTTTTACAAATAAAATTTAAATATTTCAATTAATTCTTAACAATCTTCTTAATAATCTTCTTAATAATAGAATTATTAATCCTTAAAAAGTATAACCCCGATTTCTCAGAGCTTATATCAATAAAATCCGAATGATCTTTAGAAAACAATACAATTCCCTCACTATTTAATATCTCGAGTTTTTTAACAGTTATGTTCTCTATTTTTAATATATATATCCGAAATATTGTCTTCATTCTTACTGTTGATATACTGTATCGCATCGTAAATATATAACTAATTTATTAAAATAGCAAAATCAATTAATCATTATTTTTTTACTGACGTCTCATTTAGTCGCTGGTAAAGGAAATCTCCTTCTGGCATTTCACGTATTTCGTTATACATCTCTTCATTAATGATGTTCGTGATATACTTATCATTATCAGCGACTATGCAATGTAGCCACTGTATGAATTGTTCATAGACGTAAAATGACATTAATGCCTTAGTTCCCTTACCAATGAGAGCCACATGATTAAATTGTTCCATATTAGCTTGTTCACTACCTTCGACACATACCAGAGGCATCCCTGATATACAACATTTAACATGATTATTTCTGGTGTAAGGTTTGAACTCATCAAGTAAATCACGAGTAAGCTTCTGCACTTTATTGCTGGGATAATAAGACCTTATAAGATGCATGATGAACTTACGAGTTACATCATTGGCATACATTTGTGTTAATTTATCTTTTATATCAATCATAATTTTATCAATTTAAGAGATTTCAAGTAATGAAACGAATAATAATAACTCACCAGTTTTAGGGTGAACGCAAATACCGGAAATTTCACCAATTTGGATAGATTTTCCCTGTTTTTGTAGCTTAATAAGGTATTGGCATAACTTTTCCATTTTAATAGATTTTTGGTACATTTTTGGGATAAAAAAAGGGAGCCAAGCTCCCTTAAATTTGAACTCTATGATAACACCAAATCGGAAGCAAATGAATAGGCTCTCTGGTTAAGGTTATTAGCTTGCCCGAATATGTTACCGAATACATTATTAACTTTACTAACCAGATCATGAGTGGTATATTTGGTTACTCCATTAAACAACCCCCAAAGGTTGTTCCCCAGGTCGTGGCATTCTGCATTAATGGCGATTTCTAAGGTATCAATTTTACTGAATTTGTTCAACCTTAAATCAGCCAACTTTTCTTCCTCCTTTAGTTGTAAGATGTATCGAATAGCTTTCTCTTTCAGCTCGGGAGTGACATTAACTTCTATCATTTTATTAAAGTTATTGTACATCAGGTCACGGTTCTTGAAATATGCCTCGATTTCATTCATCAATGAGGCACGTTTTCCTGCTGAATTTTTATAATGTTTAATCAGAGACAGTTCTTTGATATGAGAGAACTGATTTTCGCACCGCAGCAGCTCGGTGGTAGTTCCTAAGAAGAACGGGTAAGAACAATCAAAACTATTGCCGAGCATCAGATAGTCATCTATCTTGTTACCGCCAATCTTGATATTCTCCTTATTATTCTTCATGACAGATATGATAACTCTACCGCCACGACCTTCCTGATAACCCTGGAACTCGAATCCACTGGCTTCCAGAATCCTTTGAGTTGATTCAGTAAATTCCTGCACATACATTGGAGCATACGAGCTCTTCTGAAGAGCAAGACAGTCACCGCTATCATTGCGGATTATTGCTTTATATCCTGTATGAATATGACTCACACCACCGAGTCCAAGATATTTTACGGGTGTTTCTTTCACGTCCCACCTGATTTCAGGTGTGAATTGCTTTAAAAAAGTTGCATTTTTGTGTGTTTCCATAATAATTTCCTCCTAATTTTTGTTTAGTAATTATTTTTATTTTAAAAAGCCTGACTGATTAGAACAATCAGTCAGGTCGAGAAGCTGAAAGAATAGCAACAAACTTGTGCTATCTTTCTATTAAACCGTTTAGGATATCATTTTTCTGAAACTTTCTAATATCAGGATGTCCTTCTATTTTAGAACATGAATAATATCTTACCTTTTCGCCATCAATATTTTTAGAAATATATCTAAAATAATTAACAACCCAAATTGAATCTTCAAAAATGAATTTAGCGCCTGATTTAATGTTTTTTGTTTTCATAATTTTTGCTATTTTTTTAATTGTTTTTAATGACGTAAATATACAACTTATATTTTTAAAAACCTAATAATTTATCAATTATTTTTAAAAAAGTTTTAATTAATTGATAATCAGATATTTATATAATTCACCATCGCCTATATGTAACAAAAAACAGGTCACCTCGCATGGAGGAACCTGTCACCATTACAGGAAAGGAAGTTAACTAACTTGAAATATGCCATACATACTCATATCCTGAACTGAAATATTTTTCCTGTTTCATCAAATCCATTATTTTCGTAATAATCATGTCATCACGTTGATTCTTATTCATCTGCTGTACAGAAAGTGAATCAGTTTTGACTATTTCAGTAATATCAGCACCATTAACGATATGCCAGTCTCCCATACCTTTGGCTGTTACAAACTTGTTTACTGCGAAATAATAAAGAGTATCTTCTCTGTTATCTGGATGGTAAATCTCAAGCACCTTAACTTGTGCTTGATTCAATGCACTAATAACATCTGTCTTTCTAATCATTGGTTCTATCTTTATATTGTTTAAACTCGTTTATTCTTTTATTTACAGGTATTCTGAGGTCATGAGCTCGTTTTTTAAAATAATTCACTTTTTCTTCCTTAGACCAAGTAGCTGTTTTTAAAATTGTCGCTGATTTACATTGCTTAACCTTTATTAAGTATGTTAAAGGTTGCTCACATTCAACACACACAAATTCCTTATTTTGGATGAGAAATTGAGGGTTTTTGTATTCACTATAATACGCTGTAAGACTAAAATCAACGTCAAAGATTCTGCCCTTTCTGGAGCATTTTTCGTTATCACACTGCACTTTCATTTTACCAGGATATTTTTGTTAATTTTTCATATCTTGACACTTGAGCCAGGCAATCAAGTTCATATCCTTTTGATATTAAGTATTGCTCATTTGAATAATTAATTTCCATAATAATACTTGTTTGTCCATGCTCGCATGCAAGTTCAATAAAAGTATTTAAATTTTGATTCTTTTCCTTAATATTATTAAGGGTTCTGATACGAGATTCTTTTGCTGTCATAATTTTACGTTTTAATTATTATTATAAATTTTTTCTACGAGCATATTGGGCAATTAGAATTGCGTCAATCATACCATCATGCTCTTTAGTGCAACGTTCCGTTGGTAGGAAATTTATCTTTGGGAACAATCTCTTAGCAGCAATAAGACTTGTAGCTTTTGTATCTATCTTATATTTTGGCATACCTTTCTTATCTTTCTTGCCAGTAGTTATTAATACTGGCTTGACTCCTGACCACATCTCCTTCTGCCATATTTTGGGTGGTACTTTAGTAAAAGGTAAACTACAACATTTAATAACAGCATCTAATTGTCCACATCCAAATCCGAATGTGAAGTTACTTCCGGCCGATGCACCAAAAATAGAATGTACATCTTCAATACATACATGTACTTTATTCACTTCATCATAAGCCGAAAGGATATGAAAGATATTTTCAATATCTATTTCTCCTTTAGCAATCAGAGGCATTTTAAAAATATTAATTTTATCCCCTGTAATAATTGCTATTCCTCCCTGAAGTCCTGGGTCTATTCCTATATACGTCTTCATGTTTATTTATATTATTTAAGAATTTGATTAAATCCTTGGTCTCCTTTGAGGAGGGTTAAAGGTATTAAATAATCTGTAAATTTGTTATCAATTTTTTGGTTTGGAATCTTACATTGATACCATTTATGTAAGGAATAAATGTAATAATCTTTCTCGAAATAATCCGGGACAGCTATACTGTCCTGACCCATATATCTCATCTTTTTATAATTAGGGATAGCAAGTTCCTCACTATCGTTCTGTGGTTCTGGATCCCCTCTTTCAACCGCGACGCTTAATTCTATAGCAAGTTCCTCATTATCGTTCTGTGGTATATAGTTGTATTTATCATCTGAAAATTCTACCCTTGTTATAATCAATATTGAATCATATTTAATGGCAAGTTGACGTACATTATTTTCAAGATTTCTCCATGCAACCCTATTCATCTCAGGGAACTGAGGTGCTATATTCAAATAGCAAAAGCACAAACGCTCAGCTGTAGAGTTCCACCTCATATCATCAGCAGGTATTAAATGTCCCTGGTCCCAGCCACTGTTAGAATAATCATTATTATGTGCCATATTGATACCCATCGTGTCGCTGCTCCAGAAATGTGAATATCGTTCTATCACGTGTTTATTCACTTTATCCCTTGTAAGTATATAAGCAGTAAATATCGGAACCTTATTTACTGTGTCAAATTCGACCTCAAAATACGGATTATTAATAAATACCTGACCAAAGGTATTTACCGAAAGAAATAACGTCAAAATAAGCAAATTTATTCTCATATTTCTAATATTTAAGTATTCTACTAACTCCATTTTCCTTTACTATCACTATGCAATCAGTTTTCGTACTATCATGAGCTACATGAGTTGTAATAAACACCGACTTCTTAATATTACTTAATGATTTGATGAGCGACCTAATACCAAGTCCATCTACTGATTCAAGTATCTCATCAACCCAACATATATTCAAACCACCCGTTTTTGATGTAGAATTAATCAATGATTGAATCGCTAATATGACACTAAACTCGATTCGAGCCTTCTCACCACCGCTCAATTTATTGAAGCTTCCTGCATCTATTCCATTACGAAGAACTTGAGCAGTGATATTTTCCTTAAGACGTCCGTCTGACAGTACCTTATATCCTTCAAGTCTTATCTGAAGATTAGTACCCATCTTACCAAGATACATATTTGAATATCCCTGAATAATTGACAGCGACTGATTGGTCAAGTGACTGTAGAACCTTTTAAATAATCCCTGCCATTGCTTCAGGTTCATAATCGTCTCATCCTGTACTTCTATAAGGTTTGATTTTTTAATGATTTCTACCTCTACTTCTTTAATCTTAGCTTCCAGCTCAGTCTTACGAGCATTACTATTAGATTTCTTAACATCTGTGATAGATTTTTGAAATGATTCTATTTGCTTATTAGCATTATCAATATTTTGTTTTAAAAATGATATATCATTTTCTGTTTTACGGATAATAAGTTCTTGTGTTGCTATGTCCTGTTCATATTTGGTCACTTGACACTCGAGATCTTTCTTCATCTTACGGAACTTCATAAGCTCTTCCTCGTATGATTTCCGTTCAGTATCTAATTTATTTATTTTCGTATTAATAGATGACATTTCAGTCCCTACCTTTTCAATTTCCTTACTGATTTCACCAAGTGCCTGCTCAATTACAGGAATATTCTTTTTAGATTCATTAATATCTATTTTACTATCACCAGGAAGAAATTGAAATTTACATTTAGGACATGATACAGATGAGGAAAGATTCTTTTTAATTTCACCCATCAAATCATTATAATCAGATATACTGTTGAATAAGGTGTTCTTTTGCTGACGCAACTTTACATTGCTTTCATCCAGTTTATGGGATTCAGTTCTAATCCTTTCCAGCTCTTCATCATATTTGATATCCTTCAGGTTCTCTATGTTCTTTAAAGTAACCTGCATCCCATGTTTGTAGGTCTTTATAATATCATTTATACTGAGTATATAGGATTGCTTCCGTTCAATTTCAGTATTGCTCTTAATTATAACAGCTTTACAGTTATCAATAGATTCATTAATTTGCTTAATCTTCTCTTCCTGTTCAGATTTAAAGGTATTATCAACATTTAATAAATCTTCTTTATATACATCTATCTTAGAATTAAAAGAAACGACATTAATATTATGACCATCCAATACCTTTTGCTCATCAGCAATATCCTTATCAATCAACTTTTCAATACCATCCAACTTATCTACATTACTGAACCTTGCGATAAGGTCTTTTTTATCAGAATCTGAAGATGAGAAGAACGACACATATTTCTCCTTATTGATTAGATAATAATTTTGAACATCCTCTCTCGAGATACCGATTATAGAAAGTATCAAATCATTCCCTGCATTTATAGAAGCAAATGACTGAGGTTTCCCGTTCAGAAATACTTCCAATTTCGACGATTTCTTTAGAAATAAGGAACGAACTATTCTCAACTGTACTTTGCTACCACTATTAACAAAACCTGCCTCAATCTCACAAAATTCATCTCCTGTGGTTATCAGTTCATTATCCTTTACTTTGCGTATGGAATTGCCAAGTAAGATATAATTCATAGCTTCCTCCAGTGCTGACTTCCCTGATCCATTACTTTCAGCATTGTCATCACTGTTATTGATTCCAGTTATCAAGAACGGAATATTATTTACAAAAATGTAGTGCTCTTCACGAAACGATAACCAGTTTTTCAGCTTTATATATTCAGGATACCACATATATTATCTATTGTTTCAGGAATTTGTATGTCTCTTTAATATTATTAATCCTCAACTTCATCTTTTTGTTTTTCTGCCATGATTCTTAGACAATAATAGATGCCTAAAGTAATTGGAATCACCACAAGACAACACATTAATATACCACAAATATTCACTATAACAAATTTAATAATTTGTTCAATAATTTAGTCTTTATTTCATCATATAATTCAGGGTTGTCTTTGAGTATTTCCTTACTGGAATCAGCACCCTGTCCTAATTTGACATCACCATAAGAATACCAGCTACCTGACTTCTTAATGATACCGACCTTTTCATCCGACGCCATATCAAGTATTTCACGATAAACATCTATTCCTGCTCCATATTCAATCTGAAATTCAGCTTGACGAAAGGGTGCGAACGTCTTATTTTTTATGACTTTTACCTTAGTCTTAGAAGCCAAAAAAACTTCTCCGTCTTTTTCATAACCAGTTCTACGTACATCAACACGTATTGATGCATAGAATTTCAGAGCATTACCACCAGTTGTAATTTCAGGAGAACCGAACATCACACCGATTTTATCCCTTAATTGATTGATAAATATTACTATACAATCATTCTTAAAGATAGTGCTGTTGAGCTTTCGCATAGCCTGAGACATCAATCTCGCGTGCAGTCCCATCTTACTTTCACCGAACTCACCATCAATTTCAGCTTTCGGAGTAAGGGCAGCAACAGAGTCAATGACCACAATCTTTACCTGTCCAGACTTTATAAGTTCTTCTGCTGTCGTAAGAGCTTGTTCACCATTATCAGGCTGGGTAAAAATGAACATCTTTTCCGAAAGATCCACACCAAGTGCTTCTGCATAAATAGCATCAAAGGCATGCTCAGCATCTATAACAGCACAAGGATAACCTTCCTTCTGAGCTTCCACAATAGCATGCAGAGCAAGTGTTGTTTTGCCTGATGACTCCGGACCATATAATTCAACTATTCTTCCACATGGCCATCCTCCACCTAATGCAAGATCAAATCCAACTGATCCACTGGATATACGATTAATACTTTTATCAGCTTGAGCTCTGAAGTCTACAATTGTACCCTTACCAAAATTCTTATCAATATTTGCTATTGCCATTTCAAGACGTTTGTTATCAACTTGTACTGAAGGTTTGGATTCTTTTTCCTGTTTAATCTGTGATTTGTGTATCATTTTTATTTTTTTAATTTGTTTTTTTACTGAAACTATCTACATCGTGGTGTATTACTATTAATGTAATGCTAATAAGAACGATTAGAATTAATCCTTGTGTCATTTTAATTGTTTTTTAAGGTATTTCAATCCCACAGCAGGGTCACTAATCCCATTACTTTCACAAAATTTTCCGAACTGATTGATTATCTCAGTATTATTGAACTCTATCACCTCGTCGTTCTCGGCTTGTTCAATAGAACCATCAATATCATCATTCTTACGTTTCACATCGATTCCAAGTGAACGGTACTTATCTATATCTATTGAATCTACAGCAGTCTTATCTCCTACAAATTCAAATCGAATATTATTTCCTGAACTCATGTGTTGGACAGCTAATTTATCAATGTCCTTAAGATTAAGCTTCTTCAAATCTATCACAACCTTATGATATTCCTTAAACTTAGATTTGATAAACTTTGTACTGAGATCGTCATATAAAACAGTGAATCCCTTTTCAGTGTCCTCACCGAAATTATTCTGAGCAATGCTACCTATATAAATCCCATTCCTGTCGTGATAATGACCTGAAAAGACAGCGTTAAATTTCTTAAACATACTCAACTTAATGTCACTATCCACGATACTTCCATCATTATTCTTAGCACCCGTTACACCCTGATGTATTAATAAAACATTCCTTTCATCCTTAATAGGCTCGCATTGATTCAACTTTTCAAGAAATAATTTATCTTCAAAATAAGGAATTAAATGGATATTAATAATATCTTTATCAACAAAACACATACAAGAATAATCTCTAATCAATTTAAAATTGGGAAAATTATCAAATGGATCAAGATAACTGTCTAAAGAATTTAGATCTACTTTATCATGATTTCCAGGGAAAGCTATCAACTCAACATTAGCTTCCTTAAACATATTAAGGATTTCAATAAAGAATACAAGAACTGACAGTTCCTGCGATTTTCTTGCCTGAAAAACATCTCCCAATAGTATTACCTTATTAATCTCTAATTTATTTGCAAGGGCAAGCATTTGTACTACCAAATCTCTTATTTGGTCTAAATTTCTTTTATCAATATGCCAGTCGGTCGTCAATATAACTATTGGTTGCTTCATCTTTTATATATTTAATAGGGGTTGTCATGATGACAACCCCTATAATCAACATTACTTACTCTTTTGCATTCTGGCTCTCATAGCTGCAATCTTAGCTTTGGTATCATTAACCTTAGTATCAGATTCTTCTTCCTGTTCTTCTGCTTCAGGTTCATGAACTTCCTCATCAAACTCTTTATTAGGTTTTAAGGCTCCTGGCTTAGTATCAAGTATGGCCGTGTCATCAGGTTCTCCTGTTTCGGCAGCCTGTTTTGATTTGGAAACGAAATAAGCCTTCATATTCTTTACTGTCTCGATTTCTTCTTCAGATTCAACTTCTACCTCAGCTTCACGAATAAGTTCTCGAATTTTATCATCACTGAATGCTGTTGTAATGACGAATTGATAATTCTTTTCCTTCCTGTATCGCTTCAGCTCTTCCCTGTTCATAGAATCAAATTTATCACCTGATACTTCTGTCTCAGGTTCTTCAACAGGAGCAGGTTTGGATCCTGGTTTGACAACTGATTTAACGGGCACAGAAGGTGCTGATTTTACTACTTTTTTCGGTGCTTCTTCCTCAGGGATTTCAGCAGCTTCTTCAGTTTTGACTGTTTGTTCAGTAACTTCTGCTACTGCTTCAGGGTATAAGGCATCTAATTCTTCAACAATCTTGAGAAATTCTTCATTCTCGAACATATTATAACCATTTCTTTCATCAAAAATTTGAAGACCTTCAAGTTGTTTTTCAAAATCTGAACGCTTAAAGGAGTCCCTGTAAATACTTTTCAATGAAGGTTGTTTATCAAACTCTTCGAGCTGAGCATCAGTTAATCGTTCTGAAGTAATAAATTCATCCCATGTTTTAAATTTTTGAGGATTAAATTCACGCTTCTTAACAGTTGTCACATTCTTTCCTGTTTTAATGTCTTTTCCTAAAATAAGAATCAAAGAAATACCATTATTTGGATCACTAAAAACATCCGTTGTTATAGGATCAGAACCTTCTTCAGCGATGTTCAACTCTTCCATGCGGTCTTTTATGGGTCTCATTATTTCTAAACGACCTAATTTAGCATTTTGAAATGCATAAAGAACGTAAGATGTACTATATCTAATACCAGGATTCCACCCCTTTTTATCACGCCAGCCTGTAATTGGGTTGAGTTTTCTTTGACGTTCATCTTTATCTTGGCATTCTTCAGCTATTTTAGCTGCTACAGCTTTAGTATATTCCTCAACCAAATCCTTTTCAGTTCCGGCATGAACTTTACTATTAAAAACAGGGCGATCAGCAACAATTTTTTTACCGGTTTTTTGGTTATCTTTTACTTCATCAATTCTCAGTGGAATCCAAACAACACATTTTGGTTCTAAAGAAGGATCCTTAGGATCATGAGGGGGGCAAACTCTAAATACATTTTGACCTTCTTTTAAAGAATGAAAACCAGGACGACCTTCTCTATTTCCAGTAAGTCTTTCTGTATTCGCAACAATTTCTTTATTAGCACTTATCTGTGCTCCTTTGTACTTGTCTCTTAAACTTGACATGATTTTTAAAATTTAGATTAATAATAAATTATATATGAAACCTGTAAGCAGGAAATTCTACTTTTTAATACGATAATTATTTATATCTCCAGTAAAGGAAGGATTATTACAAATAAACCAATCATTTCCATTATAAACTTCAATATTTTTATCTTCAACAAAAGCCTTTATTAAAGGTAAAAATTTTTTAGCATCTATTCTTGTCATTTCTCCTTTGTTTTATCTAATGTTTTTTTATGTATTTTAATCATAATTTGATTAATAGTTCCTTCGAGTATATTATCTTCGAATTCTTTTGGTGTGAGGTTATTTTTTAAATTATTAAGTTTATCATCTTTAGATTTAACCGACCAATAAATTGAATTAAGTATATTGCAATCTTTTTCTTTTCTTAATAATTTAAGACATCTATCTTTATAAACAGGATCGCATATTATTTCATCTTCCACATCATCTTTTGAAAAGTCTTTTCCTGGTTTTTGACCATCAGCTATTTTACGTGAACGAATCATTTTACGTAAATTAGACTTAAAAATTTCAAAATCTAATTTCGACTCTGCGAAACGATTATCTACCTCAGCCTTCATTAAGCCAATTTTATTAAGAATGGTAGATATCGTTACTATCTCACCTATTATATTTTCATAATGAATTTTTGTAAGGTCATCAAGGTCTGAATCTGTATCTAATTCAGTAAATTTAAGATTTATAAATTTATCTTCGAAATGAATAGTGATTGTTTGCTGTTCCATTTTTTACAATATTTAAGCTAAATATACAAACTATATTTTAAAATAAAAACTTTTTAAGAATATATTTCTATTTGAGTTGAATCTTCGGTCTGTAAAACATTTTCTTTTTTATAATTATCATAAGCAATACAACCATTAATAATTAATATCTTTTTTTCTGATTCTATAATCTGCTGTTTAAATTGTTCCCAGATTTCACTCCAAAAAATGATCCAGATAAAATCATAATTATTTTCGATTTTAATCTGAGCAAATTCTCCTTTTTTACTATTCTTAATTATAATTTCAGATACTACACCACAAACCACAACTTTCTTTCTTACAGAAGCATAATCTTCATCATGAAAATTAAGTTTATTAATATCAAAATATTTATCAATATTCCACCCCTTTTGATTTTGATTAAAGATTTCTTTATATTTAAAATAAGCTAAATTAGAAACGCTCTTTTGCTGTAACAACCACCACCAGTCTTTGTTCAAATAAGTTATATTATCTTCTATAAAACTTTTTTCTTTTTTAGACCGATATTTATTATATTTTTTTAAAATATTAATTCTTTCAATTGGTCTTTTAATATTTTCAATTTCATCAAAGCAACCCGCTAAAACTAAATTTTCAACGACAGTTTTATTAATTTTTGCTTTAGGGACTCTTTGAATAAATTCTTCAAAAGAAAAGAAATTACCATTAATATTTCTCTCATTCATTATAACTTCAGTAGATACATCTCCACAATTACGTATTCCAGATATAGACCAATAAATAAAACCTTTTTCAAAATCAGTAGTAAATTTAATAGATGATTTATTAATATCAGGAGGTTTAATTTTAACCAAATCACCTGTCTTTTTAATCTCAGATAAATAAAAGGGAATATCATCTTCTTTTGCAAACTCAAAAGCAGCTGTCCAAAATTGAATAGGATAATTTATTTTTAACCATTGAGAAATATATCCTGTTATTGCATAAGCCGCGGCATGCGATTTATTAAATCCGTATAGGGCAAATTTTTCTAATTTATTCCAAATATCATCAGCTTCTTTTAAGGGGCACCCCTTAATTTCAGTTGCATTCGTAATAAATTTACTCTTATATGATTCAAGAAGTTTTCTATCTTTATGTCCCATTGCTCGTCTAATATCATCAGCTTCAACTAAATCAAAACCTCCAAGAATACTACAAGCTTGCATAATTTGTTCTTGGAAGATTATAATTGAATAAGTATTTCTTGTCACCTCTTCTAAACCAAAATCATAACGTGGTTCTTTTTTTCCTTCTTTAAGAAATACATATTCATTATGCATGTTTGATTCCATAACACCGGGGCGATAAAGGGCTATCATTGCAATAAGATCTTCAATATTTTCCGGTTTTACATCCTTAGAATAATTAGTTAAACCCTTACTACCAAAATGAAATGAATCTGCGTTATAACCTTCTTGAAATAAATAATAAACACGTTTATCATCTAAAGGAATCTTATAGATATCTATATCTTTATCTGCTGTTTTCTTAATTAAATCTAAAATAAAAGCAAACTTATCTAATTGTTGTATTCCTAAAATATCTTCTTTTAAATAACCTGCATCAGCCAACATCTCACCCTGCCATTCAGATACAAGAATTTTTTCACCATCTTTTTCTCCCCATCTTACAGGTATTTGTTCAAATATAGTTTTATTATCAGAAACTATAATCATAGCACAAGCATGTACAGATGTTGATTTGGGTTGACCGAGACATAATTCTATATTCTCAATAATATTAGGGTGTTCTAATATAAATGACTTTAATTGAGGTTTATTTATTGCATTTAAAAACAATTCTTCCCATTTCGGATTAGCATTATCTTCAATATCTAAAACTGAAGTAATATAATTTAAAGTACCTATATTAATACTTTCTTGACGTGATAAATCTTTAATAGCAGCTTTAAGCTGAAGTGAAGTATAAGTACCTACAGAACAGACATGATTTATTCCATATTTAGATTCTATATAATGTTTAACTTCAATTCTTCGTGAAGCTGGAAAATCGGAATCTATATCAGGACTTGCACCCTTCGCTACACGACCGGTATTTAAAAATCTTTCAAAAAGTAAATCATATTTGATCGGATCTATTTTTACTAAATCAAGTAAAAAAGCAATTAAAGATCCTGCAGATGATCCACGACCCACCCCACATAAAATTCCATTTTTTTGACTCCAGTCAATTATATCCCATAATATTAAAAAATAATCAAAAAAATTACCAGATTGAATAACTTCAAATTCTGTTTGTATTCTATTATAATAAAGATCTTTATCAAAATTTTTAGGTAGTTTACTTTCTATACCTTTTTGAATAAGTGACCAAAATAAACATTCTTTATCACCATAAATCTCTACTTGTTCAGGAGTAAGTTTAAATTCAGGAAAATATTTTTTTGAAGTACTTATCTCAAAATTACAATCGTTTTTTACATTAATAGTATTATTCCTTGCTTTTTCTATAATAACAGAAAAAATCTCAAATTTGTCTTCAAATAAAGGAGATAATTCCAATAATTGATCTTCATAATCTTTGAAATACTGATTTTTTGAAACAGGGTCTCTTTTATCTGCTATTTGATTTAAAACTATTTTAATTTCATAATCATCCCTGTCAATATAATAAGCATCAGAAATTAAAATCGGCTCAAATGATGAATTAATAAATTTTTGTAAATTTAAAAGATAGTCCTTATCCTTATCATCTTTATCAAAAACAACACTATCTATTTGATAATAAACTCGTTTAAATGATTTAAGATATTTTCTTATTTTAAGAGAATCAAATAAAAAATATTTGGGATCGATCACTAAAACAAGTCCTTCACTTTTTAATAAAAGACTTTCCTCAGCAATAAAACTAAAATTATCAATATTAATTTCTTTATTTATCTTTAATAAATTAAACCAACCTTCTTCATTCTCTACAAATAATTTAAATATAGCATTAGAACCTTCTGTTGATTTAACTACAACAGATTCTCCTATTATAGGTTTAATTTTATTCTTTTTACACTTTAACTGAAAATCAAGTACTCCAGCTAATGTATTTCTTTCACAAATACCGAGAGATAAAATATTATGAAATAAAGCTTTTTTACACCAAGTAGAATAATCTTTAGATCCATTTAATAATTCATTTTCACCATGAATACCTAAATGACAAAATTCTTCAATAAATTCTTGAGAGGCTTTTCCTAAATTACGAAAAGGAATAAGGTGAACTTTTTTCTTATCTGAATAATAAAAACGCCGTCCAAATTTAAAGGCATAAAAATCAACAAGAGATTCTTGTTCAGATTCTTCTTCATCTAAAATTAATTCAAAACTATCATCAAAAATCTTACCCCCTTTTTCTTTTATAAAAAGGAATCTCCCAATATCTTTTATTAAGAAGATACTGGGAGATTCTTTAGAAATAGCAAGCTTATTTTCTAAAGCTTGCTTTTCTAAAGCTTGCTTTTCTAAAGCTTGCTTAAATATCATGACTTTTGATTTTTAACAAAAACAGTGCGTGCAAACTGGTAACGAACACCCATATTCTTAGCTACAGAGCTAACAGATAAACCAAAATTAAATAATTTAACCATTTTTTCAGTTTTATTGAGAGTATTGTCAATTAATACTTTCTTTTGTTCGTCATCCCATTCGACTTCTGTCATCTTTTCTTTCTTTTCCTTCTTTTCCTTTGGAATTTTAGTCTCTTTTTCAACTTTTTTACCAACAGGTTTTAAATTTTCAAGTTGACAAACCTCACTGTGTAAATCACAAACAGCTTTTGCTTGATCTTCTGTAAGTTCAGCATAGTTATCAACTTCACCAATAATTTTAAAAACCTTTTCTATATACTGATGATTCGCGAGCTTATACATCTTATCGATACATTCATCAACCTCCTTAGCACGATCAGCAGTAATGAGGTTGGATTCATTATCCTTTACTACATCTTTTTGTATAAGAGCATCTTTTTCATTTTCCATAACATCTTTTTGTTTTATTTCATTTATTTCAACAATCTTTTGTCCACTTCTACTTATAGCGATTTCAAGAGCTATTTTCTTTTCTTCTTCTGAAGAAAAGGAATCTGTCTTTATTTTCTTCTCAAGTTGATCTTTGGAGTACTTTCTTAACCTATTAAAGGTTACATCATAATCTGTTTTTTTCATAATATTACTATTTTTTAATTTTTAATAAAACTTAATTATGGTCTAAATATACAATATATATTTTTTTAAATACTCTCTTTTTTAATAAAAAAGTACTTATAGACTTAATTTAGAATCATTCTAAATTAAGTATTTTCTTAGCATGAAAAACAATATCTCTCCAGGGTTGAATATATTCTACAGGATCTTGACGTTTTATATTAATAAAAGCTTCAATTCTTTCAATATCAGCCCCTGACTTACCGGAAGACCTACCTTCTTTATCTGGATTATAAGAAGTGTTGGTATTTCTCAATATAGTATCAAAATCTAAATGTAATTGTTTACAGTTATTTAAACAATCTTTTAATATAGATGTTTTGTTGACAGTTATATATGGGGTATAATAAGATACCTTTTCTGAGCCCCAGTTACCTATTTTAAAAGCATATTCTATTGCGTCTCGAAATTCCGCCCGGCAATCAGCGTAAATTTCGTGGTCGCCCGCGTGAATGCCTAAGCATATTTCAACATTACCATTTATCTCGTTTGATATTGATAAGGCATAGCCAAAAATAACAGAACTAAATATAGCGTTTCGGTTTGGAACTACGGTTAAAGCCATATTAGCTTGCTCATAATGACCTTCAGGGACCTCTATATCATTTGAAGTAAGGGCAGATTTAAACATAGTTCCCAATATCGATAAATCGATTATTTTATGATCTACATTAAAACCTTTTTCTTGTAAATATAAAATATTTTTAGAGGCTCTTTCTAATTCTATTTTATGCTTTTGCCCATAATTAAAACTAATAGCATGAACTGTTGTATATCCGTTTGCTAATAAATGAATCAATAAACATGTTGAATCCATGCCCCCGCTAAGTGAAAGTACTGCTGTTTTCATATTTAAAATTTTTAAAAAAAGAAATTATGATTATTTATTTTAGGTTTTAAACCTCTTAAAATTAAAAGTTTTTGGTAGGAAGGTTTAACTTCTATTTCAAATGAAGAAAAAAGACTATCTAAAAAAAGATTACACTCTTTATGAAAATATCCATTCATCAACCACTTTTTATTTGTATTAAAAAGATCTTTCCATAAATCTACTCTTTCTTTTAAAGAGTATTTTTTAAAATCTTGTTCTTGAATAGTTAATGATTTTTCTTCTTTTGGTTGTAAACTTTTATAAAAGTTTATTTCTTCTTGGATTCTTTGTCTCTTGATGAGATCTTTTATTGCTCTTTGAAATCCCTCTAACCAATTAACAACTCTTTCCCATCTATCTAAAGTACTTGTTTGATTGTAATAATCAAACACCTTTTCAAGTTTTAATTCTAAATTATCATTAAATTTACCTTTCAATGATGATCTTAAAATCTGCCATTCAATTTCATACTTAGATATAGTTACCGATTTTCTCATATATAATTTTTATTTAAAAATAAGACTTTTTTATAAATTAGCAAAGCTTTTAAATAAATTAATATTCTTATAAATAATTTCTTTATTTTTTAAAGGTTCTTCGAAGAAATCAATCATTTTAGCTCCTAATTTGAACTCAAGACCCATATTTTGATATTCGATTCCATTTAATCCATGTATAACTGGTGATGAAGTATCAATTGATTTAATAAAATTAAAACGAGAACTTTTATAAAAAAATAACTCCTGTGGCAGAGAAATACCAAGTAAATGATGTCTTTTATCTTTTTTAATAATATTAAGCTGTAAAAGTTGATCTAAAAGCATATAACGACCTACACTTCTACCTATATCTTTAGATAAGCCTGAAAGCTTAGAATAAAAACTATAGCCAAAACTTATAGCAATAACATCAACATAGGGTTCTATATATTCATAACACATTTTATATTCTTGCAGTGAAGAACCGTGTATTACTCCTATTTTCTTCGAGCGACTGTTACATTTTTTTGAAAGAAAATTATCAAATAATTCAATTGTACCTTCATAATCATCGAATGAATCTGGAATGATATAATAAGTAGGATTGAGATCTTCTATTTCTTTAATAAATAGATCAGAATCCCAAGCTTTACCTAATTCGAATAAAGAATTATCTAAAATAACTTCTCTACCTTGTTTTAATGATTCCTGAAAAAAAGATTTATATTGAGGATAGTTCTCAAATAAATGAACTAAAGCATAATCATAATCATTAAAATTACGACTTTCTTCAAGTAAACATAAAGGTGTCTCGTGACTAACTAAAAGCTTTCCCATCATCTATTATCTCCAGAACCGCTAATTAAATTTCTTTCTTTTCTCGAAGCTAATTTATCAATATTTTGTTGAGCAATTTCTTCTAAAGAAAGACCTAATTCATCACATAAAGCAGCCACATACCACAATACATCACCAATTTCTTTTGAAATTTCTTCTTTTCTCTTTTCAGGTATTATACCTTGAGAATAAAAATCAAACTCGTCTCGGAGATACTTTTTTACTTTTTCAGCAACTTCACCAGCTTCACCTGTTAATCCCAATGTTACATAAGGAATAGCAATTGATGGGTCGTAGATTTTTGAAGTGATTGCTTTTTTTTGATAATCATTTAATGTCATAATTTTAATTATTAATTTCGTTAAATATTTTTTCTGCTCTTTTTAAACTACTACAACACCAAGCCCATTTTCCAAAAGACTTAGATTTAGGGTAAGATACTATTCCAAACTGAGTATTTACTTTTTTCCGAAAAACTTCAAAATAGACATTGTCTTCTGAAGTTGATTTATAAATATAAGCTTTTTCTGAGGCTTTTACTTGTTCAAATATAAAACCTTTTACTTCCCCACGCCCCTCTATAGTTACAGCTAATTCTCGTATCATATTCTTACTTCCTTTAAATTTCTATCTAAATTTTTATTATCAAGACCATAACCATAAATATAAACTCCTGTATTTAATACAAATCCTACATAATCAACTTTTAATTTACAAGTTTGTCTTTTAAAAAGAGAACATATAAATATAGCTTCAGGATGTTGTTTTTTAAGCTCATATGTAAGTAAATTTAATGTAGAACCAGTCTCTACTATGTCTTCTATTATAACAACATGACGACCTGAAATATCAATCTCATTTGCTTTGATAAATACAGATGCTTGTATTTGATTATCTTTATAACTTTTAATACGACAAAAATCAATTTCACAAGCACCATTATATGCTCTAATTAAATCGGCCATAAAAATAAAAGAGCCATTTAATACTCCAAGAAATACAGGTGTAATTTGAGTGTCTTGAAAATCAGATTCTATCATGTTTGCTAATTCATGAACACGCTTTTTAATCTGTTCTTCTGTATATAAAATCATTTCTGACAGTTATCAATAAGTTTATAAAATTCTTCACGTGAATGAAGTTCATCAGATAAAAATCTCTTAGACATTTGAGCTGTACACATAATACTATTGTCCTCAGCACCACGCAAAAGGACACATTGATGTTGGGCTTTTATCATCACAGCCACACCAAGATTATCTCCAAGTACTTTATCAATATAATCGTGAATCTGCATAGTTAATGCTTCTTGTAATTGAGGGCGTCGCATAAACCAATGAACAATACGATTTAATTTTGACAGTCCGATTAAATTACCTTTAGCTCCAGGAATATAAGCTACATAAGACTCTCCAACAAAAGGAAGCATATGGTGGGAGCAAATTGAATGTACCTTGATATTACCCTCAAAAACCATACCAAGATAACTATTATTATTTGGAAATACTGTTATATTAGGTGCTGTTTCATAAGCACCACGGGTTATTTCATTCACCATCATCTTAGCAACTCTGTGTGGGGTTTTTTGCATATTAGGATCACTCTTCCAATCATAGCCTAAAGCTTCAAGAAATTTACCATAAGCTTCTTCTACATGATATAAAGTCATTTCTTTATCAACTAAAACAACATTTTCACCTGATTTCATGTTTTACTTCCCTTTCTTTATATTATTAATATCCCTATCATCAAATTCTTTTTTCTCACGGAGTATATAATCTAAAAACATAGCATTACACTGAATATGACTAACATGAGATAGACCTGATTCAAGATCAATATTTTCACCATTTAAAAAAGCAAATACGTGCCTTAAAAGAGATTCACTTGTTTGAACCACTGATAAACCTTGTTTCCAGTTATTTCGAGAATATTTTTTTGTACCATGTTCTAAAACACGAACCATACCTTCAAATGATTTAAAATCAACAAGAGACCATTGTGGTTTGTCTAAATTATATCTTAAACCTTTTTCTTCTTTCTTTTCAACTACTTTTTTCATAATTTTTTTAATTGTTTTTAATGACGTAAATATACAACTTATATTTTTAAAAACCTAATAATTTATCAATTATTTTTAAAAAAGTTTTAATTAATTGATAATCAGATATTTATATAATTTATTATCTTATATTTAAAATTTTCTGAATCTGAAGACTTAATTTCCAACGAGGATCTTTCTTAACTTGATCAATAGTCTCTTGAATATTTCCCATAGAACAAGGTTGTAAATATCTATACTTAAAAGTAGATTCAAAATATTGTTCTAAACTTTGATTCTCATACACAACCTTTAATTCATGACCATGTTTTACTTTCCAACTATCAGAATATAAAGTTACTTTAGGAGATATTGTTATAAAATCAATACCTTGAGGTATCTCCTTTGTTCCGTTAGATTCAATATTGAGCTGATAATTTCTTTCTTTAAAAAAAGAAATAAAATCTCTATCTAATTGTAACGTGGGTTCACCTCCTGTTAAGACAATAATTTTAGAAGGAAAATCTTTAATTAAATCATAAATTTGTTCAAGAGTGTATTTTGTATAAACATTATGCTCTGTATCACACCAAGAACATTTTAAATTGCAACCCGAAAAACGAATAAATATTACAGAAGTTCCTGTATAAAAACCCTCTCCTTGTAAAGAATAAAAAATTTCTGAAATTTTATACATTATTCTTGATATTTAAGTTCTATAGTTGGATTGATAAATTTAATGCTGCTTAAAAGTTTATCATACATCTCAGGATCTTTCCATTCATCGGAAATAGCTTTAGAAATTATAATATCAGATAAATTCCACATCCAATATTTAAGATCATCTCTAAAAGATTCAGCGTAGCCAGTAGCTGTTTCATGTACTCTTACTGAAACTAAAGATACTTCTTTTTCTCCATTATTAAACTGAGTGTTTTTAATTATTTTATCAATAACATAAAAAAACATTAATGAATACATTTCAGCAGATGGTGAAACTGGCATTTGTATCCAGCGTTCACTGTGAAATTTTATAAAATCCTTAAATTCATCTTTTTCTTTTGACCAGATAGAATAGCAATGATCAAAGCTATCAATAAAATCTTTAACTGTACCTTTTAATAAACCAAAATCAACAACCATCTGTCCATTATCTAAACCATTTGCAGATAAAAAGGTTTCTATTATATAAGAATGACCGTGAATTGATTTTTTACAGCGCTCAGAAGAGCAATCCCTAACAACATGAGCTCCTTCAAAACGGAACAATTTTCTTATAATCATTTAGTACAATTTTTAATTTTACAATAAATATGTGAACTACCACTAAACTAAAGATTTAGTGGCTTCCTTGTAAAGGTTAAACTTCACAAGCACACTTGAAAGATCAAGTGGCGCGTTCATCGACGCAATATGACTGTCAAACCATCGATTCAAGATATTTATGGCTGAATTTAAGTCACGGTCAATAATGATGGTGTCTGATAACTGAACTTCTCTATCTTTTAATTCAATTTTAGAAGAAAAAAGTTTCTTGGTTAAACAGTTAAGTTGAGTCGTCCATTGTTCATTTATCATCATAACATTGGTATTGTTATGTTGACATTTATAGCCGAGGAATTGTAGAAACATATTGATATTAGCCTGATGAAAGGATTTTCTAATACCTTTTTTATATTCGTTTACACCTTCGGTAGACATTAACTTCTTAACATTAAGATCACCAATTACAATAGTATTGTAATTCATATTCGCTAATTGTTTACTCTGAATATGTAGAGTTTGTTTGATTTGGGCATTCTTTCGTGTATATAATTGATTTAATTTCCTTTTTACTTTCTTATGTTGAATAGATTTTTTAGTCTTTTTAGATAATTTCGCTTGAACTTTAGCGATTTGCTTTTCAAAATATTGATTGATTCTTTTGGCTTTATTTCTGATTATAACCTGATTACCTTTGTTATCGATACCGTGAGCTAATTTTTCCAATCCTAAATCCAAAGCTAAAACAGTAGTATCCATCAACACTTTATTTTGATATTTAATAGGTTCATCTACGATTAAATCACAGATCCATTTAT
>Ga0302319_10006834_pt1 | contig 22560 bp, 15 predicted proteins | sample Bog_T0_2_FD_203319 | JGI IMG/M metagenome (GOLD analysis project Ga0302319, IMG submission 203319) | Peat permafrost microbial communities from Stordalen Mire near Abisko, Sweden - Bog_T0_2 | ecosystem: Environmental > Terrestrial > Soil > Wetlands > Peat | place: Sweden: Abisko, Stordalen Mire... | reverse complement strand
CTAACAGCAAATTGCCAGATCGATTGTGACGGCCCGCCGTCCAGGCCACCGGGTCGTTGGTGCCGAGGATCAGCAAGCCGGGACATGCCAGCTTGCCACCCAGTTCAAAATTGCTGTCGCCCGAGAGAATCGCCTGCGGATTTGAGCTGTTCGTGACGTCCGCGTTGACGAAATAGCTGACGTTGGAATTGGTCAGCCCCGCAAAGTCACTGGCACATTGCCGCGCCGAATCCTCCCAACAAAACAAAACTTTGGGCGTGGAAAGCTCATTTGACATGGCCAAGAATGTTCGCACCACGTTGCCGGTGGCCACCATTTCCATACTGCCGCCATTGGTCACCGATACACCCATCGGATACCGGCCGGCATCGTCGCCAGCCCAAACACTAAAAGCCAAGCCGACTTGCTTGAGATTGTTGACGCAAGCCGGGTGATAGTGATGCGGCCTTCGGTTCAGGATTGGCAGGAGAAGCGCTGCCAGAATCATCATCACCACCACCACCACGCCCACATCCACGAGGGTCAGGCCCGCTTCAGGACGGGAAGCTGCGCGCGGTTTCATGGTCCCCCCGCGAAAGAATCAGGTATGCGGGCCGCTGTTGGCTGACATGAGGGCGATGATGAGCAGAACCACGATGATTACGCCCACGATCACGCCACCGATGATGAAGTACTTGTTGATCTTGTTGGTCTTCTTCGAAAAACCACCGCCCTTGGTGTCAAATCCAGGAGTGCGCGCGCCGCCCTGCTCCAACTGCTCCAGACTCACGCCGCGCGGCATGACCATGGTGCCTTCGCCCGACTTCTTGGGCGGCGGCGATGCGGCAGTGCGGACCGTCGTGGGTGCGGGCGCGGGGGCCGGAGCCGGGGCGCTGGCGGAGGCGGAAACCGGCCGGCCATCGTCAATTTTCAACTCCACCTGGCCGAAGCGCAAGATCTGGCCGGGATGGAGGACCATCTCGGTGATTTTCTCGTTATCGATGAACGTGCCGTTGGTGGATCCAATGTCTCGAATGAGAATGTCGCTGCCGCGAAGAAGGATTTCCGCGTGGTGGCTGGAAACCGAGCCGTCGGCGATCTGCAGCGTATTATCGTCCACGCGTCCGACAGTGGTACGCTCGATCGCAAGTTCGAACGTCCGTCCGGTCATTCCCTGGTTCAGGATAACGAGTTTGGACATAGATTGTATGGACCGATTATGAGCGCGTCGGCCTTCAAGTCAAACGTAAATCCATCCACGCTAATCTTTTTTCAGCCATGGGCTTCGATCATTTTCCGGAACTCGGCGAACAGCGGCGTGCTGTCGTGCGGCCCGGGCGAGGCTTCGGGATGATATTGAACACAGAAAACCGGCTTGGTTTTGTGCCGCAACCCTTCCACGGTCTGGTCGTTCAAATTAATGCGGTGGACCGCCACGTCGGAGGGCAGGGATTGGGCGTCCACGGCGAATCCGTGGTTCTGCGACGTGATTTCCACCCGGCCGGTTTCCAGATCCTTGACGGGCTGGTTGCCGCCGCGATGGCCGAATTTGAGCTTGAAGGTCCTGCCCCCGAGCGCCTGGCCCAAAATCTGGTGGCCAAGGCAGATGCCAAAAATGGGGATGCCGGAGTCCAGCAGGGTTTTCACTTCGCGCACGATGTAGTTGAGCGCGGAGGGGTCGCCGGGGCCGTTGGAGAGGAAAATGCCGGCGGGCTTGTATTGCAGGGCTTCGGCAGCGGTGGCGGTGGCGGGCAACACCTGGGTGGCAAAGCCATGCTGCCGGAGGCGGCGCAGGATGTTGTATTTCATGCCAAAATCAAACGCCACAATCGGGATGTCCGCCGGGGGCAGCGGCCGGCGGCAATTCCGGGAGTCGGCCTTGCTGTTGGCGCCCCGCACCAAGTCAAACGCCGCGCTCTGCTGGTCGGCTTCATCCCAGCGGAACGCCTTTTTGTGGGTGACTTCCTGGACGTAGTCCACGCCCACAAACACAAATTCGCGGGCGCGCTTGACCGCCTCGGTGACGGAGATTTTCTCGGTGGAAATAAACCCGTTCATGGCGCCGCGCACGCGCAGCTTTTTGGTGAGCGCCCGGGTGTCGATGCCCTGAATGCCGGGAATGCCGTTTTGCTCCAGATATTTCTCCAGGGAAAGGTCCGCGCGCCAGTTGCTGACGACGGGCGAAAGTTCGCGGATGACAAATCCGGCGGCGTGCGGCCGCCACGATTCCACGTCCTGGGTGTTGACCCCGTAATTGCCGATCAACGGATAGGTCATGGTGACGATCTGCGCCTTGTAGGAGGGGTCGGTGAGAATTTCCTGATAACCGGTCATGGAGGTGTTGAAACAGACCTCCCCGCCGGCCGACGTCTTTGCGCCAAAGCCGTCGCCGTGAAAAACCGAGCCGTCTTCAAGGGCCAAAATTGCTTTCATCAATGGCCTCAGGGTAACGTTGGCGATGGTTCCTTTCAAGGACGAAGCCGGGCGGGGGCAGAATTCAGAATTAGAATTCGGGCGCAGGCCAGAATTCTTCCGTCGCGCTGAACGGGCGGCAAGGTGATTGCAAAGGCGCTACTGTTGTACTTCAGCCGAACCAATACCTTTGTCCGTACGCCAAAAAACGGTTGGCAGCGAACAATTTTGGTGGAACTCTATCCATTGATTATGGATGTCTTAATCCTTTCCCGAATTCAGTTCGGCGCGACCATTGCGTTTCACTACATCTATCCGCCTTTGAGCATCGGCCTGGGCATCCTGCTGGTGCTGATGGAAGGACTGTGGCTCAAGACGGGCAACCCGCTCTATCATCAGATGGCGCGGTTCTGGACCAAGGTGTTCGCGCTCACGTTCGCCATCGGCGTGGCCACCGGCATCGTGATGGAATTTGAATTCGGCACCAATTGGGCGACCTATTCGCGGTTCGTCGGTGATGTCTTCGGCAGCGCCCTGGCGGCGGAAGGCATTTTCGCGTTCTTCCTTGAATCCGGGTTTCTGGCGGTGCTGCTGTTTGGCTGGGACAAAGTCGGAAGAAAGCTGCATTTTTTCTCGACCTGCATGGTCGCGCTCGGGGCGCATTTCAGTGCGGTGTGGATCATTGTGGCGAATTCCTGGATGCAGACGCCCGCCGGGTATCACATCGTCGGCCAGGGGATGCACGCGCGGGCGGAGATCACCGATTTCTGGCAGTTGGTTTTTAATCCGTCCTCCATGGATCGTTTATGTCATGCGGTCACGGCGGCCTGGTGTACCGGCGCATTTCTCGTCGTGAGTGTCAGCGCCTGGTATCTGCTGAAAGGAAAGCACGTCGAATTTGCGCGCAAGTCGTTGAAAGTCGGCCTGACCGTGGCGCTCACCGCGTCGCTGCTGCAAGCCGTCACCGGCCACCGGAGCGCCCAGGGCGTTGCGAAAAACCAACCCGCCAAGCTGGCCGCGTTCGAGGGGCTTTACGAAACCACGTCCAACGCGCCGCTGGTAATGGCGGGCTGGGTGGATGAAAAAAATGAAAAGGTGGTGGGCTTGGCCCTGCCGGGAATGCTGAGTTTTTTGGCGCACAATGATTTTCATGCCCCCGTCACCGGCCTGAAGGAATTCAAGCCGGAAGACCGTCCGCCCGTGAGCGCGTCGTTCTGGTTCTTTCATGGCATGGTGGGCATCGGGTTTGCCTTGATTGGCATCGCCGCGCTGGGCTTTTTATATTTTCACAAAGGCACCCTGCACGAGCGCCGGTGGCTGCTCTGGCTGCTGGTTTTCTCCGTGCTCGGACCGCAGTTCGCCAATCAGCTCGGCTGGTTTGCCGCCGAAGTCGGGCGGCAGCCATGGCTCGTTTATGGCGTGATGCGGACCCCCGAAGGTCTCTCCGCCGTGGTGAAAGCCAATGCGGTGCTCGCCTCGTTGATTTTGTTCACGCTGATTTATTTCCTGCTGTTCTCGGTTTTCCTTTACCTGCTCAATGACAAAATCCAGCACGGCCCGGATGACGCGGACCTGATTCCCGCCGGCAAACTCGCGCTGCCCGCCAAAAACTGATTCCTGCCATGCACCTCGATTTAAACACCATCTGGTTCATCCTCGTCGGCGTTTTGTTGACCGGTTACGCCGTGCTGGACGGCTTCGACCTGGGCGTCGGCGCGCTGCATCTGTTCACCAACAAGGATGAAGAGCGCCGCGTCATGCTCAATTCCATCGGGCCGGTCTGGGACGGCAACGAAGTCTGGCTCGTGACCGGGGGCGGTGCCTTGTTTGCCGCGTTTCCGAACGTGTATGCCACGGCCTTCTCCGGTTTTTACCTCGCGCTGATGCTGCTGCTCGCGGCGTTGATTTTCCGCGCGGTGGCGATTGAGTTTCGCAGCAAACGGCCGGAACGCTGGTGGCGGCAGATGTGGGATGTCAGCTTTTCCATTGGCAGCATTGTGTCCAGTCTGCTCATCGGCACGGCGCTCGGCAACCTCGCCTGGGGCGTGCCGGTGGATGCCAATGGCGAATTCGCCGGAACCTTTCTCGGTCTGCTGACCCCTTATCCACTGCTGGTGGGCGTGACCACGCTGGCGCTCTTCATGATGCATGGCGCGATTTATGGCGTGATGAAAACCGAAGGCGAACTGCATGCCAAGCTGCGCGTCTGGGCGATGCGCTGCATCATTTTCTTCGTCATCTGCGCGGTGACACTCACCATGGCCACCCTGCTGTACGTGCCGCACCTGGCCGCGCGCGTGCGGGAAAATCCGTGGCTCTTTTCGGTCGCCCTGGCGAACATGCTGGCCATCGCCAACATTCCGCGCGAATTTCACCACGGCAACGACGGCAAGGCCTTTCTTTCATCGTGTGCCACGATGGTCACCCTGATGGCGCTGTTCGCGCTGAATATTTTCCCGAACCTCATTTACAGTCTGCCCCATCCAGAAAACAGCCTGACGATCTACAATGCGGCCTCGTCCCCGAAAACCCTCGGCATCATGCTGGTCATTGCCGGGATCGGCGTGCCGGTCGTCATCGCCTACACGGTTTGCATCTACTGGATTTTCCGGGGGAAAGTGAAACTGGACCGGATGAGTTATTGAATGTGACTCGGCGATCAAAGGCATCGCTAACCGCCGGTTGAAGTGCGCCGGCGAAAGGTGCCGGACCCGCCCGGCCACCCGCGCGTAAATCGTAAATTGTAAATTGTAAATCCCGGACGCCTCTGTTATTGAAATCGCGTGCATAACACCTTCCGCATCGGCGTGCTCGGTTCCGGCAAAGGCTCCAACTTTGCCGCCATTGCCGACGCCATCGCCGCCGGGCAGATTCCGGCGGAAATCGCCATTGTATTGAGCGACGTCGAATCCGCCGGCATCCTGGCCCGCGCGCGGGAACGGGGACTCTCCGCCCAGTTCGTGCCGCCGGGCAAGTTCCGCACCAAGCTCGAGGAATCGGCCGAGCAGGCCTTTGTCGCCGCCCTGCAAGCCGCCCGCGTGGACGTGGTCGTGCTCGCCGGATTCATGCGCGTGTTGAAAGGGGATTTCTTGCAGGCCTTTGAAGGCCGCATCATTAATATCCATCCCTCGCTGCTGCCCTCTTTTCCGGGACTGGAGGGCTGGAGGCAGGCGCTGGATTATGGCGTGAAAGTGACCGGCTGCACCGTGCATTTTGTGGACGCCGGCGTGGATTCCGGTGCGATCATTGGCCAGCAAAGCGTGCCGGTGCTGGACGACGACACGCCCGAAAGCCTGCATCAGCGCATTCACGCCGCCGAGCATGAGCTTTATCCCCGCTGCGTGGCCGCCCTCGCCCGCCGCGAACTTTCCGTGCAAGGCCGTCGCGTGGTGCGCCGGTCCGGGGCGGAGCCGCGTTGATCCCGAACTCCGAAGCGGGTCATGAAATCGAAAAGCCCTGTCGCGAGCCCATCGTGGGTAGGGCGCGCCACTCCGTGCGCGCCGCGCCTGCCACCAGCGCGTGCAAAATTTCCCCGGCGTCGCCTTCCCGACCCGCTGCCGATCAAGACTTTGCTCGAGTTTCCCGTCTGCGCAAGGCAATCACGACCGCCGTGCAGGCGGTCCACGTCGGCAGGTCATCCAGCACCGGAACCAGTTCCACCACAAACGTGGGCAGCAGCAAGACGTGGAAACCGATGACGCGGCAGATCAGCAGCATGGCGAGGCAATCCAAAGCCTGATCCAAGCCGAGCCAGCCAACGGCATTCAGCAGCAATTGCAAGCCATCCACCGCTGCGGCGATGGCCAGCGCGAGAATCATGCGGGACCGGGTGAGCGGTGGCGCGGGGAACAGGGAACGGAATTTCTCCGGCAGATTCATGCCGCCATGGTAGCCCGCTTCCCGCGGTTTAAATACGAAAAAATTTCCACTCATAATGCCAACTAGCCAAAAAATGCCAAGTAATCCGCAATCGCGGGCAAGCCGGAAACCCCTCATTGGCCGATGGTTATCGCATGGTAACCAGATTGCATCACCGGTGGTTTCGCGGCCGCCTTGTCGTTCTCGCTTGTCTCCTGCTGCCCGCGCTGCTGTTCGCGGCCGACAAGTTGAGCAACGCGGATTGCCTTGACTGCCACACCGACCCGGCGAACAAGCGTAGCGTCAACGGCCAATCGGTGCCCATGGCCCTCTTCCCCACCAACGGCTTCGCCAAATCGGTCCACAGCGGCCTGGATTGCATCGACTGTCACGACGGCATCAAGGAAATGGTGCATGACAAGAATGTGCCCGCGCCGAACTGCACCGGTTGCCACGACAAGGAGGGCAAGGATTATGCCACCAGCATTCACGGCATGAGCCACGCCATGGGGGCCTCCGGCGCGGCCCAATGCTGGGATTGCCACGGATCGCATGAGATCGTGCCCGTGAAAAGTGGCGACTCGCCCGTGTTCAAAATGAATCTGCCGCTGACCTGCGCCAAATGTCACAGCAACACCAATCTCACCAAGGAATATCAGATCGAATTTCCCGAGGCCGCCTCGCAATACATGGACAGCATCCATGGCCGGGCGCTGCTGAAGATGGGACTGATTGTGGCCCCCTCCTGCAACGACTGTCACGGCGCGCACAAGATCAAGCGCAGCATCGACCGCGACTCACCGATTAACCATGCCAACGTGGCCAAGACCTGCGGCAAATGCCATGTCGGCGTGGAAGCCACTTATAACCAGAGCGTTCACGGCCAGTTGCTCGCCAAGGGCGACGCGCGCGGCCCCGTGTGCATTGACTGCCACAGCGCCCATGAGATTTCCAATCCCGAAGGCAACAAGTTCAAGGCGCTCAGCGACCAGCGCTGCGGCAAATGCCATGCAGACCGCCTGGAACACTACCGGGAGACGTATCACGGCAAGGCCATGCTGCTGGGCAAGCCCAACACGGCGCCCGACGTGGCCGCGTGCTTTGACTGCCATGGCTTCCATGACGTGCAGCCCATCTCCAACCCGGCCTCGCATCTGTCCACCAACAATATCCTGGCCACCTGCCAGAAATGCCATCCCACCGCCACCGCCAAATTCACCGAGTACAAGCCCCACGCCAATCCGCTCGACCAGAAGAATTATCCGCTCTTCCACCTGGTGTTCCTGGCCATGACCGGCCTGCTCATTGGCACGTTCAGCTTCTTTGGCCTGCACACCCTCGCCTGGCTGGTGCGCGCGGTGTGGCTCTATTTGCACGACTCCAAGACCTTCCGCGAGGCCAAGGTCAAAACCCAGGAGGGCGATGAATGGTTCACGCGCTTTGTGCCCTTTGAACGCCTGCTGCATTTCATGGTCGTGACCAGCTTCCTCACGCTGGTGATCACCGGCATGCCCCTGAAATTCTATTACACCGATTGGGCCAAGTTCATCTTCAACGTCATTGGCGGACCCGACACCGCCCGCGCGTTGCACCGGCTGGGGGCCATCGTCACGTTCATTTATTTCGCCCTCCACCTCGGCTCGCTGGCCGTCAAGTCCTGGAAAGGCCGGGGCCAGATGCGCAATCCCGCGACCGGCAAACTGGAAATCAAGCGGCTGTTCGACGTGCTCTTCGGGCCCGACTCCATGGTGCCCACCTGGCAGGATGCCAGGGACCTCATTGACCACAACAAATGGTTCTTCGGCCAGGGGCCCAAGCCGCAATTTGACCGCTGGACCTATTGGGAGAAGTTCGATTACTTCGCCGTGTTCTGGGGCGTGGCCATCATCGGCCTGTCCGGCCTCGTCATGTGGTTCCCGGAATTCTTCACCCGCTTCCTGCCGGGTTGGGTGATCAACGTCGCGCTGATCCTGCACTCCGATGAGGCGTTGCTGGCGGCGGGATTCATTTTCTCAATCCACTTCTTCAACACGCATTTCCGGATTGAGAAATTCCCCATGGACACCGTGATTTTCTCCGGCCGGGTCTCCAAGGCCGAGATGCTGCACGAGCGCCGGCGCTGGTACGACCGGCTGGTCAAGGCCGGCAAGCTGGATGACTTCCGCGTGCGCGACGAATGGTTCCGCTGGAAGAACATTGCCAAGTCCTTTGGCTACCTGTTCTTTGGCGTGGGCCTCATCCTGCTCGGGCTCATCATTTACGCCATGGTGTCACGCCTCTTGCACTGAGCAGACCCGGTGGCAGTGGTCGCGCGGCGGCCACGCCCGCCCCCGGAAACGCGCCGGGCGCCGGGTTCCGCGGAGCCCGGCACCCGGTCATCCGGCCAAGACCGGCCGGGTGAAAAACCATGTTTTTGGCATGAAAAATGAATAATTCCAGCCAGCTAATGAGCTTGTTTTAGGAAATTTACGTTGCATTAGCCGGGTTATCTTGTCAGCATCGGTTTAATCTTATGGCAAGACCGGAACCAAAAGACATTTATCCGCTGCTGCATTTCGCCGAGGATTTTGCCAGCCGGGTAAGGCGGAATCATGAAATCCGCTACTGTTTTGTCATCGGTGCCGGTGCCTCCAGATCCTCCGGCATCCCCACCGGGGCGGCGCTGGTGGATGAATGGCTGCGTTTGCGGTTTGAGCAGGATTGTCCCAAGGCCAGCCGCGACGACATCAAGCCGTGGGCCGAAGACACTTTCAAGCGCTGGGATAATTTCACCTGGGACACCCGCGCGGCGTTCTATGGCCGGATTTACGAGTGGTACCATCTCGATGATGCCAATGGCCAGGACGCCTTGCGCCAGTTGACCCACGGCAAATCCCCCTCGTTTGGCTACGCCGTGCTCGCCAGGATTCTCGCGAACACCAATCACAAGGTCGTGCTCACGACCAATTTTGACAATCTCGTCCGCGATGCCATCCAGTTGCACGTGCCCGGCGAAGTGCCGTATATCGGGCATGGGCGGGAGGACGCCAAGTTTCTGGCCGGGCATGCGAACCGCATCCGCATTGCCAAGCTGCATGGGGATATTGACCGGAAAAATTATCAGCCCCGGCCGGACATCGGGACCCTGCATGAAGTCTGGGGCGAGGCGTTGCGCGGGATTTTCATGTACTACACGCCGATCTTCATCGGCTACGGCGGCAACGACCCCTGCGTCATGGAGTTCATCCATGAACAGATGACCATCAACCAGTTTCGCGCCCGGCCCATCTGGGCCTACCGGGTGGACCCGGAATCCCAGGCCAGCGCGGGCGAGGATGACCCGGTGCGGCCCGGTTGGCCGGCGGGCAATGCCATCCAGAAATTCATGGAGCAACACGGCGGGTTCTGGCTGCCGATTCCAGGCTTTGACGAATTGATGATGCTGTTGGGGAATGCCCTGGATTACGGCAACCAGGCGGCGTTGATTCGCGGGGAGGCGGACCGGCTGGCGCAGAATTATGAGCGCAGCCTGGCCGAGACGGCCAAGTCCCTGCGCCAGATTCGCTGCCGGGGCTGGTGTCCGCAACTGCCCGATCTGGCGGATGTGGCGGAACAGAAATTACTGGGCCAGGAAAAAGGCCGGACATGGAATGACTGGCGCGTGGCCTTGGAAGCCGCGCCCCTGCGCGCGGAGCGAAGGCGCCTGTTGGAGGAGGCCATCCGGGACCTCAAGTCCAACCCCGAATTGAAGGCGTATTATGCCGCGTTCCTGGCCGAGGAAATGCCGTTTGCGTCCGAGGTGGACACCCTCATGCAGGAAGCCAAGGTCCAGACCGAACGATCCTTGGGGGCGGAATCGACCGCCATGAGCACGTTCCTGCATCATTTGGCCACCATTCATGAATTGCGCGGCCAGGCGGCGGCCTGCCTCAAGATCGCCTCGGAAGTGTTCCGCCGGCGCAAAATCATGCTGGGGGAGGAACATCCCGACACGCTCAAGACTTCGCATTTGATTGCCAACGCGCTGTCGGATCAGGGGAACTATGTGGCGGCGGAAAAGCGGCATCGCCAGGTATTGGAGATTCGCGAACGCACCCTCGGCAATGAACATTGGGACACGTTGAGCAGCGCCAACAATCTGGCCAACGCCCTGTCGGATCAAGGCAACCACGCGCAAGCGGAGGAGTTGCACCGCCGGGTGCTGGAGGTCCGCGAACGCACCCTGGGCCGGGAACACCCGGACACCCTCAAAAGCATCAACAATCTGGCCAACGCCCTGTCCGGCCAGGGCAATTATGCCGAGGCCCAGAAACTGTTTCTGCGCGTCCTGGAAGCGCGCGAGCGCACGCTGGGCCGCGAACATCCGGATACCTTCAGCAGCCTCAACAACCTGGCCAACGTGTTTTTCGACCAGGGCAACCACGCCGAGGCCGAGCGGTTATACCGCCAGACCCTGGAGTTCCAGGAACGCACCCTGGGACCGGAGCATCCCGACACCCTGGGCAGCCTCAACAATCTCGCCCTCGCGCTCACCAAGCAAGGCAATTATGCCGCCGCCGGGCAATTGCATCGCCGGATCCTGGAGGTTTACGAGCGCACCCTGGGCAAGGATCATCCGAACACCCAGCGCACCCGCCGCAATCTGGCCCAGGCCCAGGCCAAACAGCAGGAGCAGCAGGTGGAGCAACAGCAAGCGGCCCTGCGGGAGCAACAGCAACCGCAGGAACCCGCCGCGGAAGAACCCGTCAGCCAGGAACAGCCGGAACAACAGGAACAAGGCGAACAGCAGGAACAAGGCGAACAGCAGCAACAAGGCGAAACCTCCAGCACGCAGTAACATGGGGCGGAGGCTGATGCGGCGGCGGCAAATGGAACGCGTGAACGCAATTGTCAAATAACATTGTGACCTGACCCAGACCTGATGCCATTGCTTACTCAACTTGCATCAACACCCACATCGTTTATAAGAATCGCAAGAAACCTGGGGCTTGCATCTAAAATCGGCTGGTCCCTGATGGGCAGACGCGCCTATTTATTTATGGGTCCGAGGCTCCTCCAAACAGAAATCACCAATTCCCCGGCAATCGGCAACCGGCAACCGGCAACCGGCAATTCTTTATCCCGAAGGGATTAAATCATTCAGCCCGGCGTTGCCGCGACGAAGGAGCGGCTACGCTGGGTAAGCCGCGCAAATCCCCTCAACTCTGAAAGAGTTGAATCCCACCCCCGCCTGATCTCACGCCCGCGCTTTCCGCCCTGCGGCAAGATTCACATTACTGGAGTTGCTCGTGGTCATGGCCACCATCGGCCTTTTGGCAGCGCCACCCCCAACCAAAACACCCGACACCATGAACCCCACCGCGCATAATTCTGCTAAACTTTTCCGCCCGTCCGCCGATATGCCAGTTGGATTGGTCCATGATAATTAGCCGCCGCGGTTGGCCGGCTTGAGTTTGCAGCCGCAAACGGTGGTTTAATTCAAGCGAATGTGCAGCAAACCGATTGACATATTATGAGCATTGAGACAAAAGCGGCAGGCCGGTTGAATGGCAAATATCTGACATTCAATTTACAGGTCGAATCCTATGGCATTGATGTGCTGAAAGTGCGCGAGATCATCCGGCTCACCACCATCACTGCCGTGCCCCAAATGCCACGCCATATTCGCGGCGTCATCAACCTCCGTGGCAAGATCATCCCCGTCATGGATTTGCGCGTGCGGTTTGAGTTTGCCTCCGCCACCAACAACGAACAGACCTGCATCATCGTCGTCCAGGTCAAGCTGCCGGACGGCAAAGCCACCCAGATGGGCCTGGTCGTGGATGGGGTCGAGGAAGTGATCAATATAGCCGATAGCGACATCGAGGAAACCCCGAGCTTTGGCGGGCAGATTTGCACGGATTACATCATTGGCATCGCCAAGGTCAAGGGGCAGGTCAAAACATTGCTGGATATCGACGGGATTGTGGGGGCCGACACCTTGCGCAGTCTCCGGAGCCTGGCCGCCACGCCGGCCAAATAGCCGGTGGCACCGCCTGCCGGATTTAACCCGTCGTGGCGTGGTGCATCTGTCTTAGCCTGGAAATGACCTTGTGAAATCAGCCAGACCATTGCCAACGAATGTGCCGCAGGTTTTCCCCTCTGCGGGCGCACCGGCGGCCAAACCGGCCGGCCGATTTTTCTCTCAAACGCGTTCGAGTCATTACCCGGATTATCTTTTGTTGCGGTTGTTAACCGCCCTCCCCAAACGCTACCAATTATCCGGCTTGGAGCGGCATCGCCGGCGAACGATCAAACGCATTATGAAACTCAAACCCCTATTCAAGTACTTGCTGGTGTGTCTGGCCGGTCTCCCGCAGCTGGTCAAAAGCGCGGAATCGCTGGATCCGGCCCTGCAGACCAAGGTGGATGCCCAGATCAAACTCATCCAGGCATGGGCGGCGGATCCGGTGGTCGTCAATGCGGTCAAGGCCCAAAACGCCAATCCCCCGGCGGATTACCTCGCCATGACACAGGATAAATGGAAGGAGTTGAGCAAATTGGATCCCTTTGTCCGTTCCTTCGATAGAAATGACGCCGGAGCCTTGCTCAAAAGCCGCAAAACCGATGCGATCATTCGGGCCTTTTTGTCCGATGCCGAGGGTCGAAAAGTGGCCTTCACCACCAAAACCCTGGCCTGGTCGCACAAGGATGACCCTAAACACTTGGTCCCCATGTCCGGCAAAGTTTGGCAGGGGCCCAGGGAGCAGGACAAGGTCAGCGGCTTGGAACAAATCCAGGTCGCCGTGCCGGTTTTCGACGGCGATAAACCCATCGGATCGTTGGTGGTCGGAATGAGCGTCGCCAAGTTGTAAATCACTTCCCCCCAAGTTGGCATGGCACATCAAGCAACCAGCATTCCCCGGCAACTCCTGCTGTTTCTCAGTCTGGCCTTGGTGGCCAGCCTGGCCGCCGGTGCCTGCTATTACGTCACCAGCAACCAGAGCCTCGCGCGAGCCGACGCCCTGACCACCGCCACGATGGCCCGGCTCGACCACAGCTATGATTTGTTGCAGCGGATTTCCGGCGACCAAAACAACCTCCTGCAACTATTGCGGCTGGAAGACCCCGATGCCATCGACCAAGCCGCGCAAACCCTCGCCGCCAGCCAGGCGCAATCCCTTACCTTGCTGGCCGATGGTGGCAGCGCCATGACCGGAATGGCCGGCAAGTTCAAGCAACTGATCGCGGGGGAAAAAAGCACCGTTGATCTCTTCTTGAAAGGGCAGAACGCCATGGCCTACGACCAATTCCTGCACCAGGTCGCCCCGCAAAGCAGTGCCATCCTGGAGGAGGTGCGCAAGTATCATTTGGACACCCAGGCCGCCGCCCAGCAGGAAATTGCCGCCGCCCAGGCCCAGATGAAAACCCGGCTGGTCTGGCAATTGTTATTAGCCGGCGCGATCTTGACCGGGCTGTTGACCATCGGTTGGCGCTTGAAAAACCGGATCGTCGCCAGCCTGCAGGAAGTGGCCACCGAACTCGCCCAAATCAGCCGGATTTCCGCCAGTTCCGCCGAGCAGGTTTCCACCGCCAGCCAGACCCTCGCGGAAGGATCCAACGAGCAGGCCGCCTCCGTGGAGGAATCCAGCGCCTCCCTGGAAGAACTGGCCTCCCTCACCCGCCACAATGCCGAAAACGCCCAAAAAGCCAACGATCTGGCCCGGCAGGCGCGCGCCGCCGGGGATCAAGGCGTGACCGACATGCAGGCCATGGACGCCGCCATGCACGCCATCAAAGCCTCCAGCGATGACATTGCCAAAATCATCCGGACCATTGATGAGATTGCCTTTCAAACCAATATTCTCGCCCTGAACGCCGCCGTGGAGGCCGCCCGCGCCGGCGAGGCCGGCATGGGTTTCGCCGTGGTCGCCGACGAGGTGCGCAACCTGGCCCTGCGCAGCGCCCAGGCGGCCAAGGAAACCGCCGCCAAGATCGAAAACGCCATCGGCAACACCGCCAAAGGCGTCAAATTGAGCCAGCAGGTGGCCGTATCGCTCAATGAAATTGTGACCCGCGCGCGCGAAGTGGACACCCTCGCCGCCGGCGTGGCCGGCGCCTCCCGCGAACAAACCCAGGGCATCACCCAGATCAACACCGCCATCGGTTCCGTGGACAAGGTGACGCAAAACAACGCCGCCAGCGCCGAGCAAACCGCCGCCGCCGCCAAGGAATTAAGGGTTCAGTCCGAGGTGATGCAGCGCGTCGTGGGCCGGCTCATGGAGCTGATCGGCCAGGACCCCAGCGACGAGACCTCCGCCCCCGGCCAACGCGCCCCCAACCAACGGGATCGCCACGAATTCGTGCCCCCCCAGTCCGATGCTGAGGAAACACCGTTCGCAGAGCCGGAAGCAGAACCGGAAATGGCCCCCACCCAACCGGCCAAGTCGCTTCGCGGAGTAATTGATTGGGACGAAGCGCGCATGGCCACCGGGGTTCAATCCATTGACGAGCAGCACCAGGAATTGATCCGCCTGATCAACGAACTGCACGCCGCCTGCGTGGCCGGCACCGTCACCAAAAACCTCATGCAGCAACTGGCGTTTCTCGGCGAGTATGCCCACTCCCATTTTGCCAATGAGGAAAACATCATGGCCGAACATCAATGTCCGGTGGCGGGCCGGAACAAACTGGCCCACACCAAGTTCCTGCATGACTATCAGCAGTTGATGGCCGACGCGAAATCCGGGGGCGCCTCTTCCCGGCTGGCGCTCAAGCTGAAACAAATCCTGGCGGACTGGCTGGCCGGTCACATTTGCAAAATTGACACCCAGCTGCGCCGCTGCCATCCGTCCGGGCCGCCGCCCGGGCCGTACCGGACCTCCCTGACCAAGGCGGAAGCCCAGCGCCAGCTCCCCCTGCCGGCCGGCGGCGATTTTTAGTTATCGGATAATACGAAGTCATCAGGGCTGGTCCACCCCGATTTTTTTCAGGAACGGCCCCAGCGAACGCGGCCGGCCCAGGAATTTTTCGATCGAAACGTTGATGTCCCGCGAATCCCCCACGGAATAGATTTCGTTGCGCATCCGCCGGCCCGCCGCCTGGTCAAAATACCCGCCCGGGGATTTTTCAAACACCGTGGCCATGTCCGCCGCGATGGCATCCGCCCACGCATAGCCGTAATACCCCGCGCCATAGCCCGTGATGTGGCCGAAATAGGCCACAAAGGCCGAGCCCGGCGGCACCGGCAACGACACTTCGCTCAGCACCCGGTTGGCCAGCGGCAGGGTCTGCTCCGCGTTGGTCGCATGAATCCGGGTATGCAGGGCCAGGTCCATCAGGCCAAACGAAAGCTGCCGGCGATAATACACGCCCATGGTGGCCAGCCGCGAAGCCTTGAGCTGGTCCAGAATGGCCTGCGGTATCTTCTTGTGCGGATCGCGGTAATCCGCCGCAAAGCTGTCCAGCACTGTCTTGTCCCACGGCCAGTTCTCCAGCATCTGCGACGGAGCCTCCACAAAATCCTGCGGCACGCTCGTGCCCGAGAAGCGCGAGTAGTTGGCGTGGGTCAAAATTGTGTGCATGGCGTGGCCAAACTCGTGGAAGATCGTCTCCACCTCATCATGCGACAGCAGCGACGGCTTGTCCGGCTGCGGCGGCGGGAAGTTGCAGACCAGCGCGCACACGGGCCGCTGATAACGGCCATCCGGCAGCAACTTGCCCTCAATGATGCCGAATTCGGCAAAATGATTGTATTTGCCCTCGCGCGGAAACATGTCCAGATAGAATAACCCCAGCGGCTCGCCGGTTTTCCGGTCCGACACCGTGTACAACTGCAAGTCGCCGATCCACTTGTAAGGGGCCTCCACCCGCTCGAATTTCAGGCCGAAGATGCGCTGGTAAATCGCAAACATCCCGTCCAGCACCCGTTGGTACGGGAAATACACCCGCAACTGCTCCGCATCCACGTTGTATTTCGTCTTCCGGAGCTGGTTGGCGAAATAGCGCCAGTCCCAGATGTTGATCTGCGCGTTCGGATCGCCGGTTTCCTTGATCTTTAACTCGCGAAATTCCGCCAGTTCGGCGTCGAACTTGGGTTGCAGCCCCTTTTTCAAGTCCTCCAAAAAGGTGATCGCCGTGGCGGCATTCTTCACCATGCGCGGCTCCGTGGCATAATCCGCGTAGGTGGCATAGCCGAGGCGCTGCGCCACCTCATCCCGCCGGACGAGGATTTTTTGGAGCAGCGGAATGTTCTCCTCGCGGGCCAGATTATATTGCGCCTCCAGCATCCGCCTTCGCGTGGCCTCGCGCCGGGCGTTGTCCAGCACCATGACGCAATGGAAGGTGATGTTGGCTTTCAGCGTGTATTCATCGGCCCCCGTCTTGATGCCCTGCTGGGACAGGAAGTCCGCCGGCACCCCCTCCAGTTCCGCCTGGGTGAACTTCAGCGCCTGGGTGGCCTTGGTGACGTTGTTTTCGTAATCCGTCTCCATGGCGGTCAATTCCTTCCGCAACCGCTCCACCGCATCGCGCTGCTCCCGGGGCAGGCTCAATCCCGCCCGGCGATAATCGCGCAGGGTGTCGTCCAACAGCTTCTTGTCCTCCCCTTCCAGCATCGGTTGGGTCGCGGCAAAGGCTTTCACCGCCGCGTAAACATCCTCGCGATAATCCGTGCCCACGGACCACTCAGACAACCGCTTGACCGCCGCGGTCGCAGCCTCGCGCACGGCCGCATTAGTGCTGGTCTGTTGCATCAAGGACAACCGGTCGGAAGCACCCTGCAGCAGGTAATTCACGTCATCCAAGGCCCGGATGGTGTTGTGAAAATTGACTTCGCTGGGGTGCAATTGTCCAATGCTGTCCAGCGCCGCGTTGCCGGCCGCGATGGTCTTGTCCGCCGTGGCCTTCACCGCCTCGGGCGTGGTTTCAAACTCCGGGATGGACACCACGGTATGAAACCGGGCGGCCCGGGCTTGAAAAGCCGCCAGGGCATCCGCCGCGGAGCCGGGCGTGGGCAAAAGCACCAATACCGCCAGCAAGGCGGCGGGGACAGAATGTTTCCAAAACATATTGGGAGCAAGCTAATGGGCGCCCGCAAACTCCGCAAGCCGCGAACGCAGGCAGAATTTCACCCGGGGGTGAGTCAAAATTCTTATGGGGCCGGAGCCGGAGCGGTTCCGTAAAACAGATTTAAAACCACGGATGGACACAGATGAACACGGATCAAACGTGATGTTTCAACCGTTCAGAAAGCGCACCGTTTGGTGGCCTGCGGAAAATCAGGCCGGAGCGCCCTTCGGCCAATTCTTCATCCGTGTTTATCCGTGTCGATCCGTGGTTAAATCCGAACTCCGAGGTCGGCAATGAAATCGAAAAGACAGGTCGCGAGCCCATCGTTGGTGGGGCGCGTCACTCCGTCCGCGCCGCGCCTGCCACCAGCGGGCGCAAAATTTCCCCGGCGTCGCCTTCCCGACCCGCTGCCGATCAAGACTTTGATCGAGTTTCCCGTCCCAACTTCGAAGTTCGGGTTGAATAATTCTGTAACGGCATGGTTCCGGCTGAGCGGGGCAATTCCATCGGCGGAGCGCGGCTGGGGCGAAGACCAGCCGCGCTCTGACCTCACCGCCCCACCCGCCCGGCTGGCCATCGGTAGCTCGTTTCCTATGGCGTGTTTTCAAAATGGGTGGAACGGGCGACCCGCCCGTCCCGGTTGGCGACCCGCCAACCGGAATGGCCAGACGCGTCGGGTTGCTCAAACGCGCCGGTGCCAGAAAAATGCGTCTCTCGGTTCCGTCCGGCGAGTCGCCGGACGGCACAGGCCAGTGGCCTGTGCCACCCAAAACCATTTCGAAAACACGCCCTAACCCGGATATTTCGCAGTGAAACCGGCAAAACCATGGCAAACCCTTGTAGCGCAGGCTTCCCAGCCTGCCGTATCGCAACCCCTGAGCCGTTCCGTCAACGGAAAATCCATGGCTTTCTTCATCCAGAATGACGCCGCAAAGAGCAGGCCTGAAAGGCCGCCACATGACAGCCCAGGGCAACGCCCTGGGTTTGCCGCCACCGTTGCCATCAAGCGCTGTAAGCGCGCAACAATTCTTCTGCTGACACGACAGCTTTCCAACGTCGTAGCGCAGGCTTCCCAGCCTGCTGTTGGCAAGCCGAGCTTCGGCTCGCGGGTTTCCAAACCTGCGTACCGTGTCGTTTCAACCACGCATTCGAACGTGTTTGCGCCCCTCTTTTCATAGGGTTTTTCGCGACTCTTTCCAATATGGCTATGAAATATCCGGGCTAGCGACCCAAACTGCGGTTTTATGCGCTTTTCAAGCTTCTTGCAGATTTTTGTCTCACCCCATTTCACGCCCCAGGCGCCAACACCGGCCCGGTTCGCACCGCCCACATCAACGTCCTCGGACAACCAACAACAGTCACGCAGGCGGGCCTCCCGGCTTTTTTGGGCACCACGAACCGTTTGGAGGGACCGGCGGCGGGAGTGGACAGCGTGATCCTGGTCGTGACGTTGCCAACGACCGCCTGGACGGCCACGAGCGATGCGACGTGGTTGCATCTGGGTGCCGGGTATCAGAGCGGCACGGGCGGCACCAACGTCATCTTTAGCGTTGATGCGAATCCTGGCGCCACGCGCACGGGCACCCTGACCATCGCCGGGCAGACCCTGACGGTCACGCAGGCCGGCGCAACCTACGTCCAGACCGACACGATAACCACGTTGTTTTACTGCGGGCAGACCGGGCCTTTTGGCGTGGCCGTGAATGGCGCCGGGACGGTCGTCTATACCGCCAACGCAGACAATTCAATCACCCAGTGGCTGGCAGCGAGCAACACCACTTCCACCACGCAATACGGCCTGGCCGGTCCCCAGGGGCTCCGGATGGATGGCGCGGGCAATCTCTATATTGCCGACGCCTTTAATTCCGCCATCAAGGAGAAGTTGGCAGCCAACGGGAATGTGGTTCCGGTGGTTACCTCTGGATTGAGCCTGCCCTTTGGCGAGGCGGTGGATGCCGCGGGCAACCTCTATATCGCCGACAACGGAAGTGGTTCGATCTACGAGTGGTCGGTCATCAACGGCGCCGTGACCCCATTGGTTTCGGGGCTTTACGGACCCGACGATGTGGCGGTGGACGCCGCTGGCAATGTTTATTTCGCCAACACCGGCGCGCAAGTGGTCACGGAGTGGTCGCCCGCAACCCGCGGCCTGACCCCGCTGGTTTCCAGCGGCTTGAACTATCCTGCCGGCGTGGCGGTGGACGGCGCCGGCAACGTGTTTATCGCCGACTCCTTGAATCAACAGATCAAGGTGTGGTCCGCAGCGACCCACAACGTAACCACCCTGGCCTCGGATGTTTACTCGGTTAAGATCGCCGTGGATGACGGCGACAACGTTTATGTTGGTGACACAAACCCGCACGCCGCCCGGGAACTGCCTTATGCTTTCGTTGATCCAACGCCCAGGCAGGAAGGCATGGCTGGCGGGAGCGACGCTTTGCCAGCGGTGGTGCCCGCCACGCAAAATCTGCTGCCTCCGTTTGCCCCCTACAGCGACCAACCGTCGTGGCTGACCATCACAAGGGTCACGAATGGCGTCGTCGGCTTTTCGCTTGCTGCCAACCCAGGCGCCGCTCGCACGGGAAATATTTATGTTCTTGGGCAGGCGGTTCCCATCAACCAGGCGGGCCGTCCCGTTCTGAGCGTTTCGCCGGCGCCGGTCAATGGCGGAATGCAAATTGCATTCACCACCACTCCTGGCCAGACGAATTTCACCGTGCTGGCCTCCACGAATGTAGCGCTGCCGTTGAGCGAGTGGACACCGTTTGGCACGCCGGTCGAAAACCCTCCCGGCCAGTACACGTTCACCGCCGGCCCGGCTACTAATTCACAAACTTTTTACATCCTGCGGCTGCAATGACTTCGCGTTCCGGCCCAAAGGCAAAATCGGACGTCTGCCCACGCCTTTGCCCCCTGGCTTGCGAATCCCAACGGAGAATGAGCTGGCCAGCGACGCCGGCAGGTCCGTTGGTGACGCCGGTGATGGTCAGCCAGGCTTGATCACTGGCGGGAGCGAACGGCGGCAGCAGATTTTGCGTGGCGGGAAGCACCGGGGGCAACACCCCGGAGCCGGCGGCGGCGCTTTCCGTAACGGGCGTGGGATCCACGAACGCGCGCGGCACTTCACCGATCACGTTCGCCTGGTTGGAGTACGCCCCAATATACACGTTGCCCGCGCCATCCACCGCCACACTATCGGGCGTGCCATCTGGCAGCGACCAGAAGGGGGTTACCGAATGGTTCGCGGCTGACCATTGCTCAACAGCTCCGTTGGCGTAGTCCGCCACATAAATGTTGCCCGCGCCATCCACTGCCAGGCCCAATAATCCATTCACTCCCGAAGTAAACACCGGGTTCACATTCCGGCTGGCGGCCGACCACTCCTGGACCGCGCCGGTATTGCCAGCCTCGGAAAAATAGAGGTTGCCAGCGGCGTCGAGGGCTACTCCTTGGGGAAAAATGTTATTTCCGGTGGCAACCACCGTGGTCAGGGTCCTCGTCACCGGCGACCACTCCTTGATCGCACTGCCGACGCTATCGGCAATATAGACATTCGTGGCGCCATCCAAGGCCACCTGAACGGGTTCGTCCAGGTCGTCCGGGAGCACCAGGATGGTCAGGTTGCTGTTCGCCGCGGTGTATTCCCAGATTTCGTTGCCATATTCGTCGGCAACATAGACGTTGCCCGCGCCGTCCACCGCAAGGGCCGTGGGAGTGCCCAACCAGGAGAAGGCGGTCAGCGTGATGACATCGTTGCTCGCCAGCAGCCATTTCTTAATCTGCCCGTCGGCGATGTAAACGTTGCCCGCCGCATCCACGGCCACCCCCGGCGGATTGTGTGTCGCTGCCGAAGTCAGCACCGTGAACGGCGACGCCGCCACATAATTTGATCCCGCCTGGGTAATGGCCAGGGTCTGACCGGCAATGGTGAGCGCGCCCACCCGGGTCGCTCCGGGATTGGCATCGAAGGTGAAAATGACATTCGTGCTGCCCAGGCCGCTTTGATTGGCGACGCTCAAATGCAACCAGGCCGCGTTGGTCGTGGCCGTCCAGGCCAGGGAGTTTGACAGGACAACACTGTCCGTTCCTGCCGCCGGTCCTTCGACCCGGGTCGTTAATCCGAGCACTGCCGGCACCGGGAAAGGCGGCACGGAATTCGACCAGCCCGCGCCGTTCTCGATCGTGGCGGTGTTGCCGTTGCCGGAAGCGTCATTGGCGTTGGTTCCGGTGCCTTCATTCAGATGATAATACGCCACCAGACCCGGCTGGGGGCCGGACGAGATGTTCATGTCCGAAACGATTTCAGCCGCGGTGCGAATCGTATTCCAAATCCGCACCTCCGCCAACTGCCCCTGGAAGAAGTTGCAATCGCAATTCACCCCCTGCCGCCCGAGGTACATGGCCGACCCGCTCAAATACAACGATCCGGCGCGGTTGTTGGTGTGGTCCAGCACGCCATTGATGTAAAATTGCTTGTTCGTGCCGTCATAGGTCGCCGCCACGTGCGTCCAGGTATGGAGCGGGACCAACGAGGCGGATGAATCCCAGCCGCCGGCCCCGAACAAGGACACCTTCATCACGCCGCAAGTCGTGCCATCGTAACCTACCTGAAATATGTAATCGGTCGAGGCGTTATTGCCATTGCCCCGCGACAGGATGGTGTTGCACTTGGCGGCACCAATGTTAACCCAGGCCTCGAAGGTTACCGGGGTCGGCGTCAGGCTGGCATTGGCTGGCACCAAGCCATACTGGGAGGTCCCGTCAAGGTTCAAGCTGGCTCCGGCATGGAGTGAGAAAGCCGGCAGCGTGGTCCATAAGACCGATGCCACCAAAATCCATAATGACCGGGCGTTTGTCTTCACGGCTTGCAAAAAGCTATTTTTGGCTAATTAAGGCGAGAGTATGCCAAAATACGGGTTGCGTCAAGCATGGCAACCTCATTTCGAGCGCGAAGGGTGTGAGACAAAAATCTGCAAGCAGCTTAAAAAGCGTATAAAACCGCAGTTTATGTCGCTAGGAAACGAGCTACCGATGGCCAGCCGGGCGGGTGGGACGGTTAGGTCGGAGCGCGGCTTTGGTGAAAGCCAGCCGCCGCAACGTTCGCCATTCCATGAAAGGGAGCGTTTAGGTTCATGGTTCGGAATGCAGACTTTGATCCGCCACGGGAAGCGGGTCCTGCCAGTTTTTCCACCTTGATTTACCTTGATTTACCTTGATTAGGCTTGATTTACCTTGATTCATGCAGCGAGCTGGCGACGGGGCACTCCCCGAATTAAAATGAAA
>Ga0302319_10006832_pt1 | contig 22561 bp, 19 predicted proteins | sample Bog_T0_2_FD_203319 | JGI IMG/M metagenome (GOLD analysis project Ga0302319, IMG submission 203319) | Peat permafrost microbial communities from Stordalen Mire near Abisko, Sweden - Bog_T0_2 | ecosystem: Environmental > Terrestrial > Soil > Wetlands > Peat | place: Sweden: Abisko, Stordalen Mire... | reverse complement strand
GGGCTACACGTGAGGTTGCAACCACACGTGTAGCCCCCTCTCTAAACACCGACCAAGTAATGGGGTTTGGGGTCCCACGGCCCCAAAGGGGATCCAGGGGGCAGAGCCCCCTGGCCTTACTTAAGCCGCGAACAAAGGCCCGCCGGGGGTTGTCACGCGGGTGGCGGCTTCCAGGTCCAGGGCTTGCGCCAGGCGGTCCAGCCTGCGTGTTACGCTTTCGCCGGCGAACACGCCGGTGCCTTCGCGCAGGAACAGGGTCAGTTTACCTGCGCCGCGTTCCAGCGCCGTGCCGGCCAGCAATTCCGCGGTGCCCCCGGAAAGCGTGTAAGCCAGCCGCAGCGCGGTGCCGAGAATTTCGGCGCGGCGCAGATTTGTCATGTCCAGCAGCATGCGCGCCGAATCGAGAAAATCCATGTCCGGTTCGGCATCGTAACGCAAAGCCATGGTCAGGGCCAGGAAGGCGCGGCCGTGGTGGTCCAGCGCCACACCGGGTTGGCGCAGGATGCGGAAATACACTTGCTCGGCGCGATATTCCGGATGGTCATGGCTGCCGGTGTCGCTCATCCAGCACGCGGCTTCGCGCAGCCGCGTCGCTTCCGGTGTTTCCTCGGGAAAAAGCGGCGCGGTCCAGTCGAACAAAGCGGGCGGCAAAGCCGGGCTGCGGCCGTAACGTTCAGCCATTTCCTGGCCAGCCGCGAGCAGCGGCGGCATGCAGCGCACTTCGGGAGTCACGAGTTGCATGAACCAGCCTTCGCGCAGGCCGTTGGCGGAAAACACGACGCGGTTGGCGCCGGTGGCGCGCAACAGGCGGCGGAGCACCACGGCGGCGAACGGCATATCGTCCACGCGCCTTCGCGAAATGCCGGGCAGGCGTTCCAGCGCCCGCCGGCTCGCGGCGCCGATCACGCCGCACAGGTCGCGCGCCTCGTCGCGATCGATCGTGTAATGATGCACGATGGCCAGCGGGTAGCCGGTTTGTTCCATATGGATGCGGGCCAGCGCGCGCCAGGCGCCGCCGACGAGATACAGGTCGCGGCCGGCGCCTTGGTCCAGCCACGGCACCGATTCCAGTGCTTCCTCCGCAATGGCGCGGGCCCGCACCGGATCGCCGCCGGCGCGATCGTTCAGGCGCAGCACGCCCAGTTTCAGCGTCCGGGCGGCGCGCATCCTTCCGGCTTGCAGATGCACCACTTCCATCGAGCCGCCGCCGATATCGGCCAGGATGCCATCGGCGTTCGGAATGCCGCAGAGCAGGCCGTCCGCGGAAAGTGTGGCCTCCTGTTCGCCGGTCAGCACGCGCACGCGCACGCCGGGCAGGGATTGCTCCACCTGGGCCACGAAACTGGGGCCGTTGGTGGCATCGCGCACCGCGGCGGTGGCCAGGATGTCGAACGGCTCGGCGCGCATGGCGCGCGCCAGGGCATGGTAGCGGCGCAGCACCATGATCGCCTGTTCCAGGCCTTCGTCGTTCAAGCGGCCGGTCTGGTGCAGGCCGCGGCCCAGGCGCAGCACGGCTTTTTCGTTGAATATCGCGGTTGGATTGCGGCCACGGCCCTCGAACACCACCAGGCGCACGGAGTTTGAGCCGAGGTCTACGACAGCGGCGCGCTTGGGGTGCGGGAGCATCTGCGCGGGGTGTTAGCAGATCGCCGACACATAAAGGAAGGAAGCGCTTCTTTTTGAAAAAAGCAGCAAAAACTTTCGCCTGGCTGTCGCGGGCTCGCGGGCGAGACCTGCTTTGCTTCCCTAGAAGGGCCACCGCTGCAAATGATTCAAAATCAAGCACCCAACCACCGCGGTGGCCAGCGGCGTGAACAACCCCATCCGGCGCCCGGCACCGGAAAACCAGAACTGGCCGATCACCCAGGCAACCGGCGGCCCAATCAGCAGCACCCAGCCGAGCCCGGCGCCGAAATCGGCCCACGGGCCGGATGTGACGTAATAGGAACTACCGTAATCCATGACGGCACCCCAAGGCTTCCCTGGTGGGCCTGCCCGGCGTCTGCGGCGGGCTGACCGCACATGACTTATTTGTTACGGTGACTATAGCAGGGTTGCGCCGCCGGTCATCGCCACGCGTTCGCAGTCACGAGAATGTGAATCCCGGCCAAACGGGACCAATGGAGGCTCATGTTGAACACGCCGCCCACGCTGTCTATGCGGCCGCCGCGCCGATTCTGGGGCTGGGGCGCGCTGCCCGACACGCTGGTGCCGATGGAAAGCGAGCTGGTTGCGGCGGCTATTTCCATGCACGGCGCCGCCCCGGCCGGGCCTGTGCCGCGCGTGGATGAGTTTCTCCTGGCGGCCCCGGGCATTGCGCCGCCGGCCGCCTTGGAAGCGATGTTCTCGGGCTGCGCCTTCGACCGCCTGAGCCATGCCGGCGGCAAATCCTACGCCGACCTGGTGCGCATGTGGCTGCGCACGCCGCCAATAACGCCCGACTGGGTTGCCTACCCCGCGGATGAGCAGGCCATCATCGACATTCTCGATTGGGCCAGCGGCGCCAACGTCGCTGTCATTCCGCATGGCGGCGGTTCCAGCGTGGTAGGCGGCGTGGAGCCGCCCGAATACGGCTATGCGGGCACCGTCGCGCTGGATATGGAGCGCCTTGGCCGCGTGGTCGAAATCGACAAAACCAGCCGCGCAGCGCTGATCGAAGGCGGTGCATACGGCCCCGATATCGAGGCGCAATTGCGGCCCCACGGCCTGACGCTGCGGCATTTTCCCCAGAGCTTCGCTTACTCCACCCTGGGCGGTTGGATCGCGACGCGCGCCGGCGGCCATTTCGCGACATTGGCCACGCATATCGACGATTTTGTCGAAAGCACGCGCCTGGTATCGCCGGCCGGCATCATGGAAACGCGGCGGCTGCCCGGATCGGGCGCCGGGCCGGCACCGGATCGTTTGGTGCTGGGGTCCGAAGGCACGCTCGGCGTTATTAGCCAGGCCTGGATGCGGCTGCAGTCGCGCCCGGTGCACCGTGCCGGCGCAACGTTTAGGTTCGCCGCCATGCCGGCAGCCTGCGCCGCGCTGCGCGGTCTGTCGCAATCCGGCCTATATCCCAGCAATTGCCGGCTGCTCGATTCCGCCGAAGTGGCGTTCGCGCGGGTTGGCGACCAGGTGTCGCCAACCTTAATCGTGGCCTTCGAATCCGCGGACCACCCGGTGGAGGCCTGGATGGCGCGCGCCGGCGAAATCGCGCGCGATGCCGGCGGCTTCGAAATGGCGAAAAGCGGCGGCGGCGGTGCTGCCGATACCTGGCGCATGGCGTTCCTGCGCATGCCGTACTACCGCGATCTGATGGTGGGCGCCGGCGTGATCGTCGATACCTTCGAGAGCGCTGTGACCTGGGACAAGTTCGACGCGTTCTACGACGGCGTCCGCACGGCCGTCGCTGATGCGATACGGCGCGTCACCGGGCTGGAAGCCGTGGTGTCCTGCCGCATCACGCACGTCTATCCGGACGGGCCGGCGCCGTATTTCAGCTACGCCGTGCATGGCCCGGCGGGCGGGCTGCCGGCCGCGCTGGCCGCCTGGCGCGACATCAAGGCGGCCTGCAACGCGGCCGTCATCGATCTGGGCGGCACCAGCACGCACCACCACGCGGTGGGGCGCGATCATATGAGTGGCTACCGGCGCGAGGCGCCCGGCCTGTTTCGGGCGGCGCTCGGCGACGTAAAGCGCCGCTTCGATCCTGCCGGCATCATGAATCCCGGCATCCTGCTGGACGACGAGCCTATCGCCATCGGTTAGCCCGATACGATTGGCCACAGCTTAGCTGTTTCCGCCGCGTTAAGGGACGGTTAAGAGTGGTAGCGCTGGTGCGGCGTGCCGCCCGGTCATGAATTCGGGAGCCGATTATGCAACGCCATCAGGGACTTGCGGCCAGTTTCGCCGCGGCCGCCATGCTGGCGTGGAGCGTTGGCGCGGCCAGCGCGACCAGTTTCGGCACGATTTACAACTTCGCCAGCGACGCCGGCGACGCCAACACGCCGTATGCCGGATTAGTGATCGATGCCGCCGGCCGCCTGTACGGTGCGACCTATGGCGGGGGCGCGTTCGGCGATGGCGCGGTCTATCGACTGGCGCCCGCCGATCCCACCGGCACCGTTTGGACCAAAACGATTCTGTACAGTTTTCGCGGTGGGCGGGATGGCGCCAAACCAACGGGCCGGCTGACATTCGGCCCGCATGGCGAGCTGTTCGGCACCACCAGCACCGGCGGGTCCGGCCACGGCACGGTCTTCGAACTGACGCCGCCCGGCCCGGATGGTGGCACCTGGACCGCCAGCGTATTGCACAGCTTCAGCGGCGCCGCGGGCGAAGGAGCGATGCCCGCGGCCGGGCTCGCCATCGATGGATCCGGCACGTTGTTTGGCACCACGTATGAAGGTGGAGCGGGCACGCAGGATGGCCCCGGCTACGGCACCGTGTTCAGCTTGGCGCCCCCCGATGCGCCGGGTGGGTCGTGGCGCGAAGCGGTGCTGTATCAATTTTCCGGCGCCGCGCATGATGGCGTCGGCCCGCAGTCCGATCTGCTGATCGGCCCCGGCGGCGCGCTATACGGTACCACCACAGGCTGTGGCAGCCGGCTGGCCTGCGCGGGCACCGTATTCCGGCTGGCGCGCGAAGGCGCCGGTTGGGCCGAAACCGTCATCTTGGCGCTCACCGGCAACGGGGATGCGGGCGCCGGCCCGAACCGCGAGCTGGCCATGGATTCCGCTGGCGCGCTGTACGGCACCACCGGCGCCGGCACGGCGTTTCGCCTGGCGCCCCCCGGCGCCGGCAGCACGCATTGGCAACATACGGTCCTGGCGCGGTTCAAGCCGGAGAGCAGCGGCGGTCCGCAGGGTGGCGTTGTGCTGGCCGCCGGCGGTGTGCTGTACGGCACCCTGGCCTACGGGCCGCATAAATCCGGCGGATCGATTTATGCCCTGGCGCAAGCGGGCAGCGCCGGCTGGTCAGTCGCAACGCTGTATCGTTTCGGCCGTGGCGGCCCAGTATTTCCGGTGGGCAGCCTGGTGGCGGATGCGTCCGGTGCGCTGTATGGCGTTACGGAAATTGGCGGCGCCGGCGGCATGGGGACGGTTTTTCGGGTGGTGCCATAAGGCAGGAAGCAGTTCTTTTTTGAAAAAAGAACCAAGAAACTTTTACGCGGCTGTCGAAAGGTAGTCCGCGACAGCCGCGTAAAAGTTTTTGCGCCTTTTTTCAAAAAAAAGCGCTTCCTTACTCACCCGTGGTACTTAATCAGCGTCCCGCCACCATGGTCCGCGCTAAACACAAAACTCTTATCGGTATAGGTGCCATTAACCAGCGTCAGGCTGGTGGTGCCGCTGTTATCATGTAACGTAAGCACGTCGCCGTTGATTGTGCCCGTGATGCTGCTGTCGAACGCAAAGCCCTGCAAATCGATAACGTCGTTCGTGTAGAATTGCGAAATGGCGTTACTAAAATCAACGCCGGCCTCCACCTGCAAAACCGAAGGCGCGGTGCCGCCGGTCATGAACATGATGTCCCCCGTGCCCGCCGCACCCGTGGTGGCGATCGCCAGCGTGCCGTTGAAAATCTCCGTGCCCGCGTAATTGTCGCCGGCGTTGCTCAACACCACGTCGCCGCCGGTTACACCGAGCAGCGCGGCCCCGCTGGTTTGCACGCCGCCGGCCAAATTCAATACCGCGCCGCCGGTGCTGAACACCGTGGTCAGCTGATTGCGGTCATATTCATCCGTGCCCAGGCTCAGTTGCTGCAATAACGTCGCCGTTCCAGCCTGCTTGCCCGTTTCCGCCAATGCCTCGATGGTGCCGCCCAGGCTGGTGACGGCGCCGCCACTCAGTTGCGCCGTCGCATCGAGCGCCAGCGTGCCTTCGATCAGCGTCAGCCCGTTCGCGCCGATCGCCAGGCTGCCGCCCGCGGTGATGCTGACGCTGGAGGAAACCGGCGCCTGGCCGCCGATAATCATTCCGGTTGCGTTGAAAACGCTGCCGGCGCCGGTCACCAGAAGATAGCCATCGCCGGCATTGCCGGCGTTCAGATCGGGGGTGGTGACAGTGGCGCCGTTCTGCACCGTCAGGCTGCCGGCGGAACCGTCGCCGAGATAGATCTGTGCAATGTCGATACTGCTGCCGGCGCCATCCACCACCACCGTCCCATTGCCGCTCGACGCGCCGGAACCGACAATCAACGCGGCGTTGGCGCCGGTGCCGCCCGTCACGGTGCCGCCCGCGCTGATTTCCATCGTGGCGCCGACTATCAATTCGTTGGTGGTTGTCAGATTGCCGCCCGGTCCGGTGACCTCGAGGCTGCCGATCCACGCGAACAGGTTTGGCGTGGCCACGCTGCCGGCGATGGCCAGTGTGCCCGCCGATTCCGTGCCATGCGAATTCGCGCCCAGGAGAATATTGGTTTGCGCGGTCAATGTGGCGCCCGCGGCGATCGTGACCGACCCGGCGCCTTTGACGATTAGGTCATTGGTGGCGCCCTTCTTGGGCGCCGGCGCGGTCAGGTCAAGCGTGCCGGCGCTGAAGGTCAGTGCATCGCCCGTCACGGTCATCGACCCGGCCTGGGCCGCCCCGCTGCCGGCCAGGCTGATGGCCCATGTGCCGCCATCGCTGAAAATCGTGGTTTCGACCGCGTTCGGCACCCCGCCGGCCCAATTCCTGGCGTCGAACCACGAACCCGTGCCGTGCTTGCCTGTCCATTTCGCCGATTTCGCCATAAGGTTGCGCCCCCCGTTGTCAGATCGCCCGAAACGGGTAGCACAGCGGCAAATCGCGTTGGAATGGAAATTGCGGCGCGGACCGCACGCACGCCGAGAATCTTCCATGGCCCGCCGTCCAGATCGACGGTTTAAGTCTCTTTCCGCCAGCTTGATGCCGATTGCTTGACCCGCGAAGTCCCGTGCCTCTTGTAGGGTGGACAATGGACGGCACCTGATGTCCGCGCCGTAGGGGAGATGATATCGATGGATGGCAGCCAGGACGGACAGGCGGCGTTGCAGCAGGACGCGGCGCGCTCGGACGCGAACCTCCCGCCGCCGGCCCCGCCGGTATCGCTCGATGACAAATACGCCCGCTTCGACGGCCGGGTGTACCTCACCGGCATTCAGGCGCTGGTGCGCTTGCCGATTCTGCAGCAGCGCCGCGATCGCGCCGCCGGGCTGAACACGGCGGGTTTCATTTCCGGGTATCGCGGCTCGCCGCTCGGCGGCTACGATCTGGCGCTCTGGGGTGCCAAGAAGCACCTGGCCGCCCACCAGATCCATTTTCAGCCCGGCACGAACGAGGATATGGCCGCCACCGCCGTCTGGGGCAGCCAGCAGCTCGGCCTCTTGCCCGGCGCCAAATTCGATGGTGTTTACGGGTTGTGGTACGGCAAGGGCCCCGGCGTGGACCGCTCGGGCGACGTGCTGAAGCACGCCTCGTACCAGGGCACGTCGAAACATGGCGGCGCCATCGCGCTGTGCGGCGACGATCATGGCGCGCGCTCCTCGACATTAGCGCATCAAAGCGACATCGCGCTGATTCATTTCGGTATGCCCGTGTTCAATCCGGCTACAGTCGAGGAACTGGTCAGCTTCGGCCTGGCCGCCTGGTCGGCAAGCCGTTACAGCGGCGCATGGATCGGCATGAAGGCGCTGACCGACACGGTTGAAGGCGGCGCCAGCATCCCCGCCGATATGGACAAGCTCGATTTCGTGCTGCCCGACGATTTCGAAATGCCACCGGAAGGGTTGAATTTGCGCGCGCGCAATGGCTCCGCGCTGGAAGTGGAAGCGCGGCATTACGAGCAGCGCCACGTGGCCTTGCAGGCGTGGGTGCGCGCCAATCGGCTGGACCGGCTGGCCTGGGGCGGCGCCAAACGCCATCGCCTCGGTATCGTATCGACCGGCAAGGCCTATCTCGATGTCGTCGAGGCTTTGCGCGGCCTGGGGCTGGACGAAGCGCGCACCTCAGCGATGGGTATTGGTGTTTACAAGGTCGGACTGGTCTGGCCGTTGGAGCCGGAGCGGCTGCGCGCGTTTGCCGAAACCTGTGATGAAATCCTGGTGGTCGAGGAAAAACGGCCGATCATCGAAGACCAGATTTCCACGCTGCTCTACAACATGCCCGTGCAAAACCGGCCGATGCTGACCGGCAAGCTCGACGAACACGGCGCGCCCCTGATCCGCGCCGTGGGCGAACTCGATCCCGATTTGATGCTGCATATCCTGGCCGGGCGCCTGCGCGGCCGCATCGGCGACGACGCGTTGGCGCAGAAAATCGCCAATATCAAGCCGCTGGAAACCGGCATCCCCACGATCAGTTTCGGCGTCAAGGAATTGTTGCGTCCGCCGAGCTTCTGCGCTGGCTGCCCGCATAATACCTCCACGCGCGTGCCCGATGGTTCGATCGCCGCGGCCGGCATTGGCTGCCATATCATGGCCGCCAGCCTGCCGGACCGCCACACCTTGGCCGCCACGCATATGGGCGGCGAGGGCGCCACCTGGATCGGCCAGGCGCCATTCACCGAAACCAAACATATTTTCCAAAATCTTGGCGACGGCACCTATTTCCATTCCGGCCTGCTGGCGGTGCGCGCAGCGTTGGCCGCCAATGTCAACATTACCTACAAAATCCTACTGAACGGCGCGATCGCGATGACCGGCGGCCAGCAGATCGAGGGCGAGGAATTTCCCGGCGAACTGACCGGCCCACACGTCGCCAACCAACTCGCCGCCGAAGGCGTCAAACGCATCGCGCTCGTCAGCGACGACCCGTCGCGCCACGACCGGACCCAATACCCGGCCTTCACCACCTATCATCACCGCAACGAGCTAGATGACGTGCAGCGCGAGTTGCGCGACGTCCAGGGCGTATCGGCGCTGATATACGATCAGGCCTGCGCCACCGAACGCCGCCGCCTGCGCAAGCGCGGCAAGCTGCCCGATACCAAGGAACGCCTGTTTATCCATCAGGAAATCTGCGAAGGCTGCGGCGATTGCGGCGTGCAATCGAATTGCATCGCCGTCGAGCCGCAGGAAACCGCGCTGGGCCGCAAGCGCCGGATTAATCAATCCGTCTGCAATACGGACTTTTCCTGCGCCAAAGGCCTATGCCCCAGCTTCGTCACCATTGTTGGCGGCAAGCCGCGCGCGCGGGCCGAGGACGATAGCGAGGAGGCCGCCTTGCTCGCAGCGCTGCCGCAGCCGGGGCTGCCGCGCATCGGCGAGGTTTATAACATCCTGCTCGCCGGCATCGGCGGCAACGGCGTGGTGACGGTTTCCGCGTTGCTCGGCATGGCCGCGCACCTTGAGGGCATGCAATTCACCGTGTTGGATAATTCCGGCTTGGCGCAGCGTAACGGTTCGGTCACGAGCCATTTGCGCATCGGCGATGGCGCGCACCGGCACAGTCCGCGCATTCCCAACGGCGACGTCGATCTGGTGATCGGCGCCGACCCGATGGTGGTGGCAATTCCGGAAACCTTGGCCAAGCTCGGGCATGGCCGCAGCGCCGTGATCCTGAATCAATTCGTCGCGCCAAATGCGCTGTTCGCCGCCGACCCGGATCTCGATTTGCGCTTCAGCCCGATGCTGGAAAAAGTCCGGCCGCGCGCCGATGAGGATCGCATCGTGCAGTTGGACGCAACGAAGATCGCCAGCGTCATGCTCGGCAACGCGATCGGCACCAACCTGCTGCTGGTGGGCTATGCGTGGCAAAGCGGGCTTATTCCGCTCGGCATCGACAGCATCATGCAGGCCATCGGGCTGAACGGTACCGAGGTGGCGATGAACCGCCGCGCCTTCGGCCTGGGCCGGCTGGCCGCCGCGCGGCCCGAGCTCGTGGCTGGCTGGCTGCGCGGGCACGAGGCCGCGGCCATACCCGATACTCTGGGCGATCTTCTGGCCGACCGCATGCCGCGGCTGGTTGGCTGGGCCGGCCCCGTGCGCGGACAGGCCTGGGCGAAGCGCTACCGCGCGCTGGTGGCCCGTGTGGAGGCGGCTGAGGGAAAATTGCCGGACAGCGATTTCCGTCTATCCCGCGCGGTGGCGCATGTCGCGGCCAAGCTCATGACCTATAAGGACGAATACGAGGTTGGACGGCTGTTCAGCGACCCTGGCTTCGCGGCGCGGCTGCGCGAGAACTTCGACGGCGATGTGGATTTGCGCTTCAACTTGGCGCCGCCGCTGTTCGCGCGGCGCGACAAGGCGACGGGCCGGCCCGAAAAGCGCCGCTTCGGCCCATGGATGGCGCATGGCTTCGCCGCCCTGGCCCGGCTGCGCGTGCTGCGCGGCACCAAGCTGGACATTTTCGGCTACCACCCGCACCGCCGCACGGAGCGTGCCCTGGTGGCGGAGTACGAGCAGCTCGTGGACCAGGTCCTGGCCCGCCTGACGCCAGCGAATGGGGCGCAGGCTGAGGCGGTGCTTCGCGCCTACGACAAGGTGCGCGGGTATGACGTGGTGAAGGAAGCGAACCTTAAAATGGTGCGCGAGGCGGTTCCGGGGCTGCTGGCGGCCTTGGGAAAGTAAGCTAAGCCCTTCTTTTTCTGAAGAAAAAGAAGCAAAAAGACTTTTGCTAAGGGGTTACGCGCTCCAGGGGCAAAAGTTTTTTGCTGCTATTTTTCCAAAAAAGAAGGCCTTCCTTAAGCCGCCGGCGGCTCAGCGCCGGTTGCGCCCTGATCCGGCGCCCCCACGGAATCCGCGCGGGCAACGGTGGACTTCAAATGCCAAAGCCGCTCATGCGAGGCCAGCAGCGGGCCGACCACGGTTTCGCGGCGCTCCGGCCGCGGCGGTGTACGCAGCAGCACCAGCTCCAGCGTCTCGAGCAATTCCGCTGCCACAATCAGTTCGCCTTCGTCGCAAGCGTGGTCGAACGCGGCCTGAATCTTGTCGCTTAACCGGCGGCTATAGCGCTCCTGGTCGCCGGAGTTGGACTGTGCGCCTGACATTACGTGTTAACCGATTCCGATTCCGCGGCTACCATGACACAAATCTGACAATCATCAAGGCGGTTCAGCAACGAGGCACCGGCTTAGCCTCAAACACCGTCAATTTACCAGCCATCACGAAATCGCCAAAGTTCATGGCCAGATCGTCAGCCACGCCATTGTCAAAATAGCGCATGCCAATCTCATAGTTTGGCATTTCGGTTCCCTGATCCCGATCATAAAACGCGACGTGCACACGGGCAGATGGCAAAATTGAAAGTGTTGACCACTTGACGCTGTGTGGCAGCTGCCATGCTTCAATTGTTACAAACGTGTCCTGCGCTCCATCTTCGCCGGTGCCATCGAATAACGGCATTGATAGAAATCGTTTTCCTGCGGCTCCAGCTTGCAAAATTGTAAGAGTGTGCGCGTTTGGCAACAGTGTGCCTTGCGGTAACTGAACACGTTTGTGTTGCGGTGTGGTAAAGTCAGCGTGTCCCGTGCCACCCGATCGGTCCAGCGTGGCGGTGCCGTCAAGCTGCTCGGTCACCGCGCCACTTGTCGATTGCCGCGTGTGGAAGCTCAGCTTCGTGCCATCTTTGGTTTCGAAAGTGGCGTAGTCTGAAACCATGGTGACGTCGCGCGCGTCCCGGTTGGTCAGATTGATCACCAGGTGCTGCGAGGTGGTGTAACCGCTGCACGCATCGGTCACGTCGTATGTCATCGTCCCGCTGGCCGAGAGCACGCCCTGGTCCTGGCTGGACTTCAGACTCAGCACATAGGCGGCGTGGTGCGCGGCGATGAATGGGGTCGGCGCCACGGCGCCGGCTACGCCTGCGCCCATCAGGCTGGGCGCCGCGGCCAGCGCGAGCAGGGCGGCGCCCCTGCGGATGGCCGGAGGCAGGGTAACGGCTGGCAAGCGCATGCGGTGTCTCAATCTCCAAGGTTCCCTAGATAAGGCGATGCAGGGCGGCACGCCAGCGCACCCCCCCTGCCCACGGCCTGGCCCCGGGGGGTTTTACGCGCCCATTTGCACCCCATTTCGGTTCAAAGCCCGCACGGGCAGGCCCAGCAGGGGGACCAGGCGCAATGCAAAAAATTGGCGTATGCGGGGCGGAACGCACCGAAAGCGAATTGGCCCGCGATATCTGGGTACAGGTGCGCGAGGAAGCCATCGGCGCCGTGGAGCACGACCGCGCCATGAGCGAGATCATCCGCGACACCGTGCTGATCCACGACAATTTCGGGGACGCGCTAGCCCATCGCCTGGCCCGCAAGCTGGGCGACTACGCCCTGAGTATCGAAAGCCTTGAAGCAATCTTTTGCGAAGCCTTCGCGGCCGATCCGGGCATCGAGGAAGCCGCGCTAGCCGATTTGACCGCCGTGCGCGACCGCGATCCGGCCTGTCCCGACCTGCTGACGCCGTTCCTCTTCTTCAAAGGCTACCAGGCCCTGCAGGCCTATCGGTTCGGCCACTGGCTCTGGAAACGCGGCCGGGTCCATCTGGCCAAGCATCTGCAAAGCCGCGCCGCCGAAGTCTTCGCCGTGGACATCCATCCTGCGGCGCGGCTTGGGCAGGGTATCCTCGTCGATCATGGCACCGCCCTGGTGGTCGGCGAGACAGCCGTCATCGACGACGACGTGTCGATCCTGCAAAGCGTGACCCTGGGAGGCACCGGCAAGCAGTGTGGCGACCGCCATCCGAAAATCCGCCGCGGCGTCCTGATCGGCGCCGGTGCCAAAATCCTCGGCGCCATCACCGTGGGCGAGGGGGCCAAAATCGGCGCCGGCAGCATCGTGCTGGAAGATGTGCATCCGTTCTCCACCGTCGTGGGCAATCCGGCTCGCACGGTCGGCACTCGGCATACCCATATGCCGGCGTTGACCATGGATCAGAGCTTGCCGGCGCTGGATTATATGATTTGAAGGAAGCGGTTCTTTTTTGAATAAGAACCAAAAACTTGTTATTTTAAGAGGTTAGCTGGCGATTTTCGCTTCGGCGGCCAGGCCGTCAAATAGCTCTAGCATGCGCTCCTGCCAGGCATGCACGGGGTCGTCCTCCGATAGCAGGCCGAAGCTGCTGGCAACGCGGAACCATTGAAATGCGCCGAACACCGCGTAATCGGCGTAACTCGGCTCGTCCCCACCCAAAAACGCTTCGGTCTCCACCACGGTGCGGAGCGGCTGCATCAACGCGCGCACGGCCGGCAGCGCTTGCCCGCGCGACGCTTGCGCCTTCTCTAGCGTGGTGCCGAGCCGCTGCTCGCGCGTCTCCCGGTAGTAGGCCTGGGCGGTCGGCTTCACGAGTTTGAAAATATCGGCCGCGATCAACGGGAACAGCGCCGGCTGCAGCACGGTATCGGTCCAGGCGATGATAAACCTCGCATGCGCCAGGCTCGTCTCGTCGCCGAACAGGCTGGGTCCCTCGGCGTATTGCTGGTCGAGATAGATCGCAATCTCCGTGCTGCCGCCGATAACGTCGCCGTCATCTACAAGAACGGGTACAGTGGTATTTCCGCCGGGCAGCCGCTTGTCGCCGAAGTGCCAGCCGATCAGCCGCGCGTTCACCCCCTTATGAGCCAGCGCCATGCGGATCCGCCAACAATAGGAACTGAAGCGGATCGCGGGATCGCTCCCGGCTAGTTCATAGAAATCAATCATTCTTCATACCTACGTATTTACCCGTTTGCCGTCTAGCGTAGTACCTATGTCTGCCATCTATGTTTGACCGCGACTTGGTGCGTATTATGAGCACGTGAACGTTCTGGCGCCCCCGAAGGCACGCCTCGCTATCGAGGTTGTGCACGATCTGGTCTGCCCCTGGTGCTATCTCGGGGTGCGGCGCCTGATGCGCACACTCGGCCGGCGTCCCGATCTGCTCGTGGAACTCACTTGGCGGCCATTCCTGCTGAACCCGGACATGCCGCGCGCCGGCATGCCGCGGTCCGACTACGTCATGCGCAAATTTGGCGGCGAGGAGCGCGCGAGGCGCCTTTACGCCTCGATCGCCGACCTGGGCCGGGCCGAAGGCGTGATGTTCCGCTTTGAACGCATCCGGCGCACCCCATCCAGCGTGGACGCGCACCGGATGGTGCGTTGGGCGGCGCGGTTCGGCCGTGCGACGGAGATGGTGGAGGCGATCTTCGCCGCCCATTTCGCCGATGGACGCGATATCGGCGATGCGGCGGTTCTGGCGGCCATCGCCGAAGCCTGCGGCCTGCGGTCGGCCGCGTCCAGGGCGTTTCTGGCCAGCGACTCTGAGACCGACACGGTGCATGCCGATAATCTGCGCGCGCATCGGCTGGGCATAAACGGCGTACCCTGCTTTGTGGTGGCCGGCAGCCACGCGATCGCCGGCGCGCAGGAGCCTGAAGTGATCGAACGGCTGCTCGATGTAGCGGTGGTCGAGGCGCAGGGCTAATAGCGTTTCAACGCGATAGGGCCAGAAGCAAGTGCCCCTGGCCCTTTGCAAAGCACGGTTACGGCCCGCCAAAAATAGGCCCGATCACCAGGTCTTGTTCAGGCCAAGATCTTGTTGGCCACGCACAACTTGCGGTGCGCGGCGGTTCGGTAGGAAATCGACCGCGCGAAGCCAGTAGCCAAACGCAACGATACCGATGCCCAGAAATACCAGGGAATGAAGTTCCATTGGAGCCTCCTTGCTGTTGAGTCCGCATCCCCAACGCCATCGGCCCACGCAGGGTTCCCAACAGCAGAAGCAAGCAAGCGGTTCTTTCTTGAAAAAAGAACCAAAAAACTCTTGCGCGGCCGTCGCGGACTCCTCGGCGACAGCCGCGCAAAAGTTTTTGCTGCTTTTTTCAAAAAGCAGCGCTTCCCTTACAATGTCGCGACCAAATCCCGCAGGTCTCCCTGCGGCCGCGCGCCGTAGTGTGAAATGATCTCGGCTGCCGCCAGGCTGCCCAAATAGCCGCTGGAAGCCAGATCGCGCCCCGTGACATAAGCCGCCAGGAACCCCGCCGCGTAGGCGTCGCCCGCCCCCGTGCTGTCCACCAGCTTTGCTGGCGCCGCGTCCACCCGCACGGTTTCCCCACCGCGGATGATCACGCTGCCGAGTTCGCTGCGCGTCAGCGCGGCCAGCGCCACGTCGCCACGCACCGCCTCGGCCGCCGCAGCGAAATCGTTGGCTTCATACAGGCTGCAAATCTCGGTTTCGTTGGCGAACAGGATATCCACATCTGCCAGCAATTCTCGGAACGCGGCGCGGTGGCGCTGAACGCAAAACGGATCGGACAGCGAAAGCGCCACCTGCCGGCCGGCGGCGCGCGCCGTGCGGGCAGCGAGACGAAACGCCGCCTGCGCCGCCGGCGGATCGAACAGATAGCCTTCCAGATACGTAATGGACGCATCGGCGACGGTTGCGGTATCGACGTCGGATTCGCCAAAAGCCACGCAGGCGCCGAGAAAAGTATTCATTGTGCGCTGCCCGTCGGGCGTCACCAGAATAAGGCAACGCGCCGTGGGTGCGCCCGCCGTCAGCGGCTCAGTGGGGAAATGCACGCCGGCCGACGTAATGTCGTGCCGGAATACCTGACCCAACTGGTCATCGGCGACGGTGCCGAAAAATGCTACGCGCGCGCCAAGGCTGGCCGCTACCGCGCAGGTATTAGCCGCCGAGCCACCGCTGGTTTCGGCGCCGGGCGGCATCGCGGCGTAGAGCTCCTCGGCGCGTCTGGAATCGATCAGCGCCATGCTGCCAGGATGCATATCGTGCTTGGTCAGGAAGCCGTGATCGCTGGGCGCCACTACGTCCACGATTGCGTTGCCGATGCCTAATATATCGAAGCGGGCGGTGCTGCTCATGTGGTTGGGTCCTAACAACTGGCGCCAAATTCAACGCTACGGAAGAAAAACAAGGTCTTCTTTTCTGAAGAAAAGAAGCAAAAGACTTTTGCAAGGCTGTCGTCGGGTATCCGCGGCAGCTATGCAAAAGTCTTTTGGTTCTTTTTTCAAAAAGAACACCTTATCTACGAGCGCGAAGCGACCGCGAATGGCGCCGGCGCGTCACCGGCGCGGGCGCGGCTGGCCATTGCGGTGTACGCATCCTCCAGCGCGGCGGCGAAACCGGCCGCATCGAACAGTTTCGCGGTGTCCCGCGCCGCCATCAAATGCGCGCGCAATTTCGCCACGCGCTCAGGATCGCGCGCCAGCGCCAGCGCCGAAGCCTTATAGTCTTCGACAGACGATGCGATCAGCTCCGGCAGGCCAACGGCGCGCAGCAGGCTCGCGCCCACGCGGCTGGCCCAGCTGCGGCCGGTGCAGGTTACCACCGGCAAGCCGGCCCATAGCGCATCGGCCCCGGTCGTATGTGCACCATACGGCAGTGTATCGAGAAACATGTCGGCACAGCCATGCCGCGCCAAGTGCTGCTCCAGCGTGGCAGGCTTGGCGAACACCAGCCGCGCCGGATCGATACCTGCCGCGGTGGCGGCCTGCCGCAAATTGCCGGCCACGAACGGGTTCCCTTCGAACAACCAGAGCACGCTGGCCGGCAGCTCGCGCAGAATATCCATCCATACCGTGAAGATTTCCGGCGAAATCTTGAACGGATTGTTGAAGCAGGCGAACACAATCCCGTCCTCGGGCAGGCCCTGCGCCGCGCGGTCGGTATCCGGCTCCAGCCGCGGCCGCGTGCGATCGTTTGGCTGCCAGCTCACCGGCATATACACCGCGGCCTCGGTCCAGTGCGCCTGCTCCTCCGCCGGCAGCACGGTTGCGTCGGCGATGACGTAATCGATCCAGTCGCTGGCCTGCGTGCCGACATAGCCCAGGAAATTCACCTGCACCGGCGCCGGCCGCAGCGCCATTATTTCGCTACGTGTACGTTCCGTATAGCCCTTCAGATCCACCAGCACGTCGATCTCGTCGGCGGCGATGCGCGCCGCACTCGCGGCAGGCCCTTCATTGCCGAGCGGCACGAAATGCTCGAACGCCGCGCGCATGCGGGCGCGAATCGCCGTGCCGTCCTCCGGGCTGTAATCGTAAGCATAGATTTCGAAGCGCGCGCGGTCATGCGCTTCCATCACGCCCGCCAGCAGCAGCGACGTGGCGTGCTGGTTGAAGTCGCCGCACAGGTAACCCACGCGCAAACGCCGCTCCGGCGGACCCACCAGGCGCGAAGGCGGCCGCGGCCGCGATGCGCCATAAGCCTGGATCGTGCCGGCGTAATGCTCGGCAACGCGGCGATGCAACGCCGGATCGTCGATGCCGGCGAAAAATACGTAAGCCTCCGTCACGCAAGGCTCGGGATTGTCCATGCGCGCCGTCAGCCGCGCCAGTAGCGTCTCGCGCGGCGACCAGTCGCACATATGCATCAAGCCCAGCGCCACCTGGGAAATCTGCTGCGTCGAATCGTAGCCGTGTTGTTCCAGTTGGTTGTACAAATTCATCGCGTCGCCGAAACGGCGCTGGCTGCCATACAGATGCGCCAGGTCGCTCAATGCATGCGGATGCGCCGGCGCGCGTTGCAACAAAGCCTGATAGGCGGACTCGGCCTCCGGGTAACGCTGCGCATAAGTCAGTACCCGCGCATGGCCAAGCCGTGCCTCCAGGTTGCGTGGCTCCGCCTTGATAACGCCGCGAAACAGGCTGGCGGCCTGACCGTAACGTTGGTGCGCCGCTTCCCAGCGCGCCATCTGGTAATCCAGCGCCGCGTTGCGGCCGGACTCCGCGGCTTTTTTTAGAAACGGCGTCGCCTCGTCGGCGCGGCCCTGGTCCAGCGCCATGCTGGCCAGTTCGATCGCGGCCTGCGCGCCGGCGCCGGCGCGGCCGGCCATGTGAAACATGCCGCGCGCGTTATCCAGATCGCCCATGTGCCGCCGCAGCCGCGCCCAGGCCATCAGCAGCGCCGGCTCGGGCGCCTTGGGGTCGTGCGCCGCGTGATACAGCGCATCGGCCGCATGCAAATCGCCCGCCTGTTCGGCGTCTCGTGCTTCGTGCAGCCTGGATGTGATCGTGTCGCTCATAGGCCGCGGTGCATAGGCGAGGGGCGGGCTAAAGGCCAGAGGTGGGCTTGCGCGAACATCGCGGCCAATCCCCAATGCGCCCGCCAACAGCCACCGCCCCAGGAGTGCCCACCCTGTTCACCCCGATCCTGCGCGCCTTCTCGCAACTCGACGACCCGGCCATCATCCGCGTGGTACTGCAAACGCTGCTGTTCTCGCTGCTGAGCTTCGCCGGGCTGATCGCCGGCAGCACGCTGATGGTGCACCACCTGCTCGTCGGCCACGGCCTGCTGGCCTGGCTGGCCGGCACGTTCGGCGGCCTTCTTGTGCTCGTCAGTGCGCTCTGGCTGTTCCTTCCCCTGGCTGTCGTCATCGCCGGGCTGTTCCTGGAGCCCGTCTGCCGCGCCGTCGAACGGCACTGGTATCCCGACCTGCCGCCGGCGCAAGGAGCCAACCTGCTGACGCAGTTCTGGGACGGCATCCGCATCGGCCTGCGCGTGCTGCTGCTGACGCTGGCCAGCCTGCTGCTGGCGATGATATTTCCCGGCGTTGGCAACATCATCGGCTGGGTCATCACCGCCTGGGCGCTGGGCCGCGGCATGTTCAGCGCGGTGGCCCTGCGCCGCATGTCGCTGCCGGAATCCGAGGCGTTCTACCAACATCACCGGCTATTGATCCTGGCCCAGGGCGCCGCCCTGACTCTGGCGGGCGCGGTGCCGCTGCTGAACCTTCTGGTGCCGGTTCTGGGTCCCGCCGCCATGGTCCATGTTCTGCTCAATGGCCGTGCGCCGCCGGTCCGCGCCGGCGTGTCACACGTCTGAAACCTGGGGATAACCCGGGCGAGCGGGTTGTTTATGCCAAACTCCGTGTGTTAGCCCGGTTGCATCGCTCGCGACTCGCCCGATCGTAGCAAGCGATGAGCGGCACGCGATTTTTCCGGAAGGAAAACCAGTGTTCAAATTCTTCAAACAGGACGAGGAGCCGACCATGGCAGATTCGCAGCAGGGTCAGGTCCGAGTTGAGCCCCTCGATACCGGCCTGGGTGTACCCCCTTTCCGCCCGGCTCCGGCCAACGCCGGCGCCCCTAACGCCAAGGAGTCCGCCATGGCACGCCCACCTTTCGCCGCCCCCAGCGCGAACCCGCCGATGCCGGCCACACCCACGCCGCAGCGCTCCAATGTGACCCAGTCCACGCGCCCCTCGGGCCGCGAAGCCGAACGCCGCACCCTGGTCGTCGGCCGCGGCATCAGCGTGCAAGGCATCGTGCAGGATGCCGAACGCCTCGTCGTCGAAGGCCAGGTCGAAGCCACCATGATCCATGCCACCGAGCTCTCGGTCTCGCCCGGCGGCATCTTCAAAGGCGAAGTCGAAGTGGAAGACGCCGAAGTGGCCGGCACAATCGACGGCACCGTCACCGCCCGCGGCAATCTGATCGTGCGCAACACCGGCGTGGTGCTGGGCACCGCTCGCTGCCGCCGCCTGCAAGTGGAAGACGGCGGCCAAATCACCGGCCGTATCGAAATGCTGAGCGAAGCTAAGTCCCGCCCGGTCGAAGCGGCCCCTCGGGTGGCTGCGGAGGCGTAGAGCTCAGGTAAGGCCAGGGGGCTCTGCCCCCTGGACCCCCGCTAAGGACAAATCCTTAGAACCTTTGAATTTAGTTAGTGTTCGAGGAGGGGCCGCACGTGCGGTTGCAACCTCACGCGTGGCCTCTCCTCGAACACTGGCTAAACTAATGGGGTCTGGGGGCTGGTCCCAGATTGGTCCAGGGGCAGAGCCCCTGGCCTTCGTTGACACTCCGCTTGCACCCGCCACGGGTTAGCGCCATATCGGACTCAAGCGGTCCTGATTAGAGGCGTTTTATGTTTATTGAAACCGAGGGTACGCCGAATCCGGCGACGTTGAAGTTTTTGCCAGGGATTCCGGTAATCCCTTATGGCACGGCCGATTTCGCGACGGTGGCGGCGGCGGGGCGTAGTCCTTTGGCGCTGTCGTTGTTCGGCTTGCCGGGTGTCGCCCGGGTGTTTCTGGGCGCCGATTTCGTCACGGTGACGAAGAACGACACGGTGGATTGGCCGTCGTTGAAGCCGCAGGTGCTTGGCGCCATCATGGAGCATTTCGTCGCCGGACGGCCCGTGCTGGAAGGTGAGGCGGAAGCTTCGGCCGATGAGGACGTGGCCCCCGAGGATCGCGAGATCGTCGAGCAGATCAAGGAATTGCTGGAAACGCGCGTGCGCCCGGCGGTAGCCAGCGATGGCGGCGATATCGTGTTCCGTGGCTTTCGCGACGGCATCGTGCGCCTGCACATGCAGGGCTCCTGCAGCGGCTGCCCGTCCAGCAGCGCCACGCTAAAGCACGGCATCGAGAACATGCTGCGCCATTACGTGCCGGAAGTCGTCGGCGTCGAGCAGGTAGAGCTCTAACCCGGCCGACACACCCCTAACCGCAATGCTGCAGGGCGTGCTCCAGCACGCCAACGCTGGTCGAATTTCAACGCGTTACCGTAGCCCGTATGAAATACGGGGACTTGGCCCCGCGCCGGCCTCGTAATTTCACATGGGCTACAACTATAACCGCGCCGATTCCGCCTCCGCCCGGGCCGGCAGCGCCGCCAGCCGCGCCAGCACCGCCTCCGGCCCGTCCAACACTTCGAGCATCTCCAGCGATTCCACGCTCGTAAACCCCTGCGTCACCGTACTGCGCAGCGCACGCAGCAAAGCATCCGCCCAAGTCCCCGAATTGCACAGAATGATAGGCTTTTCGTGCAAGCCAAGCTGCCGCCAGGTCAGCACCTCCACCGTCTCATCCAACGTGCCAAAGCCGCCCGGGAGCGTGACGAACGCATCGGCCATATCGAACATTATCCGCTTGCGCGTGTGCATGCTGTCCGTGACCCGCAAATCGTCCACACCCGGATGCGCCACCTCTAGCCGCGTCAGGAAGTCGGGAATTACCCCGGTTACCTCCCCGCCGCCCGCCAGCACCGCATCGGCCACCGCGCCCATCAACCCAACCCGGCCGCCACCGTAAATCAGCCGTATCCCCTGCGCCGCCAGCCCCGCCCCCAACGTCACCGCGGCCGCCCGCAACACCGGATCATGCCCCGACCGAGACCCGCAAAAAACCGCCACCGCCCGCGCAGACACCAACACAACCACTCCACCCATCCGAACCTGTTCTGACCCCACACCTACCCCACGTGCAACCCGGGGGCGGGGGGGGGCGGGAAGGGAAGTAAGGCCAGGGGCGCTGCCCCTGGACCCCGCTGGGGACACGTACCCAGACCCCATTAATTTAGTCGAGTGGTAGGGAGGAGCCGCACGCGTGTTGCCACGACATGTGTGGCCCCCCTCCTTCCCTCGACTAAATTAAAGGTTCTACGGACTTGTCCTTAGCGGGGGTCCAGGGGGCAGAGCCCCCTGGCCTTGCCTTCCTTCCGCACCACCCCGCACCACCGGTTTGCGCATGGGCTGGGTCTTGGTAAGGTCTGGTTTCAAATGCTTGGGCGGATTCGGCCGCCCTAAGGATACCGGCCCATGAAGTTTAAGGCAGATCGCGCCACGTTGCTGAAGGCCTTGGCGCACATCCAGAGCGTCGCCGAGAAACGCAACACGATTCCCATTTTGGCCAATGTGTTGATAGCGGTCCGCGATGGCCGCCTGTCGTTCACCGCGACGGATATGGAGATTGCGATCGTGGAAGAGGTTGCGGCCAGTACGAGCCGCAACGGGGCGACCACGGCGCCGGCGGCCACGCTGTATGAAATTATGCGCAAGTTGCCGGAGAGTGCCGAGATCGAGCTGGAGCATGGCGGCGGTGATGCGCAACTGGCGTTGCGGGCCGGCAAGTTCGCCACCAGCTTGATTGCGCTGCCGGTGGAAGATTTCCCCAGCATGACGGCCGGCCAGTTGCCGCATCATTTCCACCTGCCGGCATTGGTGCTGCGCGGCCTGATCGACCGCACGCGCTTCGCGATCAGCACCGAGGAGACGCGGTATTATTTAAACGGCATTTATTTGCACGCCGCGGTGGCCGAAGGCACACGCAAGCTGCGCGCCGTGGCTACCGATGGGCACCGCCTGGCGCGCGTGGAGGAGGATCTGCCCGAGGGGGCGGAGACGATTCCTGGTGTGATTATTCCACGCAAGACGGTGAACGAATTGCGCAAGCTGCTCGATGAGGAAAGCGGCAGCGTCGAAGTGGGCCTATCGGACACGCGCATTCAGTTCAAGCTGGGCACGGTAACGCTGACGAGCAAGCTGATCGACGGCACCTTCCCCGAATACGAGCGCGTGATTCCCGCTGGCAACGACAAGGTTTTGCGCGTCGGCAAGAAGGATTTTTCCGATGCCGTGGCGCGCGTCGCGGCCATCAGCAGCGAACGCTCGCGGCCGGTGAAGCTGAGCCTGGCGCGAAATCTGCTCACCCTCTCCGCCGCCAGCGCCGAGCAGGGCACGGCAGTTGAGGAACTCGATGGCGATCGCGTGAGCTACGATGCTGGGCCGTTGGAAATCGGCTTCCAGGCGCGGTATCTGAACGATATCACCGACCAGATCGCGGATTCCGTGGAGTTCCGCTTCAGTGACGGCTCGGCGCCGACGATCGTGCAGGATAGCGGCGACGGATCGGCGCTTTATGTGCTGATGCCGATGCGGGTTTAAGCAAAGACAAAGAAGCGCTTCTTTTTGAAAAAA
>Ga0302319_10006831_pt1 | contig 22563 bp, 18 predicted proteins | sample Bog_T0_2_FD_203319 | JGI IMG/M metagenome (GOLD analysis project Ga0302319, IMG submission 203319) | Peat permafrost microbial communities from Stordalen Mire near Abisko, Sweden - Bog_T0_2 | ecosystem: Environmental > Terrestrial > Soil > Wetlands > Peat | place: Sweden: Abisko, Stordalen Mire... | reverse complement strand
AAGTTGGCACGCCTCGTGTTGCCACCACAGACCCAAACACTGGCAGCCAGTGCTCAGCCTCCCGGGGTGATTTGGGGGAGGCTTCCCACCTGCTGCGCTACTAATGCCCTCCTCGCTGCCGCTCGCCCCGGCTCACTCGGCGCCGGGCCTGGAAGGTGGAGGAAAAGGTGCTCGCTCTTGCCGCAAGACCCTCCGCGTGAACCGCAATAGCGACTCCCGGGCACCCTCCAGCGTTCCCTTTCAGGTCCGATCCTCGTTTTGACACAATTATCCGGTGCTTTTTGTGTCAAATACCGAAGCAGTCAAACATAAGTTTCAGCGCCGCTCGAGAACATCGTTCATACGTAAAGACTTGATGCACAGCTAGAAGGGGAAAATGTGCTTGCCGGTGTTCACGGACATGGTGGTGTTCACGAATACGTGAACACTTCGTTTTCCACGAACGCCAAATCGCCTGCTGGCGCCGCATTCGAAAAGGCGCTGGCGGGGCGACTGGCGATGCCGCTGGCGTACGTGTCGCCTGTCATTGCTGCCCAGGCGCTGGCATCTGAAATCGAAGTGGCCTTTGATGCCCTATGTAAACTAAACAGTGGACAATAAACCCGATGAGTTTATTATCCGTTTAAAGTTTACTCACGTGCAAACCTCAATCATTCTGCAACTGAAGCGCTATCTGGAGACCATCTCCGGCGTTAGCCCTCGTCTGCAGCCTGTGGAAGTCTCGCATCTTCCATTATTCCTCCGAAATCGGTACAAGTTCTATTCTGCGGAGTTATTCGGACGGCCATGGTGCCTTGCGCAGGAAGACACGTCATGGGACCCGGGTTCCGCCGGCGAATACGAGAAGCAGGCGGAAACCCTTCGACCGCTCTTGAATGCACCGGTTGTCTTCATCCTTCCGGCGCTGCTCTCGAACACGAGAAGCCGGATGTCCGCTCTGCCAGTTCGTACGCGTCCAAAACCTCCCCTCCAAATTCTCGCACACGTGATTCAATCAGAGTGTCCGCTTGCTCAAGACCCAGCATCTCCCAATGATTCGTCCGAAGGATTTCGTCGAGTTTGGCAAAGCTCGACTCGCGATCACTTTGAACAAATATCGCCAGCCGTGCCGTTTCCCAAGGTCTGAACTCTCGGTGTGTTGAGGCAGGCTTCGCATTCACCAGAAAGCGTTGAATCATATAATAGGCTTCATTGGAGACGATAAGCCGTGAGGCGACTGGGGGGCAAGTGGAGTCGCCAGCGCGTTAGGTGGAAGCTTGGGCGATTTACCGCGGCGTTCTCCGGTATGCTTGTCTGCGATTTGACTGCGCCAATGTTGGAAACGTGGTTACGCGGTTTGACAATTGGTTTGGTCTCCCGCGAGTCGTACCGGCGTGCGATCAATGTGATGCTGGAATTTGGCCGGAGGCGCGGCGCAATACGGGCGAATCCGGCAGGCGACATCAAATTCAAGCGGCGCATCGAAGATGACGTGACGATTCTCTCGCCGTCGGCCGCGGGCGATCTTCTGGAGCGATGCGCGTCCGATCTCGTGCCTTATGTGGCGATCTGCGCGTTTGCCGGACTTCGCCCCGCCGAGGCCAGGGCGCTCGATTGGGCGGATATTCACTTCGATATCTTGCAAATTGAGGTTAAGGCGCGGCATTCCAAGACGCGGCGCTATCGCCTGGTTCCCATGCAGCCGAATCTGGTGAGATGGCTGGAATCCCACAGGCGCGAAAGCGGACTGGTGGGATATTCACGACGCAGGTTTCGCGAAGCCTGGAAGTCGTCGGGTATGGGGCAATGGAAGACCAATCTATTGCGCCACTCGTTCGCCACATATCGTCTGCCGATTTTGAAATCCGCCGATGCCCTGGCCTTGGAAATGGGGAACTCGCCCGATGTGATCTTCCGTCACTACCGCCGGCCGGTTACCGAGGCTGAAGCGCGGAAGTATTTTGAGTTGATCCCTTTACGGGAGAAGGCCGTCGGCAGTATGTCTTGATCCCGTTACTGACGCTTCATATTTATTCAGCATCCGTAGAATGCGGGCGCCGGCACCGGGATCGAGAACCGGTTAAAGCGAGCACGAATTTGGATGTAACCGCTGCACCCGGTTCATCGGAATGATTCATGGAGGGATCGATCTACCGCGGATGCCACCACCTCCGAGTGGATGGCAGGCACTCCCGATTGCTCAAGATACTCGCGCATGCGAGCCGCCATTTTCGCCACATGGTCGATCATTACCTCGCAATCACCACGGCGAAGCCCGAACCGCTCTCCGAGGTTGAGGAGGTCCTTCCGCCTCGGATTAAGTGGATTTCCGTTCACCGGCATGGCGCGCGAAGCGTACGTGTACTCGTTGGGAGCGCTGACATCGGAAAACGTAAGATCATAGGCTGGAGCCAGCTTCCAGCCTCTTCCATCGAAAACGAAGGCGTGATTCTTGCCGTGATCATCGACGTTGTGGATGGCGATATTGAAGAGCATCCGTAAATACGCCTCGCGGACCTCCCGCAAGTCCCTGCATAGATCGAGCCCGACGGAGAACAGGTCGCGGTAATCGAGTTCCAGGCGCCCCGCTGGAATTTCAGTCAACGCGGAAAGGCTGGCAACATGGAGCCTGGTTCCATCAACCACGTCGAAACGCTCAATCGCGAAATGAACCAATTTCCCTTCCTCGCTCTCGGTAGTGAGCAGGCGGGTGCGAGGCACGCGGATCCCCGCTTCCCGCGCCATGCAGCTATACGCGTATTCGATTTCCGGGTAATTGAGCAGGTTGTCCCGCTCCGCGGCGGGAAGCCCGAATTTGACAATCCATCGTTCAAAGCGCGGGTCCAGCCGCGGATCGTCCTCGTAATACAATCCCGTGCGGGAGTCGATGGCGAGCAGCGCCTTCGGGAAACGGCCACCAACGGTGTGGACTGCCCTCCGCAATTTTTCCAGCTTCTCAAGCGGCTGTTGTCCGATTGCGGCGGCCGCGAGTCTTTGCCCCTCGCGCAGGTCCATCTCGCGCGACACTTCGGGCGGAAACGCATCCAGGGCCGGCCGGTAACTTAGCGCCCCAATCCCGCCCGTGCCCACGTAAGCCAGTTTGTCGAGTGGCGTCGGTCGGTATTCCGCGCCGAATTTCCCGGCAAACCATCGGTTCATCACAGCCCGCCCGTAGAGATCGGGCAGCGAGTCACTTAACACAGGCGGCAGGTAGCCGAAATCCTCCTCGCCATAAATGTAAGGCTCCGGGCGCAGCTTCATCCGAAGCGGTGAAAGCTGGATGCCGCTTTGGATGAAGTCCGGAGCAAATTGAAAGCTCGTCTGGTTGCCGGCTGCGGCCAGTTCACCCGCCTTGCGGTCCTGGTAAAAGACCTCGATGCGTTTCATGCGGGGGTCTTCGTCTTCCGGACACGAAGACGGGGTGGGCGATGCCGCTGCTCGAACTCGTCTAACGACGACACGGTGTCAGTCCGGCCCAGAATGCCACGGAGGTCGTTCTCGCGGCCCAGGACGACAAGGATTCTGACGAATGTCGCAAGCGAGGTCCGCCCGGTCCTTTCGAACCGCTGGTAGGCGGGCAGGGAAACCATCGCCCGGGATGCCAGCTCGGCTTGGGTCAAATTGGCATCGAAGCGCGCCTGACGGACGCGCTGAGCGAGCACTTCGCAGATGTTTACAACATCCATAATGCATCAAATATTATATTTTATGTAGATTTTACAAGTTTAAAATATCATATTCTTTATCTTACGCCTTACGTCTGGCTAGATGCGGTTTTACGGTATGCAGAAGGGACTGCCGGCGTGATTGTTAGCCGCCCGCGATTCCTCAACAAACCTTTCGACTCCGATTCAATTGAGTGGAATCCAAGTAGATTTACGCTCGCAAGCAGCTTTTATTCGATTCAAAGCCTCGCTAGCAGCGCCAAATTTGCCGGCCTGTTGCGCAAGAGTTTCGAGTGCCGCAATATCCTTTCGATACTGCTCGCAGCGCCGCCGATAAGTCTCGCGGGTTTTCCCGCAAACGAGGGTTTGCGGCGATCCCTTTCGTTCGGTCTCGTGTGTCATGTCCAAGCCATGGCTTTCGATGATTCGGTGCAAATGCTGCCGCCGATCCTTGCGAAGGCGAAAACGATGAACCTGTTCGACGGGGTCGTTTGCAAAGGCCCGCAACTCACGGCAATCGGTGCACGAGCAGGCGAGATTCGCCTCCTGCCGCCAATCCCGCGGCGCCTCCGGTGGATGTTCGCTGCGCTGGAGCACAAACTGCGCGCAATTGTCCCATAGCCGTCTGGCAGCGGCATCCGGCTCTTGGAGGAGCGGAAGCGCGGGTATCAGCACGGAGACGGGGTCAAAGATTTCCCAACGATCTGCGAAGTGCTGCACCGCAAGGTCGCGTAGCGCCGTCGCACCCAATCTTCCAAGCGCCTCCATCAACTCCCGCACGAGTTTGGTATCGACCGGCCGCGCTCGTTTGCACTCCCACGATTCCTTCCATTCGTTTTCTTTCACCGGGCGGGCCACTTCATCGAGTCCATTGACGATGCTGCCGGCGATTTGATCCAACGCCGCCTTGCCGGCTCGATCCTTTGGCAATTCCTGAGCGCTGGATACGAGCGCGTGCAGCAGATCGACGCAGGGAGCGTACAGATGGCGCATGTGCCGGCGTACAAGCTCGGAGTAAAGCAAGCCCATCCTCGCGGCTGGAAGCAGCCGCGAACTTGCCATGAGAGCGTCATTCTCATCCCCGTTATATTCCGGTGTCACGACGCCCTGTATGAATTCATCGAGGAGCGCGAGATCCCCAAGGTGTACCAGGAGATGCAGCATTTCGTCGCGCCTTTCGCATTGGATTTCGGCAGGCGTGTATTCCGGCAACGTCTTCCAGGCTTCCACAATCTTCCGTGCCGTTTGCACGGCGGCTATGCGCGCGCCGACTGGTGCGGATGATCCCATTGCGGCATCAATGCGCTCCCGCAAGTGAGGCAGCGCCGCGTCAGGTCCGGCCTGTAATAAGACCTCCGTGTATCGTTCACGCAACCAGACTGCCAGGGCTGCGCGAAGGTAGCTTCTTTCGAAGCTGGCCCCCTCGTTGCCGGAGGCTTCCATCAACTTTTGCTCGTCCGGCTCTTCGTCATCCAACGCGCCCGCGGGAAGCAGTTCTCCCGGCGCAAGCGGAACCTCGCCAAAAGCAACCGGCTGATCGCTTCGATCCCGCCATTGGCTGAGGTAATGCCGCCCATCGCACACCTCGATCACTTCGAAGTCATCCCCGCTGGCAGTGTCGCCGTCTCCGTCATCGTCATAGCGGCTGCGGTAATCGTCGTACAGCTCCTGGGCGATACCCGATTCTTCGATATGGACCAGGCATAGATGTGCGGCGCACCCCGCGCGTTCCGCCGCCGTCGTCAATACATTTGCCCGAGCGGCATCGGCCGATTTCAAGCCGGCGAAAGAAAGGCCATCCGGGCTATAGTGGTGTTCCAGCAGCCAGACCACCTTGGTGGGCGCATCCGGCGCGTGGAGTTTTTCTTTCAACAAGGAAGCCGCAGTGGAAATCTGCGCTTCATAATCCGGCGCGAAAAGCGACTTTCCCTGGCTCTTGACCCTGCGGTCCAGGATCAAATTGTACACCAGGCAAACGCGATTGCCCTGCGTGATCGGTCGAACTTCGTGTTCGCAATCTGCGTAGAAGGCCACGAAGGCGAGTTCGGAAAACTCCGCGCGGCTCAGGTCCACCCTGGCCTCCCGCCCAGCGTGGCGAATCAACAATTCGCCACCCGCATACGCCGATGGCAACCCCAGCACGAGCGTGCCGAACATGCCTTCTACCTTTTCCGTGTCGCGGTGAGCCAGAAAAAATCCGCCAACATCATAAATTAGCAGCTTGTAGAGATCGGCGGCAACAGCCATCCCTTCGCAGCCCAGACCGGCTGCAACCTGCTCCAGGATCCCGGCAAAATTCGCCGCCCACGATTTGCCTCCTATTTGGACCTTCTCGGGCGGCAACTGCCACACCTTGCGTACTGACTCGTCAAGGATCGTCTCCTCCCCGCGTCCATAAGGAGCCCGCGTTGCCTGAGCGATCAGCATCTCGATCTGCGCGAGAGGCACGGGAAAGGACAATACCCCCACCCCTTCAACCATCACCTTTGGCATCGGGACCTCGCGCATGCCACTCACGAGAAAATCTCCCGGCCTCTTGACCTCTGAGAGCAAGGCTTCAAGAGCCTGCAAATCCTGATTGTATTCGATTTGGATCGAGTCGTCACCCATGTCGTCGAGGGTAATCGAATGCGAACCTTCGGGCAAGTTGTCAGGCTCCGGACCAACGCAACTTGACTTGCTCGAACACCGCCGCCACTGGCGTCCGCGCCTCATCCCGCGGGCACGGGCAAACGCAGTCGTCAAAGCGTATTGATTCTCTTTGAGCTATTGACCGGCGAGCCACGGCGATGAGTCGTGACGCTGTTCGAAAACCACGGCTTCCATCCCATTTATACTTTCTGCCGGTGAGTGAGCGTGGCCGCGATGGTATCCAAAACGTGGTCGAGATGCTTACCCACGTCTTCTGCAAGGAATCGAAGGACGAAATATCCATTCTGTTGCAATGTGGCGTCCTTTCGGCGGTCCCGCCGGTAGGCTTCGGCATCGGCCAGATGCTGCGCTCCATCCAATTCGATCACCAAACGGACATCCACACAGAGAAAATCAACTTCCATTTGGCCCCAGCTATCGAAAGGAATCGACAATTGAGCATTTAGCCGAAAGCGTCCGTTTGTTTCGGGCAGTGTTTGCAGCCTGCGATACAGGAATGCCTCACTGGCGCTGCGGGCGCGGGCGGCTCCTTCGGCATCCGGAGATGGCGAAGGAGCGGCGTGAACAAACAGATTTGCCAGCGGCGCATCCACTCCATCGCGGACGAGACGGCGAACGCTGGCGGCATAGTCTCTCTTCCATTCCGGATTTATCGGTAGCGGAATTTCCACCGGCCAGCCCGGAACAGCGCTCGCAGGCAACAGGATCGTGTAGCCAAGCGATTCATAGCCACGGCACCTCTTGTCGAACATTTTTGCGAGCATCGGAATGTTCAGGTCCGCATAATCATGGACGCGCACCTCGCGTTTGCCTTCGTGGAGTCGATGCAAGCGGCCCGCATATTGGGCAATGGTTCCACGCCAGGACACCGGCATCGTGAGAAATAAGGTGTCGAGGCGCGGGTCGTCGAACCCTTCGCCGACAAACCGTCCCGTGGCGATAATGACCCGGCCAGTCGTTTCCGGCAACCGTGACAGTATGTCGAGAATCCGATGCAACTCTTTTCTGCCCATCCCGCCCTGAAGCGTGAAAGTATTTGGAATTTCGCCGGACAATCGTTGACCAAGGTATTGAAGGTGCTCAGTGCGCTCGGTGAGTAACAGCGGTGATCGTCCCTCACGTACAGCCTCCAGTACATCGGTGCAGATCATTTCATTCCGCGCCATGTCCTTTTGGAGACCTTCGCAAAGCGTCTGAAACTCTACCCTCAGGTTATTGTCCGGCTCGCGCGTAGGCTGATATCCGGTCGGGCGAACGAACACGTGATGGGCAAATGGGCGGGCTGCAGCCTGGCTCTTCGCGTCATCGCGGGGATCGCCGGCCTGGGGCTTTGCGCGATCGGGGCGTTCTCTAATGCGCGGCAGTTTTTTGTTTCCTACCTTTTCGGCTATCTCTTCTGGCTGGGGCTGGCGCTGGGGTGCCTTGGTTTTCTGATGGTTCATCATCTTTCCGGGGGGCGGTGGGGATATCCGGTGAGGCGATTTTACGAGGCGGCAATCATGACTCTGCCGCTAATGGCGATCTTCTTTGTCCCGATCTGTTTCGGATTGCGGGATCTTTATATATGGACTGATCCGCGTGCGGTGGCGGCCAGCCCAGTGTTGCGGCATCGCGCGGACTACATGACGCCGGTGTTCTTCCTCATCTGGAGCATAGCGGCGGCGGTATTGAATAAGTGGTCGTTCCAGCAAGACGGCACGGCGGATGTCGAGCCCACGCGGAAGCTTCGCGCCCTGAGCGGGCCGGGAATGGTATTTTATCCGCTTACCGCGACGTTTGTCTTTGTGGATTGGGTATTATCGCTGGAGCCAGACTGGTTTTCGACGATGTTCCTCGTCCTGATCGTCGTCGGCCAGATGCTTTCGGGGTTGGCATTCAGCATCATGCTATTGGCGTGGTTGCGAAAGTTTAAGCCGTTGTCGGAGATCGTGACGGAAACGCACTTTCATCATCTCGGGATGCTGCTTTTCGCGTTCATCATGCTGTGGACTTACATGGCGTTCAGCCAGTTGCTGATCATTTATTCCGGCAATCTGCCGCGCGAGATCCTATGGTACGCGCATCGGATCGCGGGGGATTGGATGGTGGTCGTCTGGTTCCTGGTGCTCTTCCATTTTGCGATTCCGTTCCTTTTGTTGCTGTCGCAAGACTTGAAACGCAATCCGCGGGCACTGGCAACGATCGCGGCCGTGGTTTTCTTTGCGCACATCGTGGACCTTTACTGGCTGATCGCGCCCTCATTTTCGACCACAGGGATCCATGTTCACTGGCTGGATTTCGCGGCGCCTATCGGCGTGGGCGGCATCTGGCTCGCTGCATTCGCCAGGCGGCTGAACAGCCGATCAATTCTTGTCCTCAACGATCCCCGTCAAACAAATCCCCATGCAGAATAACGTTACAGAGTCAGCGTCCGTCCGGGCCGGGCACGAAACCAGCGACGCCCATGCGCTGTGGATCTGGATTACGGGCCTTGGCCTCGTTATTTGCGCGGTCGCGGTGATGCTGGCGGTGGGGCTGATTTTTCGTATTTTGGACGGGCGTCATACAGAGGAGGATCGAATCGGTGCATACGCAAACGTCGCGGAATCGGTGTCGGCGTCGGCTGAGAAGTTTCCCGGGCCGCGGCTGCAGGTGAAGCCAGAGGTGGACCTGGCGACGTTCCGCGCGGGCGAGGATGACCAATTGGATCATTACGGGTGGATCGACAAGAAGGCCGGAGTGGTCCGGCTTCCCATCGAGAGAGCCATGGATTTGCTCGCGCAACGCGGCCTGGCTTACCGCGGCCGGCCCGGAGCGCCGCCGCCAACCACCACAGTCCTGGACATGCAACAGGCCCGCCCCTCGGATTGGAGCAAACAACAAGCGAAATGAAACCGCTCGCATTTACCCTCCTTCTTTGCCTCTCAATTCCCGCGGCCCGGGGATCGGAAGTGACCGATGCGACGCTGCGGACGATCCGCTTTGATCAGCGCCTTGGCGCGCAGGTTTCGCTCGATCTGCCTTTCCGGGACGAGACCGGGGCGACGGTAAAGCTGGGGGATTTCCTCGGACGCAAGCCAGTCATCCTGGTGCCGGGCTATTACGGATGTCCCATGCTCTGCACGCTGGTGCTGAATGGGCTGATCGGAACATTGCAGGATTTGAAGATGAATGTCGGCGAGCAATTTGAAGTGGTAAATTTCAGTATCGACCCCACGGAATTGCCTGCGCTCGCCGCGGCGAAAAAACGCAGTTACATGCGAAGCTACGGACGGCCAGGGGCGGAGAATGGCTGGAAGTTTCTCACAGGGGACGAGTCTTCCATCCAGACGCTCGCGACCGAAATTGGCTTTCACTATGTTTATGACTCGAGTATCAGGCAATACGCCCATCCGAGCGGTTTTGTCGTGCTGACACCGGACGGGAAGGTATCCCGGTATTTCTTTGGGATCGATTATTCCGCGAAGGAGCTGGACAACGCGCTGGTCGCTGCCGCGTCAAGGAAAACCGGCTCACCGATCCGGCAACTCTTCCTGCTCTGTTTTCATTACAGTCCGATCACCGGCAAATACGGCGGCCTTATTATCAATTCCGTGCGCCTGTGCGGACTGGGCACAATGCTTTGGCTTGGCTTGCTCATAGGCCGGTCGATCGCCAGAGAGCGGACCCGCAACATCTAACCAGCCATGGCCTTCCACCTCATTCCACCAAGCGCCTCTGCGAACGCAGGCGCGGTGGACGCCATTTTTTGGGCGCTTACGGGTCTCAGCGCATTTATCATGGTTCTCGTCTTCGTTCCTCTCGTTTACTTTGCGGTGAAGTACCGGCGCGGGAGCAAGGTGGATCGAACGCCGTCGACTATCCCGACGTGGAAATTCGAAGTAACATGGACGGTTATTCCGCTTTTCATCGGGATGGGGATCTTTGCTTGGGCCGCGGATGTCTTCTTTCACATCGAGACGCCGCCGGCTGACGCCCTGGAGGTAAACGTGGTGGGCAAGCAATGGATGTGGAAACTGCAGCACGAGGAGGGCAATCGTGAGATCAACGAGTTGCATGTGCCCCTCGGGCGCGCGGTAAGACTGACGATGACGTCGCAGGATGTCATCCACGATTTCTTTGTCCCGGCGTTCCGCGTCAAGCAGGACGTGGTGCCGGGGCGCTATACGACAGAATGGTTCACGCCGACTAAGGTGGGACGGTATCATATCTTCTGTGCGCAATTTTGCGGCACAAGCCACGCTGCCATGGTGGGCTGGGTGGATGTAATAAAACCGGGCGATTATCAAAAATGGCTCGTCGCTACAGGTCAGGGCGTGACTATGGCCGCGGCTGGCGGGAAGCTGTTTAACCAGGTCGGATGCAGCGGATGCCACGAGGCGGCATCGAAGATCCGCGCTCCGCGGCTCGAGGGGCTTTACGGCAGCCCAGTCCCGCTGGACGGCGGACAGGTGGTCGCCGCGGACGACAAATACATTCGCGATTCCATTCTCCTGCCGGCGTCCCAGATTACTGCCGGTTACGAAAACCTGATGCCGAGCTTCGAGGGCCGGCTCAGCGAGGAGGATGTAATGGAGTTGATCGCCTACATCAAGAGCCTGGCTGACAAACAACCCTCTGATAATAACCCATGAAAACGGATGCAATGCCAGCGTTGGAATCGCCCCGGCTCGAAGAGCCGGAGAATTATCTCAGCGAGCGCGCTGTCCGCTCATGGCTGCTGACGACGGACCATAAGCGGATCGGGATTCTCTATCTGCACTCGATCATCGTTTTCTTTGCCATCGCGGCGGTCGCGGCGGCAATGATGAGGATGGAACTGCTATGGCCGGATGGACGGCTGGTCCTGCCGGAGACTTACAATAAGCTCTTCACGATCCACGGGGTGCTGATGGTCTGGTTCTTTCTCATCCCGTCCATTCCGGCGGCGCTCGGTAATTTTGTGATTCCGATGATGATTGGCGCGCGCGATGTCGCATTCCCTAAGCTCAATCTGCTGAGCTGGTATTTGTTCATGCTGGGAGGCGGTTTTGTTGTGTACTCCGTCATCGTCGGGGGCGTGGATACCGGATGGACCCTTTACACGCCTTACAGCACCACTTACGCGAATCCAAATGTCATCACGATGGTGGCGGGGGTTTTCATCGCGGGATTCTCCTCAATCCTTACGGGGCTGAATTTTATCGTGACGATTCATAAGATGCGGGCGCCCGGAATGACTTGGTTCCGGCTGCCCCTCTTCATCTGGAGCCTTTATTCGACAAGCATCATTCTTGTCCTCGCGACGCCGGTGCTCGCGATCACGCTTCTGGCCATCTCCGTTGAGCGGATATGGGGGGTTGGTATTTTCGATCCCAACCTGGGGGGCGATCCGGTGCTATTCCAGCACATGTTCTGGTTCTACTCCCACCCGGCCGTTTACATCATGATCCTGCCGGGGATGGGAGTGGTGAGCGAGCTTATCGCCTGCTTCTCGCGCAAGAGGATTTTCGGATATCACTTCATTGCGTTTTCGAGCATTGCGATCGCGGTGATCGGATTCCTTGTTTGGGGCCACCATATGTTTGTGAGCGGCCAATCGATTTATGCGGGGATGGTGTTTTCCATTCTCAGTTTCATCGTGGCGGTGCCCTCGGCGATCAAGGTCTTCAATTGGACGGCGACGCTCTACAAGGGGTCTGTCTCGTTTGACACACCGATGCTTTACGCCCTGGGATTCATCGGGCTGTTCACGATCGGGGGGCTGACTGGTCTCTTCCTGGCCGCGCTCGCGGTTGACGTGCAATTGCACGACACTTACTTTGTCATCGCGCATTTCCATTACATCATGGTCGGCGGTATGGTTATGGGATTCATGGGCGGCCTGCACTACTGGTGGCCGAAAATCACAGGGCGCGTGTATCCTGAGGCCGCGGGGCGAGTCGCGGCGCTGGTGACATTCGTTGGATTCAATCTCACCTTCTTTCCGCTGTTTATCCTTGGTTATCTCGGCCAGCCGCGCCGTTACCATGCGTATCCGCCGGAGTTTCAGATATTCCACGTTTTATCTACGGCCGGCGCATCGATCCTTGGCATTGGTTACTTGATGCCATTGATCTATTTCATCTGGTCGCTCCGATACGGCAGGAAAGCGCCGGCGAACCCGTGGGGCGCCACAGGCCTGGAATGGCGGACGCCCTCTCCGCCGCCCAAAAACAATTTTGAAGTCACGCCGATCATTGTCGAGGAGGCGTACAATTACCCGCCGCTTCAACCCAATCACTCATGACCAATCGACCCGCCATGCCGGAGACTCACGTAGCCCACCAATTCGAAACCGTAGAGCAGCAGCGCGAAGCGGATATAATCGGGATGTGGACGTTTCTCGCAACGGAAGTAATGTTCTTTGGAGGGCTGATCCTGTGCTACACGTTTGCCCGCTTCGCCTATCCTCAGGCGTTCGAGGCCGCGAGTCATCGGCTCTACGTGGGCTATGGCGGACCGAATACAGCGATACTCCTCTGCAGCAGCTTTACCATGGCGCTCGCGGTCCGCGCGGCCAAAATGGGGCAACGAAATGCGCTTACCGCATTCCTCGGGGCGACCATTCTATTAGGCCTGGCCTTCCTGGCGGTGAAAGGGTTCGAATACCATACGGACTATGTCGAGCATCTGGTTCCGCGGGTTGATTTTAAGTGGGATGGGCCGGGTGCGCGGCAGGCGGAGATATTCTTTTGGCTCTATTTCACGCTTACCGGGTTGCACGCCGTCCATGTTACTATTGGAATTGGGATTTTGGCGACGCTGGCGTGGCGCGGGCGGTTCTACGCGGGGAATGACATCCCGGTTGAGATCAGCGGGCTTTACTGGCATTTTGTGGATATCGTCTGGGTTTTCCTCTTCCCTCTGCTCTACCTGGCGGGACACCGTTAACATGAAGCGCGCGCCAGCATCGCTAGTTACCTATATCAGCGTGTTTGTCGGGCTGATAGTCCTTCTGCTTATTACCGTGGCGGCGGCCTATATCGATCTTGGCCAATTCAATCTACCTATCGCCCTCGGCATTTCCGTTGCGAAGACATTGCTGATCGTCCTCTTTTTCATGCACCTGCGCGAGGGCGCGCGCCTGACCTGGATCGTCGCGGGAGCCGGCTTCTTTTGGCTGATGATCTTGCTATTCCTCGCGATGGCCGATTATGCAACGCGACACTGGGGAGTGCAAGCCGCTCCGTTTTAAGGAATTTCTAGATGCGGAGGGTAAAACGACATCGCTTTATTGGTGGCGGGGGGGTGTTCGATTGTTACTTCGCCATATCCTGATGCTGGGATGCCTGGTTTGCGACTGCATGCATTGCGTTTTGGACCGCTGCCGGATCCCCCAGGTAATAATGGCGGATTGGATGGAGTTGCTCATCCATCTCGTACACAAGGGGTATTCCCGTCGGGATATTTAGATCGATGATATCAGCCTCAGAAATGCCATCGAGATGCTTCACCAGCGCGCGGAGGCTGTTTCCGTGGCCCGCTATCAGGACGGTTTGACCCGATTGCGCCGCTGGCGCGATCTGATCCTGCCAGTACGGGAGAAATCTCGCTCCAGTGTCCTTGAGGCTCTCCGTGGCCGGGAGTTGCTCCGCCGGCACATGCTTGTAGCGTGGATCATGGCTGGGGTGCCGAGGGTCCTGCGGCTCCAGCGCCGGCGGCCTGATATCATAGCTGCGCCGCCATAACTTGACCTGTTCATCGCCGTACTGCCTGGCGGTCCCGGCCTTGTTCAATCCTTGCAATGCCCCATAATGCCTCTCATTTAATCGCCAATCCCGATGGACCGGGATCCACATAAGGTCCATCCCATCGAGCACGATCCAGAGAGTCCGGATGGCCCTCTTGAGGACGGAAGTATAGGCAACATCGACTGCAAAACCGCGCTCCTTGAGGGCGCGCCCGGCTTCCCGCGCCTGTTCCACTCCATGTTCGCTCAAATCAACATCGGTCCATCCGCTGAAGCGGTTCTCCTTGTTCCAGACGCTCTCTCCGTGGCGCAGGAGGATCAATTGGCGGGTCGTGGACTGTGGGTTGCCGGTCATTTTAGTCAGCAGTTTGATTTGGCGTGGTTCGGGCGCGAGGGTGCCATCGGGGACCTCGTCGTTCAAGCGTTCCTCGGCAGACCGTGAACAGACTGCATGGACCAGATATTTGCCACCAACCAAACTTTTCCTCGAACTCCCTCCCGGCGCATTGAGTTACAAGCCGGACCTCGGCTAACATGGTCCGCGCTGACCCCCCCAAAAAACCCACACCATTATGCCCTGCATACTCGCCCTTGACTCCGGCACCACCAGCGTGCGCGCCATTCTCTTTGACCACGACGGCCGCATTTGCGCCGTGGCTCAAAAGGAAATCCGGCAAATCTACCCCAAGCCAGGCTGGGTTGAGCACGATCCCCAGGAGATATGGTTCACGCAAATGTCCGTCGCCGTCGAGGCGCTGGGGCGCGCCCGCATCCGGCCCGGCGATGTGGCGGGACTCGGCATCACCAATCAACGCGAAACCACGATCGTCTGGGATCGCAAGACCGGCGACGCCGTTCATAACGCCATCGTCTGGCAGGATCGCCGCACCGCCGGGATGTGCGACGATCTGCGCGCCGCGGGCCACGATTCCATGATCCAGAAGCGCACCGGGCTGCTGCTCGATTCCTATTTCTCCGCCACCAAGATAGCCTGGATCCTCGACAATGTCCCCGGCGCGCGAGCCCGCGCGGAACGCGGCGACCTGCTCTTCGGAACCGTCGAAACATGGCTGATCTGGAAACTAACCAGCCAGCGTCACGCCCACGTCACGGACCCCGGCAACGCATCGCGGACGCTGTTGTATAACCTCCACACGGGAGAATGGGACAAGGAGTTGCTCGCCCTTTTCAATATCCCCGCCAGCATGCTCCCGGAGATTCGGACATCAAGCGAAGTGTATGGCGAAATCAGCACCTCCCTCGGACTCGGCGGCGTTAAGATCGCCGGCGCGGCGGGCGATCAGCAGTCGGCGCTTTTTGGCCAAATGTGCGTCAGGCCCGGCCTCGCCAAGAACACCTTCGGCACGGGGTGCTTCCTCCTCCAGAATATCGGCACAAAGCCGGTGCCCTCAAAGAATCGGCTCCTGACGACGGTCGCATGGAAGATTGGCAAACAACGTCAGTTCGCGATGGAAGGCAGCGTTTTCATTGGCGGAGCCGTGGTCCAGTGGCTGCGGGATGGCTTGCAGCTCGTCCGCTCCGCGCAGGAGGTGGATATGCTCGCCTCCTCGGTTCCGGACAGCGGAGGCGTTGTGATGTTTCCGGCATTTACCGGCCTCGGCGCTCCGCATTGGGACGCCTATGCGCGCGGGACGATCATTGGCATCACGCGCGACACCGGCGCCGCGCAAATCGCCCGCGCTGCCCTCGAGGGCGTGGCATTCCAGGTGGCCGATCTCGTGGACGCCATGCGCGCTGATACTGGCAGGCATCTCAAGGAATTGAGGGTGGACGGCGGCGGGTCTCGCAGCGAGCCGATGATGCAATTCCAGGCCGACCTGCTCGGCGTGCCCGTGGTGCGCCCGGCGATCATTGAGACGACTGCGCTCGGCGCGGCCTATCTGGCGGGGTTGGCGGTGGGATTTTGGAAAGATACCGGCGAGATAAGTACGCAGTGGAAGGTGGACAAAACCTTTGAGCCCAAAATGTCCGCGTCCCATGTCGCGGAATTGCGCAGCCGGTGGAGCGAGGCCCTGCTGAGATCGCAAGGCTGGGCGCCAAGGGATAAAAAGCCCGCGAAAACAAGGAGCCGCAAGAAAAGCAATCCATGAATCGTAAAACCATGCTGCAACAGGCCACGGCTCGCGCGGAGCCATGGGACATGATTATCATCGGCGGCGGCGCCACGGGAGTCGGGGCTGCCGTGGACGCTTCGGCCCGCGGTTATGCCGCGCTGCTCCTCGAGCGGGGAGACTTCGGCAAAGGCACCTCCAGCCGCAGCACCAAGCTCGTCCACGGCGGCGTGCGCTATCTCGAGCAGGGCAACCTCTCGCTGGTCATGGAGGCGCTCCGGGAGCGCGGGCTCCTGCGGCGGAACGCGCCCCATTTGGTAAGTGATCTTCCTTTCATCGTCCCCAGTTACTCATGGTGGGAGGGGCCATTTTACGGGATGGGGCTCAAGTTATATCAGCTTATGTCCGGCAAGTATGGATTTGGTCCTTCGGAGTACCTATCCAGCGAGGAGACGGCGCGCCGCCTGCCTAATGTGAAAACAGAAGGTCTCCTGGGCGGCGTGGTTTACTTCGATGGTCAGTTTGACGATACACGATTGCTTATCCAGCTTGCCGCGACCGCGGCGGACCGCGGCGCCACGCTCATCAATTACGCCCGCGTCACGGCATTGCAGAAAGGCGGCGACGGAATGGTGAACGGCGTGGAATGGGAAGACACGGAAACCGGTGAGAAAAGGATCGCGCCCACCCGTGTCGTGGTAAATGCGACCGGCCCCTTTACCGATTCCGTGCGGAAATTGGCTGAACCCGCGGCCGAGCCCATGATCTCGCCCAGCCAGGGCGCGCATCTCGTGCTGGATCGCTCGTTCCTGCCCGGCGATACCGCGATCATGGTGCCTCACACCAGCGATGGGCGCGTAATGTTCGCCATACCTTGGCACGGGCATACTCTCGTCGGCACCACGGATACACCCTTGGACCACATCCCCGTCGAGCCCGTTGCGCTCGACCAGGAGATCGATTTCATGCTCGGCACAGGCGCCCTTTATCTCGCCAAGGCGCCGACGCGCGCGGATATCCTCAGCGTCTTTGCCGGCATCCGTCCGCTGGCAAAATCCGGTCAAGGTAATAACACCGCCAAACTCTCGCGGGACCACGTGATCCATATAGACCGCGGCGGCCTGCTAAGTATCGCCGGGGGTAAGTGGACTACTTATCGGAATATGGCGGAGGATTGCGTGGACCACGCCGCCATATTGGGCGGCCTGCCGGAAGCGGACTGTATTACAAAGACCCTCCGCGTCCACGGCTATCATGCCGACCCCGCGATATTTGGCTCCCTTTCATACTATGGAACGGACGCCGTCGCCATCCGGGCTCTCATTGCGGAATCCCCTAAACTGGGCGAACAACTCGACGCGGACCTTCCCTATCTCGCCGCGGAGGTCGTCTGGGCCGCCCGCGAGGAGATGGCGCGCTGCGTCGAGGACATCCTTGCCCGCCGCACCCGCGCCCTGTTTCTCAATGCCAGGGCCGCCGTCCGCATGGCCCCGCGCGTGGCGGAGCTGATGGCGCGGGAACTTGGCCGCGACGCCACTTGGCAGGCGCAACAGATCGCCGCATTCACCGAGTTAGCCCGGGGATTCCAGGTAACCGCCCGCGACATCCACTAACACTTACTTCCAAATACAAAACACCGCCCGGGTCCGTGTTCATCGCCCGGCGTTCTCCGCCGGGAAAATCCCATCCTGCCCGCCGCAAGAGCGCCAGGGGACTCTTAATGCAATCCCTCGGCGCCCATATATGTGACGAAATCCCCGCTCCTTCCGCCACCGGCCATTGTCAGGTTTGGTTTACTCCCATGCCTGACTCCATGGTTTGTTATTGCGGTTGAGTGCCAGTCGGGTCGCCCGTCGCCCCGGGAGCGGTGCCACTCTTGCTCTGGCCCGATGGTTGTCATCACGTCAAAAAATACTCCCGCTCCGCAAAACGACTTATTCGACTCATGAAACCTCTACCCGATTCAGGGGTTTTGTTACCACCCACCGCCCCCCCATGTCTTTACCCTGCCGCGCGCTCGCCGCCCTCCTCCTCTCCACCCTCCCCCTTCTCGGCGCGGATATCCACACCGTCGTCTTCAATCAGCCCGTCGCCTCTCGGCAATGGACCTTGCAGGAGCTCAATCCCGCCCTTCCCTCGGACTGGACCCCCTACAACTTCCTCGTTCTCGAGTTCCGCGCCTCCTCCAGCCAGCGTTTCGAGCTCGGCATACAGACCGCCGCCAAGCTCGTCGCAAAGCGCATCCACCCCTACCCCGGCGTCTGGGTCCGCGCCTCCATCCCGCTCCGTTTCTTCCGCCAGGGCATGGGCAACGCATTCGACATGGCAGCCATGGTCAACCAGCCCCGCAACTCCTACTGGCTCAATGTCGAGGGCGGCTCGAACGCCCCGCTTACGGACGTCCTCGGCCTCAGCTTCGTCATGCGTTACCCCCAGGGCGCCCCCACGCTCGATATTCGCTCGGTCACTCTCGCGAAGTCCGACCCCGGCGATGACATCCTCGGGGGCAAACCCATCATCGACCAATTCGGCCAATACACCCATGCCGATTGGCCCGGCAAAGCCCACACGCTCGCCGATCTCAAGTCCGCATGGGCCGCCGAGTCCGCCTCTCTCGCGCAGGCAGCTCCCATTCCGGACCGCGACAAGTACGGCGGCTTCGTATCCACAAAGGCGGACGCCACCGGCTATTTCCGCGTCCAGCAAATCGCCGGCATCTGGTGGTTCATCGATCCGGATGGCCATTACTTCTACTCCACTGGCGTCAATGGCATCGCCACCGGCGCCCCCACCCGCGTTACCGGTCGCAAGTCTTACTTCGCCTCCATCCCCTCGGGCACCATCCTCTCCTCCTCCTCCTCCTCCGGCTACGGTCCCGCCCTCTCCGGCACGGTCCAGCGCGTCTCTTTCTACACCGCCAATCTCAAGACCCGCTTCGGCGCCCATTTCATGGCCCCATGGGCCGCCCTCACCTCCAGGCGCATGACCGCGTGGGGCCTCAACACCGCCTCCACACCATCCCTTGACCAGTCCCTGCCGCGCGGCGTCCCGCGCCAGCCCTACGTCACCGGCCTCCACGGCTTGCAAACCGGCCCTCTCGTGATGGGCATGCCGGATGTGTACGCCGCCACCTTCCCCGCTCACATCGACAAGGCGATTCGCCTCCAGGTCGCGCCGCTCAAGGACGACCCATGGCTCCTCGGCTACTTCATCGGCAACGAGCCGCCGTGGCCGGGCCGCGAGAGCCAATTCGTGGACCTCGTCCTCTCCGGCTCCTCCACCGTAATGAGGAAGGATTTCAAGGCCGCTTTGGCAAAAGGCGACACCCCCGCCATTCGCCGCGACCTCGTTCTCGCCGCCTTCCAGAGATACCTCGCCGTCGTCAATTCCACTCTCAAGAAATACGATCCCCATCATCTCAATCTCGGCATCCGCTTCGGTGGCACGCCGCCGGATTACGTCGTCAGCCTCACGAAGGATTTCGACGTTTATACGTTGAATAAATACCGCTACGAGCCCCCGCCCGATACTCTGGCCAATGTTTACCGCATCACCGGCCGCCCCATCCTCATAGGGGAGTTCCACATCGGCGTCCCGGACCGCGGCATGGCTCCCGGCCTTGTGCAGGCCATGAACCAGTCCGAGCGTGGCCTGGCTTACAGTTACTACGTCGAGCATGCCGCCGCCCACCCGGAAGTCATCGGCGCGCATTGGTTCCAGTGGATCGACGAGCCCGTCACCGGCCGCAATGATGGCGAGAATTACAATATCGGCTTCGTCGATGTCACAGACCAGCCCTACATGGACCTCGTCAAGGCTGCGCAGGCCACCCATGCCCGCCTTCTCGATATCCACATGGGCAAAATCCCCCCCGCCGATCGGCGCGCGAAAACTTCCGATGTTGGCACCGCCGAGGAATCCTCTAAGCTCGGCCTCCCCGGCATCCAATAACACCCCCCACTTATGCGCCCCCGTCATAGAGCCGTGACCCTCGTCGCCGCCGCCTTCTCCCTCCTCGCCGCCCGCGCCCTCGCCGCCACTCCCGTCACCCTCACGGAAACCGACGAGACCATCCCCACTTATCTCTCCGGCCCGCCCGACCCCGATCCCATGTTCTACTTCGGGCGCGATTCACAAGGCGCGCAGGGCCGCATCTATCCCTACCCGCTTTATGATAACCTGACCAACGTGAAGGGGGAAAAGACATACCATCTCGTCTATCTCGAGAATGAGTATGTCAAAATCGCCATCCTCCCCGAGATAGGCGGACGCCTCTTCTCAGCCGTCGATAAGACCAATAACTACGACTTCGTCTATCATCAGCACGTCATCAAGCCCGCCCTCATCGGCCTCATCGGCGCGTGGATATCAGGCGGCATCGAGTGGAACATCCCCCATCATCACCGCGCCAGCACATTCCTCCCCGTGCAATGGAGCGCTGAGGCCAGCCCGGATGGCAGCAAGACAATTTGGGTTGGCGAGCTCGAGCCCCGCCAGCGCATGCGCTGGGCTGTCGGTTACACACTCCATCCCGGCAGTTCGGTCCTCGATTGCTCTGTACGCATCACCAATCGCACTCCCATGGTCAATACCATGCTCTGCTTTGCCAATTGCGCCGTGAGCGCCAACCAGGACTACCAGGTCATTTTCCCTCCCTCGACGCAGTTCGTTACTTTTCACTTCAAGCGCGATTTCACCACATGGCCCATCGCCACCACGCGCTTCAATGGCACGGACTTCACCAAGGGTGTCGATGTAAGTTGGTACAAGAATCATTACAACGCCAATTCCATGTTCGCATGGAACTATCAGGACGATTTCTTCGCCGGCTACGATCACGGCAGGAACGCCGGCACAATGAGCGTTGCCGATCACCACATAGTCCCCGGCAAGAAATTCTGGACCTGGGGCAACGGCCCGCGCGGACGCATGTGGGACGGCATACTTACAGACACCGATGGGCCCTACATCGAGTTGATGTCCGGCGCTTACTCGGATAACCAGCCGGACTATTCATGGCTTCAGCCCTTCGAGGAGCGCTCCTTCTCGATGCATTGGTACCCCTTCCGCGACATTGGCGGCGTAAAAAACGCCAACCTCGATGCCGCCGTTAATCTAACCGTCGAATCCGGTACCGCTTCAGTCGGTTTCTACGCCACCAGCAGTTACCCCAAGGCTACCGCCCTCCTTAAGTCTGGTAACTCAATCCTGTTTCAAAAGGACATATCCATCGACCCCGCCCATCCCTTTACGACTCAGGTTGCCCTCGGCGACAATGGTTTGATTGACCCGCATTCCCTTCGCGCCTCCCTCTCCGCCGGCGGTCGCGAACTAATCGCCTACTCTCCCGTCCGCCTTGCGCCCGCGCCCATGCCTTCCCCCGTCACGCGGCCACCAGCCCCCCAGGACATCCCCAACCAGGAGGAGTTATTCCTCGCCGGCCAGCGCATCGATCAATTCCACGATCCCACCGCCCAGCCTGATCCCTATTGGCAGGAAGCCCTGCGCCGCGACCCCGGCGACATCAGCGCAAACACCGGCATGGGCCTCCTCGATCTCCGCAACGCCCGCTTCCCCTCCGCGGAGCAGCACTTCCGCGCGGCCCTCGCCCGCCTCACCTTTAACTACACCACGCCCAAAAATGCCGAGCCATATTACTACCTCGGCGTCGCCCTCAAGGCGCAGGGCCGCAATGACGAGGCATTCGACGCATTCTACAAGGCCGCATGGAGCCAGGAATGGAAAGCGCCCGCTTACTTCTCCCTCGCCGAGATCGCCTCCGCCCGCGGCGACTTCCCCGCCGCGCTCGACCTCGTTAACAGTTCCCTCGACGCCAATGCCCTCAACCTCCGCGCCTACGGCCTCAAGGCCGCCCTCTTGCGCCACCTTGGCCGCATCGACGACGCCCGCTCGCTCCTCGCCTTCGCCGCTCATAAAACGGACCCCCTCGACGCCCGCCTCATCGCCGAGGAATGGCTCCTCGACCCCAAAAATCCAGACCTCATCCAGGCCCTCGCCTCGACTCTCGATCAATTCCCGGACGACGCCCAGGAACTCGGCGCCGAGTACCTCGACGCCGGCCTCGCGCAGGACGGCCTCGCCGTTCTCACCAATGCCATCGTCCCGAATGACCCCAAGTCTTCCCCCATCGTCTATTACTACCTCGGCCAGTTTTCAGACCAGCTCGGCGATGCCGCCGGCGCCGCGACCTACCGCCGTCAGGCCGCCCGCCAATCCCCGGACTACGTCTTCCCCTTCCAGTCAGAGCTCATCCCCATCCTCCGCAACGCCATCGCCGCGGACCCTCACGACCCCCGCGCCCCCTACTACCTCGGCAACCTCCTCTTCGATTGGCAACCCGCGCAAGCCGTCACCCTCTGGCGGCAAGCCGCCGCCCTCGACCCCGCCTTCCCCATGCCATGGCGCAACCTCGCCCAGTATTACGCGCATCAGCCCGGCCCCGCCTCACTCGCAAAAGCCATCTCCTGCATGGAAAAAGCCGTCG
>Ga0302319_10006830_pt1 | contig 22563 bp, 26 predicted proteins | sample Bog_T0_2_FD_203319 | JGI IMG/M metagenome (GOLD analysis project Ga0302319, IMG submission 203319) | Peat permafrost microbial communities from Stordalen Mire near Abisko, Sweden - Bog_T0_2 | ecosystem: Environmental > Terrestrial > Soil > Wetlands > Peat | place: Sweden: Abisko, Stordalen Mire... | reverse complement strand
CATCGAAAAAACGGAGTCGCCACTTCCGGCGAGGTGTACTAGGCAAAAGCGAACGGGACGCCGAAGCTGAAGCTCAGCCCCAATCCGAAGGCCAGATAGGCCTTTGGCCGCCAGTGAATTTTGCGCGGCGTTGGGCTCGCGAGTTCGGACGACAGGGCGCTCATTTCGGACCTCGCTCACCCTCGACCGCGCGCCCCAAGCCTAAGGAGTCGGAGTCTCTCCTTCCGCCTCGCCCTCCGGCGCCGATTCGAGGAAATACGCCTCCACCGGCCCGGTCACTTTGATCGTCAGCAGGTTGCCCTTGCGGTCGCGGGTCTTGCCGACGGGGACGCGCGCCCAGTTCTCGCTGATGCAATATTCCTCGACGTCCGTGCGCTCGCGGCCCTTTACGCGGATGCCGACGCCGCGCGTCAGCGCGGCCTCGTCGTAGTGCGGGCTTTTCGGATCGACGCTGAGGCGGTCGGGCGGGGAATCGGTCAAGCCATCGTTTCCTATGCACAGGTCACGGCGCGAAAAAACGCTCCACGCGGAAGCCTCCGGCGCGGAGCGAAAAACTCGAGAACGCGATGTGCGCTCAGCCGGCGGCGAGGGCCTTGACGCGCTTGGTCAGGCGCGAAATCTTGCGCGAGGCGGCGTTTTCGTGAACGATGCCCTTCTGCGCGGCGCGGGCGAGCTTCGGCTCGGCTTCCTTCAGCGCGACGGCGGCGCCGACGGCGTCCTTGGCCTCGAGCGCTTCCTCGACTCTGCGGACATAGGTGCGCATCTGGCTGCGGCGGGACTTGTTGACGGCGGTGCGGCGCTCGATCTTACGAACGGCCTTCTGGGCCGACTTGGTGTTAGCCATCGACTTTTCTTTTCCCTACTACGGAGCGAACGCGTCCGCGCAAAATGGAGAAGGCCGGGACGAGGCCCAGCCTGTTGGCGGGCTTATAAGGCGCGGGGCGCGGAAACGTCAACGGGCAATTGACGCCTTCGTCCCATAAGCGCGCAGGAAAACGTCGACGGCAGCGTCCACCCGGCGGCCAATGTCCTCGTCGCTGACGCTTTCGACCACCCCGAACAGCACGCGCTTGTGCAGCCCGGCGTGGCTGAGGTCGAGAAAGTGCTGCGCGGCGAGTTCGGCGTCGTCGAATTCGAGCTGGCCCTTGGCTTTCAGCTTGATCAGCAACCCGGCGAGCGATCGCAGCCCGAAGGCCGGGCCGGCTTCGTAAAACACCTGTCCCAACCGCGGAAACTTTCCGGTCGCGGCGATCACCATGCGCACCTGCAATATCGTCTCGGGCCGCATGACCACGCAAGATAGCCGCCGGCCGTAATCGCGCAGAAATTCGTCGGCGTTCTCCGGCTCCCCGAGCGTCGCGATGCGCTCGGCCTGCTGCTGACGATCCTCGAGAATCAGCGCCTCGAACAATTGCTCCTTCGATTCGAAATAGACGTATAGCGTGCCCTTGGACACACCCGCCACGCGCGCGATGTCGTTCATGCTCGCGCCGTCGAAGCCGTCGCTTAGGAACACCGCGCGCGCTCCGTCCAGAATCTGCTTACGTTTGACGCCGTCGTGCATGTGGGCGACCAAGTCCGCATCCATGCCGCCGCTCCTTCCCGAAAAAAATATTGACCGAACGGTTCGGTCGGGTCTTGCCATAACCTCCGGCGCGTTGTAGGTCAATTGAAAAATGACCGAACCGTTCGGTCGACAGATGGATATCTCATGGCCCAGGATCCGACGCAGGCGCCTTCGGCGGCGCCGCAAGCGAAGTCCAATACGATCCGCCGAGTCGTTCTCGCCCTCGTTGCTATCGTCGTTGTCGGCTATGGCGCGCGTTTCGCCTACGACTGGTTCACCGAAGGCCGGTTCCTGGTCTCGACCGACGACGCCTATGTCGGCGCCGACACCGCCGTCATCGCCGCCAAAGTGCCCGGCCATATCATCGAGGTCGCCGTCACCGACAACCAGAAGGTCGCCGCTGGCGACCTTCTGGTGCGCATCGATCCCGGCGACTACAAGCTCGCCGTCGACGCCGCCAAGGCCAAGATCGACACCCAGGACGCGACGATGCTGCGCATCGGCCGCCAGCTGGAGGCGCAAAGGGCGGTCATCCAGCAGGCGGAAGCGCAGGTCAGCCTCGCCGAGGCGCAGCGCGCCAGCACGGACGCCGACCAGCAACGCGCCAAACTCGAATTCGACCGCTCGCAAAAGCTCGCGTTGGACAGCTACGGCTCACAGCAGCGCCTGGAGCAGGCGGCCGCCGACCGCGCCCGCACCGCCGCCGCGCAGCTAGGCGCCGAGGCGTCGATCGCCTCCGCGAAGGCCTCTCTGATCGGCGCCCGGACCAATCTCGACGTCATGCAGGCGCAGCTCGTCGAAGCCCAGCGCGCCCGCGCCGAACTCGCCACCGCCGAGCAGAAGGCCGAGCGCGACCTGTCCTTCACCGACATCCGCGCGCCGTTCGACGGCGTCGTCGGCAACAAAGCGGTCGAGATCGGCCAATATACCCAGCCGGGCATTCGCCTGCTCGCCCTGGTGCCGCTGGACAGCGCCTATGTCGACGCCAATTTCAAGGAGACCCAGCTCGGCGACATCCGCCCCGGGCAGAGGGTCGACGTCGCCGTCGATGCGCTGGGCGGGCGGACCCTCGCCGGTTCCGTCGTCTCGCTGGCGCCGGCCTCGGGCGCGCAATTCGCGCTGATCCCCCCCGACAACGCCACCGGCAATTTCACCAAGGTCGTGCAGCGCATTCCCGTGCGCATCGCGCTCGACCCTCAGGCGAACAAGGACGGCGCGCTGCGTCCGGGCCTCTCGGTCGTAGTCTCCGTCCATACCCGCCCCGACAGCCAGCCGCGCCCGACGCTGCTCGGCGCCCTCGGCTTTGGCGGTCCGGGCGCCCGCCCGTGAGCGCGGCGGCGGGGACGGCGGATATCCGGCGGGCGGCGGCGGCCGGCGAAAAGTTCGACAAGCGCCGGCTCGCCGCCTTCATCTTCATGGTGTTCGGGATGTTCATGGCGATCCTGGATATCCAGATCGTCTCGGCCTCGCTGTCGCAGATCCAGGCGGGATTGTCGGCCTCCCAGGACGAAGTGACCTGGGTACAGACCAGCTATCTGATCGCCGAAGTGATCATGATCCCGCTGTCGGGTTTTTTGTCGCGGGTGCTCTCCACCCGATACATCTTCGTCATCTCCGCGGGCGGCTTCACGTTTACCAGCCTGATGTGCTCCACCGCCGGCTCGATCGACGAGATGATCGTCTGGCGCGCACTGCAAGGGTTTATCGGCGGCGGCATGATCCCGACGGTGTTCGCCTCCGCCTACACGATCTTCCCGCGCTCCAAACTGCCGATCGTCGCCCCGATCATCGGCCTCGTCGCCACCCTCGCCCCGACCATCGGCCCGACGGTCGGCGGCTATCTGACGGATTTGTATTCCTGGCACTGGCTGTTCCTGGTCAACATCCCCCCCGGCGTGATGGTGACGGTCGCGGCCTGGTTTCTGATCGATTTCGACGAGCCCGACTTCTCGCTGCTGGCGAAATTCGACTGGTGGGGCCTCGCCGGCATGGCCGCGTTCCTCGGCGCGCTCGAATATATCCTCGAAGAGGGGCCGTCGAAGGACTGGCTGCAGGACGACGCCGTGCGCAATGCGGTCTTCATCTCCACGACCGGCGCCGTGCTGTTCTTCTGGCGGGCGTTCAATGCGCAGCAGCCGCTCGTCGATCTCACCGCCTATCGCGACCGCAATTTCGCGGTGGGATCGACGCTCGCCTTCCTGCTCGGCATCGGCCTGTACGGGCTCACCTATATCTATCCGATCTATCTGGCCGCGATCCGCGGCTATACCGCGCTGTTGATCGGAGAGACGCTATTCGTCACCGGCGTCTGCCAGTTCATCTCCGCGCCGATCACCGGGCGGCTGATGACCCGGGTCGATCCGCGCCTGCTGATCTTTCTCGGCTTCATCGGCTTTGGAATCTGCACGCTGATGTCGGCCGACATTACCGCCGACTGGAGTTTTCAGGAATTGTTGATTCCGCAAATCTTCCGCGGGGTGTCGTTGATGATGTGCATGGTGCCGATCAACAATCTGTCGCTTGGCACCATGCCGCCCGACAAGATCAAGAACGCCTCCGGCCTGTTCAATCTGATGCGCAACCTCGGCGGCGCCTTCGGCCTCGCGCTGATCAACACCATGCTGGACAAGCGCATGGACCTGCATTTGCAGCGCCTGCGCGAGTCGATCGTCTGGGGTCGCGAAGTCGCGGAATCTACTATCCATCAGTTGACGCTGGGCTTTGCCGCGCGAGGGTCGGACGCGGGGTTGGCTGCGGTGAAACAGGTGTCGCTGATGGTGCGGCGCCAGTCGATGGTGCTGGCGCTGAGCGATGTGTTCTGGGGGCTGACGGCGATCTCGTTCGCCGCGGCGTTCCTGGCGATGCTGATGAGCCGGCCGCCGGTGACGGGTGGGGGCGGAGGGGGCGGAGGGCATTGAGGCGCCTCGACCAGGATTACGGGACTACAGGTCCCTCAATTGAACCACTTTCACGCCATGGTTGGAGCGGAATCGTTCGTCATTGGTAACGAATATGTCGCATTCCATTTCCATCGCAGCAACGAAATGAAGGGCGTCGACCAGCTTCAATCCCTTCTCTGCGCCAATCTTTGCCGCTGCGTTTAGGCTGTCTCCGTTAACGGCGCACAGCTCCAACAACCCGATATCGTAGAAACTTTCATGATAAGCGGCTTCGAGTTCCCGGCTCTTCGCCTTGAACGCGCCGTAAAGACACTCTGCAACACCGACTTCGCCGCATACGAGGTTGCGATCGTTCTCCCCCGCGAATTGAATCGCCTTGGCGACTCTTCCCTGCAATCCATCGGTCCTTTCAACGAAATAGATTATACAATTGGCGTCGAGATAAATTCGCGAGGCGCCGATCAGACTCTCACTCATTGCCACGGAACTCACGACTGCGGCGCGCCAAGTCTTCCGCCGACGGCTCGCCCGCCCATTTTGCTCCCATTCCCGCCATCCCGACCAGGCGGGCGACGCGGTCTTTGTTGTCCGTGAGGGCGGCTCCCCCGAGTTCGTCACGCAGTTGCGGAATGCTGCGGGCTCGATCGATCGAAATGGTCACCAGGGTGGCGCGGCCGTGGTTGGTATGAACCACCGGTTCCCGACGGGCCGCCTCGGCAAAGGCGCCGTAGCGGTCCTTGATCTCCTTCGCAGACATTGTTTTCATTGTCATATCCTGAACGAGGGCGCTTGGGGCGGCCTGCGATGGAGCCGCTCCCCGCTTGTGGGGGAGGGAGTCCCAACCGCTTCTGTCTGAACAGGAATTGTTCCGGGCAATTATAGCCATAATGGCTCCGAAAACAAATCTCCTCGATATCGTTGGCGCCGCCGTCGCATCTAATTTTGGACGCGCCCAACGCGCCGCCTCAATCGTCCAACCCCTTGCCCGCCAGAATCGCCGGCGCCCACTTCTCCACTCGCGCCGTCCGCGTCTTCGCTTGTTTGGGCGCGGAGAAGTGAAGCAGGTACGCTCGCTGTCGTCCCGGCGTCAGCGCGGCAAACGCCGCTGCGAGCGCCGGATCTTCCGCCAGCCTCGCCTGAAATTCTTCCGGCGCCGCGAATTGCGCGACGGGCTTCAGCACGACTTTCAGACCGGCTTTCTCGATCTCGATCGCCTCGTGAACATAGGCCGCCAGCAAGGCCTGCCGCTCGACGATTTCGCGCACATTGGCAAACCTGACCTGCCGCCCCGCCTGCACGTTTTCCGTCTGCTGGATCAACAACCCGTGGGAGTCGCCGATCAGCGCGCCCTTGATGAACAGCAGCGCGCAATAATCCTTGAAGCCATGCATCAGCACGACGTTCTTGCCCTCTAGCGTGTAGCAGGGAACGCCCCATTTCAGATCTTCGCTGAGCGGGCAGGCCAGCAGGATCGCGCGCAAAGCGGCGAATTCCTCGCGCCATGTCGCGGCGGCGTTCAGGAAGGCGTCGACCTTGGGATTCTTTTCGCTCACGGACGCCGCGTTCCTCGCTGGAGTTCGCGATCAAATTAAGCGGGTTGGCGCGGCGCCGCCAACGAAAACCAGCGAGGAGCGCCGGTCTCCAGGCCGCCGATAGCGCCAAAGCGTCCGGCGGCCTGGAGGCTGCAGCTCCAAGCCGTCACCGCACCCGCGCCACCTTGCGGTAGAGCGCCCCATATTGCGAAGCCGAGTTCTCCCAATCGAACGTCTTCGCCATCGCGGCGCGGCGCATCGCCTGGAATTCGCGGGGGGAAGCGTAGATGTCGAAGGCGACGTCGATGGCGGCCACGAGGTCGTCGGTCTCGGCGCGTTCGATGAGCAGGCCGGTGACGCCGTGATCGATGGTTTCGGCGAGTCCGCCGGTGCGGTGGGCGATCGGCAGCGCGCCAAAGCGTTGGGCGAACATCTGGCTGAGGCCACAGGGCTCGAAGCGCGAGGGCATCAGCAGGAAGTCGGCGGCGGCGAACAGCGCGCGCGCTTCCGACGCGTCGAAGCCGATGCGTGCGCCGACGGCTTCGGGATAGCGGCTGGCCAGCGCGGCGACTTCGCGCTCGACCTCTGGCTCGCCGCGGCCGATGACGACCAACTGTCCGCCGAGTTCGACGATGCGCTCGCTCGCCTCGATCACGAGGTCGACGCCCTTCTGGTGGGCGAGGCGTGCGATGAAGGCGAACAGCGGCGCCCGCGACAGCGTCAGGCCGAAGGCGCCGCGGATGAAGTCGGCGTAGCGGCCCTTCCAGCGCTGGGGGTCGAGCAGATAGGGGCAACGCTTGTCCTGCCGCGGGTCCCAGGACTTGTCGATGCCGTTGAGAATGCCGGTGAGCCGTCCTTCCTGGCGGCGCAACGCGATCAAGCCCTCCAGGCCGCAACCGAATTCGCGGCGGGTGATCTCCTCGGCGTAGGATTCGCTCACCGTGGTGACATGGGCGGCGTAGCTGAGGCCGGCCTTGAGGAACGAGATGCGGCCGTAGAACTCGACGCCGTCGATGCCGAAGGCGCTCTCGGGGATGCAGAGATCGGCCAGCCGCGAGGCCTCGAACTGGCCCTGATGGGCGAGATTGTGGATCGTCAGCACCGTCGGCGTGTCGAAGCCGCGCCATTTCAGATAGCCGGCCGTCAGCGCCGCCGGCCAGTCGTTGACATGGACGACGTCGGGGCGCCAGCCGCCGTCGCCCAGCTCGGCGATTTCGGCCGCGGCGAGACTGAGGCGGGCGAAGCGGATGTCGTTGTCGGCAAACTCGAGACCCTGCGGATCGCCATAGGGCGAGCCGGGTCGCTCGTAGAGCTCCGCGCAGAGCACGAGATAGACTTCCAGCCCGTCGGGCAGCGTCATCTTGCCGATCGAGCAGGGGGGAATCGCGCCCGCCGCCGGCAGATGGGCGACGATCTCGACGTGTTTTCCGCTGTGGACCGCGGCCGGGTAGCCCGGCAACAGCAGCCGCGCTTCACACTCCCGGTTCAACGCGCGGGGCAGCGAGGCGGAGACGGCGCCGAGGCCCCCCGCCTGCAGGAAGTCGCTGGACTCCGGGGTGACGAACAGCACCTTTGGGCGGCGCGCGCGCAGGGTCAGGACTTCTGCGCTGCGCCGCGCCGCAGGCGGCGCCAGCGAGAGTCTGCGTTCGGCGGCGGCGAGCGAGGCGGTCGACGGAAACGGCATGCGCCCTCACGTGTGGGTAACGCGTGGACCGTACGGACGAAACGTAATGATAGCGTAAACGAAGCGTTGCAGGGCGAGGTTACCGGATTGCTCACGATCTCGCAATGGCGCTTGACGGGCGCCGCCGCTGAGGTCAGAGGAACCCTTCGGCGCGGGGCGGCGCGCGCGAAATCGGCAAGGCGGATGACGGCTATGGAGATCGATCGGACAACGCGGGAGCCGCTGGCCCCCCTTGCGCAGCGGCAAAACGTCGCCCTGGCGCCGGTCGCAGCGCCGAGCGTCGTCGGCGCCGATCCGGTGCTGCTGATCGGCGGCCCCGACTCTGCCGACGCGACGGGCGTCGACGAGGCCGCGGCGCCGCTGGTCGATCTCTGTCTGTCGCCGCTGGCGCAGACCCCGTTCCGCGTCGGGCTCGTCGGCCCCTACGGCGCCGGCAAGAGCTTTGCGCTGCGCCGTCTGGTGCGGGCGATTTCGGTCGCCGCCTCGCAGCCGCCGGACGCCGCCTCGCCCCGCCATTCCAAGATCGTGATCGTCGATTTCGACGCCGCCGGCCTCGGCTCCGACCGCGCGATCGGCTTCGATCCGGCGAGCGCGCTGGCGTCGGCGACTTTCGTCGCGCTGGAGAACGGCCGCGACGGCGTTAGCTATCAGGCGCTCGCGGACGAAGCCGCGCACGGAACCGCCGATCCCGCGCGCGCCGCGCTCGCGGCGTCCGAACGCCACGACGACGCCGGCCGGCGGCTGGAGGCGGAGCGGCAGGCGCGCTCCGAGATCGAATCCAAGCGGGCGCGGCTCACCGAATCGCTGATCTTCGAGACCCCGGGCGGGCGGGTCGATTCGATGATCCGCACCAGCCGCTCAACCATCGAATCCCGGCTCAATCGCTTCGGTTTCGACGACGGCGATCCTGCGGCCAATTTCCGCGCCCTGCTGCGCGATCTCGCCGGCGCCGGCGCCGGCTCGCGCGCGGGGCTGCTGGTCCGGTCGACCTGGGCCTATCGCGGCCAGTTCGCGTTGCTGCTGCTGGCCGTCGCCGCGGCGGCCGCCGCTTATGGCCTGAAACGTCTCGGCGCGGCGGCTGGCGACGGCTCGCTCGGCGATCTCGTGTCGGGCGCGCAGCCCGTCGCCGATTTCGTCAACGCCCATGCGAGCTGGCTCGACAAAGGCGTGTCGGCTCTGCTCGCGGTCGCCGGGCTCGCCGCATTCTTCAATCTATGGCGGGCGGCGGGTTTCACGGCGCTGCTGTATCGCGGCCTGCGGCTGCTCAGGCTCGACTCCGTCGAGCGGCGGCGCGAACTCGACGCCAGCGCCGAGCGCGCCGATCGGCGTCTGTCGGCGCTCGCCGCCGAAGCCGACGTCGCCTCCAAGCGGGCCGAGGCGCTCACCAAACGCGCGGGCGGCGCCCGCCATGTCGTGCGCCCTCCCGGTCCCCCGTTCCTCAAGGCGCTGGAGACTCCGGCCAAGACCTCGCGCGACTTCTTCGCCGAACTCGGGCGGCTGATGAGAGGCCCGGCTTCGGCGGAAACCCCGGCGCCGAGCCGCATCGTTTTCGCCATCGACAATCTGGAGGCGCTGCCGCCGGTCGACGCCGCGCGGCTGATCGACGCGCTGCAGACGTTCCTCGGACCCGGCGCGGTCGCGCTGGTCGCCTGCGATCCCGACGCGCTGGCGCCCGGCGCCGGCTCGGGCTTCGCGCGCACGAGGTTCGACGTCGTCTTCAACCTCGCCGGAAACGTCGTCGGCGACAGCGCCGCGCGCACCGCGAAACTGATCGGCGAGGGCGCGCGCGCCGCCGGCGCGCCGACGCGCCGGGCGACCGGCCCGCTCGCCGAACCGCTCTCGCCCGCCGAAGGCGCGCTGCTGTCGGCGCTGGCGCCGCTGGGCGATGGCGCGCCCGGTTCGATCCGCCGCCTGCACAACGCCTACCGCCTCGCCCGCCTTTCGGAGGCGCCACGGCCACTGGTGGCGGTGATGCTCGCCGCCCTGATGAGCCCGAACCGCGACTACGCCCGCACCCTCGCCAACATGTTCGGCGCTTCCGAAGAGCCGATGGACGAGCCGACGGGCATCCCGACCCTGGTCGCCGCGCTACAGGCCGCGCGCGGCGTCCACGGCGGGCCGTTCTCCAAGGCGGACGCGCTCGCCGCGTGGCGCGCCGCCCGGCTCTGGGCGCCGTCGCAGGGGTGAGCGGGTCTCGGAGCGGCGGCGAGGCGCCGCCGCTCCGTTCCCGCCCGTCAGGCCGACGTGAAGCTCAGTCAATCCTCGGCTTCCTGCCGCCCCGGCGCGCGCTGTGCAAGATTTGGTCGACGACAGTCGATTTCAAGGCTTTAGCTGTCATGCCGTGGCCACCCGAAGACCGCGAAACGAAGACGCGGCGCGTTCGCACGAAGGCGCGGGCGAGCAGGTCGAGATGCGGCGTTGCGGGTCAAAAACAGGCAATTCAGTATGCGTCGCCGGATCTTTCAGTCGGCGTCGTGCGCCCGATACGAAGGATCGGAACCGACGCGGAGAAGACATTCATTCTCGTCATAAATCAAGAATTTTGGAACAAGCGGGGCCGTTGGTAAAATTGGCCTTTTCTGTTCCAAAATTCTGTTCTGCAACTGAGCGCTTGAACCCCGTGCGAGGTTTGTGGTATCATGTGAGGATAGGATACATAAGGAAGGTGCGCTATATCCGACGAACACACGCTTGAATTTCTGTTGGCGTTTGATGGCCGCGTCCATCACCTCGAAGGGGGCTACTGGCTCAAATTCGAGTTTGGCCGCGTGACACCGACGCCGGAGCGCCCGCACGGGTTGAGCTACTCCTTCACGTTGCACGATCCGGACGGAAAACGGCTTGTCGGGTTCGACAATGCGCACAGAGTGCCGCCGCTGGCATCGGGCTACAGCCGCGCCAAGATCGAGAGCGATCATTGGCATCGCACTGGCGACGATCCGGGACGACCTTATGCGTTCACGACCGCCGACCTATTGTTGGCGGATTTTTTCGCCGAGGTGCGGCGGGTTTTGAACGAACGCGGCATCGGCGAGGACGTCGTTGGCACGAGCGAGAGACAACGAAAGGATGAACCATGAAGATTCAGCGCATGACCGATCTTGAAGCCGAGATGCGGAAAGTTGCCCGGGGCGAGATCGCCGCCCCTGCCGACGCAGCCGCGCCAAGCGTGGAATCGACCGAGGCGCTTGTCCGCCTTCTGACGCCGGATAACCGGAGTTTGCTGCGCACGATCCGCGACGCCAAGCCGCAATCCGTCGCCGAATTGGCACGGCTCACCAATCGCGCCGAGCCGAACTTGCTGCGCACGCTTGGCAAGCTTGAAGCGTTCGGGCTTCTTGAGATGCAGACGATTGACCGGCGACGTGTACCGACCACGAACATCGGCATGTTGCGTCTCGACATCGATCCGTACGCCATGAGCGACAAGGTCGAAATTCGTCCGGTGCCGTGACCCCCGTGATTTACGGCTACGCCCGCGTCTCGACCGACGCCCAAGACCTTGGCAACCAGCTCGCTGCGTTGAAGGCTGCGGGCTGCAAAGAGATTTTCCGCGAGAAGCTTACGGGCGCACACGTTGAGCGCCCGCAGCTTCAAAAGCTGTTGCGGACGGTGACGCATGGCGACGTTGTACTCGTCGCCGCCGTTGACCGCCTCTCGCGCGACACCACGGACTTACTCGTTATCGCCCGTGACCTCGAAAAGGCGGGCGCTGGCCTTCGCTCGCTTGCCGAGCCGGTGATTGACACGACCTCGGATTTTAAGGAGCTAATTCTAGCGATTTTCGGGATTGCGGCGAAGCTTGAGCGTCGGCGGATCATCGAACGCACGACACGCGGCAGAGCGGACGCGAAGGCCAAGGGCGTGAAGTTTGGCCGTAAGCCGAAGCTCACCCCGCACCAGAAGGCCGAGGCGATCAAGCGGCGCGACAAGGACGGAGAAACGTTGCGCTCGATTGCACGAAGCTACAATGTGAGCGCCCAGACGATTGGGAGGTTATCATAGTGGCCGCGCCCCCTCCCCGTCATCCTCGCGATTTCGGGGGCATGTTTTCGATCGACAATCCGGATGATGGTTCACCGATTCGAGAGATGATCTCTCTCGGCGCACGTATGCTGATCGTCACCGATAAATGTATTTACGCAATGCAGATGGCGGACCAAATCGATCCGGGCCGAACGAACCCGACGTTGCCGCACAACGTGCACCAAAAACTGTTCGATTATGGCGCGGAGTCGGAGTTGTTTTGTCGCTCTTTCCTGCAAGCGTGGCGGCTATTTAGAACTGAGTTTCAGACGATCGATATCGATCACGCGCTGCAACGATCATTGGAGGCGCTTGGCGAGTTTGTCGCGATGCGGGACGTGACCGACGCTTTTGAGTCGGCTGAACAACTGGCGATCGACAGGGTTCAAAGCGTTGGACAGAAGCGCGGCTCGCTTGCGCTCCCCGCTGTCGGAAATGTGCGGGCGCACTGTAAAACGTTTGCCCAAAAGGCGAATCATTGCGCTGCGGCGCTGCTGGCGATCGTGCGTTTGTTTTATCCTGATATGAAAGGGAAAAACTGGGACGATTTCCGCAATATGGTCAAGGACCGCTATGGCGAAAATGACCAGTTTTCGGAGCTTATGGGGGCAGCCGCGCCTTTCTTAAAGTTGGTTCGCAACACCCGCGATTGCCTTGACCATGACAACCTTAGCGGGGTGACGACCCGAGATTTCGAATTGCATGCAGACGGTCAAATCGGCGTTCCCTCGATTGAAGTGAACTTTCGCGGCTCGGTTGTCGATCGTTGCTCGATAACATCCTTCATGCAGGGAACGACTGAGGAGATGTTAGTCGCGTTCGAGATGATAATCGTCCATATGTGCGCCAAGAACATGCACTCCTTCGCAGGCATGCCCATGATAATTGCGCCGCTCTCGGAGACCTACAGGAAGGCGTGGCGTGTGCGATTTGCCTACGGCTCTTATTTTTCTGAAGGCCAGTTTGCGCCGTGCGGTTAGCTCGCTTGGGCTAAGCGGCGCAGCCTCATTAGTCGTCGACGAAAATCACCGCGCCTTTAGTAGCGTTAGCGGCGATTTGTACAAGCTCATCTGTCGGCATTGCCTTTGATCCGCGCAGAATGATTGTCGACCCCTCTTTTCCGTTGGCGACGAGCTGAACCAAATTTTCTCTGGTTAAGCCCCCAATATGAATATCGAGGCCGCCGCCGTTTCTGACGATTTGCAATAAATCGTTGAATTGTCTCGTAGCCATGATCGATCCTCAAGTGTGAATGTTCTACCAGCTCGCCGGTTTTAATATCACGCATCCGTTTGTCCAAGAGGCTTTGCCTCTCGCGCCCTTTAATCGCGTCGATTATCGAAATTCGTGACTTTCGGTAATCGCGCCCGATGGCAAATCGTGGACGGCATGCCAATGTCCGCCACCCGCCCCTCTCTGTCGCCGCATCGAGCGTTCCGCCTACTCCCTATGTAGCGGGCGCTCGCGCGCCGACCTGGGTCAACGACCTAAGGTATCCACACAACACGATTACAAGAGACGTGCGACATGGCACTCTCCGTCCCCCTCTCCCCGCTTGCGGGGGAGAGGGCTGGGGTGAGGGGCCGGTCGTAGAGCGCAAACGTCAGTGTTTTCAAGCCATTCCAAGCCGCCAACCGGCGTTTTGCGCCGGGCGGCCCCTCACCCTAACCCTCTCCCCGCAAGCGGGGAGAGGGGATCTCCGCCCTTTTGGAACGTTCCCGAGATGTGTGAATCCCTTAGGTCAACGGCCCCGGCTACAACGCCTCAGTTCATCCTCGGCTTCTTCAGAAAACTCGCGCGGTCCGCCGACTTGACGCGCAGCCACACGTTCCTTTCGTCGCGCACGATCTCGATCGGGATTTCCACGCCCGCCGGGCCGCAGGCCCACAGCGCGCGATAGAAGTCGGCGAGCGTCTCCACCGCCTTATCGCGCACCGCGGCGATGACGTCGCCGGTGCGCATGCCCGCCAGCCCTGCCGGCCCGTCCTCGGTGACGTCGGCGACGACGACGCGGTCGTTGCTCTCGGTCGAATAGACTCCGAGCCACGGGCGCGGCGGGCGGTTGACGCGGCCGTATTTCATCAGATCGTCGAGGATCGGCGGCAGCAGGTCGATCGGCACGATCATATTGACGTCCTCGGTCTCGCCGCGCCCGCTGGATTGCTGCACATGCAGCGAGCCGACGCCGAGCAACCGACCGTCGCCGCCGATCAGCCCCGCCCCGCCCCACAGAGGATGCGCCGGCGCGGTGAACAGCGCCTGATCGACGAAATATTCCCAGTAGCCGGCGAATTCCTCTTTGGCCACGATATGCGCCTGCACCGCCTGGGCGACGCCGCCGCCGCCCGCGAGCACGACGGGATCGCCGATGTCGACGTCCTTCGACGATCCGAAAGCCAACGCCGGGAGGTCGAGCGAACCCAGCGCCTGGACGAGGCCGAAGCCGGTTTCAGTATCGATGCCGATCGGGTGCGCGGGAACGACCGCGCCGTTGGCGCCCTTCAGCCAGACGTGTTCGGCCTCGGTGACGAGATAGCCGATGGTGAGCACGAGGCCGGACTCGGAGATGACGATGCCGCTGCCGGCGCGCTCAGCGCCGAGAATCGGCGCGGTGAACGCTTCTTCGGGGATTTCGGCCTGCAACGAGACGATCGAGCGCAGCGTGCGCTTGAGATCGAACCCGACGTCCTCGGGACGCGGCTGCTGCGCCGCCGGCACTTCCCAACGCGACTTCTCGCTCATGACGCTCCGCCTTTTTCCGTCGGCCATGATACGCCCAAACTTCGCGCCGCGCGTCAAGCTTCCCATCTCGCTCTTGCGAAACCCCGGGGCGATGCGATACCCCGACCGCGCCGAGTGAACGCGAGCCGAACACATGGAAAGCCTCACATTGTCGCCGATCGGCCTGTTCCTGCAGGCGGGGCCTGTAGGCAAGGCCGTCATGGCGGTGCTGGCGCTGGCTTCCGTCTGGAGCTTGGCGCTCATCGTCGAAGGCGTCTATATGGCGCTCGCCCTCGGCCGGGCGCTGCGCCGTGCGCGGGCGGGCGACGAAACGCCGCGGGTCGCGCCGATCTTCGCCGAGGGCGAGCGCGCCGCTGGCGTCGTCATTGCCGGCGAGAGCGTCGGCGAGCGGCGCCGGCGCATCGGCGAGACGATGGCGCGCGCCGCGCGGGAGACGCTGACCCGCGCCGAAGGCGGGTTGCCCAATCTCGCCGTCGTCGCTTCTGTGGCGCCGTTCATCGGCCTGTTCGGCACGGTCTGGGGCATCATGTCGAGCTTTGCCGGCATTGCCGCAGCCAAGGACACTTCGCTCGCCGTCGTCGCCCCCGGCATCGCCGAAGCGCTCGCCGCCACCGCCTACGGACTCGCCGCCGCCATCCCCGCCGTCGTCGGCTACAATCGCATCGGCGCCGCGTTCTCGCGACTCGGGCGCGGCTTCAACGGGCTCGTCGAGGAGCGCGCGGTGGCGATCGTCGCGCGCGCGCCGACGGAGGCGCCCTGATGGCCTTCTCGGCCGACAACGGCGGCGGCGACGAACTCTACCGTCCCCTCGCCGAGATCAACGTCACGCCGCTGGTCGACGTGATGCTGGTGCTGCTGATCATCTTCATGGTCACCGCGCCGCTGATGACGGCGGGGATCAAGGTCGAGCTGCCGAAAGCCGGAACGGCCCAGCCCCTCAACCCGAAGGAGCCGCTGATCGTCAGCGTCGACAAGGACGGCGCGCTGTTCCTCGGCGCCGACCTGATCGAACTCGACGCGCTGGCCGACGCCGTCAAGGCGCGGCTCGGCGACGACAAGGACCGCGTCGTCCATATTCGCGGCGACAAGGATGCGGCGTTCGGCGGCATCGTCGCCGCGCTCGACCGGCTCTCGCAGGGCGGCGTCGTCCATGTCGGCATCGTCGCCTCGACGCGGACGGAAAGCCCGCCCAAAGGCGCGCCATGATCGCGCTCGCGCGCCCGACGTGGCTGCGGCCGGCCGCGCTCGTCGGCGCCGTCGCCGCCCACGCGACGGCGGCGTGGATGTTCGTCGCCCAGCCTGCCGGTCACGATTCGCCCGAGAACGCGATCGAGGTGACGATCGTGGCGCAGGGCGACGCGCCCGAAGACCGGCTGCAATCGGCGCTCGCCGAGGCCGCGCAGCAGCCCCCGGCCCCGCCGGCGCCGCAGCCGAGCGCGACGCCCGAGATCCGGCCGACGCCGGTCGCAGCCCTGCCCGCCCCCGCGCCGACCGTCGTCGCCGCGCCAACCCCGCCGCCGCGACCCGTCGCCCGGCCGGAGACGAAGCCGCCACTGAAGCCGAAACCCGCGCCGAAGGCGGCCCCGCCGCCCAAAGCGGCCCAGGACAGCGCGCCCGCGGCGGCCGCCAAGCGCGGCGTGGAGAGCGGCGCGGGCGAAACGACCGCCGCCTCGCGCGCGTCTTACGGCTCGCGGCTCTCCGACGAAATCGCCCGCCACAAGGTCTATCCGCCGAGCGCGCGCGAGCGCGGCGTCGAAGCCTCGGTCATGGTGAAAGTCACGGTCGGCGCCGACGGCCGCGTCGTCAGCCATTCGCTGATCCGCCCGTCCGGCGACGCCGACATCGACGCCGAGATCCCGGCGATGCTCGCCGCCGTCGTCGCCCCACCGCCGCCGGACGGACATTTCACCGGCAGTCTGACAATCCATTTCGACCTGCACTGAGTCAATTCACGCTGCTTCCGGTCGATCGGCTCGGGACATCTGCACAGGTGCGCGATTTCCTCCTTCTCCCCTTGCGGGAGAATGTGGCCGAAGGCCGGATGAGGGGTTCTCGACGCGCAGAACCGCTCGGAGAACCCCTCACCCCCAACCCCTCTCCCGCAAGGGGAGAGGGGAGCCCTGGCGCTCGGAAGCGGGATTTTCCTGAGCCGCCCCAATCGGTTCACCCCCAGAACGCGGCCGCGCCGGCGCCGACCAGCGCTTCCACGCCGAGGCAGATCCAGATCGTGCGCCGCGCCGGCGAGGGCGGCGCGATGAGGCCGGCGACCGCGAGGGCGAATATGATGAGCGGCGCCGGCAACAGCCGCAGCACGGAGAGGTCGGCGGCGAGGCCCATCGCCGAATTGGCGAGGATTTCCGGGCGCCAGCGCTGCGCCGCGAACAGCGCGATCGCGGCGAGCCCGCTGGCGGCGACGAGCAGCGCCAGCGCCGCCAGAGCCCGCCACAGGCCCGGCGAACTGCGAAACAGATACAGCCCCGCCGCCGTCGGAACCATCGAAAGCACGGCGAACACCGCGAGGAAGAACAGTCCGTCGCCGAAGGCGGCCATGCCTGCGGACGCGTCGTCAGCTGATTCGGTGAGCCACAGCCGAAACGCCAGCGCGCCGAGGCTGAGCGCGAAAGCGGCGGCAAGGCCCGCGAGCAGGAGAAGGAGCCGGGTCGAGGTTTTCTGGTTCGTCATGGGCTGATTATGGCGCATGTCCGTTGCCGTTCCGTTTTCGCGGCGGAGCTACATGGCCGCCATTTTATGCGGGTGTGGCCGGCGGGGCTGGCCCTCGTCATCGCGAGCTTGCGAGGCGATCCAGAGTCCCACGACGCGCCCTCAGCTATTTTGCGCGCGTCAACCCGGAGATTTTCGCCGTGTCGCCCCTGGATCGCTTCGCAAGCTCGCGATGACGGTTTGGGATTGACTTTGCGGCTCAGAATACAGGCTTGCGGTTGATAGCGACAGGCGTCTAGCTTGTCCGAGAAATCTGGGAGGGGAACATGTCCGTCGCCGCCGCGCCCGAAACCGCCGCCGATATCGCCCGCCGCCTCAAGGCGATCCTCGTCGGATCGATGGGCAATCTCGTCGAGTGGTACGATTTCTACACCTATTCCGCGTTCTCGCTGTATTTCGCCAACGCGTTCTTTCCCAAGGCCGATCCGGTCGCGCAGAACCTCTCGACCGCGGCGATCTTCGCCATCGGCTTCTTCATGCGCCCGATCGGCGGTTGGCTGTTCGGCTGGCTCGGCGACACCATCGGCCGGCGCGCGGCGCTGATGACCTCGGTGCTGCTGATGTGCCTGGGATCGCTGATGATCGCGCTTTCGCCGACCTACGCCATGATCGGCGTCGGCGCGCCCGCGCTGTTGCTTTGCGCGCGTCTGCTGCAGGGCCTGAGCCTGGGCGGCGAATACGGCGCGAGCGCGACCTATCTGTCGGAAATGGCGACCAAGGAGCGGCGCGGTTTCTATTCGAGCTTCCAATATGTGACGCTGATCGGCGGCCAGCTCACCGCGCTGGTGGTGCTGCTCGTCCTGCAGAACGTGTTCCTCAGCGGCGACGAATTGCGCGCCTGGGGCTGGCGCATCCCGTTCGTCATCGGCGCGGGGCTGGCGCTGTTCGCGCTGGTCATGCGGCGCGACCTCGCCGAAACCGACGCCTTCAAGGCCGTGAAGAGCAAGCAGCACGAGCGCAGCGGGTTGACCGTGCTGTTCACCCATCCGCGCGAGACGCTGATCGTCGTCGGCCTCACCATGGGCGGCACGCTCGCGTTCTACGTCTACACCACCTACATGCAGAAATTCCTCAAACTGTCGGTGGGCCTCAGCGACGCGCAGACGACCTGGGTCAGCGCCGGTTCGCTCATTTTCGCGATGTGCCTGCAGCCGATTTATGGCGCCCTGTCGGACCGGATCGGCCGCCGTCCCCTGCTGCTCGGCTTCGGCGTGCTCAGCACGCTCGGCACCGTGCCGCTGCTGACCGCAATCCAGCACGCGGGCGGGCCGTGGGAGGCGTTCGGCCTGATCGCCATCGCCTGGCTGATCGTCTCCGGCTACACCTCCATCAACGCGGTGGTGAAGGCCGAACTGTTCCCCGCCGCAGTGCGCGCCACCGGCGTCGGCCTGCCCTATGCGCTGGCGGTGTCGATCTTCGGCGGCTCGGCTGAATATATCGCGCTGTGGTTCAAGTCGATCGGCATGGAGAGCGGTTTCTACTGGTACGCGACCGCGGTCGTGTTCTGCACGCTGATCGTGTATTTCCTGATGCGCGACACCAAGGCGACGTCGCAGATCGACGCGGAGGCGACGCAACGGTAACCACAACAGGCGATACCGCGCCGCCGGCGAAAATTCGTAAATCCCGTTACGTCATAACGCCCCTGTTTCGAGTCGAGAGGGGGCTCCAAATGACCAATCAGGTTGTGTTCGGGCGGCGCGGCGCCCCCGTGAACACGTTCAGGCCGGCGCCTCGGCCCGTGCTCGTCGCCGAGCCCGAGCCGGAAACGCAGCGCGCCCACACAAAGCTCTACGAGGAGACCGACGGCATGGAGCGGCTGCTGGCCGGCGTGCCGTTGTTCACGCTGGCGCTCGCCGCGCTGCTTGCAGGCGTCTTCTATCTCGAACTGCATTTCGCCTTCGACCTCGGCGCCGGCGGCCAGATCAGCCGCGAGTCGAGCCTCGCCTTCGGCGCCAGCAGCCGCGACCTCGTGCTCGGCCAGCATGAATTCTGGCGCCTCGGCCTCGCTCCCTTGCTGCATGGCGGCAACGCGCATCTGATCGGCAATCTGGTGGCGATGGTGCTCGTCAGCATCCAGTTGGAGCCGATCGTCGGCCGCGGCTGGTTCGCGGCGATCTTCGCCTTCAGCGCGGTCGGCGGCGAGGTGGGCTCGCTGGTCGGCAATGCCCCCGACGTGCCCTCGCTCGGCGCCTCCGGCGCCATCACCGGAATCATCGCCGCCTCGTTCGTGATGAGCTTTTCCGCCGACACCGCGCAGGAGAGCCTGCGCATGATGCGTCGCGCCCTGTTCTTCGGCGTCCCCGCGCTGCTGCCGCTGCTGTGGGCGAGCCACGACGCCAACGGCGCGCAGGGCGGCACCGATTATTACGCGCATCTGGGCGGCGCCGTCACTGGCGGGGTTGTCGCATTCGTCATCGACCAGACCTGGGACCGCGCTTATTTCCGGCCGCCGTTCAACGATTTCGCCGCTGTCGGCGCCACGGTTCTGCTGGGGTTTTCCGTGCTCGCCGCCGGGTTGGCCGCACGACACTATCGCGAGTATCAGGCAATGGCGCAGCAATTCATTCCGTTAGCCGAAATCGAGGGCGACTTCGCCAAAGCCGCCCACCGCGCTTTCGAGTTCCAGGAGAAATATCCGCACGACCCGGTGACGCCGCTGCTCGTCGCCGTGCATTACTTGCAGATCGATCGCCCCAGCGAAGCCGAGACCGAGCTGCGCACTGCTATGGAGCGGGCGACGCCGCTGCGGCCGGAAGCCGCGCCACTCGTCCAGACCCATGCGCGCGCGCTGCTCGCCCTCACCCTGCAAGCCGAACGGCGCGGCCGGGAGGCGCGCGACATCGCCTTGCCGTTATGCGCGCCGGGCGCGCTGGATGAGGCGCGGGCGATGGTCGTCAAGGCGAAGCTGTGCGCAAAGGATTAACGCGCCGCAAACCCCGCCACCGCCGACACCACCTGCCCGTCGAGGCCATTGAAGCCATGGTGGGCTTCGGCCTCGCAAGGATTGCCCTCGTCCTCGCCGCCGTCGAGCCAGACGACGCGCGCCTTGGCGCCGGCCCAGTCGAGGAACGGCTTCACCCCTTCGGGGCGCGTCTTGCCGCAGCCATCGTGGCGATGGTGGACGACGAGCGTCAGCGGCAGCGCCGCAGGCGAGCCGAGCGTATTGACGGCATTGTCGCCGTCGCCCGACGCGTCGCTGAGGAACCCCGAGGTGAGCACCAGCCGGTCGGGGCGCGCTCCGGCCGCAATGCCATGCGCCGCCCGTTGCGTGCCGCGGCTCGTGCCAACCAGCGTCACGTGGCCGAATTGCCGCATGTAGTCGACCGCGGCGGCGACATCGGCGCAGCAATCGGGGACGAGAACCGCAAATCCCCGCGCCGCATAGGCCGCCCGGGTGCGCACGAGCTGGTTGCCCTCGCGCGCGATCGACCCGTCCGCGCCGACGCCGATCCGCCCATCGCCGCCCGCGAGCAGCACGATCCCGCCATGGGGATGCGCCCCTTTCAGCAGCGCTGCGGAAACGCCGCCCACTGAAACCGTCGTCGCCTCGATCGAAGCCGCGCTGGCCGCGCCCGCGAACGCCAAACCCACTACCGCCAGAATCGCCAAGCTAATCTTCATTGGAAACCTCACAGCTTCATCATTGCCCCTTGTCCGGTGACGCCGGGCAGGTTCGAGTCGAGGGCGGTTCCGCGATAGACCCCGTCGGGCGAGATTTTGCCGTGGAAGGTCAAAACGCCCGACAATTTCGGGTTCTGGGTGTTGGTCAACTGCAACGTGAAGTCCACGGCGCCGCCGTTGACGACGCCGACCAGCGAGCCGCCGCCGTTCGGTCCCTTGCAGAGGCCGGCGATCTGCGCTCCCGTCTGCGTGATGTCGCAGATCTGACCGAAGCTGAACGCCGCCCGGCCGCTCAGGACCAAGCCGTTGCATAGCCACTTGCCGGAAAAATCCGCCGACTGCGCGAAGGCCGCGGCAGGGAGAGGGAGAGCGAGCGCGCCCATCGTGACAACAACCGAAAGCCGCATGATCGATCCTCCGTTGAAAGCCGCGTTTGCCCCGTGGCGCCCAGCGTCGCCGATCTCGCGAGCGAAGGCAATCGGCAAAAGGGTGACACTTGCTTATTTCGCTGTTTTTCGCCAGAGTCGCTGCGTCAACCAAGTCCGGGAGCAAACGCCGATGGCGCGGATAGGTCGTTTCGTGGTTCCCGGTTTGCCCCATCACGTCACGCAGCGCGGCAATCGGCGCGAAACTTTGTTTTTCAGCAATGAGGATTATGCGCTCTACCGCGATCTGCTCGGCGAGGCCTGCGGGCGCGAGGGCGTCGCGGTGTGGAGCTATTGCCTGATGCCCAACCACGTCCATCTGATCCTGACGCCGAGCACGCCCGAAGGGTTGGGACGCGCGCTCGGCAAGGCGCACCGGCGCTATTCGGCGTTCGTCAATGTGCGGATGCGGGTGACCGGCCACCTGTTCCAGGGCCGGTTTTCCTCGGTGGTCTTGGACGAGCCGCATCTTCGGGCCTCGGCGCGCCACATCGCGCTGAACCCGTTGCGGGCGCGGCTCGTCGAACGCACGGACGCTTGGCCCTGGACATCGACGGCGGCGCTGCTGACTGGTCGCAACGACGGACTCGTCGAAGTCGCGCCACTGCTGGCGCGCTGCCACGGCCGTTTCGCCGACTGGCTCGACGCGGAAGAGGACGAGGCCGCCACCGCCGCGCTGCGCGCCGCCGAAACGATCGGCCGGCCGTTGGGCGGGGCTGACTTTCTGGACCGGATCGCCGCGATGACCGGGCGCGATCCGCGGCCGGGCAAGCGGGGGCGAAAGAAACGCCAACAAGTTGATGACAGCGTCTAGAGCGGAATCCGATGGAGCAGCAGCGGCGCCGCGCTCTCCCTCCCCCTTGATGGGGGAGGGTTGGGGTGGGGGTGAAAACCACGTAGCGTCAGGGCGTGTGGGCCCCCCCCCCCACAACCCCCCCCGGTGGGGGGGGGGGGGGGGGGGGGGGGGCCCAAAACCACGTAGCGTCAGGGCGTTACCCCCCACCCCAACCCTCCCCCACAAGGGGGGAGGGAGTCTCCGCAGCGATTCTCATTGTTCGGAACCTGCTCTAGGATTTTATGTCGCTATATACCGATATAAACTCCACACGCCAATGTGGGCGCAGGGGAGTGGGCGGTTTGTGGGGAGGACGGGGGGAGGATTGCGGCTGGAGCGGGGCGGTCGCGCCCCCGCCCCCTCGACGCCGGAGGCGGGCGAGGCGGCGGCTGACTGGACGTCCGTCTTAGGGCCGATTTTCTTTCGTTACGATGGGCGAGACGCCTCTGCGGGCTGCGGTTCGCGTCCTCGCGCTGGCCTGAGAGGGTGGATCTGGTCGAAGACCCG
>Ga0302319_10006828_pt1 | contig 22567 bp, 19 predicted proteins | sample Bog_T0_2_FD_203319 | JGI IMG/M metagenome (GOLD analysis project Ga0302319, IMG submission 203319) | Peat permafrost microbial communities from Stordalen Mire near Abisko, Sweden - Bog_T0_2 | ecosystem: Environmental > Terrestrial > Soil > Wetlands > Peat | place: Sweden: Abisko, Stordalen Mire... | reverse complement strand
GTGCTTGGCAACGAGGGGCAATTCCAGGAAAGCTACGAGTTGTTCGCCGCGGTCGTGGGGCCGCCGGCCGCGCACTCCAACGTGGGCGTGTTGATGGCCAAGCAAGGCCATTACGACCAGGCCCGCGAATCGTTCCAGAAAGCCTTGGCCCTCGATCCGACCCTGCCGCAGCCGAAGGCCTTTCTCGCGTATCTGGATCGTCGGGACCCCCGTCCGAATAACGACAAGTTGTAGCAGGCGCACGCCGTGTGTCGCCCGCTGGTCACGGCACACCGCGTGTGCCCGCTACTTTTCAATCGCACGAATTATGGCCGTGCGGGCCCCGGGTTGAGAAATTGCAATGACCGCGGCAGCGCGGCCGGATCGTCGCCGACCGCTTGGGCGGAGAGCAACTGCCCGACCGCGAAGTGTCCCGCGCCGGCGGCGGTTTCCAGAATCGCGTGCGTGCCGGCGGCCCCGACCGCGGCCCGCCACGGGCGAAGATGAGGGCGAACCTCCACCACGCGCCCCTGGCGATCCAAGCAGATCAGGTCGATGGGGAAGCGCAGGAAACAGGTGTGAACCGAATTGCACGGCACCAGCAGCAACCCCGAGCCCGGCGGCAAGCGGCGGCGAAACTGGAGGCCAACGAACCGCGGCCAGAAATGATCGGCCAGGATCAAATCGGGTACCACCACTTCACCGCTGTTGCGGATCACCAGCCGCCAGCCGCCGCGCATGGAACTGCCCCCTTTCGGTTTCATCGTCCCGCTCCAACTCGCGTTGTTGCTCCATTATGCGCCAAGCTTGCATTACGCGACACAGCACGACACGGCGTACAACTTCTCCGGTTCAAAACACTGCCGCAGGCGGAAACTAATGATCGATCGTTGAAGGACAAGCCGATAAACCCTACAAGCGATAAAGTCGCTAAATCTTGCCTAATCGAAACCTTCGAGCCGAACCAATGTGGCGACATGCGTCCCAGAATTTCAGAAAAAAGCACCGATCGACCGCCATTTCTGGTTGAATCGCACCCCCTAAGTGAAGCGATCAGGATGCGATCGATAGCCCTGGCCATCTTGGCGATGCCCCTGCTGACGGCTGCGTTCTGCGCAGTAGCCGCCGCCGGCGATCCACCGGCTCCATTGCCTCTCGGAGAAGCCGCCACGTTTGCCGTGGATGATCCGCTGTCGCGCGATGCGAATCAGCCTCCGGAACCGCCCAAGCAGGCGGCGCCGAATTCGCCGCAAGGCAAAGAGAACGACGCGGCCTCGGCGCAAGACAACGGCGGGAAGGCGAAAGACAAAGACACGGAAGAGAAAAAAGACGAGGAAAAGAAGGACGAGGGGGAAACCGCCGCGGCGAAATGCTGGAACTTCCACGCTCAAACCACCGTCGTTTTGCAAGGTGACTCCGGTTTTCCAGCCCAGTACTCCGGCCCCAACAGCCTGAACCCCGCGGGCGAGCGGCAGCAAACGCTGTCGGCGGACTTGTTTGCCGGCCTGCGGTTATGGCACGGCGCCGAGTTGCACGCGGATCTTTTGATGTGGCAGGGCTTCGGACTGTCCCAGACGTTTGGCATCGAGGCATTTCCCAACGGCGACGCCTACAAGGCCGGCACCGAGACTGCCGACGTCATGGGCGCGCGCTTGTTCATTCGCCAAACCTACGGCTTGGGCGGGGAACAAGAAGACGTGCCCGATGGCCCATTCACGCTTGCGGGCAAACAGGACATATCGCGGCTCACGTTCACCGTCGGCCGGTTCACCCCCACCGACATTTGCGACCGCAACGCCTACGCGAACGACCCACACACGCAGTTTTTGAACTGGGCGACAAACATCAACCTCGCGTGGGATTATGCGTCGGACGAAGTCGGGTACACCACCGGACTTGCTGTGGAATTGAATCAGCCCGACTGGGCCTTGCGCTACGGGTTTTTCCAGATGCCGAGCGTCCAGAATGGATTCACCGCCGAGGACCAGTTTCTCTGTTGGCCGGGCGCCGGGGCCGATGGCCCGTTTTTCAAATCATGGGGAATGATGGTGGAGCTCGAGCGCCGCTACAAAGTCGACGATCACCCGGGGGCGATTCGGTATTTGGCCTTTCTCAACCAGGCCAACATGGCCAGCTACGCAATCGCGGCTGCCATGCTGCAGCAAAACCCGCCGGGGCCGAACGTCCCTCAGGGAACGGGAGCAGACGTGCCACCCGGCTCGATGGCCTACCGCTACAAATACGGCTTTGGGCTGAACTGGGAACAGGAGCTGGCGAAGAACGTGGGCGTGTTTTCGCGATTGGGCTGGAATGACGGCCACGAAGAAGCGTGGACGTACAGCGATGCCAATTGGACGGCATCACTGGGCTTCAGCGTCAAAGGCGAGCGGTGGCACCGGCCCGACGACACCATCGGCCTTGCCGGCATCTTCAGCGGCGCTTCACGCGCACAGCAAGAATTCCTGGAGGCAGGCGGCTTGGGCATTTTGAACGGGGACGGTGCTTTGAGCTACGACTGCGAAAAAGTCATGGAGACCTATTACGCTGTTCCCATCGGGAAAACCGGCCAGTTCATGCTGGATTACCAGTTGGTTTGCGACCCTGCGTTCAACAGCGCCCGGGGGCCCGTATCGATCTTCGGGGCGAGGCTGCATTTCGATTTCTAGCGGCGGGCCCGGGCGCCGCGATGGCGACGAGATCGGCACGGGGCTGATCATCAACGGAAAGTGTATGCCCGATCAAACGCACTTCGCCACCGACGGATACCCGTTGCCGTGCAAAGACGCACTCAGCCGCCAGCGATGACTTGCCAAGCCGCGCGAATCGCGTCTGGTAGCCCATACACGTCCATTGCAGTGATTAACAGGGCGCTGCCCCAACCGGCGATCACGAGGAACCAACCATTCCGCCATGTCCCCATCCGCTTGCGAGAGCAAGTGAAATGCAGCAGCGGAAACATGGCAAACGGGAGCTGAAGGGCCAGCACAACTTGGCTGAGAGTCAGCAGGTCGGTTATGCTGCTGTCGCCGCGCAGGCCGATGATGACGACTGCCGGGAGGATGGCCAAGGTGCGAGTGATTAGCCTCCGCACCCAAGGGGAAATCTTCCAGTGCATGAAACCTTCCATCACCACTTGCCCAGCGAGCGTGCCGGTGATCGTGCTGCTCTGCCCACTGGCAAAAAGGGCTACGGCAAACAGCGTACTCGCCAGCGTCGTCCCTAACAGCGGTGCCAGCGTCAGATAGGCAATACGAATCCAGTCGCTCTGCGGGCTGAAGGTTACGACATTTCCGCCAGGCACAGCCACGCTCTGGTGGCCGAAGAACACCATCGCGGCAAGTACCATAATGGCGGCGTTGACGAAGAAAGCAACCGTAAGGCACAGCGTCGAATCGATGGTGTTGAACCGGATCGCTTGCCGGGTGGACGAGTCGCTTCTCTTCAGTTTTCGGCTTTGCACCAGCGCCGAGTGCAGATACAGGTTGTGCGGCATCACGGTGGCCCCGATGATCCCGATGGCCACGTAGAACATCCCCGCATAGCGAAAACTCGGGGCGAACAGTGCCAGTCCCATCTCGTGGAAGTCCGGGCGGGTCTGCGGCAGCACGAAAATCTCGATGCAGTAGCAAACGCCGATGGTTGCAACCAGCAACGCCACTATGGCCTCGATAGTCCGCATCCCAAACCGCTGCAACGCCAACAGGAGCAGCACGTCCAAGCCCGTGATGATAACCGCCCACAACAGCGGGATGTGGAACATGAGGTTCAGCGCTACGGCGCTGCCGAGCACCTCGGCCAGGTCGCAGGCACCGATGGCCACCTCGCACATTAGCCAGTTGGGCCAGCGGGTCCAGCGCGGATACCAGTCACGGCAGCACTGAGCGAGGTCTTTTCCAGTGACAACGCCCAACCGGGCCGAAATCACTTGCATAAAGATGGCCATCAGGCTGGCCAGTCCGACCACCCACAGGAGTCCATACTTGAACTGAGCACCACCTTGCAGGTCCGTGCCCCAGTTGCCAGGGTCCATGTAACCGACGCTGACGAGTACCGCCGGCCCGGCGAATGCCCGCAACTGCCGCCAAAAGCCGGCCTGATGATGAGGCACTGCGATCGTCCCATGCACCTCTTCAAGCGATACTTGAATGACAGGCGGAGCCACCGCAACGCCACCGCCGCCCTCGTCCTCGGCGGACAAAAAAGTATCGGCTTGCGGAAGTGTCCTCATCGACCGCGTCTTTCTGTCAGGCCTGACCTTACCCACGATTGATCCCCACAGCCTCCAAAATATATGTTTTGGCAAGCCAAGTGTGGATATTTGGCTACAAAACTCGGCCGACCGAAGTCTAGAAAGAGGGGGGAGAGAGACAACCCCCAAAATTGGTGCAAAGCAGAACACGGGGGCCGAGCCAGAGACACTCGTAGCTGGCAATGAGAGAGTCGCTACAAAGGCCGTACCAAGATGCTGGCAGCCATTTCCCGGCTCAGACTGACTTGGCGCTGGCCGACCCCCACTGTCACAACGCCCGCCGAGGGCTGGTTTTCCAGCACCGCCGCCTGCGCGCCCACGACCAGACCACCATCGCGGAGGTAGCGGAGAAAATCGGGCGACCGATCCGGTACGCGCAACAGCACGAAGGGGGTCTTAGCGGCACATTCCGCCAAAGGTGTCCCTTCGCCGGCCCTCATCTCGCCACTGGTCTCGGGAATGGGGTCACCGTGAGGGTCCCGAGCTGGATACCCCAAGTATTCGTCGATTCGGGCCACCAAACGGTCAGAAACGGCGTGCTCTAGATTTTCAGCTTCCTCATGCACCTCGTCCCAGGGGAGCCCCAGGGTATTGGTGAGATATAGCTCAAGCAAGCGATGGTTACGCACGACCCGAATCGCCGCCCTCTGGCCCTTCTTGGTGAGGCGAACGCCTTGATGCGCCGCATACTTTACCAGCCCCGCTTTGGCGAGCCGCTGGAGCATCAGCGTCACGCTACCCGGCGTGATCTTCAGACGACGAGCCAGTTCGCCGGTAGGGGCACCGCCCGAGGCGTCGGACAGTTGGTAGATGGCCTTGAGATAGTTCTCGACCGTAACGCTCTCCATCGATACCCCTCTGTGGCTGGATTCCTATTCGGGACGATCTGCTCCTGCTCGGCCGCTCCATTTTACCAACTGTCCTGGCGACGCACGACAATTTTGGCAGGAAGCCATGCCCGCGAAAAGCCCCGGGGGCAGGCGGCATAAAGCAAGAGATTGCGAGACAGGCTTCGCCGTTGCAAATGGTTGCCGGTAGCCTAATTCGTGTGTACCCTATAATTTGGGCGGTAAAATCGCAAAGTTTGGGCCACCAACCCCCAGGCTACGCGTATGGTTCGGAAAGAGTGTCACGACAACCCGGAGCCTGTATGCACATCCTTACCGGATTCCTTCTTGCCGGACTGTTGGGCAAGAACAAGTTTCGCCGTCGGACGCTCATGCCGATGCTCCGCACCGGCCCGGTGCAGACCGCGCATTGGATTCCCGGGCGGGTCCGGCTGCGTGTGCCTTCCCTGGCGGAAAATTGTGCGGGTGCGGCGATGGTGCGGGAAAAGCTGCCAACCATCGAGGGCGTGCAATCCGTCAAGCTGGACCCCACCACCGGCAGCGTGCTCATCGTCTACCGAGAGGACGAAGTGCGACCCGAATTGCTTTTCGCCGCTGTCGTCCGCCTGATGAATCTGGATGCCGAGTTGAAACGGATGCCCCAACCGGTCGTCACTCGGGAATTGCGGGAAATCCTGGGCAGCGTGAATCGGGTGGTGTACGACCGGACGGGCGGGCTACTGGATCTCTGGTCGGCCGCGCTCATTCTGTTGACCGCCATTGGCATCCAAAAACTGTTGGTACAAGGGATGCGAGCGTTTCCGGCGGGGCTCACGCTTGTCTGGTGGGGCCTGGCCTCGCTGCTGGGCGGCCGGCAGTCGTAACTGGCTGTGAGGAGTTTTTACTGCGAACGGCTAAGAATGATACGAACCTCTCCCTGCCGTCATGCTTCGGGGCACCTCAAAACGTTCAGCGTGTAGATAATGTTCTGGAGCAAACGGCAACCGCTTCTGCATTGCGAGATGGTCCACTCCCTTCCCGGAAGGGTGCGGATTCACTGCCGCGCGCTCCGCTATCTCGGCACGTATGTCGCCGAAATCCGGCAACGCTTGGAGGACTTGTCGCCGGTTTCCCAGGCACAGGTCAATATCCTCACGCAAAACGTCCTTCTTCATTATGACCACACGCAGGTATCGGCCGAGGATGTCCTGGAACTGGCGGAACTGGTGATCGGCTCGTACTCGTTGACTGCCTATAAAGCCGAACGGGCCGAACAGAACCGTCCCACCGTGAACGAGCGGCGGCTGCAAGAGGGGTCACTCTCCGACATGCTCATTCGCATCGGAGTCACCACCGCGACGCTCGTTTACTACTTTTTCCGCAAGCCCCTGGACCACGGGCGAACCACGTTCGCAGGCCGGTTCCTTACCGTTCCCTCGTTGACGGCTGCCTCGCTGGCAATCCCCATCTTCCGCAGCGGACTGAGTTCATTGGCAACCACGTTTCGTCCGAACGCCGACACGCTCAGCGCCACGGCAATTCTGGCGAGCATCGCCAGCGGCCGAGGCCTTTCCGCGCTCACGATCATTTGGCTGGCCGACATCGCCGAGTTGCTCACTGCCTATACGATGGGCCGCACCCGCCGCGCGATTCGCAGCATGCTTGCGGTTGGCGAAGAGACCGTCTGGCGGTTGCAGGACGATGGCACCGAGGAGCGCGTGGACCTTGAACTGCTCCATGCAGGTGATCGGATTATGGTCCACACCGGCGAGAAGATCAGCGTCGACGGAGTGGTGCAGTCGGGCGAGGCGGCGGTCGATCAGGCGTCGATTACCGGCGAATACATGCCACTCCGCAAGGCCGAGGCGGACCAGGTGTTTGCTGGAACCGTTGTCAAGAGCGGCCGGCTGGTGATCCGCGCCGTCAAAGTCGGCGACCAGACCGCCGTGGCGCGCATTGTCCACATGGTCGAGGAGGCCACGCACCGCAAGGCGAACGTCCAGACCATCGCCGACCGCTTCTCGGCCCAGTTCATTCCGGTGAATTTCCTCTTGGCTTTGATTGTATACCTGGTGACGCGCAACAGCAGTCGCGCGCTCGGCATGCTCATCATCGACTACTCTTGCGGTGTCCGGCTCTCCACGGCAACCGCCCTGTCGGCTTCCATCTGCACTGCGGCGAGGAATGGAATCCTCATCAAGGGCAGCAATTACTTGGAGTTGCTGGCCGAGGCCGACACGTTGATCTTCGACAAGACCGGCACGATGACCGTGGGACGCCCGGAAGTGACCAGCATTGTTCCCATGAAAGCGGACGTTTCCGCCCAGGGGGTGCTCCAATATGCCAGCGCCGCCGAGGAGACCAGCACCCATCCCATGGCGGCGGCTATCGTGGAGAAGGTTCGTCGCAGTGGCTGGCAGATTCCGGCCCATCAGGACACCGAGGTGCATACGGCCCGTGGCGTCCAAACCAAAGTCACCGGCCGGATCATCCGGGTGGGAAGCCGGCGCTTCATGCAGGAGAACGCGATCGACCTTGTCCCGGCAACGGAGGCCGTCAATCGCCTGGTCCGCGCGGGTGAGAACATCGTGTACGTCGCCGAGAATGGCGAACTCTTGGGTGTGCTCGGCATCCAGGATGCTTTGCGGGAGAACATGAAGAAGGCCATCAATCGGCTCCGTTACAGGGGTATCGACGACATCGTGCTCTTGACCGGCGACGTCGAACAACACGCCGAGATCATTGCCGACCGGATGACCGTGGATCGCTACAAGGCCGAGGCGATGCCCGACGACAAGGCGGAAACGGTCTTGAAACTCCAATCCAAGGGCACGCACGTGGTGATGGTCGGCGACGGGATCAACGACGCGCCGGCCCTGGCCTACGCCGACGTGGGGATCGCGATGGGCGGGACACGGACCGATATTGCGATGGAGGCGGCGGACATTACCGTCACCGGCGACGATCCCTTGATGATTCCCGCCGTCATTCACCTGGCAAGTCGGACGATGCAGACCATCCGGCAGAACTTCGCGGCGGCGGTCGGCGTGAACACACTGGGACTCGTGTTGGCCTCGATTGGTGTCTTGCCGGTGTTCTGGGGTGCGGTGCTCCATAACAGTTGTACCGTTGCCGTGGTGCTCAATTCGTCCCGGTTGTTGTTCCACGACGTGGAGCGGAGGGCTCGATGATTCAATCCAAGAAGCCGGTCGTGACGGTGGTTCATTCTCTTCCGGGGCGGGTCCGCGCGCGACTGTCGGTCGCCCCCAGAGACATACAACGGATGCTGGCCGGGGTCCGCGAGCATCCGGGGATGGAGTCGATCAGCTTTTCGCCCATCACGAGGTCCGTCCTGGCCCGTTTCCACCCCCACGAGATCAGTCAGCAGGAAATCGTGCTGCGGATTGCCTTTCACCTGTCGTTGGATTGTGACTCCGCGCCGGTTCGCCTCTTGGCTGAACCTGAGCAGCGGCCCATGCTCGGCGGTAGCGCCACGCTTTCTGCCGCTTTGCTGGCCGTGTCGCTCATAATGCACGGGCTGAAAAGGGCGCAGGGATCGCCGACACGGTGGGACTGGCTGGCGGGGCTTGGCACGGCGTGGGCGGTGGTAGACCACGCCGGGAAGGAGCTTCGTGAGCGTGGGACGTTCGATCCAGAAGTCCTCTCGCTGGCTTACCTGGTCACCGCCTTTGTTCGCGGCAACTTCCTCACGGCCTCGGTCGTCACATGGCTGGCATCCTTTGGCCGACACCTGCTCGCCATTCCTCCAACCGGCGTGCAAGTCCGGCCTGTTGAAGTGCGCGGGCGCGGAAACGGCCATGCCCGCTACGAAGTGATGATCGGCCCCGACGTGGACGCCCCGGAGCGTGTGCGAATACTCAGCGCGCTCCAGGGGATCCTCAAGTACGCGATGACGGGTGGCGGATCGTACGGCTTCCGCAGTCTGCTGGAGGAACTTCGGGACGTAGCAAAGGTCCACGGAGAGGTATTGGAGGGATTCGGGCGGATGCCACAGGGAATCCCCATACGGTTTAACTGAATTTTGGCATTAGGTTCAAAGGAGCAACACACTTATGACCATCACCTCAGATCATGTGACCGGCGCCATCGTGGGCATCGGCGTTGCCGCGTTAGGATTTTACATGTACAAGAAGAATGAGGCGCAAATCGACGAATGGCTGCGCCGCCAGTCGATCACTTTGCCCTTCACGGGCATGCAAGCCAAAGACTCGTCCGGTAAATCGCTGGAAGACTTGCTGCGTGAAAAGGAGCGGTTGGAAGACCTGATCGCCGAGCGCGAGATGGCCGAGAAGTCCAAGGAGCAGGCTGCGGCAGGTCCAGTGTGAGCTTCCTCGGGCTTGCCACTTGATCCAGCGCGCTATGACCGGCTGCAATGATCGGTGCCGCAGCCGACCAAAGATCCCGGCCGTGGAAAATCGACGCATCGATGGTGAGGTAATAGATGCCAAAAATTATTGGTAATTACCGAGGCAGTGCCGATGAGTCGTGACGCCATCCAATGGGGGCGCGGCCTCGAATACCTGACCATCGGCTGGAACAAGCTTGAGACGGCAGTTTCCGTCGGCGCAGGCATGTTTGCTGGAAACGCCGCTCTGCTTGGGTTTGGCATTGATTCCTTGATCGAGTCGCTGTTCGGGTTAGCCCAAGTTACGCTGTTGCGCGAGTCGGTTTGTTGGTGGCAAAGGACTTACGTTCATTTTTTCGCCAAAGTCTTCACTACATTTTGCCAATCTCATCGAACCGTCGCAGCCCGATTGGCCTCCGTATCGTGGACACCCAAAATGGCAGATGTTTGCGGCCCGATCTTTGGCGAACAGGCCGGAGTTTGCCGACGCCATCACCGGACCGTCAATCAGGCGAAACCGGGCACTTTGTCGGCTTTCTGGCGGGCCACCGGTTCTTCGCCCGTCGTGTTGCCGACCATTGGGCAGGCGGCCACACCTTACGTTGATTGTCAGCGATGTCTACGAAACCCACTGCGGGTGCGAAACCAGGCATATTCATGACGGCCCGTAAGGGTCTCGTTGTTGGGCCGTTCTTTCGCTGACATAGCACCGGCATGGCACCGCGGCCTATCCCCACCAATAGGCCAACAAAAAAGCCTTGCGTAACTCATTGCTACGCAAGGCTTTATCTAGTGCCCCCCCCCGGACTCGAACCGGGAACCCTCTGATTAAGAGTCAGATGCTCTGACCAATTGAGCTAGGGAGGCGATTGCCGGCCCAAGGCCGACAAGCCATCTAATGATACTGGGATCGGCCGAACACGCAAGTCCTCTAAATCGATCTTCACCAGGCTGCAAAAAATCCGTCGCCAGCCCCGCTTGCCGGGTGGGTCCCTATGGCGGCACATTCATCCCCAATTGCCGCATTTTCCGATACAGGTTCGAGCGATGCAAACCTAACTGGTGCGCAGCCTCGCTCATGTTCCCGCCGGCACGCTGGATCGAGCGCCGAATGCACTCGATCTGGAACTGGTCGGTGGCCGACGCCAAGGACTGATCCATGTCACCCAATAAAGGGGTTTCACCGCGGGGCGAAAGGGCAAAGGCCAAGTCTTCTACCTGAACGCGATCCTCTGTCGAAAGGTAGGCCAAGCGTTCCATCAGGTTTCGCAACTCGCGGACGTTGCCCGGCCAGAGGTGGCTCTCCAACCGCTTTTGCGCGGCGGCCATGAACTGCGGCACGCGGCGACGGGCCTTCTTGCAAAAATCGTTGAGGAAGTGCTGGGCCAGCAGCATGATGTCCTCGCGCCGATCCCGCAGTGGCGGCACGTCCAGCGTGACCACGTTGAGGCGGAAGTAAAGGTCCTCGCGGAACCGCTTCTGCCGTACCATCTCCGCCAGGCTCTGATTGGTCGCGGCGATCACCCGGGCATCGGTGTGGATCGGCAGCGATCCGCCCACCCGGGTGAGCACCTTTTCTTCCAACACCCGCAGCAGCTTGGCCTGACCGCCAAGGCTCAAATCGCCGATCTCGTCCAAGAACAACGTGCCGCCGGAGGCCAACTCGAACTTGCCCGCCCGGGCCTCGTGGGCGTCGGTGAAAGCCCCCTTTTCATGACCGAACAATTCGCTCTCGGCCAGGTTTTCGGGAATGGCGGCACAATTCAGCGCCACGAACGGCCGCTCCGCGCGGCGACTGCCATAATGGATCGATTGGGCCACGATCTCCTTGCCCGTGCCGTTCTCGCCCAGGATCAGCACCGCCAGATCGGTGTCGGCCACGCGGCGGATCACCGAACGCAGGGCGACGATGGCCGGGCTTTCCCCGATCAGCCGGACCCCCTGGGCCGCCTCCTGCACAATGCGGCGATTGATCGAGAGCAGATCTTGGCGGTCCTGGGCGTTTTCCAGCGCAATGGCCGCCAACGACGACAGTTCGACCAAGGCTTCCTGGTCCTCGTCGCTGAAGTTGCCTTCGAGCTTGTTGATCAATTCGAAAGCCCCGAACAACTCGCCCGAAGCGCCGCGCAGCGGCACGCAAAGGAGCGTGCGGGTGCGGTAACCGAGTTGGGCGTCAACCTGATGATCGATGAGAGCGGCCCCCACCGTCGCATCGGCCCGATAAGGCTGGCCGGTCTGGATTACGCGTCCCACGACGCCGCGATCATCCGGAATCCGCAGTTCATTATCCTTCACTCCCAGGGCGGGCCGGCCCACCAGAATATGGTTAGGCCGGTCCCAGAGGAAAATGCTCGCCCGATCCGCGCCGAACAACCGCGTGGCAGCCTCGGCCATCTGGTTCAGCAGCGGTTGGACCTCGCGGGTGGCGTTCCAACGACTCGACATCTCCAACATCGCCTCCAGGCGGCCGGCGCGGCGGCGGGCCAGCGCCCGGCTGCGGATCGCGGCAAGCCCTTCGTACAGCGCGGCGCTGAGATATCCGATGGCCGTCGACGCGGCCGGGGACTGGGCCACATTGGTGCCGTGCACGACCAACATTTCCGCGACCGCCTGCCGCGTTTCCAGGGGCACGGCCAGCCAGTCGCCGCGGCAGGTCAACGCCTCGCGATCGAGGGCCTCGGCCATCAGATCCAGGGGCAGGGGCTGGTTGCCGCCCGATTCGGCCGTCACGATCCAACGCCCAGCCGTCGCGACGGTCAAGGCGATATAATCGCCGCCGGCAATCGCCGATAACATTTCCAGATTGGCGGCGAGGTACGCGGCCGCATCGTCCACGCGATGCGCGCGGCAGTAGATCTTTGCGGCAATCGACAGCCAGGCCGACTGGCCTTGCATTCGCTCAATGTCAGAAAGATCGCCTTCGCGGGGCGCAGGGTGAAACACAGGTTCTTCCCATCGGGCTGATTCGATCGCCACGCTCCGCGAATCAAATTGATATCGCGAGCATCCATATTCTAGCCTGCGCGTATCGTTTTGACAACAAACCCCATGCCGCAGGAGGACTGCAAAGTCCGCGTCGTACCAGCGGAATTTATTCCGTTGCCTTTGCCTTTCTCAGGGAAACGCCGTGAATTCCGTACCACTTTGGGCGGCCGCGTCCGGGCTTTGCCGTTCACCTGGGCGACGAAGGCCGGCCATTGACTGCCCAACGAGGCGTCAGAATAATGGGGGTATGAGCATCATCGAGAAAAGCGCCGAGTTGGAAGAAGCGGTCCGCTTCGCCATGACCGGCATGGCGGACCCGGCGGTCCTTCAACATATCATGGACGAATCGGCGCGGATTCGGGAAGAGGTTCGCGGAAAATTCGGCGATCGAGAGCTTTCGCTGGAACTTCTCCGTGAAGTCCGCGACGAATGAAGTACGTTCTCGATACTTCAGCGGCCTTGAAATGGGTTCTCCTCGAACTCGGTTCCGACAAGGCCCTGGCGATTCCCTTCATCACCGCTGTCGCTTCCATTTGAGCGAATGGGAATCCCGTTGCAATGCCGCGTAGCCATCGTGGGCGGAGGATTGGCGGGCCTGGCCGCCGCCGAAGCCGCCGCGCGCTCCGGCCTCGCGGTGGAACTATTTGAGGCCCGGCGGCAACTGGGCGGCCGCGCCGGCTCCTTGTACGATCGCGCCACCGGACAGTGGATCGATCATTGCCAGCACGTCGGCCTCGGCTGCTGCACGAACCTCATCGACTTCTGCCGCCGCATGGGCGTGGCCGATTGCTTTCGCGACGACGGCCGGCTGCACTTCTTCGGCCCCCAAGGCACGCGCCACGACTTCGCCGCCGCGGGCTGGCTTCCCGCTCCGCTGCACCTGGCCGCGGCGCTTTGCCGGCTCGGATATCTCAGCCCCGGCGACCGCATCGGGATCGGCCGGGCGATGTTCCGCCTCGCCCGGCACAACGATGGCTGCGACCAATCGGGGCAGACCATGGATTCCTGGCTGCGCTGTCAGCATCAGTCGGAAGCGGCCATCCGCCTGTTTTGGCTGCCCGTGCTCCTGAGTGCCTTGAGCCAAACGCCGCAGCGCATCGGCGTGGCCGTGGCCCGCAAGGTGTTTGTCGACGGTTTTCTCGCCGCCCGGCAGGCCTATCGCTTGTTCCTGCCGCAAGTGCCGCTGGCCGAGATCTACGACCGCCGCATGGCCCAACATCTCACCGGGCAAGGCGTCGCGCTCCGCCTGGGCGCGGCCGTGCGGCAGATCGAAGGGGATTGCTCCGGCGCGACGGCCGTGGTGCTCCGCGACGGCACGCGGCGGTCTTTCGACGCCGCGGTCCTGGCCGTGCCCTGGCACCGCGCGGCCGCGTTGCTCGATCCGCGGATACTGGAGGCCTTGCCGGCGGTTCGCGCGGCGGCCGAAATGCCCGCCGCGCCGATCACCGCCGTGCATCTCTGGTTCGATCGCCCCATCACGCGTTTGCCGCACGCGGTGCTGCCCGGACGCACCAGCCAATGGGTCTTTTTCCGCAACGGCGGTTCTTACTGCCAGGTGGTGATCAGCGCCTCGCACGACTTATTGAAGGCGGATCGCGATCGCGTGGTCGGCCAGGTGTGCGGCGAACTGAGGCGGCTTTGGCCGGCGGCGCGCGACGCAAAATTGCGGCATTGGCGGATGATCACCCAGCCCGCGGCGGTGTTTTCCGCCGCGCCCGGCGCCGAGCGGTTGCGTCCGCCGCAACAAACGGCGGTCCGCCATCTGTTTCTGGCGGGCGATTGGACCGCGACCGGCTGGCCGGCCACCATGGAGGGTGCGGTCCGCAGCGGCTGCCTTGCCGTCGAAGCGCTGTTGCAATCCTGGGGGCGGCACGAGCGACTTCTCCTGCCCGACCTGCCTCGCGGCCGCCTGGCACGGTGGCTATTGGGCCCGTAGAATGGGGGCAGAAGCTAGCTTCTAACTTCCACCTTCCATTTCCCTTCCTCCCATGCGTGTTGTTCACCTTGCGGCCGGCGCCGGCGGGATGTACTGCGGCAGTTGCCTGCACAGCAACGCCCTGGCCGCCGCGCTGCGCGCGCAGGGCATCGACATTACGCTTGTGCCGGTCTACACGCCATTGCGAACCGACGAGCCGGGCGAAGCCGTCCGCCGCGTGGCGATGGGCGGGATCAACGTCTACTTGCAACAAATCTCCGCCCTCTTCAGTTACCTGCCAGGGTGGCTGGGGCGAACGTTGGACAACCCCCGCTTGTTGCGTTGGGCGGGCCGGCACTCGATGGCCGTTCGGCCCGCGCACCTGGGCCCCATGACGATCTCCGTGCTCCACGGCGAAGAAGGGCGGCAGCGGAAAGAGCTGGACAAGCTGGTGGACTGGCTGGCCGAGGATCTCCGCCCGCAAGTGGTACATCTCTCCAACCTGCTGTTGGCCGGACTGGCCCGGCCGATCGCGCGGCGGCTGCGCGTTCCCGTCGTCTGCACCCTTTCGGGCGAGGACATCTTTCTGGAGGATCTGCCCCCGCGTTACCAGGCCGAGGCCCAGGCGATTCTCCGCGACCGCTGCCAGGACCTGGCGGGGCTGGTGGCACTGAATCGCTACTACGCCGATCGCATGGCCGAATACCTGGCCGTCGATCGCCAGCAGATTCGCGTGATCCGGCCCGGACTATCACCACTCTCGCGTGGTGCGATAGGGCCGGGCGGTGGGAAAGAACTGGCGGAACCTGCTCAACGAAAACTCCCCTCTCCCGCTTGCGGGAGAGGGGCAGGGGGTGAGGGGACGCCGCCTCAATCCCCCCTTGCTCCCGCCTCGCTCTCGCCAGCCGAGACCGGCCTGACGATCGGCTTCCTGGCGCGAATCTGCCCGGCCAAGGGACTGCACCTGTTGGCCGAGGCGTTTGCCACGCTCTGCGACACGCCGGGCCTGCCGCCGTTGCGGCTCCACGCGGCCGGCTACCTCGACGGCGCCGATCGGCCCTACCTGGCGAGCGTCGCGAGGCAACTGGCCCAGCGCGGCCTGGCCGATCGTTTCCAGTACCTGGGCCAGCCCGACCGGGTCGCAAAGGCCGCCTTTCTCCAGTCGCTCGACGTGATGTGCTTGCCCACCGTCTATCATGAGAGCAAGGGGTTCCCGGTGCTCGAGGCCTGGGCCCATGGCGTCCCGGTGGTGGTGCCCGCGCACGGCACCTTCCCCGAGTTGCTCGAAGACACCGGCGGCGGACTGCTCTGCCGCCCCGGCGATGCCGCCGATTTGGCGGCCCGTTTGCAGCAGTTGATTCTCGATCCCGCGTTGCGGGCTCAGTGTGGCCGGCGGGCGCGGCAGGCGATCGGCGAGCGTTACCAGGCCCAACGGATGGCTTGCGAGACGATCGAGTTATACCAGGGACTATTGGGGAACCCATGACCAGACTGTGCGTCGAAAACGTCGTCAAGCAATTCCTCACCCCCGCCGAGCCGCTGGAGGTGCTGCGCGGCATTTCTTTCACCTTGGAACACGGCCAGAACATGGCCATCCGCGGCCCCAGCGGCTCGGGCAAGAGCACGCTGCTGAACATCGTGGGCACCTTGGACGCGCCGAGCGGCGGCCGGGTGTTGCTCGACGGCCAGGACCCGGCGCTGCTGCCGGAGCCGGCGCTGGCCGCCTTTCGCAGCCACAAGATCGGCCTGGTGTTTCAGGACCACCATCTGCTGCCGCAGTGCTCGGCGCTGGAAAACGTGCTGGTGCCCGTGGTCGCCGCGGGGCCCGTCCATGCCGAACATCTCGACCGCGCGGCAATGCTCCTCGATCGCGTGGGGCTCAAAGACCGCCGCAACCATCGGCCGGCCGAGCTCTCCGGCGGCCAGCGGCAACGCGTGGCGTTGGCCCGGGCGCTGGTGAATCGCCCCGCGTTGCTGTTGGCCGACGAGCCCACCGGCAACCTCGACCACACCACGGCCGATGCGATCGGCCGGCTGATGCTGGAATTACAGCGGGAAGAACAGACGCTGATGATCGTCGTCACCCATAGTTCGCGTTTAGCCGGCTTGATGACCCGGCAATTCGAGCTTGACGATGGCCGGTTGACGGAGGTCCCCGCAGGGTGAGGGCCGGTAAATAAACCTGTTGTCGAATTTGGGTGACACGCCCTGACCGTAGCGAAGGACGTGCCACCCTACGCATCACAGAATTGGACCCGGCAAATGTCGCCGATTCGCTTGTTGCTTACGTCGCTGGTGTATCACGCGCGGATGAATCTGGCCGTGGCCTGCGGGGTGGCGGCCGGCACGGCCGTGCTCACCGGGGCCCTGCTGGTCGGCGATTCGATGCGGGGCAGTCTCCGCGACCTGACGCTCGATCGGCTCGGGCGGATCGACGAAGTGCTGCACAGCCCGCGCTATTGCCGCGCCGCGTTGGCCGGCGAGCTCGCCGCCAATCCACGGTTCCCCAAGGATGCGACGGCCGTCCCCGCCATTCTCTTGGACGTCAATTTCCAAACCGCCGCCGCGGGCGACGTGCGACGGGCGAACCGCGTCACGCTGATCGCTTGCCAGCAGCAAGGCTTCTGGGCGTTGGGCTCGGGCGGGCCCGCCCAACTTCCCGGCCGCGGCGAAGTGGTCTTCAATCGGCCCCTGGCCGAGCGATTGGGCGTCGCGGTGGGCGATGCGGTGCTGGTGCGGTTGCCGCTGCCGGGCACGATTCCCGCCGATAGCCCGCTGGGACGCAAACAGGAAACCGTCGGCACGCAACGCCTACGGGTCGCGGCCATTATTGCCGCCACGGGGCTGGGACGGTTCGGGCTGTCGGCCAGTCAGCAGTTGCCGCTGAATGCCTATGTCCCTTTGGATTGGCTCCAGGAGCGGCTCGAACAGCCCTCCCGCGCCAACGCAATCCTGGTGGCTGGACTCGAGGGTGGCGCTGGCGGAGCCAGTGCGGCGCCCGGCACTGGCAGAGCCAGTGGCACTCAGCCGGCCTCCACGGTCCAGGCCCTCTTGCACCCCACGCTGGCCGACTACGGCATTCGCCTCAAGCGAATCGCGGTGGGTGGCACTGGCTCAGCCAGTGGCACGCGTGCCGAGGGCTACTTCGACTTCAGCTCCGAGCGGATGCTCCTTGAGCCGGCCGCCGAAAAGGCGGCGCTGGCCGCGCTCGACCACGAGCCAATCCAGCCCGTCTTCACTTACCTGGCCAACACGATCGCGGACCAAGGGGCGATAGGTGGCACTGGCTCAGCCGGTGGCACACACCCGTCCGCCACTGCTCGTCCACCGTCCACCATTCCTTACTCGATCATCACGGCCGTCGACTTCGCCGCTCGCCCGCCGCTGGGCCCCTTCCTCACGCCCGCGGGAAAGCCCATCGCTCCGTTGGGCGACAACCAGATCGTGCTCAATTCCTGGGCCGCGGAAAACCTGGGAGCCCGGCCTGGCGACACCATCCGCGTCGACTTCTTCGAACCCGAGAGCAGCCACGGCCGGCTCCGCGAGGGGAGCGTCGAATTGCAATTGGTGGCGATCGCCCAACTCGCCGGAGCGGCCCGCGACCCGGCCTTCACGCCCGACGTGCCGGGCGTGACCGACCAGCGGGCGATGTCGGATTGGAACCCGCCTTTTCCCTTCGACGCCCGCCGCATCCGCCCCGCCGACGAAGCCTATTGGCTCCGCTATCGCGGCACGCCCAAGGCCTTTGTCGCGCTCGCGACCGGGCGGCGGTTGTGGGGGAGCCGTTTCGGCCGCACCACGTCGATCCGTATCGCGGCGCAACCGTCGACCACGCTGGAAAGCCTGGAGAAAAAGCTGGCCATCCCGCCCGAGGCGATGGGCCTGGTCTTCCAGCCCGTCAAACAGCAGGGGCTGGCGGCGGCCGTGGGAACGACGCCTTTTCAGGTGCTGTTTCTGATGTTCAGCGGCTTCCTGATCGCCGCCGCGATGATGCTCCAGGCCTTGCTGTTCCGCCTGGGAATCGACATTCGCGGCCCGGAGATCGGCCTGCTGCTGGCCGTGGGATGGCAGCGCCGGCAGGTCACCCGGCTGCTCGCCCGGGAGGGGTTGCTGGTCGCGGCCGGCGGGAGCCTGTTGGGGCTGATCGTGGGCGTCGGATACGGGGCCCTGCTCTTGGCCGGACTGCGGACCTTGTGGCTCGGCGCCATCGTCACCCCTTTCTTGCGGCTGCACGTGACTCCGACCAGCCTGGCCATCGGTTTCGTTACGGGACTGCTCATCGCTTGGCTCGTCATTTGGCGCTCGGTGCGCCGGGCCGGGCGCATTGCCCCGCGGCGGCTGCTCTCCGGCGAGATTGCTGAGCAGCCCGTGGCGGGAAGGCGGCAGTCAGCAGTCCCTCTGTTCTGGATCGACCTGGCCTGGCTGGTGCTGATTGCCGCGACGGTCGTCGGTCTGTCCCGGGCCGGGCTGGACGAGGAAGAGGCGGCCGGGGCGTTTTTCGGCGCCGGCGCGCTGGCCCTGCTGGCCGGACTGGTCATGGCCCGCGCGCATTTCCGCGCCGGCATGGTTCGCCGGGCGGTGGCCGTCGGCCGTGGCAATCTGGCACGGTTGGCGCTGCGAAATGCGGCGCGGAACCCGGGCCGCAGCACGCTCACCAGCGGACTGGTGGCGACCGCCACGTTCCTGATCGTCTCGGTCAGCGCGTTCCACGTCGACGTCGGCCGCCCCTCGCCCGACCGCCGCAGCGGTGGCGGCGGTTTCACGCTGGTGGGACAGTGCGACCAGCCGATCTATCAGGACCTCAATCGCAGCGCCGGCCGCGCCGCGCTGGGCTTCTCCGCGGAAGACGGCCAATTGCTCACCGCGAGCCAGATTATCGCTCTGCGGCAGAAGGCGGGCGACGACGCCAGTTGTCTCAATCTCTACCAGGCCCGCCGGCCCACCGTGCTGGGCGTGCCCCCGGCGATGATCGAGCGGGGCGGCTTTGCCTGGGTCGCATCGGCCGCCCAAAGTCGCGAAGAACTCGAAAACCCCTGGCGGCTGCTGCAGAAACCGTTGCCGGCCGACCCCGACGGCGTCACGCCCCTGCCGGTGGTCTTGGAGCAGAACACCGCCATGTACGCCCTGCACCTCTGGAAAGGCGTGGGCGAGAGCTACGCCCTGCCCGACGGTCGCGGCGGCGCCGTCCGCCTCCGCGTGGTGGGACTGCTCGATAACAGCATCTTCCAGGGAACGCTGCTTGTCGGCGAAGCGGCCTTCTTGCGGCTGTTTCCCGAGGTGAGCGGCTACCAGTTCTTCCTCGTCGAAACCCCGGCCGGCCAGTCCGCCGCGGTCCGCCAGGCCCTGGAACGATCGCTGGGCGAATATGGCTTTGCCGCTGAAACGACTTCGCAGCGGCTGGCCGGATTCATGGTGGTGCAGAATACGTACCTTTCCACTTTCCAAAGCCTCGGCGGGCTGGGCTTGTTGCTGGGCACCTTGGGCCTGGCGGCCGTCCAGCTTCGCAACGTGATCGAGCGCCGCCGCCAGTTGGCCCTGTTGCGCGCGATCGGCTTTCGCCGCGCTTCGCTGGCCGCCTTGGTGATGTGCGAAAACGCGCTGTTGTTGCTGCTCGGGCTGGCGATCGGCATGCTCTCCGCGCTGGTGGCGGTCCTGCCGCACCTGCTCTTCGGCGGAGCGGTGATTCCCTGGGCGTCGTTGGCGGCCACGCTCAGCCTCGTGCTCGTCGTCGGGCTCTCGGCCGGCTTGGCCGCCGTTCGCGCGGCCGTGGCCGCTCCGCTGTTGCGAACGCTCGCGGCCGAGTGATTTGCAAGATCTTCAACGCCCACGAAAATATTACAATCGAAACAGGAATAAATTCTTGCAAACCAGGCCGAGCCGACGTGCGTAGTGTTGTGAGGATGTATGTACGAAACTTATCTTCACGGAGGTTCGATCATGTTGGTGCTGACACGCAACAGTGGCGAAGAGATTATCATCGGCCGCGACATCCGCGTCACCGTGCTGGGGATCAAGGGCAATCGCGTGCAACTGGGGTTCGTCGGCCCGACCGAGGTGCCGATCCATCGCCAGGAAGTGCAGCAGGCGCTGGCGAACTTCCCGCCCGCCCTGGAGTTTGCCGAATGTGCGTGAGCGGGAAAGCGGAAGCCGCTTGCGCGACGGTTCGCCGTCCTCTTTCCCCTACGTTCCTCGCGTCGCGCCAAACCACTCGATCTGCCGACGGGGGCAAAAACCCAGTCCATGTTCCTCGCAGTAGGGCTTCAGCCAGCGGGCTTTTTCTTCCAACGCCAGGCGATCGATTCCCTGCGGCATCAGCATCGTGCGGGCCCGTTGGATTTCCGGAAACTCTGCCAGATAACGTTCCACTTCCTCGCAATCGTGCGGCGAATCGACGACGAACTTGAATTGGCAGCAGTACTCGGCGGCCAGCCGGCGGATCACCTCCGGGGCCTGCCGGCTTCGCTCGTGGCTTTGCGACCAGCGCGGATGTTGCTGGGCCGAGGGCGTGGAGTTCGATAGTTTGGGGCTGATCGACATCAGGTCGCAGGTCACCGGCAGATAGCACGTGCCGGCCGTTTCGATCGTCACGTGGCGGCCCAGGGCATGCAAGCTCTCGGCCAGTGGCGCCAACTCCGCGAACAGCATTGGCTCTCCGCCCGTCAGCACCACGTGCCGGCCCCCCAGCGATGCGGCCTCGGCGACAATCTCCGCCACCGGCCGGTTGGTCCCTTCCGGATGCCACGAGGCGTAGGGTGTATCGCAGAACCAGCAGCGCAGATTGCAACCGCTGGCCCGGATGAACACGCTGGGCGTACCCGTCAGGAACCCTTCACCCTGGATCGAGGAGTAAATCTCGGCGATGTGCATGGAAAAAAGTCGGCAGTAGGCAGGCGGCAGTGGACATGTGACCATAACTGCCGACTACTTCTGATATTCTAGCGGATCGGCACAGCCGGCTTCCGCAAATCCCTTGAGCCGCAACTGGCAGGCGTCGCAGCGTCCGCAACTGACGCCCGCGGGGGTCGGGTCATAGCAACTGTGGGTTAAACCATAGTCCACCCCCAACTCCGTGCCACGGCGAATGATCTGGGCCTTGGTCCAGCGGATCAGTGGCGTATGGATGGCGAACCGCAGCCGCCCCTCCACGCTGGCCTTGGTGGCCAATTGGGCCATTGCCGTAAACGCCGCGATGAACTCCGGCCGGCAATCGGGATAGCCGCTGTAGTCGATCGCGTTGACCCCCAGAAAAATGTCCGCCGCGCCGCTCACCTCGGCGTAGGCCAGGGCCAGCGCGAGCAGCACCGTATTCCGCGCCGGCACGTAGGTCACCGGGATCCCCTGGGCCATTTCCCCAAGCGGCCGATCTTTCGGCACCGCGATATCGCCGGTCAGCGCGCTGCCGGCGAACTGCGACAGGCCCACCGGCAGGATCACGTGCCCGCGCACCCCCAGCGACTGGGCCACCCGCCGGGCCGCATCCAGTTCGAAACGATGCCGCTGCCCGTAGTCGACCGACAGGGCGTAGAGGGCGAACCCCTCGTGACGGGCGATGGCTGCCGTGGTGGCTGAGTCGAGACCCCCGGAGAGAAGTATGACCGCTTTTTTCTGGTCCTGATTCATGTGTCCACACCTGTGCCGGGTTGGGCGAATTCCTTATGATGCCAGAATAGATCCTCAGAGAGAAGGAGCGCCGCCGGTGACCGAGCCGTTTCGCGATCGTCTGGAAACCTTCGAAAACCTTTATCCCAACCGGGATTACACGATCCAGATCGTGTGTCCGGAATTTACGTCCGTGTGCCCCAAGACGGGCCAGCCCGACTTCGCCACGCTGACCATCCTCTACGTGCCCGACCGGCGTTGCGTCGAGCTCAAGAGCCTGAAATTCTACCTGCAACAGTTCCGCAACGAGGGAATTTTTTACGAGCACGTCACGAATCGGATCCTCGACGACCTGGTAGCCGTCGTCCAACCCCGGCAGATGCGATTGGTGGCCACGTTCACCCCCCGCGGCGGCATCAGCACCACGGTGACCGCGGAAATAAAGAAAGACGCGGGGAGCGGGGTGCGAGGTGTGGAGTGATTTGTTTTTCCTACACTCCACACCCCACATTCCACACCCCTGTCTTGCGCCATTAGAAATGACCCCATAAGCGACCATTAGAAATGTCCCCTAGAATCGTCTCCGAAGGAGACGAGGATGGAGATGATTTTAATGAGTCGAAAGGAAAGAAAGCGGCTGGAGGCGT
>Ga0302319_10006827_pt1 | contig 22577 bp, 19 predicted proteins | sample Bog_T0_2_FD_203319 | JGI IMG/M metagenome (GOLD analysis project Ga0302319, IMG submission 203319) | Peat permafrost microbial communities from Stordalen Mire near Abisko, Sweden - Bog_T0_2 | ecosystem: Environmental > Terrestrial > Soil > Wetlands > Peat | place: Sweden: Abisko, Stordalen Mire... | reverse complement strand
CACATCGCAGTGCCGGACAAGCCTCTCGAGCACTTTCTTGCCCTCGGGGCTCTTCGTATCCAGCGTTACCGAACGCTTGTTGTGGTTCAACATCGTGAAGTACAGGCTGTCGACGCCGGGAATGTCGCGCAACTGTTCGCGGGTGACGTCCCCGGAGCCCGCCTTCTCGACCTTGATGACGTCTGCGCCGAACCAGGCCAGCAGCTGCGTACAGGTGGGCCCCGACTGCACGTGGGTGAAATCGAGGATCTTGACGCCTTCCAATGCCTTTCCCATCGCTTGAACTCCGCTTGCCGCTTACTTGTACATCGTCTGGTTCTTGGTGCCCGGTGCGTACTCGCGCGGGTCGACCCAGATATTGATCACCGCACAGCGGCGGGTTTTCTGCACCGCCTCGCGACCCCGCTGCAGGGCCGCCGCGATCGTCGAGGGATCCCGCACCTCTTCACCATAGCCGCCCAGCATCTCGGCGAATTTGCCGAACGGCACATCGCCCAGCAGGTTGCCGACATTGCCGCGCTGTTCGCCGTATTTGGCGAGCTGCCCGTAGCGGATCTGGTTCATCGCGGAGTTGTTGCCGATGACGGCGAGGTACGGCACGCCGAAGCGGTTCGCCGTCTCCATGTCGAAGGCGGTCATGCCGAAGGAGCCGTCGCCGTAATAACAGAGGACTTCCTTCTTCGGGTTCGCGAGTCCTGCCGCGATCGCAAAGCCGGTGCCGACGCCGAGTGAGCCCAGCGCACCCGGGTCCATCCACTGCCCGGGATTGCGCGGCCGTACCGCCTGCGCCGAGATCGTGACGACGTCGCCGCCGTCGCCGATGTAGATCGTGTCCTCGCCGAGGAACTCGTTCAGTTCGTAGGCAACCCGGTACGGGTGAATCGGCACGCTGTCGCTCCTGAACAGCGGCAGCAGCTTCTCGGCGGCAACGCCTTCGGCGTCCGACAGCTTCTTCAGCCATTGTTGCCGCAGCTGGCGCTTGTCATTCTTGAGGCGTCCCGAGGCCGCCTTGAGCACCGCGTCGAGGATCGCACCCGGGTCACCGACCAACCCTAAGCTGATGTCGCGGTTCTTGCCGACCGTGCGGTAATCCATGTCGATCTGCACCAGCGTCACGTCCTTGCTGATGCGCTTGCCGTAGCCCATGCGGAAATCGAACGGCGTGCCGACGATGAGCAGCACGTCGGCGCTCGCGAAGGCCTGGGTCCGGGTGCGGTCGAAATGGTGCGGGTCGCCCGGCGGCAGCAGGCCGCGGCTCGCGCCGTTGAAATAACCCGGGATGTCGAGTCCGCGCAGCAGCGCGATGGCTTCCTGGTGGCCGCGCGCGGTCCACACCTGCTGGCCGTAGAGGACCGCCGGCCGCTCGGCGTTGACGAGGATGTCCGCCAGCTTCTCGATGTCGTGCGGGTCGCCGATCGACTTGGTCGAGGCGCGGTAGGCGCCCGGCTTCGGCACGACGGCCTTCGCCACCTCGACCTCGCGATCGAGGACGTCGCGGGGGATTTCGAGGTACACCGGTCCCGGCGCGCCGTTGAAGGCTTCGCGGGCGGCCATCGAGACCATGTCGGCGACGCGCTCCGTACTCGGCACCGTGGCGGCGAACTTGGTGATCGGGGTCATTATGTCGACATGCGGCAGGTCCTGGAGCGAGCCCATCTTGTGCTGGGTCAGCGCGCCCTGGCCGCCGATGTGCAGCACGGGGCTCTCCGAGCGGAACGCCGTGGCGATGCCGGTGACCGCGTTCGTGCAGCCGGGACCGGCGGTCGTCACGACGCAGCCGAGCTTGCCGGTCTGGCGTGCATAGCCGTCCGCGGCATGGGCCGCGACCTGTTCGTGGCGCACATCGATGATGCGGATGCCTTCATCGACGCAGCCGTCGTAGATGTCGATGATGTGGCCGCCGCAGAGCGTGAAGATCGTGTCCACGCCCTCGTTCTTCAGGGCCCTGGCGACGAGATGGCCGCCCGAGATCACGCCGGCATCGCGGCTCTTGCGCTGCAGGGTGTCGTCCGCTGTGCTGCCGGGCTTCGACGCGGCCACGGGTGATTCGGCTGCCATGATGTTGCTCTCCTGATCCTGGAAGTTACCGGTGATTGAGTGAAAAACTGTCAGGCCTGGCTGCCCGCGGCGGCCAGCTGTGCCCTGACTTCGGCGAAATGACGGGTGCGCATCGGCTTCAGCACAAACAGGCCGAGGCCCGCGGCAACAAGGTTGCAGGCTCCCGCCAGCGTGAATACCGTGTGCCAGCCGGAGGTTGCAGCCAGCGCGGCTGCGACCGGCACGACCAGTGCAGCGGTGCCCTTTGCCGTGTACAGCATGCCGGCATTCGCTGCCGCGAACTTCGAGCCGAACGTATCGCCCTGCGTCGCCGGGAACAGGCTGTAGATCTCGCCGCTGACCCCGAAATACAGCGCAGTGACGATGACGAACAGGGCTGGGTTGCTGCCGGACTGCCCGAGCGCATACAGCGCGATCGCGCCGGCGGTGAAGGCGATGCCCATCGTGTTTTCGCGACCGATCCGGTCGGACACATAGCCGAAGAAGGGCCGGCCGAAGCCGTCGAAATAGCGGTTCAGCGTCAGCGCGAAGGTCAGCGCCGGCATCGCGAGGCCGAACAGTTCCACGGGGATCTTCTCGACGCCAAGATCCTTGGCAATCGGCGCCATCGAGGCGGCCATCATCAGCACGCCCGACGCCACCAGCACGAACATGACGTACATGACCCAGAACATCGGCTTGCGGATGACTTCCATCGGCGCGAAGCTGCGTGCCGACTGGTTGGCCTTGACCACGGCCTTGCCGAGTGACGCTGGCGCGACCAGCAGGCCCCAGGCCATCACGAACACGATCGCCCCCTGGCCGATTCCGAAAGTCAGGAACGCATGCTCATAGCCTGCGCCGTCGATCATGTGCTTGATCGGTATGATGCTGAGTGCGGCTCCCGCGCCGAATCCTGCGGCGGTGAACCCCGCGGCGAGACCGCGGCGCCCGGGGAACCACTTCAGCGCATTACCGACGCAGGTGCCGTAGACCGAACCGACGCCAATACCGCCGATCGCGGCAGCAACATAGAGGGTCGAGAGCGAATCGGCGACCGAGTTCATGATCCAGGCGGCGGCGACAAGGACCGAACCGCCGAGGACGACGATGCGCGGGCCGTACTTGTCGACCAGATAGCCCTCGACCGGCACGAGCCAGGTCTCAACCAGCACAAAGACCGTAAAGGCCACCTGGATCGCCGCGCGACCCCAGTGATACTTGGCATCGATCGGATTGACGAACAGCGTCCAGCCGTACTGGAGGTTCGCCACGCATGCCATGCAGATGATCCCGATAATCAGCTGTATCCACGGATTGGCGAGCGGAGAACCCGAAACGGATTGCGGAGAATCACTCATTGCACACTCCCCCTTGAATCTTCAATCTTTTAGCCTGGACGCCGTCTGTCCAGGCCTGAATTTATCCAGCCGTCGCTGGTATATCAGATATTGGCGAGTCATACCACCCTTCGCCCGCGCTCCGGGACGTCTGCCCGCGCGCACGGAACGCAAGGAACCTGCTGCAGCGCGCGGTTGAGCCAACCCTCAAGCCCCCTGAAGTTTATTTCAATTCGGATCGGTCTGTTGAAATGTAATATATCTGAATCGAGGTGCGAAAGGTTCTTGATTTGAAAGGTTCAAACCTTGATATATCTTGTGTAACATCTGCGGACGCCACGCGCGTCCCTGCTAGGAGAGTGGCTCGTGGACAGAATTGAATGGATTCTCTCGACCCTGACCGCATTGGGCGTGGTACTGAGCATATCGTTTGCCATCTATGCATTTGCTCCCCTGTCGCTGTTCCGGGATGCGGCGGCGCACGGACGGTATCAGTGGCTGAATCGCGGGTAGTTGGGAGCACTGCCGAGGTGACATGAGTACGACGACCGTCTCGATGATCGAACGGGTGGCTGGCGCCGCCCCGCTCGCGCTCGCCCCCCTGAATGCGATGAGTCTGCGCGACCAGGCGCACGCGTTGCTGAAAAACGCGATCGCTGACATGGACATCTACGACCCGAACCAGGAACTGCGGCTCGACGAGCGCCAGCTGACGCAGGCGCTCGGCGTCAGCCGCACGCCGATCCGCGAGGCGCTGTCGCTCCTCGAGCAACAGGGCTTCATCCGGACGATTCCGCGCCGCGGCATCTACATCGTGCGCAAGTCGAAACGCGAGATCATCGAGATGATCCAGGTGTGGGCGGCGCTGGAATCGATGGCCGCGCGCCTCGCAACTCTCTATGCCGCGGACGGCGAGATCGCGAAGCTGCGCCACCTGTTCGATGAATTCGAGGGCTCGCCGCCGGCCGAGCACCTGGATGAGTATTCCGACGCGAACATCCAGTTTCACACTGCCGTGATCGCACTCGGGGGCTCGCAGACGATCGTCAATGCGACCCGCGACCTGTTGCTGCATGTGCGCGCGATCCGCCGCGCGACGATTTCACAGACGGACCGGGCGGCGCGTTCGATCATCGATCACCTGAAGATCATCGAGGCACTGGAACGCCGTGACACCGAGCTCGCCGAACGCCTGACGCGCCAGCACACACTCGATCTCGCCGCCTACGTCGACCGCTACTGCGACTTCCTCGGGTAGGCGCTAGGCCTGCGCCCAGCCCCAGCTGCCGATGGTTTCCGAACCCGCGTTTCCGGGAAGCGGATCCTGCAGCGTCAGCGGCGCGCCGAGACCTGCGGCATCCGGACGCAGCGCCCGCGGCAGCACGGCGGAGAGCGCGTCCCGGGTATCGCTATCCTGCAGCGCACGCTGCAGCGCCTCCGGATCGACCTCGACCGCCCCGCCCGCCCGGACGCGCAGGTAGATCCGCCCCGTCGCCTGGTCGGCGAAATTGACGATGCTGAATCCATCGATGCAGCGGCGCAGGAAGCTGCAGTTGTGTGCCGCCTCGAGCCGGGCGCGGCCGTCGTACAGCGCTGCCGGCGAGGTCGCGTTGACGTTGATGCGGCCATAGCGCTCGATGTCGAGGAGGCGGCCCAGGTCCAGCAGGTTGCAGGTCTGGTTGTCGCCAAACGCGACCGTGCGCGGTCGCTCGCCGAACGCCACGCCGTTGTCGAGGAACTCGAATCGCACCAGCTTGCCGGTGGCGCCCACCCAGGTGAAGAACACCTTCGGGATACCGCCGTAGGCATCGACCGCATGCGCAAGCGTGTCATCGACTGCCTTGAACCGGCCGAACTCGAGGCCGCGCTGCCATGCGCGCTCCACGAGGTCTGCCGGGGGCGTGATCACGAAGAACAGGTGCGCGCGCGACCCGAAGCGGGTCAGCAGGTTGCTCCCCGCCTCGTCCGAATCCGGCGCAAAGCTGTCGAAACGGAAGCGGTCGATCAGCAGGTGCGTCATCTGGCCGCGCGCCGCCTTGCGCGCCATGTAGCGATCGAGCTTGACGTCGACGACCTGCAGCTCATCGGCCGTGAAGCTGCCGGCGTACTTGTAGGCGCTGCCGAGCGAGCCGTAGTCCAGCAGCTGCTTGCGCCAGATGTCCGGGCTGATCAGCGCAAAGTCCGCCCAGCGCAGCCCGATCTCCCCGGTCAGGCGCTCCTGCAGCGGCCGCAGGCTGCTTTTCCCGGCAGCCGAAGGTCCCTTGGTGTTGATGACGACGGGTTGGCGCTGCACAGGCAACAGGTCAAAGCCTTCCGTCTGCGCCGCTGCGGCCAGCAGCGGCTCGATGCAGGCCCCGATGGCATCGCTGCCGTAGCTGTTGCTGGCGATGTCGGTCGCGAGCTGCGCGATCAGCAGAGGCGTGCCCCAGGCCTGGCCGTGCTCGTTGAACAGCGCGGCGAGGATCCGGCCGAGCGCGCGGTGAACCAGCCGCTCGAGCTCGTCACTGCGCTCCTCGGCCAGCCGGTCACAGCGGCCGATCTCGGCCGGGCCCCAGCCCTTTGCCGCCGGTGCCTGCGTCTGGCGACGGCGCAGGACGCGATCGAGGAAACCGGTCGGCTGCGGCGCCGCAGGCGCAAAGCCCGGCAGCAGTGCCTGCAGTGCGGCGCCCACCGCCGCCTCGACCCGCGCCCGCGCCGCAGCGTAAGCCTCGGTGATGGCCGGCATCGCCGGCTGCAGGTGCTGCGACAGCAGCCGCGCGGCGATTTCGCGAAAGTTGATCCCGAGGTCGCCGATCGAGGAGCCGCTCGGGACTTTGAAGTCCGCGGTCACGCGGATCAGCAGTTCATGCAGCAACAGGCGTTCGGGCCGGAACACCACGAGCTCAATCGGTCGCAGCCCCGTCAGCGTGCGCAGCTCGTCGATGCCGGCAAGCTCGTTGGCGATGTTGCCGGGCCGGTATATGGTGCAGAGGTGCCGCAGCTCCCGCGGGATCTGCGACTTGATCCCGGGGTTCCAGGCGTCCGCGGGACGCGGGGCGGCGGCGTCGCTCACGGCGGGTCTGCCGCAGCCTGCAGCCGGCAGCGGTCCGGATACATGCTGAGCTCGGGGATCTGCCCGGCGAGCAGCTTCGCCTGCACGTCCTGCCAGTAGCGCACCGTCAGCAGGTCGGCGTTCTCGCGCCGGAACCAGGCGCGCGCGCTGTCGTTGCTGAGCTGCATGCCGTACTCGATCTCCTCCGGCAGGAACACGATCCCGTCCTCGAAGTACCAGGCCGGCACGTCCTCCTCGCCGGGCTCGCGGTCGGTGTTGGTGCGGATCTTGACATCGGTGAGCCGCTCGACGGCATCGTAGTCGAACAGGAACACGCGCCCGTACTGTCCGACCCCGTAGTTGCGGGAGTCGAGGTCCTTGTTGAAGATGTTGGTTGCGGCGTTGTTGCGGATGCAGGCACCGAGGCTTGCGATCACGGTACGGATCTGCGACTCGCTGGCAGTCTCGAGATAGACCGGCAGCGGCACGATCTTGCGCTGCACGATCAGGTGGCGCAGCACGACTGCGTCCTGGTCGAGCTGCACGCTGCCGGCCGCCTCGCTGCAGATGCGCTCGAGAAGCTCCGCATCGAACATGCTGCGCTCCAGCCGCAGGTGGAAATACATGACATTGTCGAGCATGTTGCCGGCGCGGTTGATCTCATGCACCGCCCGGTACTTGTCGATGACCGCATCGACGCCCGGAAAGACGCTCCACTTGTAGGAGCGTGTCGGCGCATCGCGGATCACCTTCAGATGATAATCGCAGGCATCAAAGGTGAAGCCGAGCGCGACCGTGCCGAGCGCGCCCGGGGAGCGGCTGAAGACCTCGCCACTGCGGCGCATCTGCTCGATGATCTCGTTGAGGATCACGACCTTGCCGACGTGGTTGAAGCCGATCGTCGAGTAGTGATGGCCGAGCGGGCGGCGCGGCATGATGCTGTAGAGAAACACACAGGTCTGGTAGTACAGCCGCGTCGTCACGTGGAAGTTCGCGAGCGCCGAGCTGAACAGGTCGTGGATGTCGGCGACGCGGTGCAGCACCGCATCGACGTAGATCCCCTCGGGGCTGTTCAGCAGCGACACGACCAGCGGCAGGAAGGACCCGTCCGGCATCACCCAGCGGCCCACGACGCATGCATAACGATCCCGGAAGAAACCGGCCTCGACGACGTCAAGCGCCTTGGGGGTGCCCCCCGCGCCGGCCGCCGCCTGCTCGAGCAGAGGCGCCAGCCGCTCCAGGATCCGCGCCGCATCGCCGCGCAGGTCGCGGAAGCGGACCGTGAAGCCCGGGACCTGCAGCGCCGCACACAGCTGGTCCACATCGGGGGCGGCCCCTGTCTGCAGACGGCGGTGCACGGCCGCCATCGACAGTGCGCGGAACTTGCTCGGGCGCGGGAACGAGTAGGCCACCGGCTTCCACAGGTCGCGCACGATCACGCGGCGCAGCGAGTGCGCGAAGCTGAAGGCGATATCGGCTTCGTAGCGATTGACGATCATCGCTCCGAACAGCGGATCCATCGAGTCCCAGATTCCCGAGTCCTCGGCGAGCTCCGGCCAGGCCTCGCCGATCTGCGGTGCATACTCGGCGATGTAGCGGCTGTAGAGACCGAGCCGCTCCTCGCTGATGCGGATCGACAGCCGCGGGTCCATGATCTCGAACGCGCATTTGGCCCAGTACGGACACTCGCACAGCTCGCGGTTGAACTCATCGAATATCGCGAGGATCAGCTTCGCGGTCGCGGTGATGCGGTCGACGGTATCGGTGCAGGCGGCGAGACGTGCAAATGCGCGCTCGATCAGCAGGACCGTCTGACCGGTCTCCGGCGCGGTCGCGCCCGCTGTCTGGGAGGAGACTTCGCCCATGGAAGCCGGCATCCCTAGCCGCTGTTGCGCAGCGCCGTGGCGATTGCGTTGATCGACAGCTGGATGCCCTCACGCACGCGCGGATCCTGTTCGCCGGCGCGGTGGCGCTTCAGCAACTCGACCTGCAGCAGGTTCAGCGGCTCGATGTACGGCAGGCGCAGCCGGATTGCCGAATCCAGCGCGGGATGTTTCTCGAGGAAGCGGCTCTGCCCGGTGATCAGCAGCAACCGCTCCTGCGTGAGGCTCCAGGACCCGCGGATGCGCCCGAAAATCGCGTCGGCCAGCTGACGGTCCTCGACCAGCGTTGCATAGCGCGCCGCGAGCGCCATGTCGCTCTTCGACAGCACCATCTCCAGGTTGTCGACCGTGGCGCGGAAAAACGGCCAGGCCTCCAGCATCTCGCGCAGCAGCCCGGTGTCCTGGAAGCCGGCGAGAGCGTGCCCGACCCCGTACCAGCCCGGGAGCATCACGCGCGCCTGCGACCAGCTGAATACCCACGGGATCGCACGCAGGTCCTCGATCCGGTCAGAATTGGACCTCGAGGCCGGGCGCGAACCGATCTTGAGCTTGGAGATCTCGACCAGCGGCGTCATCTGCCGGAAGAATGTCGGGAAACCCTCGGTCTCGAACACGAGGTTGCGGTAGGCGCGGAATGCGGTGCGCGACAGCTCGTGCATCGCGGCGGAGAAACGCGCGCGATCGGCGGCGGACAGCGCGACGTTTTCGAGCGAAGCCAGCAGCGTCGCCGCGGCGATCGATTCGAGGTTGACGATCGCACTGTCGCGGGTCGCGTACTTCGCGGCGACGATCTCACCCTGCTCGGTGATGCGGATGCGGCCGCGTACCGTGCCGTGCGGCTGCGCGCGGATCGCCGCGAACGAGGAGCCGCCGCCGCGCCCCACGGCGCCGCCGCGGCCATGGAAGATCTGCATCGTCGTGCCATAACGCGCGAAGACGGCCGCCAGTTCCCGGGTGCCCTGATGCAGGCTCCAGACCGAGGTGAGGTAGCCGCCGTCCTTGTTGGAATCGGAATACCCCACCATGACTTCCTGGAAGCCGTTCGCGGCGGTGATCGCCGCGACCTCGGGCATCGCGAGCCAGTCGGCCATGATCGCGGCCGAGCGCTCCAGGTCGCCGATCGTCTCGAACAGCGGCACGGCCATGATCGCCGCGGCACGCCCGCCCGGCAGACGGTAGAGCCCGGCTTCCTTCAGCAGCACGTAGACCTCGAGAAGGTCGGAGACGCTCTCGCACTTCGAGACGATATAGGTGCGGATGCAGGCCGGGCCGTAGCGTGCGTGCGCCTCAGCGGCGGCACGCACGATCCCGAGCTCGGACAGCGTCTCGGCCGAGTAGCTCGCGAAGGGACTGGCAAGCAGCCGCTCGCTCGCCAGTTCACGGCGCAACAGGGCCACACGCGCCTGCTCGTCGAGCGTGGCGTAGCTGGCAACGACGCCGGCCACCTGCAGCAACTCGCCGACGACACGCGCATGCACGTCGGCATTCTGGCGCAGGTCGAGAGTCGCGAGATGCAGTCCGAAGGTCTCCACCGCGCGGATCAGCCGCGCCAGCTGGCCGCCGCTCTGCACACCGATCCGGCTCTCCGCCCGCAGCGACTGCTCGACCGTCAGAAGATCGGCCCGCAGGCTCTCGGCGTCCGGATACGGCTCGCCGGGAATGAACGCGGGCCGCGCGGGGGCGCGGCCGGTGAGCTTCTGGAACGTCGCCGCGAGGCGTGCATACATGCCGATCAGCGCGCGCCGGTACGGCTCGTCGGAACGCGCCTCGTTCGCGTCGCCGCTGCGTTCGGCGAGCGCAAGGACGCCGGGCGAGACGCGCGCCAGTTCGCTCGACACGGACAGCTCGAGGCCCAGTGCATGCAGCTGGTCCAGGTAATCGTTCAGCAGAGCCTGCGAGGCGCGGCCGAGCGCAAGCCGCAGCGAATCCGCGGTGACGTGCGGATTGCCGTCACGATCGCCGCCGATCCAGCTGCCGAGCCTGAGGAAACTCGCCGGGCGCCGCCCGAGCAGCCGTTCCCAGCGTCCGTACAGCACCGGTACGACCGAGAGGAAGATGTCGCGCAGGTGTGCGAGCGCGATCTCGACCTCGTCGGCGACATAGAGCCGTTGCCGGCGCAGCGCGCGCGTCTGCCACAACAGGGATATCTGCCGCAGGATCCCCTCCTCGATCGGCTCGCCATCGGGAGTCTCGGAGCTGCCGCCGTCGCGCAGGCGCAGCAGCGCAACGATGCGGTTGCGGTGATCGAGCATGCTCTTGCGCATGACTTCGGTCGGGTGGGCCGTCAGCACCGGCGCCACCAGCGCGACCTCCAGCAGCTCCATGATCGCATCGCGGGTTACGCCCTGCGCATCGAGCAGCGCGAGCGCCGAGACCAGCGTGCTTTCCTTCTCGGCAGCGACGCCCTGCCGGTCCTCGGCGAGGTTCGCGAGCATCGAGAACAGCATGAAGCTGCGCACGAACGCAACCGTCTCATCGAGCGACAGCGAGTCGAGCCCGACGGCGGGGTTGCGGGGATTCGCGATGCCGCGGTAGCGGTCGACCGAGGCGGCACGGATCGCCTCGATGCGCGCCAGCATTTCCTCGCCCTCGTAGGTGCGGATCACCTCCCCCAGCAGCCTGCCGAGGAAACGCACATCCGCATTCTGCGTCAGGGTCGACGGCGCAGTGCTCACCGGAGGAATCTCATGCATCATGCAGCACGTGCCAGCTCGCCGACATGCGCCCTGACGCTGCGGGCGAGCGCGGGCAGGCTGTAGCCGCCCTCCAGCATCGAGACGATGCGCCCGTCAGCGTGCCGGTCGGCGACGTTCTGCAGCTCGTGCGTCATCCACGCGTAGTCCGCCTCGACCAGCGCCATGCCGCCCAGCAGATCTTCGGCATGCGCATCGAAGCCTGCGGATATCAGGATCAGTTCCGGCCGGAAGCGCTCCAGCGCAGGCAGCCAGGTGTCGCCGACGGCGCGGCGCACGACGGCGCCGCCGCTGCCGGCCGCGAGCGGCACGTTCAGCATGTTGGGCGCCGGCTGGTCAGTGCCGCGGTAGGGATAGAAGGGGTGCTGGAAGAATCCGGCCATCAGCACGCGACCCTGCCACTGCGGCGCGCTGAAGATGTCCTCCGTACCGTTGCCGTGGTGCACGTCGAAGTCGATCACGGCGACGCGCGACAGGCCGCCCTTGCCGAGCGCATGGGCCGCAGCGACCGCAACGTTGTTGAAGATGCAGAAGCCCATCGAGCGCGCCGGCGTCGCATGGTGCCCACAGGGACGCACCGCGCAGAATGCATTGCGGGCGCGTCCCGCCAGCAGTTCATCGACCGCGAGGATGCCGGCGCCGGCTGCACGGCGCGCGGCGTCGAGGCTGTGCGGATTCATCGCCGTATCCGGATCGAGCTGGCGATAGCCGGCGGCTGGCGCGCCCCGGAAGATCGACTCGACGTAGCGTGGGTCGTGGACCCGTTCCAGGTCCGCCGCCTCGGCGAGCGGCGCCTGCAGCGTGCGCAGGTCCGCGAGCAGGCCGCTACCCTCGAGTTCATCGCTGATCGCAACCAGACGGCCCGGACACTCGGGGTGACCGGGCCCCATCTCGTGCAGCCGGAAATCGTCGTGAGTGATGTAGAGCGTCGTCATGGGTTCCCTTGTACTGCCGATTCTACAGTTCGATTGCCGATTCGCCAGCGACCAATTAGATTGCAGCCATGCTGCCGAAAGAAATGCTTGCCATCGAGATCGCCGCTCCCGGCGGACCGGAACAGCTGCGCCCCGCGACGCGTCCGTTGCCCTGCCCCGGCGCCGGCGAGGTGCTGATCCGCGTTGCCGCGGCGGGCGTCAATCGCCCCGACGTGATGCAGCGCCAGGGACGCTATCCGGCGCCGCCGGGAGCCTCGGACCTGCCCGGTCTCGAGGTGTCCGGCGAGATCGTGGCGCTGGGAACTGCGGTTGGCGGGCGCAGGATCGGCGAGCGCGTGCTCGCGCTGCTGCCCGGCGGCGGCTACGCGACCTACGCGATTGCCGCTGCGCCGCTCTGCCTGCCGGTTCCGGCCACGCTGACGATGGTGGAGGCCGCCGCGATCCCGGAGACCTACATGACGGTGTGGACCAACGTGTTCGAGCGCGGCGCCCTGCAGGCCGGTGAGTCGCTGCTGGTGCACGGCGGCACCAGCGGTATCGGTACGACCGCGATCCAGCTCGCCAGTGCCTGCGGCGCGCGGGTCTACGCGACGGCCGGCTCCGACGACAAGGCTCGTGCCTGCGAGCGCCTCGGCGCCCTGCGCGGCATCAACTACCGCACCGAGGACTTCGTCGCGGTCGTCGCGGCAGTCACGGGCGGCACAGGAGTGGATGTGATCCTCGACATGGTCGCGGGCAGCTACGTGCCGCGCAACATCGAGGCCGCCGCGATGGAAGGCCGTATCGTCGTGATCTCGCTGCTCGGCGGTTCGCGCGCGGATTTCAACCTGGCAGCGCTGATGACCAGGCGCCTGACGCTGACCGGCTCTACCCTGCGCACCCGCAGCGTTGCGCAGAAGGCCGCCATTGCAGAGGCGATGCGCGCACGGGTCTGGCCGCTACTCGCGGCAGGGCGCGCCAAGCCGGTGATTTACGCGACCTTCCCGTTGGCAGAGGCCGCGGCGGCGCACGCACTCATGGAGAGCTCGCAGCATACGGGGAAGATCGTGCTGCAGACTTAGGCTGGGCCGCCTGCGCGGGTCCGATCCAGCGATCAATCGAGATGCGCGTCGGCTCGCCGCGCGCCTCGTTGAAGACCCGCTCCGCGGTGTCCCAGTCGACGATCACGCGCCGGTTGGCCGTCGCCGCGACGATCGCACGGGTCAGCCCCGTCAGGTCCTCGACATCCTTTGGATCCCCTGCCTCGAGCGGATGATGGACTTCGAGATACAGTGCGCCGTCGACCCAGCCGGTCTTGATGCGCTGGTTGACGAGGCGCACCTCCATCCCGACCGGCACCTTGCCGAACAGCGTCTCGATGTCCTCCGGATAGAGGCGGATGCAGCCGTGCGTGATCTGCATGCCGACGCCGACCGGGAGGTTTGTGCCATGGATCAGGTAGGCACCGCTGGGTATCCCGAGACGCATCGCATAGGCACCCAGCGGATTATTCGGTCCCGGCGGGATCGACTCCGGCAGGATGTCGCCATCCTGAAGGTGTTTGTCGCGGACCGACTTCGGCGGATACCAGGTCGGATCCTTCTCCTTGCGCACGATCTTCGTGACGCCGATCGGCGACTTCCAGTCCATCTGGCCGATGCTGATGGGATAGTCCTCGACAACCGGTTCGTGGTGGCTGTCCTCATGAAAGAAATACAGCCGGTTGTCCGGCAGGTTCACGACAATGGCGGTGCGCGGTACATTCGGCAACAGGTGCTGCATCGGCAGGCGCACCGTGGTGCCCGCTCCGGGCAGCCAGATGTCGACGCCCGGGTTGGCAATGCTGATTTCGTCGAACCCCAGATGGTAGCGGCGGGCGATCTCCGGCAGCGTATCCTCATGCTCGGCGATCGTCTGGCCGGGGTGGCCGATCAGGTCCTGATCGGGGGCAAGCTGGTACAGCTCGGCCCGCGCGGCTGACGCGGCGAGCAGGCTCGCGATGAGCACGGTAATCGCGCCCCGGATGCGCATGCGCGGAGTTGCCATGGATCAGTAGCGTACCAGCGCCGAGCCCCAGGTAAAGCCTCCGCCGAAGGCCTCCAGCAGCAACAGCTGGCCGCGCCGCACGCGCCCGTCGCGGATGCCGGCATCCAGTGCAAGCGGCACCGAGGCCGCCGAGGTGTTGCCGTGGTGCTGGATGGTCACGATGACGCGTTCCATGGGCAGGTCCAGCCGCCTTGCAATCGCCTCGATGATGCGGATGTTCGCCTGGTGGGGTATCAGCCAGTCGATGTCGCTCTTCTGCAGGCCGTTCGCCGCGAGAGTCTCGGCCACGAGCGCACCGAGCTTGGTGACCGCCACCTTGTAGACCTCGTTGCCCTTCATCTGCACCCCTGCCGTACCCGCGCGGACCTGCTTGAAGCCCTTCGAGACTCCATCCGGGTACAGCAGCAGGTCCTTGTAACGCCCGTCGGCGTGCAGGTGCGTGCTGATGATGCCGGGCTCATCGGCAGCCTTCAGGATCACGACCCCCGCGCCGTCGGCGAACAGGATGCAGGTCGAGCGGTCGTGCCAGTTGACGATCTTGGTCAGCGTATCGGCGCCGACCACCATCGCGCAGCGGGCGGCGCCGCTGCGCACGAACTTGTCGGCGATGCTGAGCGCATACAGGAAGCCGGCGCAGGCGGCCTCGACGCTGAACGCCGGGCAGCCGTGGATGCCGAGGCGCTCCTGCAGCAGCGTGCCCACGTTCGGAAACACGAGGTCCGGGGTCGCCGTTGCGACGACGATCAGGTCGATTTCGTCCGGACCGACGCCGGCGTCCTGCATCGCGATGCGCGCCGCCTTCTCGGCCAGGTCGGTCGTGGTCTCATCATCAGCGGCGACATGGCGGCTCTCGATGCCGGTGCGCGTGCGGATCCACTCGTCACTGGTGTCGACGAGTTTCTCGATGTCGGCATTGGTGACGACTTTTTCCGGAAGATAACTGCCGGTACCGGCAATTCGTGCATACATCTTGTTGCGGATCCTTCAATTGACCGGGTGGGCGCCCAGGCGCTCCACTATGCGCGCCGGGACGTTGTCGCGCGCCTCGGCGACGGCGACCTCGATCGCACAGCGAAAACCGAACCTGTCGGTGCTGCCGTGGCTTTTGATGACGATGCCGGCCAGGCCAACCATGCTCGCACCATTGTAGCGGCGTGCATCGATGCGTGTGCGCAGCGCCTCGAGCGCCGGACGGGCGGCGAGCGCACCGAGCTTGCGGCCCGCGCTGCGCGTGAACTCTTCGCGCATGACGTCCTTGATCAGGCGCGCGGCGCCCTCCATCGTCTTCAGCGCGACGTTGCCGGTGAAGCCATCGGTGACCACCACGTCGACCTCGTCGGAAAACACGCTGTGTCCCTCGACGAAACCGATGTAGTTGATGCCGCTCGCACCGAGCAGGTTGTGCGCCGCCTGCACGACTTCGTCGCCCTTGATGTCTTCCTCGCCGATGTTCAGAAGTCCCACGCGGGGCTGCGTGTCGGTGCCGGCGGAATGACTGGCGAGGATCGCTCCCATGACGCCGAACTGGCACAACTGGGCCGGCGTGGCTGTCGCATTGGCCCCGAGATCCAGCATGTAGTTGTGGCCGCCGCGACAGGGAATCTGCGAGACGATCGCCGGGCGCTCGACCCCGGGCAGCATCTTCAGCACGAAATGCGCAGTCGCCATCAGCGCCCCGGTGTTGCCCGCGCTGACGCAGGCCGCCGCCTCACCGCTCTTGACGAGGTCGATGGCGCGACGCATCGACGAGTCCTTCTTGCGGCGCAGTGCATCGCGCGGATGGTCGGTCATCGCAACGACCTCCGTCGCGTGCAGGCGCGCAATGTTGGCCGGGATGCTGCCGGCGAGTTCCCTGTCCAGGTCAGCCGCGAGGCCGACCAGCGTGAACTGCACGGCAGGGTTCGCTGCGGCGGCATCGAGCGCCGCAGGCACACAGACCGACGGCCCGTCATCGCCGCTCATGACATCGACGGCGATAGTGAGGGAGGCGGTCACGAACAGCCCTCGCGAGGCTTATTCTTCAGACGCTGCGACGTCGGCCTTGGTTTCGAGGACCTTGCGACCGCGATAGTAACCGTCGCGGGAGATGCGGTGACGAAGGTGTGTCTCGCCGCTCTTGGCCTCGACCGAGATCGCCGGGGTATCGAGGGCCGAGTGCGACCGGTGCATGCCGCGCTTCGAAGGGGTCTTTCTGCTCTTTTGAACTGCCATGGTCGCTATTTCCTGTCGTGTGTCTTCAATAAATCGTGTAACGCCGCAAACGGCCGCACCGTCTCCTGCGCAACCGGCGCCGCACCCTTCAACTCGCCAAGGGCCGGTGCCCGGCCGCAGGCCTCAGGAGAGCTGCATGCAGGCACCAGGGGCAGCGCCAGCAGCAATTCCTCCTCGGCCAGTTCGCGAAGGGATATCAATCCTTCCGCGGACGTGAATACTTCCTCCAGCGGGTCCGCACCCACCAGCGTCGGTTCGGAGGCGATCTCCACCTCGGTTTGCGCGACGACCGGAAACTCGTAAGCTTCCATACAACGCTGACAGACCAGCCGCGGACAGGCCTCAATCGCAACGCTCACCGCACAGCGCCCCGTCTGTGCCCTGCCGAAGTCGAACCGCGCAGTCAGCGAGCCGGCCGGATCCGCCAGCAGGTCCTTGAGCCGCGGCAACTGACCGAGCTCATAGACCCGGTGCAGCGTGCTGCGCTCCGCGGCGAGGCGCTCGCTATCAACCAAGTCCTGCGGGCCCCCTGCCATGGGCCGCGTATAATAGGCATCCGCCCCGCTACTGTCAAAACCATCTTGGGTGCAAGTCGTTGTTTTTGAAGTCTCCGCCTGCGCTGATCCTGGCATCGACCTCGGCCTACCGACGCGCGCTGCTGGAACGCCTCGGGCTGCCCTTCCGGACCCTGAGCCCGGGAGTCGATGAAACGCCCCGGCCCGGCGAGCCGGCCCACAGCCTGGTCAGTCGCCTGGCGCTCGCCAAGGCAAATGCCGTTGCTGCGGCCGAGCCTGCGGCCTGGGTGATCGGGTCCGACCAGGCCGCGATCCGGGACGGCGAGCCGGACAGGATTCTCGGCAAGCCCGGCAGCGTCGAGCGCTGCATCGCGCAACTGGAGGCCTCTTCGGGCCGGGTGGTTGAATTCCTGACCGCTGTGGCCGTTGTCCGGCACTCGGATGGCGCAACGCACCAATTCCTTGATTCGACGCGGGTGCGATTCCGGGCACTTGATCGGGAGACGATCGAGCGTTATGTCACACGGGAGTCACCGCTCGACTGCGCTGGCGGATTCAGGAGTGAAGGCCTCGGCATCGCGCTGTTCGAGGCCATCGAGTCGGTGGACCCCACGGCGCTCGTCGGACTGCCGCTGATCCGCCTCGCGGCGACCCTGCGTGAGGTCGGCTTCGCGGCTCCCTGACCCTGGCTGTAGAGCCGCCTTCTCGTCACAGTCGCTCGCAGCCGAATCTTTGCGTTTCAGTGACTTTTCGGGATTGCTTTTTGAATTTCCTTACATCATTGTAAGGAAATCACGGCGGAAGAGCTTTATGACCAGCGCAACACTGACGACCAAGGGACAGATCACGATTCCGGCGGAGGTGCGCGCCTCCCTCGGCGTGGATGCCGGGGACCGTGTGGAATTTGTCGAGGTGGGACCCGGTCGCTTCGAATTCATCGCCGCGACCCGATCGGTAACTGCGCTGAAAGGAATGTTCGGCAGACCATCCAAAGCCGTATCGATTGACGACATGAATGCGGCAATCGCCCGGCGCGGTGCTGCCGCACGGTGATTGGACTCGACACCAACGTACTCGTCCGCTACATCATGCAGGACGACCCGCGGCAGTCGCCACTGGCGACGCGCACCCTTGAATCACTTTCCACGGAGTCACCCGGCTTCGTCCCTCTGGCTGCAATCGTGGAACTCGCGTGGGTTCTTACATCCGCCTACGAACTGAGCCGATCGCAACTCATTGAGGCTCTCGAAGCACTGCTTCAAACCCGTGAACTCAGTGTCGAGCACGGCGCAACTGTCTGGAAGGGCGTGCGGCTGATGCGGAGCACCGGCGCGGACTTTGCCGACTGCCTTATTGCCTGCTCCGCTGGGACAGCCGGGTGTTCCAGAACCATGACGTTCGATCGTGACGCAGCGAGGCATGGTGTCATGACACTGGTCGACTGATCCGACAGGACGGCAAAGCCCCGCAGTCCCACTGCGCCGCTCAGCGCCGCGGTGCGCGCTTGGCCACCTTGCGCTTGACCGGCGTGATCGCATCGAGGACCGCCGCGAGGTCGGCGGGCAGCGGCGTGCTGGCATGGAACGGCACACCGGAACCGGGCCACTCGAAGGCGACCGACTGCGCATGCAGGAATATCCGCTTCAGCCCCAGGCCCTTGAGCTCCGCATTGCGCTCCCGGTCACCGTATTTGTCATCGCCGAGCAATGGGTGCCCGGCATGCACCGCATGCACGCGGATCTGGTGCGTGCGCCCGGTCGGAATCCCCACCTCCATCAATGTCGCCAGCGGCCCGAAGAACTGCACCGGCTTGAAGTTGCTGACGGAGGCCTTGCCGCCGCGGGCGACCCGCACGTGGCGCTCGCCGTGTTCGCGCGCGTCGGTGGCAAGCGGCGCATCGATGCGCTTGGTGCCGAGCTGCCAGCTGCCGGCAACGAGTGCGAGGTAAGTCTTGTCCATGCCGCCGTCGCGGATCAGCGCATGCAGTGAGGTCAGGGTTGCGCGGTCGCGGGCGATCAGCAGGCAGCCGCTGGTGTCGCGGTCGAGCCGGTGGACGAGTTCCAGCGACTCGCGCGGCCGCGAGGCGCGCAGCGCCTCGATCACGCCGAAGCTCAGGCCGCTGCCGCCATGCACGGCGACGCCGCTCGGCTTGTCGATGACGAGCAGGTGCTTGTCCTGGTAAATCACCGCTTTCTCGATCAGTTCGAGCAGGCTGGTGGACGGCCGCTCGGGCGCTTCGCGTGCCTCGATGCGCACCGGCGGCAGGCGCACCTCATCACCCCCGGCGAGGCGGTACTCGGCGTCGACGCGCTTGCGGTTGACGCGCACCTCGCCCTTGCGCAGCAGCCGGTAGACCCGGCTGCGTGGCACTGACTTGAAATGCCGCATCAGGAAATTGTCGATGCGCTGGCCGGCCTCCTCGTCGGTAATCGTATGCAGGGTGATGGGGCTTTTCGGGCCCTGCGGGCGGGGCACTTCGATGTTGTTGATGGGCATGGCTGGTTGATCTTCTAAGGTATTGATTACATTGACCCTGACGTGGGTCCGTGATAATGTCTTAAAACCGTGTCTGGCGCCGAACCATTTTCGACGGTAGGACCTAAAAAATCAGTTCGACGCAGATAGGCACCGGTTTCGGTGGCGCCCCCGACCATTCAGGGAGCGCTGCAATTTAGTTGGTCCGGATGTCCGGACCATCGCTCGGCCGATGGATTGAACACGCAAGCGAGTCCCGCGAGGCTTCGGCGTGTTCATGAGCGGTTTACCGAGATTAAAAGGCCCTGGGCTTGCCGTATACGTTCTTGTTGAATTGGTGGATCACGATGTCGGCGACCTGTCACTCGCCAGGCATCCCGCTGTTCTGCTGCGCGTCGCTGGTCGCCGCCCTGCCTGTCACTCTCCTGCTCTCGTCGGCCCCTACCACACCAGTTGGGGCACATGAAAAGAATGCTCGTCAACGCAATTCAGGAAGAAGAATTGCGAGTAGCTCTCGTCGATGGTCAGAAACTCTACGACTTATCGATTGAGATCCCGTCCCGGGAACAGAAAAAATCCAATATCTATAAAGGCCGCGTAACGCGCGTCGAGCCCAGCCTCGAAGCGGCCTTCGTCGAATATGGTGCACAGCGCCATGGATTCCTGCCGCTGAAGGAGGTCGCGAAGGAATACTTCGCGCAGAACGCCGCCGCGCAGGGGCGCCCCAACACCAAGGACATGCTCAAGGAAGGCCAGGAACTCATCGTCCAGGTCGAAAAGGATGAGCGCGGCAACAAGGGTGCCGCACTGACCACCTTCATCAGCCTGGCTGGCCGCTTCCTCGTGCTGATGCCGAACAACCCGCGCGCCGGCGGCGTGTCGCGCCGCATCGAGGGCGAGGAGCGCGACCAGATGCGCGAGGCGATGAACGGCCTCGAGATCCCGGATGGCATGGGCGCGATCGTGCGCACTGCCGGTGTCGGGCGCACCACCGAGGAACTGCAGTGGGACCTCAATAACCTGAAGACCGCCTGGGACATGATCGAAAAGGCGAACGACGGCCGGCCGGCGCCGTTCCTGATCTACCAGGAAAGCGATGCCGTGACGCGTGGCCTGCGCGACTACTTCTCGGACGACGTCGGCGAGTGTCTGATCGACCAGCCCTATGCGTTCCAGAAGGCGCAGGAATACATGCAGCGCTTCATGCCGCCGGATGCGCAGCGCAAGCTCAAGCTGTACCAGGATCCGGTGCCGCTGTTCACTCGCTACCAGATCGAGAGCCAGATCGAGTCGGCCTATTCGCACAAGGTCACCTTGCCGTCGGGCGGCAGCCTCGTCATCGACCAGACCGAGGCACTCGTGTCGGTCGACATCAACTCCGCGCGCAGCACGCGCGGCGGGGACATCGAGGCGACGGCGCGCAACACGAACCTGGAAGCGGCCGAGGAGATCGCGCGGCAGCTGCGCCTGCGGGACATCGGCGGCCTGATCGTCATCGACTTCATCGACATGGAATCCACCGCGAACCAGCGGGCGGTCGAGGACATGCTGCGCGAGGCGGTCAAGATGGACCGGGCGCGTATCCAGCTGGGGCGCCTGTCGCGCTTCGGGCTGCTCGAGATGTCGCGTCAGCGCCTGCGTCCGGCGCTGAGCGAGACCACGCACATCGATTGCCCGCGCTGCCTCGGGATGGGCACCATCCGCGGCGTCGAATCGATGTCGCTCGCCTTGCTGCGGCTGATCGGCGAGGAGGCGCGCAAGGAGAAGACCGGACGTGTGATCGCCCAGGTCCCCGTGGACGTCGCGACCTACCTGATCAACGAGAAGCGGGGGTGGCTCAACGAGATCGAGGAGCGGGACCACGTCTCCCTGGTCATCGTTCCAAACCCGCATATGGAGACGCCTGCCTACTCGCTGCGGCGCATCCGTGACGATGAAAAGGAACTGCCCGAGAACACCACTGCGAGCTACCAGATACCGCAGAAGCCGGTCATCGAGGACGCGAACATCGGCGAACGCGACAAGAAGCCGCAAGGCGACGTGCCGCTGGTGCCGAGCATCCTGCCCGCCTCCGCCGCGCCGATCATCCCGATGCCGGTCGCGGAGCCGCAGGCCCCGCCTGAGCCGCCCGCACCGGTAGTCGTCGTGCAGGGACCGCAGCTCGGGATATTCCAGCGGATATGGATCTGGTTGTTCGGCTCCGGGCCCGTGACTCCGCCGGCTGCTCCTGCAGTGGAGGCGACCGCGGCGCGCGATCGCCCGGCACCGCGCGACGCCCGGCCGGACCGCTTCCGCGATCGTGACCGTGACCGTGACCGCAATCGCGGCCGGAGCGACCGCGGCGATCGCCCGCGCGAGGGACGCCGTGACGAACCAGGCCGGGAAGGTCTGCGCCGTGACGGCGGCGGGCGCGATGGCGGCGGACGCGACCGTTCGCGCGATCGTGGCCGTGGCGACCAGGCACCACGTGCCGACCAGCCGCCGCGCAGTGACCAGGGGCTCCGCGGTGATCAGCCGCCGCGCGCCGATCAGGCCCCCAGGCCCGATCAGGCGCCGCGTCCTGACCAGGGACCCCGTGGCGACCAGCCGCCACGTAGCGAACAGGGACCTCGGGGCGATCAGCCGCGTGAGGGTGAGCCGGGCGCGGAGCGCGGTGAGCGTAGCGAACGGGGCGGCAGGGGCCGCCGGCGTCGTGGCCGCGGTCGCGGTCGTGGCGACGGCAGCGGTGGAAATGGCAATGGCAATGGCGGTGGTAATGGCAATGGCGGTGGCGACGGCGGCGGCAGCGAACAGCCTGCCAACGGCGCAACCAGCGACGGGGGCGCGCCGGCTCCGGCTGCATCGCTGCCACCCTTCGCGCCTGCAGCCTCGCCCACGGCGCCTGCACCGGCACCCGCGGCACCGGCGCCTGCTGCACCTGCAGCACCGTCTCCAGCACCGGCGCCGGCAGCCGCATCACCTGCACCCGCCGCAGCGCCGGCCGCAGGCGGCGACAAGTATGTTGTCTGGTCATCGGCGCCAGCGGATGCACCGCCACGCGGCGGAGCGGACGATCGCTGACCGCCGGCTAGCGAGCCCGCAGTCGTAGCCTGAGGACGCCACTGACGAGGAGCAAGGACGCTCCGACTCCCCTCAGGCCTGCGACGGCAGCGTCATTGGTGGCGTTGCCGAGGCCGTACCGGACGGGCTCGGCATCGCGCATCAGGATGACGGCCACGATCGTAACTACCACTGCCACGACGGCATAGAGCGTCAGCCACAGGCCGCGCTCGGTGCCGCCGAGTTGCCGCGGGGCGCAATCCGCTCCGGGATTGCTGCGCGCCACCCGCAACAGCCACCAGGCGATGACGGCAAAGCCGATCAGCGAGCTGACGTCCTGCAGCAGGCGCTGGCCGGCCACATGATGCGCGCCCGCAACCAGCACGAGCTCAT